>ERZ809713.80-NODE-80-length-56638-cov-9.0185_pt1 | contig 56638 bp, 48 predicted proteins | sample MGYA00520443_ERZ809713 | MGnify/ENA primary metagenome ERZ809713 (study PRJEB31588, sample SAMN03401218) | human gut metagenome | study: EMG produced TPA metagenomics assembly of the PRJNA231909 data set (A prospective, longitudinal analysis of the...
CAAAAGAGAACAATCAGCCTTAATGAAAGAGCGCTCTGGCCCGCGCGGAGCGCAAAGCCATTTGACCGAAAGAATAAAATCCGCCCCGCGCCGGCGCGCGCAGCCGCCACACCATTTTACGTCTTTACCCAAAATAAACGGAGGGACGAGAAGTGCTTTAGTTGCCTAAATTGCAACCTGATTGCAATTTAGGTGCAGGGAAGAGTATACACGGATTCTGCGTGAAATGCAAGACCAAAATGCAATCTTTTTGCATTTTTCTCAAAAGAATGACTCTTAAAACCTTTTCTGGAAGAAATTTAATTAAACCCATTGACAATATGGGTAGGAGGGAATATAATGCAGACAATAAAACCACACGCCTTGTAGGTAAGTGGGAATCTCGGAAAGGAGGGTACTCAAATGACGCTGATTTGGAAAAGTCTTCTGCACGCCAACTTCCGCTGTGGGCGAATGTACAGTGCCCGGGCCGAGAAACAAACTCTGAGCCATAGCTGTACGGTGCCCTCTATGCCGCGAATGTGCGAGCGAATGTGACGCCCGAGACAGACAAAAGGCTCTGAGCTGAGAACGATTTCTTTGCCCGGCAGACGAAAGGTGAAACTCCCCACGCTGCCGGGCATTTTTATGAGTAAAAATAATACTTTAAGTACAGATAGAGAGGAAAAATACTATGTCTAACTATAAATTTGAGACCCTGCAGCTTCACGTTGGCCAGGAGCAGGCCGATCCCGCTACCGATTCCCGTGCTGTGCCTATCTACCAGACCACTTCCTATGTCTTCCGCAACAGCCAGCACGCCGCTGACCGCTTTGGTCTGGCCGACGCCGGCAACATCTATGGCCGTCTGACCAACTCCACCCAGGATGTGTTCGAGAAGCGCATTGCCGCTCTGGAAGGCGGCGTGGCTGCTCTGGCGACTGCTTCCGGTGCAGCTGCCATCACCTACACCATCGAGGCACTGGCTCAGGCCGGCGACCACATCGTGGCTCAGAAGACCATCTACGGCGGCAGCTACAACCTGCTGGAGCACACTCTGACCCAGTTCGGCGTCACCACCACCTTCGTGGACGCTCACGATCTGGAAGAGGTCGAGAACGCGATCCGGCCCAACACCAAGGCTGTCTACCTCGAGACTCTGGGCAACCCCAACAGTGATATTCCTGATATTGATGCCATCGCAGCCATCGCTCACAAGCATGGCCTGCCGCTGGTCATTGATAACACCTTCGGCACCCCGTACCTGATCCGTCCCATCGAGCATGGCGCTGACATCGTCGTCCACTCCGCGACCAAGTTCATCGGCGGCCACGGCACCACGCTGGGCGGCATCATCGTGGACAGCGGCAAGTTCGACTGGAAGGCCAGCGGCAAGTACGGCAACATCGCCGCCCCCAACCCCAGCTACCACGGAGTGTCCTTCGCTGACGCAGCCGGCCCCGCCGCTTTCGTCACCTACATCCGCGCCATCCTGCTGCGTGATACCGGCGCTACCATCTCTCCGTTCAACGCCTTCCTGCTGCTGCAGGGTACCGAGACCCTGAGCCTGCGCATTGAGCGCCATGTGGAGAACACCAAGAAGGTCGTCGAGTTCCTGGCCAACCATCCCCAGGTCGAGAAGGTCAACCATCCCTCTCTGCCGGATCACCCCGACCACGCCCTGTATGAGAAGTACTTTCCCAACGGCGGCGCTTCCATCTTCACCTTCAACATCAAGGGCGGCCGTGAGGAAGCATTCAAGTTCATCGACAACCTGAAGGTCTTCTCTCTGCTGGCAAATGTGGCTGACGTCAAGAGCCTGGTCATCCACCCGGCTTCCACCACTCACAGCCAGCTGACCGATGAGGAGCTGGCCGAGCAGCAGATCTACCAGAACACCATCCGCCTGTCCATCGGCACCGAGCACATCGACGACATCATCGCCGACCTCGAGGCTGGCTTCGCAGCTGTCCGCGGCGAGTGATCCTCCGGCACTTCCGTCCCCGGAAGCATAAAAACGCTATTCTCTTCTCCATTCTCCTGAATTGCATAATATAGCAGTTTGCGTTTTTAATGCACAAGCAACATCCGCAAACTGCATATCGCAAATATGCCGGTTTGATAGGCACTATTTTTGAAAATTGCGATAGAAGCAGCCAGCCGCCCTGTTACCTTGCAGGGCGGCTGGCTTGCGTTTCGAAGCGATTTCAAGGGAGCTGCACGCCTCCCGAAACCTGTGCGAGAGGGATGAACACCAGCCGCCCCCGGGGGCTGTACGCCGCCCCTGCCACGCAGCCGTAGAGAAAAAAGAGCATCACCGCCACTGCCGCCGCCAGAAGCAGCAGCCCCCGGTGGTGGAACGACAAAATGCGATGCCCGGGCCGCTGACGCTGCATACAAGACCCCTCCTTTTGTGGTTTGGGCCATCTTATGCCTGTCGGGGTGCGGCTGTGCGATTGTGCCGGGCCGAAGAGTGTGGTACACTATAGCCATCGAGATTTTTTGTGATACGGAGAAACTTTATGCTGACCATTACACTGCTGGGTACAGCGGCCACCATGCCCCTGCCCGACCGCGCCCTCACGGCGGCGGTGGCCGAATGCGGAGGACACAGCCTCCTGTTCGACTGCGGCGAGGGGACCCAGACTGCCGCCCGCCGGGCCGGAGTCAACCTGATGAAGATGGACGCCGTCTGCCTGACCCATTACCACGGCGACCACATCTTCGGCCTGCCGGGGCTGCTGCAGACGCTGGGCTGTCAGGGCCGCACCCGCCCGCTGGCGCTGTACGGGCCGAAGGGGCTCGGCGAAGTCTGGGCGGCACTGCGGGTGTTGACGGGGCCTCTGCCGTATCCGGTTTATGCTGAGGTGCTGGACGCCCCGGCGGCGCTCTGCGAAAAATTCGGCGGCTGGCCCCAGGGCGCGAAGCTCACGCCGGTGCCGACCCGCCATCGGGTCATCAGTCAGGGCTATCGGCTCGATCTGCCCCGGGCCGGGCGGTTCTCGCCCGAACAGGCGCGGGCATTGGGCGTACCGGTAAAGCAGTGGAAGACGCTCCAGCACGGTGAGAGCATCACGCTGGACGGTGGACGTGTCATCCGGCCGGAAGCCGTCCTCGGCCCGGCCCGGCAGGGGCTGAGCTTTGTCTTCTCGGGCGACACCGCCCCCTGTCCGGCGCTGGAAAAGGCCGCAGCGGGTGCAGACCTTCTGCTCTGCGACTCCACCTATGCTCTGCCGGAGCAGGCCGCGCAGGCCAAACAGTACGGCCACAGCACCTTCGGGCAGAGCGCGGCCCTCGCCGCCAAAGCGGGCGCAAAGCGGCTCTGGCTCGTCCACTATTCGCCCATGATCACCGACCCGGAAGAAGAGCTGGCCCAGGCGCAGAGCCTCTTCCCGGCGGCGGAGTGCGGCTATGACGGCAAGAGCATCACCCTGCAATATGAGGAGGCCGAAGAATGAACATCACCATAGAACCCGGCGCCTCCGCCCTGCTGGACGCGCTGCACCGGGCAGGTTTTGCGGCCTACGCCGTGGGCGGCTGCGTCCGGGACAGTCTGCTGGGCCTTGCGCCCCACGACTGGGACCTCTGCACCGCCGCCCGCCCGGAGCAGGTGATGGAGCTGTTCGGAGAAAAGCAGTGCATCCCCACCGGATTGCAGCATGGCACCGTGACTGTGAAGCGGGACGGCAGGCTCTACGAGATCACCACCTTCCGCACCGAGGGCAGTTATTCCGATGGCCGCCACCCCGACAGCGTGGCCTTTGTACCCGACGTCCGGGAGGACCTGGCCCGGCGGGACTTCACCATCAACGCCATGGCCTACAGCGCCGAAGAGGGCTTGTGTGACCCCTTTGGCGGGCAGGAAGATCTGGCCCGGGGCGTGGTGCGGGCCGTCGGTGAGCCGCTGCGCCGCTTTGAAGAAGACGCTCTGCGCATCCTGCGTCTCTACCGCTTTGCGGCCCGGTTCGGTTTTGTTATCGACGAGGCCACCGAAGCGGCGGCGAAGCAGCTGGCCGCCCACCTCGACTGCGTGTCGGTGGAGCGCATCGAAGAAGAGCTGAACAAGCTTCTGTCTGCCCCGAAGCCGGGGGCGTATCTGGAGCCGGAGGTGCTGGCCTTCGTCCTGCCGGAACTGCCGCTCGACGATCTGTCGGAAGCCCGTGAGATCATAGATGTCCTTCCGGCAGGAGCAGAGGAAGTGACCACCCGTTGGGCGGCGCTGCTTCTGCCGCTGGGGGAGGATGGAACGCGGAAGGCGCTGAAACGCTTGAAATGCTCCAATGCTGTGATAGATGGAGTGGCAACGCTGGTGAAGGAGTGCGGGGCAGGAGTGCGGGGAACTTTCTCTTCAGACACGGGCCGGGGCATTCCATCCCCCGCCCTATTGCCTTCGGCAACAGGGTCCCACCCTCCGGACGGTCCTCAGAGAAACTCCCCGCCCTCCCGGCAGGCACTGAATTTACAAACCAAACGTCTTTTGGGGCGTTTGGAATTGCCTATGCTGGTCAGGTTGACTCGGCTTTGTGCCGCTCTTTACCCGGAACAGAAAGAAGAGTGGAAAGCCTTGCAAACCGAGGCCGAGACGCTGACCGCCCAAAGCGCCTGCTGCCGCGTCTCTCAGCTGGCCGTGAATGGCCGCGATCTGATGGCGGCGGGCGTCGCGCCCGGGCCGGGCCTGCGCCGCGCGCTGGAAGCGCTGCTGGAAGAGGTCATCACCGGGCGGCTGCCCAACGAAAAAGCGGAACTTCTGGCCTTTGCGGCCAAATTTTCTGCGTCTTGACAAGAGAAAGAAGCTGCGGTAGTATTATACTACTGTTTTAGTATGTTATAACGGAAGAGGAACAGAATGACAGAAACACAGAACACTTCCCGCCGCCCCGGGGCGCTCATCGCCATGAGCGGCGGTGTGGACAGCTCGGTGGCGGCATGGCTCATGCAGAGGGACGGTTTCGACTGCACCGGCGTCACCATGCGCCTTACCCGCAACGAGGCCGTGAACACCGAGGGCCTGCACACCTGCTGCTCGGAGCGGGACATTGAGGACGCCGCCGAGGTGGCCTATGCGATGGATATTCCCTACGAGGTGCTGGATTTTACGGCAGACTTTCAGGAAAAGATCATCGACAAATTCATCCGGGTCTACGAGGCCGGCGGTACGCCCAATCCCTGCATCGACTGCAACAGATATATGAAGTTCGATCACCTGCTTCGCTGGGCGGAAGCGCACGGAATGGATCATGTGGTCACGGGCCATTATGCCCGGGTGGAGCAGGACGAGGCCACGGGCCGCTGGCTGCTCAAAAAGGGTCTGGACGAGAACAAAGACCAGAGCTATGTGCTCTACAACCTCACGCAGGAGCAGCTGGCTCATGTCCGCCTGCCGCTGGGTGGTCTGCACAAGAGCGAAGTGCGCGCCATCGCTGAGCAGCAGCACTTCGTGAACGCCCGCAAGCACGACAGTCAGGACATCTGCTTCGTGCCGGACGGCGACTACGCCCGCTTTATGGAGGATTTCACCGGAAAGCACTACCCGGCGGGCGATTTCCTCGACGTCGGCGGCAGAAAGGTAGGCACCCACAGCGGCGCTGTGCGGTACACCATCGGCCAGCGGAAGGGCCTGGGCCTCGCCATGGGCGCACCGGTCTACGTCTGCGCCAAGGATATGCAGGCCAACACCGTCACGGTCGGCCCGGAGTCGGAGCTGTTCGATACCATCGTCTATGCGAACGAAGTGAACTGGATCGCCATCCCGGAGCTGAAAGGCCCCCTGCGGGTGACGGCCCGCACCCGTTATCATCAGACCGAACAGCCTGCCACCGTCTACCCGGCGGGGCCGGACAGCTTCCGTCTGGAATTTGACCAGCCTCAGCGCGCCCCCACCCCGGGGCAGGCCGTCGTGCTGTATCAGGGCGATGTCGTCCTCGGAGGCGGCACCATTACACAGGTGGCGAAGGGATAAGGGGGAGCGGCCTGGCCCTCTCAGGCGCTTCGCGCCAGAGCCTATTGCCTGACCGCTGCATTCTGGCTCTCCCTTTGGGAGAGCTGTCACCGAAGGTGACTGAGAGGGCAAGCCCGTGACTGTAAAAAGCAGAACCTAAAGGAGAAATGATATGCAAGACCAGTATTCCCGCACCCAGCTGCTGCTGGGCGCGGAAGCGATGACCAAACTGCACGATTCCCGGGTAGCCGTGTTCGGCGTGGGCGGCGTGGGCGGCTACACCGTCGAGGCGCTGGCCCGCAGCGGCGTGGGGGCTCTCGACCTGATCGACGACGACAAAGTCTGCCTCACCAACCTGAACCGCCAGATCATCGCCACCCACAAGACGGTGGGCAGGTTCAAGGTGGATGTGGCCGAAGAGCGTGTCCACGACATCGACCCCAACATCAAGGTCACCACCTACAAGACCTTCTTTGGCCCTGAGACGCAGGACAGCTTCGATTTCAGCCAGTTCGACTACGTGGTGGACGCCATCGACACTGTCACCGGTAAAATTGCGCTGGTCATGAAGTGCAAGGAGGCTGGTGTCCCCATCATCTGCTCCATGGGTGCAGGCAACAAGATGGACCCTACCCGCTTCGAGGTCACGGATATTTATAAGACTTCCGTCTGCCCGCTGGCCAAGGTCATGCGCACCGAGTGCCGCAAGCGCCGCATCAAGCACCTGAAAGTCGTTTACTCCAGGGAGCCTGTCATGACTCCCATCGAGGATGACTCCATCAGCTGCAAACACCACTGCATCTGCCCTCCGGGTACCCAGCGCAAGTGTACCATCCGCCGCTCCGTCCCCGGCTCGAACGCCTTTGTCCCGTCGGTCGTGGGCCTCATCATCGGCGGCGAGGTGGTGAAGGACCTCGTGGGCTTTGTCCCCATGAAGGGCTGAATTTGATAGAATAAGAAAACGGCAGGTTCAATGAACCTGCCGTTTTCTTCGTTATGAGCCGATTTTTACTGCTCAGGAGCAGCGAATGCGATGGGGGTAGCGCCAGCAGCTGCGTCCACGCTCTTCAGAGAGATGGGAGTGGTCTCGTAGTGCAGGGTCTCGAAGCTCTGGGTGCTGCCGTCCTCGGTGGTGAACTCGAGAACATAGGTCATGTCGTCCTGCTTGTCGGCCTCGACATCGCGGGTGATGACGACATTCTCGCCGTCGGCCAGACCGGCCTCGCCAGCCAGGTTCTCGCCCTTGTCCTCAGAGCCTGCCTCGTACAGGTACAGCTCGGAGACGGTAGAACCGGTGGTGTTGTAAACGGTGTACTCGGCGCTCTCAGCAGCCTCAGAAGATGCTGCCTCAGAAGATGCTGCCTCGGAAGATGCAGCAACGGAGGAAGCGGCCTCAGAAGAGGCAGTGCTGGAAGCAGCAGTGGAAGCAGAGCCGCCGCAGGCGGTCAGAGCAACAGCCAGTGCCAGAACGGCAGAGGCGGCACAGATCTTGTTCAGTTTCATGAAAATGTACTCCTTGATTTTTGAATCGGACTGTCCGTGATGGACGGCTATCGGAAATTATTATACATTACTTTGCCTAAAAAATCAAGAGATTCCGCGCAGAATGCACAATGAAGTAAGAACTGTTACCAAAATGAAATAAAACATTCACAAAGTCATCCGCGGTTCAGCCGCCGCTGCGCCAGCGCAAAGCCGACGGCGCTTGCCGCAAAGACGGCGTAATAGCTGGCCAGCCGGTAGAACATCAGCAGGCTCATGGACGAAGCATCGGGGAGGAAGCTGCTGTACACCAGCAGGAAGGCCGTCTCCACCGAGCCCATGCCCGCCACGTTGGGCAGGGCGTTGGAGACAAAGAAGGTCAGCGACGTCAGGAGCTGCACCTGCCAGAAGGCCAGTCCGGTATCCAGCCCCATGAACCGCAGCCCCATCCAGGGCAGGCAGAAGAGCAGGAACAGCTTTACGAGATGCACGCCCAGAATGGCGGCACAGCGGGGCTTGTCCGCCAGCAGATGGCGGCTCTCGGCGCTCAGGGCGTCCAGCTGCTTGAGCCAGCTTTCCCGGCGCTCGGCCCAGCGGCCCGTGTCGGGCAGAAAATGCAGCAGCCAGCGGGCCAGACGCTGCACCACCGGCAGGGCGCAGAGGGCGATGAGCCCCACGATGACGCCCGCCACGACAGCGTAGGCCCCGGGCAGATACCGCAGCACGCCGTCGGAGTGGGCCGCCATCCAGGGGCGGCCCGCCAGAAGCAGCACGGTGGCGTAAAGCAGGACGGCTGTCTTGTGGAAGACGTATTGCAGGGTCATCAGTCCCACGCCGGGGCCGACGTCCAGCCCGCGCCGGTGGAGATACCACGTCTGAAACGGCATCGACCCTGCGCCGAGGCCCACCACATTGCCGAAGGTCCCCATCCATGCGTTGTCGATGCCCTGCCGCAGCGGGAAATGGGACAGGCGGCTGCGGACGATGAGCCAGCTGGATACGCCCTCGAGAAGCGGGTAGCTCAGGCCCACGGCCAGTGCCAGAAGCCCCTGTCCGAGGGTGAGCCGGCTCAGCGCCTCGGAGATCTCGGCCCAGTGCTCCCGGAAGATGAACACCACGATGCCGGTCAGCAGGGCCAGAACGCCCAGCGAGAGCAGGGTCTTTCGGCGCGAAGGGGCGGGGGAGGCGGACGAACTCATGCGGGGACTCCTTTCAAATTATAACAAAAAACGGACTGGGATAGACTCTTAGGAGAGTATATCACAGTCCGGAGGGGTGTTTGTGAACAACTGCCAAATTTTTTGCCTCAGTTTCGGCAGAGTGATAAAGAACGGGGAGCTTATTCGCCGGTGAGCTCCTTTACAGCCTGTTGTAAACCGTCGGAAAACGCCTGCTTGGAGTAATGGCTCTCGTAAAGCTCACGGCAGGCGGGACGCATGGCGGCCAGCTTTTCCGGGTGCTCGATGGCCCAGGCCAGCCGTTCGGCCAGCTTTTCGGGGTCGTCGTCCTCGTAGACGAAACCGTCCACGCCCTCGGTGATGAGCCCGGCGGTGCCGGTGTGCTCCGACACGATGGCGGGCTTGCCGAAGATGAGGCCCTCGGTGACGAAAGTAGGCATGGGGTCGTCGCGGGAGGCGCAGACGAGGCAGGTACACTGGGCCATCAGGCTCTTGATCTCGTCGCGGGTGAGCCGCTTGACATAAAAGACGTTGTCGGGGCAGTCAGCGGTCAGGCTCCGCACGGCGTCCATCATCTCAGCCTCTGCGGCCTTGCCCACGAAGAGGAAGGATGCCTTCTTCATGGTCTCAGGCGGCAGCAGCCGGATGGCCTTGCAGAAGATGTCCTGGCCTTTCCGGTTCTCGAAGGAACCCACGGTGGCGAACAGAGGCCGCCCGCCCGCATAGCTCAGATCGTAGTGGGAGAACTTCTCGGCGGCGTAGTCCGGCAGGCCGTAGATGAGGGGCCGGATGTTGAACTCCGGCCGCACCGAGTGCATGGCGTTGGCGGCGTGGCTGCCGACGGAGTAGAGCCGGATGTTTTCGCCCAGCTCTCTGGGGATCTGGTGGGCGATGTGGGGGTAGCCTGCAAAGGCATCGTGGAGCCACCAGAGCACCGGCACCCGCGCACCGCTCAGGGCGCGGACGGCCCGGGCCTCCACGACGGTGTTGGCCAGAACAAGGTCGGCGCAGAGGGCCAGCCCCCAGAGCAGGGGCGACTGGACACAGCCCTTGCGGGTGATGACGGTAGCTCCCGCCTCGAGGAAGAGCGGCATGGAGCCGCCGTCCTCAGGGCCGAGGACGACCACTTCGTAGCCCATGCTGCGCAGCACCGGCACGGCGCTCACCAGCACGATGGGCGCACCGGTCATGTCCAGCAGGTGGCTCATGATAAAGACGCGCTTCCCCTTTACAGACCAGACGTCTTCGGCGCAGATGTCCCGCTCATAGTGGGCCAGCGCCAGCGGGAGGCAGACGTGGCTGCGGCGGAGCTTCGCCGCTAGCGTCAGCAGCTCGACGGGATTTTCCGGGTCGCGGGCTTCCGCCTGACAGCGGCGCAGCAGCTCCCGGGAGACAAGGGCGCAGCCCGGGCAGGCTGCAAAGCCCTGACTGTGGTAGAGGGTGGTGACGCCCGAGTAGCCGAAGACGGCGTCGCTGGTGACGTAGTCTGCGCCGCTGCGCAGTGCGTCCGCAAAGCAGGAAAGGGCTGTGGGCATCAGGAAAAGGTCTTCCCTGACCAGAAGCAGACCGACGGCGCTGCCGAGGGCTTCGGGGCGGAGGCTGTCCGTCCATAAAAATTTGCGGTGGAGCTGGTCCTGCAGGGAAGCTTTCAGGGAGGCGTTCCGCCCCGGCGCATAGACGCCGAGAAAAACCTCCTGGGTGTCGAGATATTCCTGTTTGGCGAGCTGAGCCCGCTGCAGAGTGGTATAACTGCTGTACATCGTATCCTCCTCTCCGCAGGCAGGCTCAACGGCTGCGATGGAACAGCCCCAGCAGGCGGCGCAGGGGCTGCGTGAGTTTCCAGCTGCTGGAAGAGAGGATGTTTTCCAGCGAGCTCTCGTAGGCTTTGCTCCGGGCGCACAGCTCAGCGTTGGCCTGATGCAGCTCGGAGAGATTCTTCTGCAGGGCCTCGATGGTCTGCTTCTGGTCAGCCGTAGTCTTTTCCAGCTGGTCGAGGTGCATCTGCTCGCAGACGCGGGTCTTCTGGAAATACTGTACGCCCTCGAGAACGGCGGCGAACAATGGGTCGTCCGCCAGCGGCTCCAGCGGGAAGTAGCAGTAGCTCACGCCCAGCTTCATCCCGGCGGGGAAACGGTTCAGACCTTCCAGCATGAAATTCGGGTCGTCGTTGAGGAACAGGATGCCGTCGCCGTGGAGCGGCACGCCGTTCACCGGGCGGCAGAGGATGCGGTCATCCGAGAAGACGAAATCGGTGATGCAGCAGGGCAGTTCGCCGGGGTCGAGACGGAGATTGAACGCGGTCTCCGGCAGCTCGAAGGTCGCTGTCACCATGCCGTTCAGCTCGTCGTATTCGTAGTCCGGGGCTTTGACGGTGTCTTTCTGGGAAAAGCCGAACCCGGCATCATAGTAAAGCAGCGGCTGCACCAGAGCAGGCGAGTCGGTCTGCCTCTCTTTCTGGGGGTGGGCAGCATAGAAGGTCTGCAGCTGCTTTTCCAGCTCGAGGCAGCGCTGGGCCAGCCGCGAAGTGCCTTCGTCTGCGAGTTTGAGCTGTTGTTCAAGGTCTGCAATGCGGCTGCGCAGAGCCGCTTCAGGAGTTTCGTTCATCATTACCGGGACCTCCTCCGATTTATCGCAAGGCGTACAACCCGCGCTGCAAGCCCATGCATCAAAAGTAACTATAGTCTGCCCTCAAAATGGCTGGATACCAAAGCGCAGGAATTTCAGTGTTTTGCCGCATAGCGGCGGGTCTTGCTCCGCTGGCGGGGCTTGTCCGCAGGCTTGCCGCCCCGAAGCCTCCGGCCAAGCTCTTTGCGGCGCATCAGAAGCTCGGTGACGGCGAAGATGGAGACAAGCGAGAACACGAACTGCAGCAGCATCCCCTGCACCGGATGGTCAGCATACTTTGCAGCCATCAGATACCACGGGATGGCCGTCAGCTCCACCGTGTGGATGCAGAAGATGAAGAGCGAGCGCCGGCCCACCCACTCGATGGCATGGGAGATGGGGCCGTCCACCCGGCGCTGCCATTTCAAAAAGAGCCGGATGATGCCGTAGCCCGCTGCGCCATCCAGCAGGATGCTCAGCGGCCCCATCGTCCACTCACCCAGCGAAACGCAGTCGGTGCTCTGGGTCAGCAAAACGCCCGCGACGACGCCCAGCGCGGACGCGATGAGTCCGGCTTTGGCTCTGCCGGAAAGGGGAGTTTCGAAAAGGCGGCGCTTCTTGGCCAGATAGCCGATGTAAAGGTAGGGCAGCGACACCATGCCCTGTGCGATGCAGAAAGGAGCCTCCCACACCAGCGTGACGCCCCAGCCAAGCAGGGTGACGCCGACGACTGCGGGGGTTATGTACCGCTCGGGGAAGATCTCGAGCAGCACGTCCAGAAGCACCCACGCCAGCATCAGGGCCACTAAGTACCACATGGGTCCGCAGGAGAAAAACTGCTGCCCGAAGTAAGTGGCCGTGTGGGGCAGGCCTAACAGGAAGCCGCCTAAGACCTTGGCCGATTCTGAGAGGGCGGCATCCCACGAGCCGAAAGCTGCGCGGTGAACGAAAGCGTGGAGCACCGTGGTGGCCAGTGCGGTATAAAGGTAAGGCTTGAGCAGGGTCTTGAGCTGCTGCTCGATGCATTTGTGGATGGAGCGCTTGCGGAAGCCGTAGCCGCTGGCAATAAAAAAGGCGGCCATCAGCGCTTCGCGGTAAGCGAACAGCGCGAACGCGAAAGGGATGACGTCGTTGGTGCCGAGGGGGTAAAGCTCTGCCGTGTGGGCAAAGACGATGGCCAGCATTCCGATGCCTTTCAGCAGGTCGAACATGCCAAGGCTGCTTACAGTGCGGGGCTTGGTGCCTTCCATGAAAAGGGTCCTCCTTGTGCGCCATTCGTCCCGGAGGCCCCGGAAGGCCGTATTTTAGGCGCGATAAATAAAAATATGAAGCTCGGCGGGGAGCTTTTTTGCTAAATGATATAAACAGTATAATGCTTTTTGGGCTTGCTGTCAATTTGATAAGGACTCGACCTCCGGGCGAAGTTTCGTCCTGACGAAAAAAAGTGTATCACAGCTTTTTGCATATCGCAACAAAAGGAAAGAATTACATCTGCCTGCACAAATCGAATGCAAGTTTAAATTGCATATTTGTGCAATTAAATCTTGCGTTTGCGCTCTGCTTGCGGTATACTGTTGCCATGAGGAGCCGTGCCAGAGTTTTCCTCGAAATGCCAGAGATTCGGAATGACTCTGGAAGGTGAATGAAAAAAGTGCTGAGTTGAAAATTTGACAAAAAAGGAGAAAGACCGATGGCTGAATACATCAAAGTACCCGCAGGCGTATACGACATGGTGACCCGCTGCATGGAGCGGGAGTTCCCCGATCATGTGGCCATCCGCTATGTGGCCGAGGACGGCAAGACTGTCGTGGAGAAGAAGTATCGCGAGTATGCGCAGGACATCCGCCGGATGGTGGCTTATCTCAAGGCCGAAGTGCCGGACATCAAGGGCCGGCGCATCGTTCTGCTGAGCCGGAACTGCTATGAATTCTGCGTGGCGTCCTACGGCATCATCCTCGCCGGCGGCGTCCTCGTGACCCTGAACCAGAAAAAGAACTGGGACGAGCTGGAATATGAGCTGGGCCTCGTGGAGCCTGCCCTCATCCTGAACGACGGCATCGACTACGGCTGCCGCGCCGAGCTGGAAGCCGCCTACGGCCCGAAGCTCCGCCCCATGGACTGCTATAAGGATACTGCCCCCGGCGAGCTGACCAACTGCGTGGGCCACGATGATTTGATGATGCTGATGTTCACCTCCGGCACCACCGGCCGCAGCAAGGGCGTCATGCTCTCGGAGCGGAATATGTGCGCCAGCCTGCACACCTATTCGGAGGTGGCAGAGAACTGGGTCACCGACCGCCTCCCGGCAGGCCAGAAGCTGCCGCTGAGCCATATGACCCTGCTGCCCCTCTTCCACATGGCCTGCTTCGTCTGCGTCATGTCCTACCCGCCTGCCGGCTGGGCCCTGAACCTCTGCGGCGACATCCGCGACTTCTACCGCGACCTGGGCCTGATGCACAGCGATGTCATGGCCTCGGCCCCCATGCTGGTGGAGACCGTCTACAACGACATGAAGCGCGGCCGCGTCGGCCGCCTGAACGGCCTGTGGGACCTGTGCTGCTCTTCCGCTGCCCTCGACCCCAAGATGCTGCTGGAGCTGGCCCAGAACGGCTTCGTCATCAACCAGTGCTACGGTATGACCGAGACCTTCGGCGACGGCATCCTGAACTTTACGCAGGTCGAAAAGCACATGAGTGCCGTGGGCAAGCCCGACGACCACGTTCAGTATAAGCTGGACGAGACCGGCGAGATCTGCATCAAGGGCGACTGCGTGATGCTGGGCTACTACAAGGACCCCGAGGCCACGGCAGAGGTCATCGACGCCGACGGCTGGTTCCACACCGGCGACCTTGCCCGGATGGATGAGGAAGGCTTCTATTACATCACCGGCCGCAAGAAGAACCTCATCATCCTTGCCAGCGGCGAGAACGTCAGCCCCGAAGAGCTGGAAAAGAAGCTGGCCCTCTGCCCGGCCATCACCGAGTGCATCGTGAAGGAGAAGGGCCAGAAAATTTGTGCCGTCATCTACTGCCCTGAGGATAAGCAGGAAGAGGTCAGAGCCTTCGTCACCGAGGTGAACCGCAGCCTGCCGATGTATAAGCGCATCAGTGCCGTGGAGTTCACCGCTGAGCCCCTGCCCCGCAACGCTCTGGGGAAGCTGCTGCGGAAGTAACAAGTAAGAAGAAACAGTGAAAAGGATACGCCGCGTGGTTGCATTTCTCAGCCGAAACAGGTATTATTACTCTGAGGCAGAAAATGTCAGCTGCCGGCGTTTCGCTGTAATAAAGAAAAACAGCAAGGAGCGACAAAAATGATAAATACTGTATATGAGCTCATCACGGACGTCATGGCGAAGCAGTACCCCGACCGGGTGGCGTTCCGCTATGCGGCCGCCGATGGCAAGACTGTGGTGGAAAAGACCTACGCCCAGTATGTGCAGGACATCCGCAGGGCTGTTACTTACTTTAAGGAGAATATCCCCGACATCAAGGGCAAGCGTGTCGGCATCATGAGCCGCAACTGCTATGAGTACGGGGTCAACAGCTTCGGCGCGATCCTCGCCGGGGCCGTCGTCGTGACCATCAACCAGAAAAAGACCTGGCCCGAGCTGGAATATGAGCTGGGCCTTGTCGAGCCTTCCCTCATCGTCAACGACGGCATCGACTATGGCTGCCGCCCCGACATCGAGGCCGCCTACGGCGATAAACTCCGCCCGATGGACGCCTTCAAGGACAGCGCGCCTGCAGAGCTTGTTGACTGCGTGGGCCATGATGATTTGATGGTGCTGATGTTCACTTCCGGCACCACCGGCCGCAGCAAGGCCGTCATGCTCTCGGAGCGCAACTTTTTTACCACGGTGGAGTGCCAGGTCAAATTCGGCGACGCCATGCTGGACTATAAGCACGAGCATATGCCCGAGGACAAAAACGACGTCCTGAGCAACTTTGCCATCCTGCCCCTGTTCCATCTGGGTACGTTCATCTGCCTCTTCATCTGGGCCTGCAAGGGCTGGGCGCTGAACCTCTCTGCCGACATCCGCGACTTCTACCGCGACCTCGGCCTGATGCACAGCGATGCCATCGCTGTGGCTCCCATGCTGATGGAGGCCATCTACAAAGACGTCAAGCGGGGCCGCCGCGCCCGCCTGAACGGCATCTGGAACCCCTGCGGCTCCTCTGCCATGTTTGACGGCGCCATGCTGGCCGAGCTGGCGCAGCAGGGCATGATGATCACTCAGGTGTACGGCATGACCGAGACCTGCGGCGACGGCATCATCAACTACGAGCAGGACGAAAAGCACATCCGCGCCGTGGGCAGGCCCGACGACCACGCCGAGTACAAGCTGGACGAGACGGGCGAGATCTGCATCCGCGGCGGCTGCGTCATGCTGGGCTATTACAAGGACCCCGAGGCCACCGCAGAAGTCCTCGACGCCGACGGCTGGTTCCACACCGGAGACCTGGCCCGTGTGGACGAGGACGGCTTCTATTACATCACCGGACGCAAGAAGAATATCATCATCCTCGACAGCGGTGAGAACGTCAGCCCCGAAGAGCTGGAAAATCTGCTGTCCCAGTGCGAGGCCGTCAAGGAATGCATCGTCAGGGAGAAGGGCAAGAAGATCTGTGCCGTCATCTACTGCGGCGAGGCCGACCAGCAGACCGTCCGCGACTTCATCACCGAGACCAACCGCACTCTGCCGCTCTACAAGCGGATGAGCGCCGTGGAGTTCAGCACCGAGCCTCTGCCCCGCACCGGCACCGGCAAGCTGCTGCGCAAGTAAGAATAAACCGGGCAGGCTGCGGAATACTGGAAAAGAGCCGCGGCCGCCTTGAATGGAATTACGAAAGGAAGATTCAAACTATGGAAAGAACCGAGATCGTGTCCCAGATCCTTGCAATTCTGGAAGATGTTGCAGAGATTTCCTCCGAGGATGTCAACGAGAACAGCGTCCTGATGGACGATCTGGACCTGTCGTCCATGGAGATCCTGACCGTCGTCGCCGACCTGGAGGAGACGTTCGGCCTGCGCATCCCCGAAAAGGAGCTGCGCAACTTCGTCACCATCAGCGATTTGGCCGACTATCTGGCCGCACACGCGGGGGAATAAGGAATGGATGCCGAACAGCGCTCTGTTTTTCAGGGCATCGTCTACTATTATCGCGAAAACATGGTCAACTGCCGCTATCAGGTCACGCTGAAGGACGCCGTGGACGGTGCGCTTTTGCAGCAGGCTCTGGATGCGGCCCGGGCAAAGGCACCCTACTATTTCCAGAAGCCGGTGTGGGAGAAAAGGCTGCTCCACCTCGAGCCGTCGGACGCCCCCTGCCCGGTGCGGCAGGGCAGCGCAAAGCCCGAATTTCCGGACGAGAACGGCTTTACGGTTGCCCTGAGCTATGAGGGGAAGGTCGTCTGCTTCGACTGGTTCCACTTTCTGGCCGATGGCCGGGGCATAGCACCCTTCATGACCATGGTGCTGCAGTTCTACTGCAATCTGCGGTACGGCACGGCTTTCGAGGGCCGGACCCTTGAGACGGACCCTGCCTACGACATCGAGGACATCCTTGCAAAGTACCCCGAGAGTCAGGTGGCCAACGATATGCAGCGCCCCGTGGTGCAGACCTTTGAAGAGACGCCCACCTGCTGCCGCGTCCGGCTGGAAAAGGCGGGGCTTGTGGACGCCGCCCTCCGCTGCGGCGTCAAGCCCTTCAGTACCCTTACGGCTCTGCTCTGTAAGGCGGTGCGGGCGTATCTGGACAAGGACGAGGTGCTCTACAGCTACTCGACAGACGCCCGCGACGCGCTGGGTGCGCCGAACGCCCTCTACAACTGCGTGGCATCCTTCCAGCGCAAGCTGCCGCTGACGGCAGATGCCCCGCTGGCCGAAGTGGCCGTGGGCGTGGACGCTGACCTGAAAGAAAACCTTTCCGCTGAGCGAAAACTGTTCCGTATCGCGGAGCAGATGGGCTGGGTCTACCGGGTCTACCAGCAGAAAGCCAGCCTCAGCATCAAAAAGCGCATCTTCCAGATGGGCGAGTACATCAGCGGCTTCCCGGCGGACTTCTGGGTGAGCTATCTGGGCGACCCCTTCGCCCCGTCCAGCCCGGAGCTGACCCGGTACATCGAGGACTTCCAGACCTGGGTGCCGGCAGACGGCGCTTCCATCGGTCTGGAATGCACCAGCCTGCATGGCATCATCACCCTCTGCGTCAAGAACAAGGTGCCGCGCCCCGGCTTTGCCGAGGCTCTGCGCGCCGCGTTCGAGGCCGAAGGCATCAAGGTGCTGGAGGCTGCAGAGCTGGGCGCAGACAATACATAATCTGCGTGGCCAAGAGCGAGGGCCTGCCGAACGAGGAAAAGTTCAACGCATAATTGACCTGTAACATACAAAAGCGTCCCTCCGTTTTACCGGAGGGGCGCTTTTTGCGCAGCAGAAGTCTTCTTTTTTACAGACGGCCCAAAGCCGCCGCCGGGGTTTTACGCCGATTTTGCGTCCGCATGGTTTCGGGCCGGGCGGCTGCGGCGGTAGAATAAGGCCGTTCCCGGTAAATCGAAAAAGAGAGAAGGAGCCATGAGGCTCATGGAAAGAGAGGACTTTCGCATGAAAGAGAATAAAATGTCCCGCCGCAGCTTTTTGAAGGCCGGTGCCTTTGCATCCGCCGCCGGTATGCTGGCCGCGGCACCTGCCGCTGCCAACGCCGCTGCCCCCAATGCCGCCAAAGCGGCAGAGGAAGAGAACGGACTGCTGGGCGTGTTCGGCGGCAGACCCAAGTATGTTTTCCTCTTCATCGGCGACGGCATGGGTACGGCCCAGATCCAGTCCGCCCGATTCTATAAGGGTACGGTGGAAAACAACGGCGCTGTCGTCGAGGGCGAGCTGAGCTTCACCCAGTTCCCCGAGGTGGGCAGCGTGACCACCTACGACAGCACTTCTTTCTGCCCCGACTCCGCTTCCACTGCCACTTCCATCGCCACCGGCCACAAGACCGAGAGCGGCGTCATCAATATGTGTCCGTGGACCCGCGATGTGCCCTATGAGACCATCGCCGAGAAGCTCCACGCCCAGAAGAACTACAAGGTGGGCGTCGTCTCCTCCGTCAACATCGACCACGCCACCCCCGCCGCCTTCTATGCACATCAGAAGACCCGCAAGAACTACTACGCCATCGGCAAGGAGCTGGCCGTCTCCGGCTTCGAGTATTTCGCCGGCGGCGAGTTCCAGAAGGTGAACGGCGACGGCACCGGCCCCAACAACCACGAGATCGCCGCCCAGAACGGCTACAACGTCGTCACCCGTCAGGCAGACGCCGCCGCCCTCAAGGCCGGTGCAGGCAAGACCCTCATCATCGCCGAGGCTCTGGCCGACGGCAAGGCCATGAACTACGCCATGGACGCCGCCGCAGGCGAGTGGCAGCTGACCGACTACGTCAGGAAGGGCATCGAGCTGCTGGATAACAAGAAGGGCTTCTTCCTGATGACCGAGTCCGGCAAGATCGACTGGGCCTGCCATGCCAACGATGCCGCCGCTTCCATCCACGATGTGCTGGAGATGAGCAACGCCGTGCAGGCCGCTGTGGACTTCTACAACGCCCACCCCAACGATACCCTCATCCTCGTCACCGCAGACCACGAGACGGGCGGCATGGCCATCGGCTACAAGACCACCAACTACGACACCTTCCTGACCAACCTCACCCACCAGAAGATGTCCTACGCCAAGTTCGACTCCACCTATGTGAAGGGCTACATCGCCAACAAGACTCCCTTCGAGGCCGCCATGGCCGACGTGAAGGCAAACTTCGGCCTGACCCTGCCCACCGATCCCGATGCCGCCAGTGCAGGCAAGCTGCTGCTGACCGACTACGAGGTGGAGAACCTGCGCAAGGCCTACGAGCGGACGCTGGAAGTCGGCGCTGCCTCCCAGAAGGAGATGAGCCAGCAGGATTATGAGCTCTACGGCACCTACATCCCCTTCAGCATGGCCATCTGCCACACCATCAACCACAAGTCCGGCATGGACCACACCACCTATGCCCACACCGGCGCGATGGTCAACATCTATGCGCTGGGCGTCGGCGCGGAGAAGTTCCGCGGCGTCTTCGACAACACCGAGATCTACCACAAGCTGGCTGAGCTGACCGGCGTACAGTAAGCCTCTCTCTTCAAACGAAAAAGCCTGTGCAGACGCTCCCGGGGCGGGAGGCTGCACAGGCTTTCTTGTGTTCACAGGTGGATGGTGCAGCCGCGGCCCAGCATCTGGGCCAGCAGCATAAGGGTCGAGACGCCGAAGCACCCACCCATCATCAGCAGGCAGAGTACTACAGAGCCGAAGTCGCACCGGCATGCGCCGGGCCGGGCGGAAAAGTAGAGCACTTCACACCCGAGCAGGATGAGACCCGCCGCAGGGAGCACCTGCCAGATGACCAGCCACGGCAGGCCGGGCAGGAAGCGGGCCAGCAGGAAGAGCACACCTGCCGCGATGAGGCAGACGCCCAGCGTCAGGGTGCCGACTCGGCGGAGCGGCTTATTCGTCGTGTTCGTGGTCGAAGTCATCGTCCGTCACCTCGTTTTCGTTCACCACCGGGCCGGAGAGCAGAGGAGCGTTCTCCGGCTGCGCGGCCTCGTCGGCGTGATACTCGCAGAAATCGGCGTCCTCGGGGGCGTCCTTGGAAGCATCCGGCTTTTTGGCCGGATGGGGGCCTTTCACCAGCCAGACGCCGCAGATGATGAGGACCACACAGACCACCACATCCGGCAGGCTGGCCATGACGAGATAGAGGGCGCGGAAAACGGGGGAGGAGTGGCCCCAGCGGTAGACGAGGTCGCCGAGAGTGTTCATGATGAGGTTCTGGTAGGCGATGAGCGCACCGAAGGCGATGAGCAGCCAGCCCACCAGCTTGTGGCTGTCCAGCAGAGCCCGGGCCAGCCGCCTGTCGCGGGGGTCGAAGTGGACGAGGTAGTCGTCCTCCGGCGCGGTGTCCGCGATGATCTGCGCCCGGAGGTTGAAGGTGTCAAAGAAGCTGTACATCCACAGCACCACCAGCAGGAGCAGCACCGGCGCCAGCAGGACGCCCACCATCCCGATGCAGCAGGCTGTAAGGATGAGGGAGAGGCCCCGCTTCATGTAACCCTGATACATCTGGCCTGCGCCGGGGATAAACGCGCAGCAGAAGGTCAAAAATCCGTTTTTCAGCATAACGATCTCCTTGTTTTATGATTTTATGTTTTCTGCCGCGTTCAGCAGGCTTTCCAGCACAGAGGAAACGCGGGTATAGATGTTCTCGCCGGGGCGGGAAGTCACGGGCCTGCCCAGCTTTTCGGGCAGGATCTTCGGGGGCTGTTTTTCCGGCAGGGTGACCTGGACTGTGGGCAGGAGAGCCTGCAGGTCGCTGCCGTGGTCGGTGACGAAGGTCAGCGCTCCGGTACGCCACATGGTCAGCGCCAGCACGGCGGCGACGCCCGCCACCGCAGCCCGGCCACAGGTGCTCTGCATCAGCCGCACCCAGATGGTGCTCATCACGGTACGGCGGACATTCCGGGGCGGGTCGGCGAGGGCGTCGGCGGTCAGAAGTGCGGTGTAACGGTCGGTGCATTTGTCGCAGTAGGCGAGATGTTCGGCGGCTTCCAGCCGTCCCAGCTCGTCCAGCTGCCCGGCGGTGAGGGCGTGCAGCCCTTCGTCGCTCAGACAGCCGTCTTCACGGAACAATTCCATCTCAAAAGCCCTCCTTTCCGGCGGCGCTCAGCTGCGCGGCCAGCATCTTTTTTGCCCGGAAGACCTGCGCCTCCACTGTTTTCTGGGGCCTGCCGCAGAGCCGGGCGGCTTCGGCGGCGGTGTGCTGTTCCAGCAGCATGAGGCGGCAGGGCGTCTTGTAGGGCTCCCGCAGAGCGAGGATGCGCTGCGTCAGCTCCTCTTCGCCCAGAGCTTCCAGCACCTGCGCTTCCGGCTCGCTGCCGGGCGGTGCGCCCTCAAGTGCAAGCACATCGTCGCCGGGAGTGTTCACCCGGCGCGCCCAGGCGCTGCGTAAGTAATCCTTGGCTTTGTTGGAGGCGATGCGGGCCAGCCATTGCTTTTCGTATCCGGCAGGACAGCGGTCCATGCTCCGCCATGCAGAGAGAAAAGTCTCCTGCGTCAGATCCTGCGCATAGCCCTCATCTGCCACCAGCTGACGGCAGATGGTGTAGACGAGGGACTGGTACTTCTGTACCAGCCTGTCAAATTCCAGTGCATTCAATGGCTGCTCTCCGCCTCCTTTCTGCCCGGCATTTCGAGCGCTCTGTCTATCGATACGAATCAGTGGGGCCAAAACCTGCAAAATCATGGGAAAAACTTTGAAAATGTGGTAGAATGGCCTTATCAAACCTCACAAAGGAGAAAACACGATGGCCTCTGCCACAAAACAGGCACTTCTGGCGGCGCTCTCCGCCGCCCAGGGCGAATGCATCTCCGGCCAGCAGCTGGCCCAGCAGCTGGGTGTGAGCCGCGCTGCTGTCCATAAGGCCGCCGCCGCGCTGGCGGCTCAGGGCTATGCGCTGGAAGCCGCCCCCCGGCGGGGCTATCGGCTGGCGGGCGGCGACCCCTTCTGCGCCGAGGCGGTGGGAGAGTACGACGCCCCCATCTACCTCTACGACAAGCTGGAAAGCTCCAACCGCACGGCCAAGACGCTGGCCCTCGAGGGTGCGCCCCACGGCACGATGGTGCTGACAAGTCAGCAGACGGCGGGCCGGGGCCGGCTGGGGCGGCGGTTCGAGAGCCCGGCGGGGAAAGGCATTTATCTCTCGCTGGTGCTGCGGCCCGGCCTGCCCATGACCGAGGCGCAGGCCGTCACCGTCAGCGCGGCGGTGGCCGTCTGCCGGGCTGTGAAGCGGCTCTGCGGGCTGGACTTGGGCATCAAGTGGGTCAATGACCTCTATTATAACGGCAAGAAGGTCTGCGGCATCCTGACGGAAGCCGGGGCCGACATCGAGAGCGGCCAGCTGGAATGGCTGGTGGTGGGCATCGGCCTGAACCTGACCTCCCGCCCGGAGGACTGGCCCGAGGAGCTGCGGCCCATCGCGGGCAGTCTCTACCCCGGCGGGCCTGCACCGGTGAGCCGGGCGGCGCTGGCCGGGGCCATCGCCCGGGAGCTGCTGGGTCTCTGCCCGGCCTTCGACTGTCTGGACGAGTACCGCGCCCGGTGCTTTGTGCCGGGCCACTGGGTCACGGTCTGCACCGGGACGGAGAGCTACGCCGCAAAGGCGGTGGCCATCGACGACGCCGGGCGGCTCATCGTGGCGCGGGAAGGGGGCCGCACCGAGGCGCTCTGCCACGGAGAAGTGAGTATAAGGCCGTCGCCGCTGGCGGTAAAATAATAAGAATAATATAGAAAGAAAGCATCGGCAGACACCCGGCGAGGGTGCTGCGGATGCTTTTGCTTTAGGTAGAGCGAATGCCTCTCCCTTTGGGAGAGGTGTCACCGAAGGTGACGGAGAGGGCAAGCCCGGAGAGAAAGCGGCACAGCATGGCGATAAACAGAGGCTTTGTCAGGGCGATGCTATCCCAAAGCGGACTGTCTTTTTGTCAGCGGCCTTGCCCTCTCAGGCGCTATGCGCCAGCTCTCCCAAAGGGAGAGCCTGAGAGCTGAAGGAAAGCTGGTCAAAACACCCCGAAGCACACCAGCCCCAGCACCGCCGCGATGCCGATGACCTTCGGCACACTGAGCCTGAATTTCTGGAGCAGCACAAAGCAGAGGATGCCGATGGCGATGCTCGGCAGGCTGATGCCGCCTGCCTCGGTGATGCAGGTCTGGCGGCAGAGGCCCACCAGAACGCCCAGCACCATGCCGATGCAGACAGGCTTGACGATCTTCATGATGTAGCTCATCACCCTGCTGGTGCGGAACTTCTGGAAGAACGCCGCCGCCAGAAGCGTCAGCGTCAGGGTGGGGCTGAGGACGCCCAGGACCGCGAAGACGCCGCCCGGCATCCCGGCGGTCTTGGTGCCTGCAAAGGTGGCGGCGTTGACGCCCAGAGAGCCGGGTGTCATCTCGGCGATGGCGATGAGGTTTGTCAGATCGGCGTCCGTCATCCAGCCGTGGGAGGACATTTCATCCATGATGAGGGGGATCATGGAGGTGCCGCCGAAGCTGGTGAAGCCGATCTTCGCAAACGCGGCGAAGAGCTGAACGAGGGTCTCAAACATGGCCATGTTCGCTCACCCCCATCCAGACCAGCGCGATGACCACACCGGCCACCACCAGCGTCAGATTGCTGATGGACGTAAAGTAACAGAGCACAAAGGCGACGGCACAGATGATGATGGGCATCGCGCTGGTCAGAGCATCTTTGCCCAGGGAGATGGCCGCGCCGCCGATGATGGGGGCCACGGCGCACTGGACGCCCTTGAGGGCCGACCAGACCCAGTAGTTATCTTTAATGGCGTCGTAGATGGCCGTCACGATGGTAAGGGTGACGACGGCGGGGATGCACAGGCCGATGGCCGCGCAGATGCCGCCCAGCACCCCGGCCATCTGATAGCCGAAGAGCAGAGTGATGTTCGCCACCATGATGCCGGGCAGGCTCTTACCCACGGCGATGAGCTCCAGCAGATCGCTCTTGGTCATCCAGCCGCGCTCGTCCACAAACTCCCGCTCCATCTGGGCAATGATGCTCCATCCGCTGCCGAAGGTGAACGCACCGATTTTGATAAAGTAAAGAAGCATCAGCAGGGCCATTCGTGCGCCGGTGGGGCGCTGCTGTGCGGTTTCGGGTTTTGTTGTCTGCATGAATCCTCCTGAGATACCGGGTTTGCTGTTCTTTTACCTATAAGATACCACAGACGTCCCCAAAAGGCGAATGGAAAAATGGAATGGTTCCCGGTTCCTGTCAGGAATGCTCGTAAGTCATCCAGCTGCCTTTCCATGCGTAGAGGGCCATCAGCACGGCACCCAGCGCCCACGACACCGGGTAGAGGACGAACACGCCCTCGATGCCCGCAAAGAAGGGGAGGGCGAACCGGATCCACACCACACGGAAGAGGCAGAGCGAGATGAGCAGCACCACCATCGGCGGCACGCTGCGGCCGGTGCCGCGCACTGCGCCCGCCATGCCGTGGAGGATGGCCAGCAGGAAGTAGAAGGGGCAGAAGTAGTGCATGGCGCTGCACCCGAAGGCCACCACCGTCTCGTCGGAGGTGAACAGGTGCATGATGGGCTTCTGGAACGCCAGCAGCAGAGCGCCGGTGCAGAGGGTGTAGAGCACGCCCATGCCCAGCGTGACCCACATGCCATTTTTCACTCGTTTGAGGTTGCCTGCGCCATAGTTCTGGCCCACGAAGGTCGTCGCCGCCATGCTGAAGCTGGTGACGGGCAGGATGTTGAAGCCGTCGATTTTCATATAGGCCGCAAAGCCTGCCATGGCGGCGGCACCGTAGCTGTTGACGCTGGACTGCACCAGCACGTTCGAGAAGGAGATGACCATGTTCTGGATGCCGGTGGGAAGGCCGATGCGGATGATGCGGGAGGTCATCCGCTGATCGGGCCGGATGGCGGAAAGCTCCACCTTGTAGTCGGCGTCCACCTTCATCAGAAAGCGGAGGCTCAGCACACAGGAGACCAGCTGGCTGATGTCGGTGGCGATGGCCGCGCCTGCCACGCCCATCTTCAGCCCGGCGATGAGCACCAGGTCGAGGATGATGTTGGTGATGGAAGCGCAGGCGAGGTAGATGACCGAGCGGCGGGAGTTGCCCGCCGCGTTGAGGATGCCGGCTGCCATGTTGTAGACGACGCTGAACAGCACACCGCCGAAGTAGAGCTTCATATAAGTCACGGCGTCGCCGAGGACTTCTTCGGGGGTGTTCATCCAGACCAGCAGGCTGCGGCTGACGGCGATGCCGCCCACCGTCAGAATGAGGCCGAGGATGGCCGCGATGGCCAGCGAGGTGTGGACGGCGATGCGCGTTTCCTTTTTATCCTTTGCGCCGAGATACTGGCTCACGACGACGCCTGCGCCGACGGCCACGCCCTGACTGAAACCGATGAGCAGGTAGATGGGCGAGCCGCTGGAACCGACTGCGGCCAGAGCGTTGCTGCCCAGAAAGTTGCCGACGATGATGGAGTCGGCGGTGTTGTAAAGCTGCTGGAGCAGGTTGCCCAGAATGAGCGGCACCGAGAAGAGCAGGATGCTTTTCCAGATGCTGCCCTCGGTCATGAGCAGGGTCTTTTTCTGCTGCGGCTGTGCCGGTGCGGCCATAGTGTCTCCTCCCTCAAAAATGCAGGAATTTCATAGTTATTTCACAATAAGCTTAACAATACATCGTTCTGTGCCGAATGTCAAGCAGAACGAAAAAGAAAGCCCTCAGACTTTCCACATCTTGTTTGCAGATTGTTCAAAACTAACTCAAAGAAACTCCATTTTTATCCGGTACAATAAAGGCGCAGTCGGGAAGACAAGAACGAGATCCCCCATCTCCGGCTTTTGACTTTCCATAAATGCCATGCAGGCAGGATTTATGCGCAGCCCCGCAGCGGGTGCCGCGCCCTTAAAAAAATACTGTCCCCCACCTATGCGAGGCAATAGCCACGGCGGCGGACAGACTACCAACAACCTCCTAGCAGCCGCAAATGTTTAGGAGTTCTCATACACAGGCAGCGCCGCTTTCTCCTCCTTTCCACGGCGCTGCCTGTTTTTGTATTGCAAATCCATTTCCGAATAGGCTCCCCTCGATAGGGGCAACAGCGACGACCGCCGCCGGTGGCGGAAACAGGGAGTCGCTGTTGGGGCAGCGGCCAGCAAGACGCAAGTGCTTTTTAAAGCACGAAGCGGATGCTGGGGGCCGCAACCCGGCCTTGTCTGCGATGCAGACTGAGAGGTTGCAAAAAAGCCCATCGCACAGCTGTGCGATGGGCTTTTGACGTTCTTATCGCATATCGTGCAGGCGCTCTGCCGGGAGGGAGGCTTGCAGCAGGCTCCATGCGGCGTCGAGGCTGTCGTTCAGCAGATAGGCCTGATTCTGCCGGACATAGAGGTAAATGGCGTTGGGGGTGCGGTAGGCCAGATGCATATCGTGCCACGCATACCTGCGGCTCGCCTCAGGCTTGTCCTGCTCGCCGGCCATCCAGACCGACAGTCCTTCGTCGTCCAGCAGCAGCCGGTAGAAGGGGCGGGGCAGGCCCATCTTTTTGATTTGGAGGCGCAGGGAGTGGAAGAACGTCCAAAAGTAGACGGCCGGCACGCCCAGCGCCACCACGGCCAGCAGCACCGTGAGCAGGGCTGCGCCGTCTTTCTGGCCCACCTGCGACAGGCAGACACCGGCAGACACCAGCAAAATGGCCGTGAACACCAGAGGCCGGTGCCACGCCTTGTGGTGGCGCAGCAGGTCAAAGGCGGCAAAATCGTGGAAGGACGCAGCATCCATCTGGACGGAAACGGAGATCGGCTGAGACATAAAAATACCCTCCTTTTTTGGTCATAGTACCATATTATTTTCCAACAATCAAGGATGATATTGCGCAGATGCCCTAAAATGTGCTAAAATAGGACAAAAAAGAAAGTTTATGGAGCGTTTGCTCTGACGGCGGACAGGCCGGATAAGGCGGAAGATGCCCGGCAGAATATCACAGAGAGGGAGGATGGGTGCGTGGGGCGCAGGATGACCCTGAAAGGGCAGATCAGTCTTTGCCTGGCGGCGTTTTTTCTGGCGCTGGCGGGGCAGATATTCTTGAGCTTTTACCAGTCCGGCACCGTGCTGCGGGAACTGGACGACCAGATGGGCAACTTCAACGCCATCAGCCGCTTCCAGAACGGCGTGGAGCGGAGCCTTTCGGCCATGGAAGATTACCGCTGGGAGTACGGCGACGCCAAAGCGCTGACAGAGGAGCTCCACAGCGCCTTTTCCGTCACCAACGCATGGCTCTGGCGCATCGAGGGCGACCTTGGCACTGTGAGTGAGGAGCAGTATCTGCTCTACAATGCCGTTTCCACTACCTACGACAGCTACACCGCACTGGTGGACCAGCTGGAAGAAGCGGTGGCCGCCGGTCAGGACGCGAAAGCCGCCCAGCTCTACTATAATAAAATCGTACCCTGCGGCGGCTATCTGCGCCAGTACACCCAGCAGCTGCTGAACACGGCCATCACCGACGCTCAGGGGACTTACACCACCGTGTCGGCCCTCAGCGACCGGGTCAAATGGGCGCAGACCGTCGTGGTGGCGCTCTGCCTTGCGCTGGGCTGCGTCATGGCCTTCTCGGTGCTGACGCTGCTGACCCCGGTGCAGCAGATGATCGGCGCCTCCCGGGAGGTCACCCGGGGCGAGTTCGACTCGCCCGACCTGCCTGCGCCCCGTCAGCCGGAAATGGCCCAGCTGACCGAAGCCTTCAACCACATGAAGCATTCGATGGCCGAGCAGGTGACCACCCTGCGGGAGAAAAACGAGATGGAGCGGGAGCTCCATCGCCAGAAAACGGAAGCTCTGGAATTACAGAACCGGATGGAGCGCAGCCGTTTGCAGCAGCTGCGCAGCCAGATCGACCCCCATTTCCTTTTCAACACCCTGAACGTCATTTTACAGACCGCCGGACAGGAAAAAGCCTACCGCACGCAGGCCCTCATCACGGCTCTGTCGCACCTGCTGCGCTACAGCCTGATGAGCAACGACGAGCAGGTGCCGCTGGCCCGGGAAGTGCGGATCGTGGATGAGTATTACTCGATTTATCACGTCCGCTTCGGCGACCGTGTGAAGATGGTGTGGCGCATCTCCGACTCCCTCGATTTGACGGAGACGATGGTGCCGTCCTTCATCTTGCAGCCCATCGTGGAGAATGCCTTCAAGCACGGCATCTCGCCCAAGGAAGAGGGCGGCGTGGTGCGCATCCGCATCAACCCGCTGCGGGATAAGGGGCTGCTCTATATCAGCGTCTGCGACAACGGCGTGGGCATCCGGCCCGAACAGCTGGCCCAGCTGAAAGCCGCGCTGGCCCAGCCCGGGGAGCGCTGGGAGCATATCGGCGTCTATAACGTGGCCGCACGGCTGCGGCTTCTGGATAAACGGGGGCGGCTGGTCATCCGCTCTCACCCGGGCCGGGGTACGGCCATCAGTATGTACCTGCCCCTTGTAGAACTTTTGGAGGAGGATTTGGACGATGATACGCCTGTTGATCGCGGATGACGAAAAGCTGGAGCGGGAGGCGCTTGCAGAGCTGGTCCAGCGCCGTTTTGAGCGGGAAGTGGTCCTGGAGGTGGCGGAAAATGGCCGCAAAGCTGCCGACACGGCGGTGCTGTGGGGCGCAGACCTCATCCTGATGGATATTGAGATGCCGGGCATGAGTGGCCTCGACGCTGCCCGCGCCGTGCTGGCCCAGCGGCCTTCCTGCCGGGTCATCTTCGTCACGGCCTACAGCCTGTTCCAGTATGCCCATGAGGCGGTGCATCTGGGGGCCTGCGACTATCTGCTCAAGCCGGTGGACCCCGACGAGCTGGAAGCCTCGGTGCGTCGGGCTATGCGGCAGATCGAGACGGAGCGGAAGCTGGAAGAGTTGGCCGCCGCCCGGCCCCAGCCGGAGCAGACGGAGACCGAAGAAGAGGCGGAGGACGCCCCCGAGGAGGGCGAGAACAGCCAGACGGCCCTCGTCATGGCCCATGTCCGCCGCTACCTCGAGGATAACTATATGTTCGATCTGTCGCTGGACAGCGTGGGCGAGATCCTGCACATCAGCCCGGCCTACCTGTCGGCGCAGTTCAAGAAGTATCAGAAGATGAACTTCCTCGACTGCCTCACCGAGCTGCGCATCAACGCGGCAAAGGAATTGCTGTCCGACCCCTTCCGCTCCTCGGCGGAGGTGGCGTCGATGGTGGGCTACGAGGACGCCAGCTACTTCGCCCGGGCGTTCAAGAAACGCACCGGCATGACCCCCACCCAGTACCGCCGTCAGGCCGGCCAGAAGGCAAAGGCCGACCCGGAGGCCGGGCTGTGAGCGGGCGGATGATTTCCCGCCGCAGTGTGCTGGCGCTGGCCGCCTGTACGGCGCTGGGCGCTGTGGGCTGCAGCAAGACGGAAGAGTACAACGGCCCGGAGCTCATCCTGCGCTACGCCGAGAACCAGCCCGAGGATTATCCCACCACTCAGGCCGCTCTGGCCTTCGCCGACCTTGTGGCCGAGCGGACGGAGGGGAGGGTCAAGGTCGTGGTCTACAGCGGCGGGGAGCTGGGGGCCGAACAGAGCGTCATCGAGCAGATGCAGTATGGCGGCATCGACTTTGCCCGCGTCTCCCTGAGCCAGCTGGCCGAGTATCAGCCGGCCCTGAGCGTATTGCAGCTTCCCTTTCTCTATACCGATGCGCCCCAGATGTGGCGGGTGCTGGACGGAGAGATCGGCGATGAATTCCTCTCCGGCCTCGGCGCGATGGACCTCGTGGGCCTGTCGTGGTTCGACGCCGGCGTCCGTAGCTTCTACACCCGCGAAAAGGTGGAGACACTGACGGACCTCGCGGGGCTGACGCTCCGGGTGCAGGAGTCGGACATGATGAGCGAGATGATACTGGACCTCGGCGCAAAGCCGGCGCAGGTGGTCTACAGCCGGGTCTATGCAGCCCTGCACAACGCCGAGATAGACGGCGCGGAAAACAACTGGCCCAGCTATGAGGCCATGGGCCACTACGAGGTGGCCCCCTATTTCTTAAAGGATGAGCACGCCCGTGTGCCGGAGCTGCAGCTGGCCAGCGAGGCCGCGATGGAAAAGCTGGCAGAGCTGGACGAACGCTTCCCGGACATCATCCGCGCCTGCGGAAAGGAGAGCGCTCTGACCGAACGCCGCCTCTGGGCGGAGCGGGAGGCCAGCGCCGAGAAGCATATGCGGGAATGGGGCGTGGAGGTGACGGCCCTCTCCGCCGCCGAGAAAGCCCGCTTCCGGGCGGCAGTCGAGCCCGTGTACGCGGCGTTTGAGGAGCAGAGCCGCCTCATCCAGCGCATTCGAGAAGCCTGAAAAAGCGCAAGAGATATTACATTGTATTCATCTTGTTGGGCAGTGTGCTGAACAAACTGCACCGCTGCTTGTAAGAAATGCACAAAAGTGTTTCTCACATTTTTTTGAAAAACAGGACATTTTTCATAAGCCCTTGTTCTGACTAAAAAATTTTGCTAAAGTGTGTACAGTAAATGAACGGACGGGGTGCGACCCGTGCAGAGCACACCGCCCTGAATGAGGAAAATCTAAGGAGGATTTTATCATGAAGAAGATTTCTCGTCGCAGCTTTCTGGCAGCAGCCGGTGTTTCCGCCGCTGCTCTGGCACTGACCGCCTGCGGTGGCTCCGGCAACAGCACTGCTGCCTCTACCGCTAACTCTGCTGCAGCTTCCACCGCTCCCGCCGGTGATGCCGCAGCTGCTGCTTCCGACCCGAAGGTGACTCTGGTCTACGCCGAGGTCAACCCGCTGGATACCATTGTCGGCCAGACCGGTTCTCACTTCAAGGAGAAGGTCGAGGAGCTGACCGGCGGCTCCGTCATCGTCGATGTGCAGGCTTCCGGCGTTCTGGGCTCTGAGAACGACGTTCTGGACGCTATCCTCGGCGGCTCCACCTCCATCGACATCAGCCGTATCTCCGCTTTCGCACTGACCAGCTACGGCTGCAACAAGTCCAAGCTGCTGTCCATCCCCTTCACCTTCGAGAACCGCGCACACTTCTGGAACTTCGCCAACAGCGAGCTGGCACCTGAGTTCCTGAACGAGCCCCAGGAGCTGGGCCTGCCCGTTCGTGGTATCTTCTACGGCGAGGAGGGCTTCCGTCACTTCTTCACGGTCAAGCCTGTTTCCGGCATCGCTGATTTCAAGGGCCTGAAGCTGCGCGTGTCCAACGACCCCGTCATGAACGGCATGGTCGAGGGCCTGGGCGCTAACCCCACCGTCGTCTCCTTCGGCGAGCTGTACAGCGCACTGCAGACCGGCGTTGTCGATGGCGCTGAGCAGCCCATCGCAAACTACAAGTCCAATGCCTTCCCCGAGGTCGCTAACAACCTGATCCTCGACGGCCATACTCTGGGCGCTGTGCAGGCTGTCATCACCGACAACGCCTGGAACAAGCTGACCGAGAACCAGCAGGCTGCCGTCATGGAGGCTGCTGCGGATACGCAGGCCTTCAACGCTGACCTGTCCGAGACCGCTGAGAACAAGGTCCTCGACGAGCTGAAGTCTTCCGGCTGCAACGTCATCGATGTCCCCGATAAGGCTCCCTGGCAGGAGGCTTGCGCTAAGGTCATCAGCGAGAACACCTCGGATCAGGCTGAGCTGTATCAGCAGCTGCTGGATATGAAGGCCTGATAAAAGCGCCTTTATCCTGAAGTAGTACATAGCCCGGCGGGGGACTACGGGATACGCCCGCAGACCCGCCGGGCTTTTTATAAGAGTATGGAGGAGATCCTATGCCGAAAATCTTTACCACTCTGGATAAGATCAAGCCGGCGTACGACGTCACCTACAAAGTGGTCCTGTTTATCTGCAAGATTCTGCTGATCGTGGATATTCTCATCACCACCATGTCGGTCATTGGTCGTTACGTCCCGTTCATCCCGGACCCCGCATGGTCTGAAGAAGTCGTTCTGACCTGCATGAGCTACATGGCCGTGCTGAGTGCTGCTCTGGCCATCCGCCGCGGCGCACACATCCGCATGACCGCATTTGACGTCTATCTGCCCAAGATCGCCGTCAAGGTGCTGGACATCATTGCCGATCTGGCGGTCTGCATCCTCGGCCTCATCATGCTGGTTGTGGGCTGGAACTACGCCACCACCCTGGGCGGCCGCGGCTTCTATGTCTCGATGCCCTGGCTGAGCCGTTTCTGGATGTACTTCCCCGTGCCTCTGGCCGGTATCGCCATGATTATCTTCGAGATCGAGGCACTGTACAACCACATCAAGAGCTTTTTTGTAAAGGAGGAGAACTAATATGACAGTCCAGACACTGGCAATCGTTGTCCTTCTTGTCAGCTTCTTCGTCATGATCTTCCTGCGCTTCCCCATCGCATACGCCGTTGGCCTGTCCAGCGTGCTCTGCATGATGGTGCAGGGTCAGGCACTGACCGATGTCTGCCGTCTGATGGTCAAGGGCATCTCGTCCTTCAGCCTGATGGCCGTCCCGTTCTTCATCACCATGGGCGTCCTCATGGGCAGCGGCGGCATCTCCGAAAAGCTGATCGCTCTGGCTGACGCCTGCGTCGGCTGGATGCGCGGCGGCATGGCAATGGTCAATATCGTTGCTTCCTACTTCTTCGGCGGCATTTCCGGTTCTGCTTCTGCAGATACCGCTTCCATCGGCTCCATCATGATCCCCATGATGGTCGATCAGGGCTACGACGCCGACTTCTCCACCGCTGTCACCATCACCTCCTCCTGCGAGGGCCTGCTGGTCCCCCCGAGCCATAACATGGTCATCTACGCCACCACCGCCGGCGGCATCTCCGTGGGCAGCCTGTTCCTGGCTGGCTACCTGCCCGGCGCTCTGCTGGCCATCGTCCTGATGATCGGCTCCTACATCATCTCTGTGAAAGAAAATTACCCCAAGGGCTCTCCCTTCACCATCAAAGGCTTCATCAAGCAGCTGGGTACCTCCATCTGGGCTCTGGCCGCAGTCGTCATCGTCGTGTTCGGCGTTGTCGGCGGTGTGTTCACCGCTACCGAGTCCGCTGCTATCGCAGTTATCTACTCTCTGCTGGTCTCCGTCTTCGTCTACAAGGGCCTTGACTGGAAGGGCGTCTGGCACGCTCTGGATGAGTGCGTCAACACTCTGTCCATCGTCCTCATCCTGATCGCCACCTCTGCTGTGTTCGGCAACTGCCTGACCATGCTGCACGTGCCTGATCTGGCTGCAAACGCCATCACCAGCGTCACCAGCAACCCCTACATCATCGCACTGCTCATCGACCTCATCATCCTGGTGCTGGGCATGATCATGGATATGGCTCCCATCATCCTGATCGCTACCCCCATCCTGCTGCCCATCGCCACCTCCATCGGCATCGACCCCATCCAGTTCGGTATCATCATGGTCCTGAACTGCGGCATCGGCCTGCTGACTCCCCCTGTCGGCGCGGTTCTGTTCATCGGCTCTGCCGTTGCGAAGCGCCCCATGGAGAAGGTCGTCAAGGCTACTCTCCCGTTCTATCTGTGCATGTTCATCGCTCTGCTGCTGCTGACCTTCGTGCCTGACATCAGCCTCGCTATCCCGAAGCTGCTGGGCGGCTACGTCAGCCCCATCACCAACCCGCTTGGCCCGGTGTTCATCCACTGATAAGCTGATCAGCTCATTCTCCTCCGGATGACAGAATAAACGGAAAGCCCCCGCCTGCAAAGGCGGGGGCTTTCCGGCGTTATAGAAGTGTCTGGAGTGCCGGAGCACTGCATCTCATGAGCTTTTTCAGGGTCAGCTCCTGCTGAGAGATTTGATACAGCAGCCGTGCGGCCAGCTCTTCGGGCGGGGCGGAAAGCCCGGGCCGGAATGCGTGTACTGCCCGGGTAAAGGCGTGGACGCCCTCTTCCGTTTGGAGCACCACCAGCTGGGTATGCCCCCGCAGCAGGGCAAACAGCCCGACCTGATACTCCCGGGTGTCCAGCAGAAGCTCCATCTCGTCGGCGGTGAGGAGGAGGATGTCCGCGAAGGGGAGAAACTGCATCACCGTGTCCCGCAGGGTCTTTTCGCCGGGCCAGAGAGCCGGGCGGAGAGAGGGGACAAAGCAGACCGGCACACCGGCGGTGCGGGCGGTGTCCAGCGCGGCAAGATGGGTGTAGCGGCAGGGGCTGTCCACGAGGCAGGCGCTGGAAAAGGCCAGCATTTCAGCATCTGCGGCCCAGTCAGCGCTCAGCTGTTCGGGTGCATAGAGCAGCTCCGAAGAACGGGTGCGGCAGCCTAGCTGTTCGCCGCCGCCGTCGAACAGCAGCGGCGTGGGGGCGCGGGAGGTGAAGCAGACCCGGCTGATGTCCACACCGGCAGTAGATAAAGCGTCTGCGATGCGGTGTCCGAAAGCATCCTCGCCAAGCTGCGTTAAAAGAGAGGCTCTGCCGCCCTGTGCGGCATAAGCCAGTGCCAGCGAGGCGGCGCTTCCGCCCATGCGGGGAGAAAACGTCTCTGCCGACGCCAGCGGCGCGGTGCTGTTCAATTCCAGCCACGCTTCGCCCAGACAGTATAAAGTCTTGCCCGGCATGATGAACCCTCCCTTCTGCCTGTTTTCAAAAACAAACTACAGTATACACCCATCCGGGCGTTTGTGCAAATGGAGAGCTTGACAGCTTCGGTCGGATTATGATAAACTGACGCAATATGGCAGTATATCTGAAATTTGAATGATAAAAGGAGGAGAACATGAGCCTTACCAAACAGTATTTCAAATACGTCAGCCAGAACATCTTCGGCCTGCTGGGGACGTCCTGCTACATCCTGGCCGACACCTATTTCATCTCGCAGGCGGCAGGCACCAGCGGTGTGGCTCTGCTGAACCTCTGTCTGCCCATCTACAACTTCATCTTCGCCATCGGCTCCATGCTGGGCCTCGGCGCGGCCACCCGCTACGCCATCCTCCGGGCGCAGGGCGACGAGCGGTCGGAGCGCTATTTCTCCAACGCCCTGCTTTGGGCGCTGGTGTTCGCCCTGCCCTTCATGCTGGCGGGCATCTTCTGCCCCGAGGTGCTGCTGCGGTTCATGGGCGGCGACGCGGAGATCGTTGCACTGGGCGTGGGGTACGCCCGCATCTTCCTGCTGTTCACGCCCTTCTTCATGTGCAACTACATCGTCTCGGCCTTTGTCCGGAACGACGGCGACCCCTCACTGGCCATGGTGGCGACCCTCTGCGGAAGCCTCTTCAACGTGGTGTTCGATTACATCTTCATGTTCCCCATGGGCCTCGGCCTGCCCGGCGCGGCGCTGGCGACGGCAGTCTCGCCGGTGCTGAGCATCGCGATCTGCAGCCGCCACTTCTTCAAAAAGAGCAGCACCGTCCGCCTTGTGCGGCAGCTGCCCTCGCCGAAGCTGCTGGCCCAGAGCTGCCAGCTGGGCGTCTCGGGCTTTGTGGGAGAGATGTCCTCCGGCGTGACCACCACCGTCTTCAACCTGCTGCTCCTGCGTCTGGCGGGCAATGTGGCCGTGGCGGCTTACGGCGTCGTGGCGAACTACGCGCTGGTGGCGACCGCTATCTTCAACGGCGTGGCCCAGGGCGCACAGCCGCTGGTCAGCAGGTGCTACGGCAAAAACGATGCCGCCGGTGCCCGCAAGCTCCTGCTGCTGGGCAGCGGAACAGCGTTTGCACTGGCGGCGGCACTGTATGCAGTTCTGTTCGGGTTCACCGGGCCGATCGTCGCGGTCTTCAACAGTGAGAACTCGGCCCTCATGGCGCAGTATGCCTTCAGCGGGATGCGCGTCTACTTCCTCGGCTATTTCTTCGCGGGCTTCAATATCGTGGCCGCCGGCTATCTGGGCGCGGTGGACCGCCCCGCAGAGGCTTCTGCGACGTCGCTTTCCCGCGGCATCGTGGCCATCGTGGCCTGCTCTCTGGCGCTGAGCGCCCTCTTCGGGATGAACGGCGTCTGGGCCGCGTTCCCGGCCTCTGAGGCCATCACGGCCTGCCTGACCCTCTTCCTGCTGAAGCGGAAAAAGCGTAGCGCTTAAATGAACAATTCCTGTTCCAACCGCTGCTGCTCGGGCGAAAGCTCGGGCAGAGCGCTCCGACCGGCCATCGCCCGCCACTGCGTGGGAGATCGGCCGGTCGTTTTTTTGAAGACGCGGCAGAGGTAGTTGGCCCCCGAGAAACCGCAGAGGCTGGCGATGACATCCAGCGTGTACTCCCGGTGGAGCAGCAGACGCATGGCGGCTTCTATGCGGACGCTGGTGAGATACCGCCCCGGCGAAACGCCCAGCGCTGCCGTAAAGGCCCGGACGAGGTGGCTCTTGGAGACGCCCAGCCGCTCGCTCAGCTCTTCCACGCCGTAGAGCCCGGCGTAGTTCCTGCGGATGTCCTCGATGGCGGCGGCCACCAGCGGGGGCAGGGCAGGGGCGGCGCTGTCGGCGTCTGAGAGCTCGCACAGCAGCGCGAAGGCCAGCTGACTGCGCACCCGCTCCGAGGCGTCCTGCTCTTCGGCAAGGCGCCCCATCAGCTCTGCCGCCGCCGGGCAGGTCTCGCCCCGGGCGAGGAAGGGCATCTCGGAAAGCCCTGCGAGGAACTGTTCCGCTGCCTGCCCGGTGAGCTGGACGCAGAGCAGATGGCACTCGTTTTCCGGCGCGAGGGTCAGCGGCCCCCGGCTCAGCACGAGATGGCCCGCTGCGGCATTCTGGGGCGGCAGCAACAGGGCGGAACCTGCCGGCATCAGTTCGAGATCGGACAGCGAGACAACACATTTTCCGCTGGAAACGAGGCAGACCCAGAGCCCTTCGCCCCGCAGGGTGAGGGGCTCTTCCGGCTGGGCATCCTCCACGATGCCGAGGGCGGCAGTCGTGCTGGGAGAGTAAATCAATATCTGACACCTCAAATCAATAAAATGCTATTTTATAACACAAAATAATCTGCTATTATAATAGCAATGAAACGGCTCATCGTCAAGCTGAGCCTTTGAGTGCAACAACATCAATGGAGGAAAAAGCTTTATGGCTTCTATCAGCTGCCAGCATATCTACAAGATCTACCCCGGTGCTACGGCTCCTTCCGTCACCGATTTCAACCTGGAGATCCAGGACAAGGAATTCATCATCTTCGTCGGCCCCTCTGGCTGTGGTAAGTCCACCACCCTGCGCATGATCGCCGGTCTGGAGGAGATCTCCAAGGGCGAGATGTACATCGGCGGCCGCCTCATCAACGATGTTCCCCCGAAGGACCGCGACATCGCCATGGTCTTCCAGAGCTACGCTCTGTACCCCCACATGACCGTCTACAAGAACATCGCTTTCGGTCTGGAACTGCGCAAGACCCCGAAGGACGAGATCGACCGCCGCGTCCACGAGGCTGCTAAGATCCTGGAGATCGAGCACCTGCTGGACCGCAAGCCCAAGGCTCTGTCCGGTGGTCAGCGCCAGCGTGTCGCTCTGGGCCGTGCAATGGTCCGTAACCCGGCAGTCTTCCTGCTGGACGAGCCTCTGTCCAACCTGGACGCTAAGCTGCGTACCTCCATGCGCACCGAGATCATCAAGCTGCACAAGAAGCTGGCTACCACCTTCATCTACGTTACCCACGACCAGACCGAGGCTATGACCATGGGCGACCGTATCGTTGTCATGAAGGACGGCATCATCCAGCAGGTCGATACCCCGCAGAACCTGTACGATATGCCCTGCAACATGTTCGTCGCAGGCTTCATCGGCAGCCCCCAGATGAACTTCCTGGACGGCACCATCGTCAAGAAGGGCGACCAGTACAGCGTCGATCTGGGCGGCGACCTCATCCCCCTGCCCAAGGAGAAGACCGCTGACGGCAAGCTGGATTCCTACGTCGGCAAGAAGGTCAAGATGGGCATCCGTCCCGAGGACATCGACGATGAGCCCGAGTTCATGGCAAAGCACACCGACTGCCAGCTGGATACTCAGGTCGATGTCTCTGAGATGATGGGCGCTGAGATCTACCTGTACCTGGAGTACAAGGGCAACAAGATGACCGCCCGCGTCGCTCCCACCTCCAAGGCCCGCAACGGAGACACCGTCCGAGTCGCCTTCGATCCCCACAAGGTCCACCTGTTCGACGTCGAGACCGAGCAGACCATCCTGAACTGAATAAGATAGTCTACGATCATTTTTGATCCTCCTATCATAAGAAAAGCCGTCGGGCCGCAAGGCCCGGCGGCTTTTCCTGTGCCGGAAAAAAGACATCATAAAAACCCATGCTGCGGCAAAGCAAAACGCAGCATGGGTGCGGAAATGGCTTATGAAGTCAGGGGACGCTTCGATCAGCGGGCCTTGACGTACTTGTGCAGGGTAGCGCGGACAGCGCCGGGGCCTGCGAAGAGCTCCTTGGCCATGGACTCGATCTTCTCGCCCAGACCGACGGCGTACAGGTCCACGCCGAAGACATCGGTGCGGCTGTACAGAGCCTTCAGGCAGGAGAAGTCCTGCTCGCCGGCTTCCACCTTCAGGGGAGCCACGATGGCCTGCAGCTCAGCCAGCAGCGGGTCAGTGGAGATCTCGAAGGGCTGGCCGTTGTCGTCGATGCCCTTCAGGTAGCGGGCATAGCCTGCCAGCACCAGCGGGATCAGCACGAGGTTGGACTTGTCCAGACCGCGCTCGTCGTAAGCCTTGATGGTCTCGCCGAAGCGGATCGCCAGCTTCTGGGAAGTATCGGTGGCGATACGCTGGGGAGCGTCGGGCATGAAGGGGTTGGGCAGACGGCGGTTGATGACAGCGCCGATGAACTCGTAGGGGTTCAGAACGCCGGGGTCAACGACGACGGGCATCGCCTCGATGTAGCCGATCTTCTGGATGAAGCTGCGCAGGTCCTCATCGGCCATCTCAGCGGAGATGAGGGTGTAGCCCAGCATGCAGCCGTAGATGGACATGGCGGTGTGCAGGGGGTTGAGGCAGGTGCAGACCTTCATCTTCTCGATCTTATCGACGGTCTCGCGGTCGCAGTAGAGGACACCGCCCAGCTCCAGCGGAGGACGGCCATTGGTGTAGTGGTCCTCGATGCAGAGGTACTGGGTCTCCTCAGCGTTGACGAAGGGAGCGGTGAAGGTGTGCTTCTCGGTGACGATGGTGTAGTTGTCCTCAAAACCGTCGTCAGCCAGCATCTTCTGGACCTTGGCATCCGGGCGGGGAGTGATCTTGTCGATCATGCTCCAGGGGAAGGTGATCTTGGTCTCGTCCTTGACGTAGGCCAGGAACTCGGCGGGGACCAGACCCTGCTCGACCCACTTGGAGGCGTAGGCAAAGACTGCGGCCTTGACCTTATCGCCGTTGTGAGAGCAGTTGTCCATGCTCTGGACGGTCAGGGGCAGCTTGCCGGCCTTGAAGCGCTCGTAGAGCAGGGCAGTGACCTTGCCCATGGCCAGAACGGGGGTCAGGCCGCGCTCGAGGTCAGCAGGAGCGACGCCGTAGCCCTTCTCGGTGATGGTGAAGGAGATCATCTGCAGGCTGGGTGCCTGGAAGATCTCGACCAGACGTGCCCAGTCAGCGCCGAAGGAGTAGTCAGCCTTCAGGCTCTCGGTGACGGAGGCGATGACCTTCTTCTCGATGTCGCCGGTGGACTTCAGGCAGACCAGCAGGCTCAGGTTGTCGTAGGGCTGATAAGCCTTGTCGATGATCTCGTAGTCGAAGCTCTCGGCCACGATGACGCCGCGGTCATACTTGCCGCTGTTCAGGGCGTCGTTCAGGATGGCAGCCGGGAATGCGCGGAAGATGTTGCCGGCGCCGAAGTGGACCCAGGTGGGTTCTGCGTGGGTCTTGGCCTTGACGGCCTCGACGTCGAACTTGGGCAGCTCGTAGCCCTTTTCTGCCCACTCGGCGGACAGATTGCCGTTCTTGATATCAGTCAGCTTCATGATATATCAGCCCTTCTTCTTCTCTTCGTCCAGACGGTCCAGCAGGTCCCAGACGCCCAGCATATACTGGATGCCCAGCGCACGGTCATACTTGCCGTAGCCGGGGCGGCAGCTGCCGGGGCCTTCCTCCCACAGCTGACGGCCATGGTCGGGGCGGATGTAGCCCTCGAAGCCGCAGTCATGGTAGGCGCGCAGGATCTCGATGATGCCGGTCTCGCCGCAGCAGTCGCGGTGGGCAGCCTCGGAGAAATCGCCGTTGGGGAAGTGATGGATGTTGCGGATGTGTGCGAATGCGATGCGGTCGCAGTGCTTGCGGACGATCTCAGCCACATTGTTGTTGGGGTTGGCGTTCAGGCTGCCGGAGCAGAGGGTCAGGCAGTTGTACTCGTCGTCCACCATGCTCAGGAAGCGGTCGATGCTCTCGGCATCCACCAGCAGGCGGGGCAGGCCGAAGATGTCCCAAGGGGGATCGTCCATGTGGATGGCCATCTTGATGTCGCACTCGCGGCAGGTGGGCATCAGGGCTTCGAGGAAGTACTTCAGGTTCTCCCAGAGCTTTTCCTTGGTGACAGGGGCGTAGGCCTTGAACAGCTCGTCCAGCTTTGCCATCCGCTCCGGCTCCCAGCCGGGGAAGGTCATGTTGTACTTCTCGGTGAAGGACATGATGTACTCGGCCATGGACTTGTAGTCGCCCTTGATCTTGTCCTTCTCGTAGAACAGTGCGGTGGAGCCGTCGCCGACGGGGTGGAACAGGTCGGTGCGGGTCCAGTCGAAGATGGGCATGAAGTTGTAGCAGATGACCTTGACACCGAACTTGGACAGGTTGCGGATGCACTGCTTGTAGTTCTCGATGTACTGATCGCGGGTGGGCAGGCCGATCTTGATGTCGTCGTGGACGTTGACAGACTCGACAACGTCCATGTCGAAGCCGTAAGCGTGGATCTGGTCTGCGACCTTCTGGATCTCGTCGATCTCCCAGATCTCGCCGGGCATCTTGCTGTGCAGCGCCCAGACAATGCTGGTCACGCCGGGGATCTGCTTGATGTCGCTGAGGGTGACGGGGTCGTTGCCCTCGCCATACCAGCGCCAACCCATTTTCATAGGCATAGTGGATGTCCTCCGTTAACATTGCTTTGCGGTTATGCGCGGCAGGAGTGCCTCGCTCTCTCACTTATATTCTAATATATCAGTTGAGAATTGGCAATAGTCGATTTGCTGAGTTTTGATGTTTTTTCTTGTATACTTTAGACAAATTGACATGGAAATGACAAAAAAGAGCCCTCTCAGTCACCTCCGGTGACACTGCCCGGGTTGCGGCTCCCAGCGTCTGCTTCGCTGCCGCTCGCATCCTGCTGGCCGCGGCCCCAACAGCTCCTCCCTGTTTCCGCCACTGGCGGCGGTCGTCGCCGTTGCTCCCAGAGGGGGAGCCGCTGGCGTGTCGGTAAGGTCTGAACAAGACGAGAGAAGCTCAGACTGGTCTAAAACAATAGTGCCCCGCTACAGAGGGCAGCGGAGCACTAGCTTTTGCGATATGAGAAATTTAAGCGGTCAGCTCAGAGTGGCCCGGCTTGCCAATGGCTCTCCCTTTGGGAGAACTGGCGCACCAGCGCCTGAGAGGGCTATTAGCGCTTCACGTTGAAAGCAGCCATGCCGGGGTAGACGGCGCTGCCGCCCAGCTGCTCCTCGATGCGCAGCAGCTGGTTGTACTTTGCCACACGCTCGGTGCGGCTGGGGGCGCCGGTCTTGATCTGGCAGGTGTTCAGGGCCACGGCCAGGTCGGCGATGGTGGTGTCCTCAGTCTCGCCGGAGCGGTGAGAGCTGATGGCGGTATAGCCGGCCTTGTGAGCCATCTTGATGGCTTCCAGAGTCTCAGATACGGAGCCGATCTGGTTCAGCTTGATGAGGATGGCGTTGCCGGCACCCAGCTGGATGCCCTTGGCCAGACGCTCGGTGTTGGTGACGAACAGGTCGTCGCCCACCAGCTGTACCTTGCCGCCCAGCTCGCGGGTCATCTCCTGCCAGCCTTCCCAGTCCTCTTCGTCCAGACCGTCCTCGATGGAGATGATGGGGTACTTCTCCACCAGCTTCTTCCAGTGTGCGATGAGCTCACTGGAGGTGAACTCGGTGCCGGCCTTGGGCAGCTTGTAGAAGCCCTTGCCCTTGGGGCTCTTCCACTCGGAAGAGGCAGCGTCCATGGCCAGCATGAAGTCCCTGCCGGGAAGATAACCGGCCTTCTCGATGGCGGCCAGAATGGTCTCGATGGTCTCCTCGTCGCTGGACAGGTTGGGAGCGAAGCCGCCCTCGTCGCCCACAGAGGTAGCCAGACCCTTTGCCTTCAGGATGGAAGCCAGAGCGTGGAAGACCTCAGCGCACCAGCGCAGGCCCTCCTTAAAGGAAGGTGCGCCCACGGGCATGATCATGAACTCCTGGGTGTCCACGGTGTTGGTGGCGTGTGCGCCGCCGTTCAGGATGTTCATCATGGGGACGGGCAGGCGGTTGCCGTTCACGCCGCCGAGGAAGCGGTAGAGGGGCATGTCCAGCGAGGTGGCAGCAGCGCGGCAGGCAGCGATGGAAACGGCCAGAATGGCGTTTGCGCCCAGCTTGGACTTGTCCTTGGTGCCGTCGGCGTCGATCATAGCCTTGTCGATGGCGTAGATGTCGGAAGCATCCATGCCGATGACGGCATCAGCGATGACGGTGTTGATGTTCTCCACAGCCTTGGTGACGCCCTTGCCCAGATAACGGCCCTTGTCGCCGTCGCGCAGCTCCAGCGCTTCGAACTCGCCGGTGGATGCGCCGGACGGTGCGCAGCCCCGGGCCACGGTGCCGTCGGCGAGGGTGATCTCGGCCTCAACAGTGGGGTTGCCGCGGGAGTCCAGGATCTCACGGCCCTGAACGTCTACGATCTCAAGATAGTTCATGATTTGTACCTCCATATATAATAGGAATGGATGCGCTCTTCTCATTTGGATAGTATATGCTAACTAACCGATATTATCCTACCATGATTCGGCCCGAGATGCAAGAGGATGCATGGATGTTAGCGGGAGCAAACTTCAGGAGAGGAAAGTTGTGCGATCTTTTTGTTACTTGTGAATTGCTTTCATGTTCTGTTTTTCTCAGGTGAACAATTTGAAAAAGTAACCAAAAAGTGACGCTTGATTTTGTGAAAAATAGCGAGTTTTGCCCGAGACTCCTCCAAAACTATGGACGATTTGTGAATTGCGGACTTGCACCGAAGTGCTTATAATAAGACGCAAGGAAGCAGAGCTGCTTTGAGGGAAGGGAGCGCTGCTTCCTTAACAGCTTTTCGGGACACTGGCTCATGGGCTGTGCGCGAGGGCTGCAAATAACACGAACGCTTCCAAATATCAGGAGGATATAGACTTATGAAAAACATGATCTCTCGTCGTAACTTTCTGGCTGCTGCCGGTGTCGTGGCGGCTGCCGGTGTTCTGACTGCCTGCGGCGGCTCTTCCAGCACCGCAGCTTCCACTGCTTCTGCTGCCGGTTCTACCGCAGCAGCTGCTTCCGGCGACACCATCAAGGTCGGCGTTATGGGCCCCCTGAGCGGCAACGTCTCCGTTTACGGTCAGGCTGTTGTCAACGGTGCTACCCTGTACCTGAAGCAGGTCAACGCCAACGGCGGCATCAACGGCAAGCAGATCGAGATCCTCACCGAGGACGAGCAGGGCGACGCTACGCAGGCTGTCAACTGCTTCACCAAGATGGTGGACGAGGGGATGACCGCTCTGATCGGTGATGTTACCACCACCCCGACTCTGGCAGTCGCTGCTGAGAGCGCAGACTACAATATGCCCATGGTCACCGCTTCCGCTACCGCTGAGGCTGTCACCTACGATGCCGAGACCGACACCGTGAACGCAAACGTCTTCCGCGCCACCTTCACCGACCCGTTCCAGGGCATCAAGATGGCTGACTACGCATACCAGAAGCTGGGCTACACCAAGGCAGCCGTCATCTTCAAGAAGGGTGCTGACTACAACGAGGGTCTGGCAGAGAACTTCGTCAACGAGTTCGAGTCTCTGGGCGGCACCATCGTCGATCAGGAGAGCTACTCTGAGGGCGACGTGGACTTCAAGACTCAGCTGACCACCATCCTCGGCAAGGACCCCGAGACCGTCTTCTGCCCCAACTACTACGAGGAAGTGGGCCAGATTCTGTCTCAGGCCGAGAGCGTCGGCCTGACCGTTCCGTTCCTGGGCGGCGACGGCTGGGATGGTCTGGAAGGCTACGCCACCAACGATCAGCTGAAGGACACTTACTTCTGCGCGAACTACGCAAAGGGCTCCAACCCCGAGTTTGAGGATGCCTACAAGGCAGAGTACGGTCAGGAGTACCCCAACGGCTTCGCTCCTCTGGGCTACGATGCAGCAAAGACCGTCGTCTACGGCCTGCAGGCTGCTGAGGATGCCGGTCTCGAGGCTGGCACCGACGATTACAAGCAGGCTGTCATCGATGCCATTGCCTCCGGCACCATCGACGGCATCACCGGCACCTTCACCTTCGACGAGCATCACGACCCCGTCAAGCAGACTGCTATCCTGACCTATGTGGACGGCAAGCCGGTGCTGAAGGAAATGTTCTGATTCCAGCTTTCTTCCATCGACCGGTGATGGAAGGGCCGCTGAGATCCGAATGATTGCAAATTGACCTGACTGCGGAGAACGCCGGAACAGTATTGCCCCGGTGCTCTCCGCTTTTTTGGAAAAAAGTGTATCCCCAGATAAGGCGTGCAACAGCGCCGGAAAGAAAGGAAGTATCCATCCATGACAGTGTTTTTCAGCCAGCTGATCAATGGCCTGTCCCTTGGCAGCATCTATGCACTGATCGCACTGGGCTACAGCATGGTGTACGGCATCATCCTGCTGCTGAACTTTGCCCACGGCGACGTCATCATGGTGGGCGCGTACATGTCCTGGTTCGTCATGAACCAGCTGGGCCTCGGCCCGGTCACGGCGGTCTGTGCCACCATCCTCACCTGTACGCTGCTGGGCGTGGTCATCGAAAAGATCGCCTACACCCCGCTGCGCAGCGCACCCCGTATCTCTCTGCTCATCACGGCCATCGGCGTGTCGTTCTTCCTCGAGTACACGGCTGAGCTGGTCATGGGCTCGGGCGCAAAGGTCATCCCGTCTTACTACGACAACAAGACCTTCTATCTGGGCAAGGCGCCTCTGGGCCTGACCTCCATCATCACGCTGGTGGTCACCGTGCTGTCCATGCTGGTGCTGACCTTCCTCGTCCAGAAGACCAAGCTTGGCAAGGCCATGCGCGCCGTCTCTGAGGATATGGACGCTGCCCGCCTGATGGGCATCAACGTCAACAGCACCATCTCCTTTACCTTCGCGGTCGGCTCTGCACTGGCCGGCATCGGCTCGGTGTTGTACTGCTGCTCCTACCCGCAGGCCACTCCCACCATGGGCTCCATGCTGGGCCTGAAAGCCTTCGTCGCCGCCGTTCTGGGCGGCATCGGCTCCATCCCGGGCGCAATGGTCGGCGGCATCGTCATCGGCCTGTGTGAGTGCTTCGTCTCCGCCATCGGCCTGTCTGCCTGGAAGGACGCCGTCACGTTCGCCATCCTCATCATCGTGCTGCTGTTCAAGCCCACGGGCTTCCTCGGCCGCAAGGTGCAGGAAAAGGTGTAAGGAGGGCATGAAGATGAACAAGAATCGCAAAACGCTCAAAATGCCCGTGCGCTACCTCATGAACGCCGTGCTGGTGGTGCTGCTGTTCCTGGCCCTTTCCTACATGACCGGCAGCATGCTCTCCACTTACCAGAACAAGGTGCTCATGACCGTGGGCATCAACATCATCCTGGCCGTGTCCCTGAACGTGGCCACCGGCTATCTGGGCCAGCTACCGCTGGGCCACGCCGGTTTCATGGCCGTGGGTGCTTACACCTGCGCCCTCTTCACCAAGTACAGCCCTCTGCCCGATGGTGTTTCCTTTGCCATCGGCCTTGCACTGGGCGCTGTGATGGCCGGCCTGTTTGGCGTCCTCATCGGCGTCCCGGCCCTCCGTCTGACCGGTGACTATCTGGCCATCCTGACCCTGGGCTTCGGCGAGATCATCCGCATCACCCTGAACAACATCGACGATGTGCTGGGCTACAGCCTGTTCTACGGCTCCAAGGGCCTCAAGAACATCCCCAAGTACTCCAACTTCGCCAATGTCTTCCTCTGTGTGGTCATCACCTGCTTCCTCATCCATGCCATGATGAAGAGCCGCCATGGCCGCGCCGTCCTCGCCATCCGCGACAACGAGATCGCTGCCGAGAGCTGCGGCATCCAGACTACTTATTATAAGGTCATGGCCTTCGCTTTCTCTGCTGCCTTTGCCGGTCTGGCCGGTGGTCTGTACGCCTGCTACATCGGCGTTCTGAACCCCTCCACCTTCGGCTTCATGAAGTCCATCGAGATCCTGGTCATGGTGGTTCTGGGCGGCATGGGCTCCATGCTGGGCTCCATCCTCTCCGCTACCGTCCTGACCATCCTGCCCGAGGCCACCCGCAGCTTCGACAGCTACCGCATGGTCATCTACTCGCTGGTGCTCATCCTGATGATGATCTTCCGTCCGGGCGGACTGCTGGGCAGCTACGATTTCTCCATGAGCCGCATCGTGGAAAAGGTCATGAACGGCGAGCTGTTCCACAAGAAGAATGCTGACAAGGAGGGCGCAGACCATGAGTGAGTTCCAGACGAAGTTACACAGCGTCCCTTCCGGCGGCTTCCTGACCGACCGCGACAAGGATAAAAAGCCCATCCTCGACGTCCGTGAACTGGGCATCGACTTCGGCGGCCTGACCGCCGTGGACGGCTTCAACCTGATGATCGGCCGCAACGAGATCACCGGCCTCATCGGCCCCAACGGCGCCGGTAAGACCACCGTCTTCAACCTGCTGACCAACGTCTACCAGCCCACCCGCGGCTCCATCCTCATCGATGGGATGCCCACCGCCGGCAAAAAGACCTATCAGGTCAACCGGATGGGCGTGGCTCGTACGTTCCAGAATATCCGCCTGTTCAAGGAGCTGTCCGTCATCGACAACATCAAGGTGGGCCTCCACGAGTCCATGAAGTACAATCTGGGCTCCTCTCTCATCCGCCTGCCCAACTACTGGAAGGAAGAGAAGCGCTGCACCGAACGTGCCTTCGAGCTGCTGGACATCTTCCATATGGCCGACCTCGCCGATGCACAGGCCGGCAGCCTGCCCTACGGCGCACAGCGCCGTCTGGAGATCATGCGCGCGCTGGCTACCAGCCCGAAGCTGCTGCTTCTGGACGAGCCGGCCGCCGGCATGAACCCCTCCGAGACCGCAGAGCTGACGGAGACCATCCGCCGCATCCGCGACGAGTTCAACATTGCCGTCCTCCTCATCGAGCATGATATGAGCCTCGTCATGGGCATCTGCGAGGGCATCGCCGTGCTGAACTTTGGCCGCATCATCGCCAAGGGTACGCCGGACGAGATCCGCAACAATCCCCAGGTCATCGAAGCCTACCTGGGCAAGAAGGAGGGCTGAACGATGGCACAGACTTTGCTGAAAGTTGATAACATCAACGTCTTTTATGGCAACATCCACGCAGTCAAGGATGTCTCCTTCGAGGTGAACGAGGGCGAGATCGTCACCCTCATCGGTGCCAACGGTGCCGGTAAGTCCACCACCCTGAAGACCATCTCCGGTCTGCTCCACCCGAAGACCGGCGACGTCCTCTACAAGGGCAAGAGCATCAAGGGCGTCCGCGCTCATAAAATCGTCGAGGCCGGTCTGGCACAGGTGCCGGAAGGCCGTCATGTCTTCCTGCACATGACCGTGGAGGAGAATCTGGACATGGGCGCTTATACCCAGCCTGCTTCCACCATCGCTCCCAACAAGGAGAAGGTCTTTGAGCTCTTCCCCCGCCTGAAGGAGCGCCGCAAGCAGCTGGCCGGCACCATGTCCGGCGGTGAGCAGCAGATGCTGGCCATGGGCCGTGCTCTGATGAGCAACGCCTCCATGCTGATGCTGGACGAGCCCTCCATGGGTCTGTCGCCCCTGCTGGTGCAGGAGATCTTCGACATCATCCAGAACATCCACAAAGAGGGCATGACCATCCTGCTGGTCGAGCAGAACGCACAGATGGCCCTTTCCGTGGCAGACCGCGCCTACGTCCTCGAGACGGGCCGCGTGGTCATGGATGGCACCGGTGCTGAGCTGCTGACCAACGAGCGTGTCCGCAGCGCATATCTGGGCGGTTAAATCACAAAAAGTAAAAAAGGCGTGACCTTGCGGTCACGCCTTTTTTGTTGTGGAAAATCATTGGATGATGGATTTGTAGTAGTTCCCGAAATCGGCAAGGGCATCAATGATGGGAAGCATCTCTCTGCCGAGGCTGGTCAGGCCATACTCCACGCGAGGGGGCGTTTCGTGATAGTCGTGTCGGTAGGCGAGCCCGTCGTCGATCATCTGCCGTAAGCTGTCCGTCAAAACTTTCTGAGAGATTCCCTCCAGATCTCTTTGCAGTTCGTTGAACCGCCATGGGCGGGTCTTGAGATTGCGCAGGATCAGCAGCTTCCACTTGCCGCCGATGAGGGAGACTGCAGTGGCCACGGGGCAGGCGGGCAGTTCTTCTTTTGTTTTCATGGCATCACACCTCCGAGAACATCATAACATATTCTTTTTAATATGTACAGTTATAAAAAGGTGCGTACTTGTTTTAGAGTGTGCTCCGGCTTAAACTATACACAGGCGAGCGAGAGCGCCAATATCCTTTGGAGGTAAAAGAGATGGAAAACTATACGAAAACGAATATCGGCAGCGAGGCAAGAGTGGAACTTCACGAAAAATTGGGCCTGACGGGTGCGGAGGTCAGCATCAACCAGCTCCCGGCGGGCGCAGGGGTGCCTTTTGTGCACGCCCACAGGAACAATGAAGAGATCTACGGTATTATTGCAGGGAAGGGCAAAGCCGTTATCGATGGGAAGGAGATCGCTCTGACCGCTGGCGACTGGCTGAAAGTTGCTCCGGCAGCAAAGCGTCAGTTCTCTGCTGCCGCAGATGAGGGCATTACCTATATTTGCATTCAGGTGAAGGAACACTCTCTGGGCGGCTTTACCGCTGAGGATGCCGTTATCTTCTGATAGAAAGAGCCGGAAACGTAAAACCCCCTGTACATTTCTGTACAGGGGGTTTATCGTGTTGAAATTATATCAGATGGTATACCGTGCGGTCTCCAGCAGCTCCTCGGCCCGCTTGACCTGTTCCGCCGTGGGCGGGACAGCGTCGGGCAGAGGATAAGGGATGCCGAGCTTCTGCCACTTGAAGAGGCCCAGCGTGTGGTAGGGCAGTACCTCCACTCGCTGCACCGTCTTGAGGGACGAGATGAACTCTGCGGTCTTCCGCAGGCCGTCTTCGTCGTCCGTCAGGCCGGGGACGAGAACATGGCGTATCCAGAGCGGTACACCGAGGTCAGAAATGTGGCGCGCCATCGCAAGGATGTTCGCGTTGTCCTTGCCGGTGAGCCTGCGGTGCTTCTCCGGGTCGATCTCCTTCAAATCGAGGATGACGAGGCTGGTGGACTTCATCAGCCGGTCAAAATCGGCCAGATACGCCGCATCGTCGGGGCGGAAGGGCTGACCGGCGGTGTCCAGAGCCGTATGCACGCCCTTGGAGCGTGCCAGCTCGAAGAACGCCGTCAGAAACTCTATCTGGCGCAGCGGCTCGCCGCCGCTGACCGTGATGCCGCCCTTTTTGCCCCAGTAGTTGCGGTAGCGCCACACCCGCTGGAAGAGCTTGTCCACCGTCCATTCCTCGCCGCCCTCAGCCCATGTCTCCGGGTTGTGGCAGTATTTGCACCGCAGGGCGCACCCCTGCAAAAAGACGACGAAGCGGACGCCGGGGCCGTCCACAGAGCCGAAAGTCTCCAGCGAGTGGACGTATCCGATGGGGTTACAGAGCTGCATGGCAGGTACGGGAGATGACGTCCATCTGCTGCTCGCGGGTCAGGTCGATGAACTTGACGGCGTAGCCGGAGACACGGATGGTGAAGTTTGCGTACTCCTCCTTCTCGGGGTGCTCCATAGCGTCGATGAGCTTCTCCTTGCCGAAGACGTTGACGTTCAGGTGGTGTGCGCCCTGGTCGAAGTAGCCGTCCATGACCTGCACCAGATTCTCAATGCGCTCGCCCTCGCTGTGGCCCAGAGCGTCGGGGTTGATGGTCTGGGTGTTGGAGATGCCGTCCAGAGCCCAGTGGTAGGGCAGCTTGGCCACGGAGTTCAGAGAGGCCAGCAGGCCGTTCTGCTCTGCGCCGTAGCTGGGGTTGGCACCGGGTGCGAACGGGGTGAAGGCCGCACGGCCATCGGGCAGAGCGCCGGTGTACTTGCCGTAGACCACGTTGGAGGTGATGGTCAGGATGGAGGTGGTAGCCTCGGAGTTGCGGTAGGTGTGGCGCTTCTTGATCATCTCAAGGAAGGTGCGCAGCAGCCAGACGCCGATCTCGTCGGCGCGGTCATCGTCGTTGCCGTACTTCGGGAAGTCGCCCTCGACCTCGAAGCCGGTGGCAAGACCCATCTCGTCGCGCACGACCTTGACCTTGGCGTACTTGATGGCGCTCAGGGAGTCGATGACGTGGGAGAAGCCGGCGATGCCGGTGGCGAAGGTGCGGCGGACTTCGGTGTCGATGAGGGCCATCTCAGCCTCTTCGTAGTAGTACTTGTCGTGCATATACTGGATGAGGTTCAGCACGTTGACGTACAGGCCGGCCAGCCAGTCCAGCATCTGGACGTACTTGGGCAGCACCTCGTCGTAGTTCAGGTACTCGCCGGTGATGGGGGCGTAGTTGGGGCCGCACTGCTCGTGGCTCTTCTCGTCCACGCCGCCGTTGATGGCGTAGAGCAGGCACTTTGCCAGGTTGGCGCGTGCGCCGAAGAACTGCATCTCCTTGCCGGTCTGGGTAGCAGACACGCAGCAGCAGATGGAGTAATCGTCGCCCCAGACGGGCTTCATGACGTCGTCGTTCTCGTACTGGACGGAACTGGTGTTGATGGACACCTTGGCGGCGTACTTCTTGAAGTTCTCAGGCAGAGCAGAGGAGTACAGAACGGTCAGGTTCGGCTCCGGTGCAGGACCCATGTTCTCGAGGGTATGCAGGAAGCGGTAGCAGTTCTTGGTGACCATGCTGCGGCCGTCCATGCCGATGCCGCCCACTTCCAGCGTTGCCCAGACGGGGTCGCCGGAGAACAGCTGGTTGTAGCTGGGGATGCGGGCGAACTTGACCATGCGGAACTTCATGACCATGTGGTCGATGAGCTCCTGAGCCTCGCTCTCGGTCAGGATGCCCTTGTCCAGATCGCGCTGGATATAGATGTCGAGGAAGGTGGAGATGCGGCCCACGCTCATAGCGGCACCGTTCTGGGTCTTGATGGCGGCCAGATAGCCGAAGTACAGCCACTGGCAGGCTTCCTTGGCGGTCTTGGCGGGCTGAGAGATGTCGCAGCCGTAAGCCTCGGCCATCTTCTTCATGCCCTTCAGGGCGCTGATCTGGCGTGCGATCTCCTCGCGCAGGCGGATGACGTCATCGGTCATGGTGCCGTCACCGCAGTTGGCGAAGTCTTCCTGCTTGAACTTGATGAGGGCGTCGATGCCGTACAGTGCCACACGGCGGTAGTCGCCGACGATACGGCCGCGGCCATAGGTGTCGGGCAGGCCGGTGATGATGTGGGTGTGGCGGGCGGTCTTCATCTCGGGGGTATAGGCATCGAACACAGCCTGATTGTGGGTGCGGGTGTAGTCGGTGAAGATCTTGTGCAGCTCTTCAGAGGGCTGGTAGCCGTAGGTAGTGCAGGCCTGCTCCGCCATCTTGATGCCGCCGTAGGGCATGAATGCACGCTTCAGGGGCTTGTCGGTCTGCAGGCCGACGATCTGCTCAAACTCTTTCAGGCTCTCGTCGATGTAGCCGGGGCCGTACGCGGTCAGACCGCTGACGACCTCGGTCTCCATATCCAGCACGCCGCCCTTGGCACGCTCGGCCTTCTGCAGCTTCTGCAGTGCGCCCCAGAGCTTATCGGTGGCCTCGGTGGGGCCAGCCAGGAAAGACTCGTCGCCGTCATAAGGGGTGTAGTTCTTCTGGATAAAGTCGCGGACGTTGACTTCCTCTTTCCAGATGCGGCCCTCAAAGCCTTCCCACTGTTCAAAATCGATCATTGGAACCTCCTTGCTCCGTTCCTGACGCTCCGACCAATCTGCTTTGCAATAATTAGTTAGAGCAGTCTAACTATTCCGCCTTAAAAAAGCCGCCGATTGCGGTTTCTGAAAGACAGGGTGGTACAGGGCGCAGAGGTATTTGGATGGCAACCCCTGCGCTGTTTATGGAGCCGCTGCAGACAGGCAATCGAGTCCGACTGCAACGGCCTGACAATATAATAACAGTGATTCTCAGAAAAAGCAAGAGGGAACCTGTGGATTTTCTACAAGAGATGGCGGTTTTTGTTATGAAAAATGCTCATGGAGGCCGCCGGAGAAAAAATTTTTGAAAATTTGAAAAACGGGCTTGACAGTCATGACAAACTATGGTATCCTGTTGTCACGGCGAGGTTAGTTAAATCTAACCAAAGCTCCTCCGATTCACTGCAAAGGGATGCCTGCAACTCTCTTTGAGGCGATTCGGTTCCTCCATTCCATTCTCCCAATTATAGAGAAAGCGGCTTATGGTTTGCTCCGCTTTCCCTGCGCGCAGCGCGGAGCGCTCTGGTACGGCGCTCTGTGCAAAAAAGAACAAAATGCGGGACACACAGACTTGACCACCTGTGCGCCCCGCTTTTTGTTTTGCAAAGGGAGAGGCAGAACGTCGGCAGAGCTGTCTCTTGACACCCCGGGTGAGTGTACTATAATAATGTGTGTCGGAAAAACGAGAAAAGTTGTTTTTCTTCGGAGCGATAAAATGGGAGGAAATGAATGAAAAAATTAGCGAGGGCCATCGTGAAGATGCGCAGGCTCATCCTCATCGCGGCGGTCCTGCTGCTCATCCCGGCGGCAGTGGGAGCCATCGCCACGCCCATCAACTATGACATCCTTTCTTACCTGCCCCAGGAGCTGGACTCCCGCGTGGGCCAGCTGCTGCTGGAAACGGATTACCATCTGGCGTCCACCAACATGATAACCGTGGAGGGGATGCCCACCAACGAGCTGCTGGCCATGAAGGCCGAGATCGACGAGGTGCCGGACGTGCTGAACACCTTCTGGCTCAGCGACGTGCTGGACCCGGCGGTGCCGACGGAGATGCTGCCGGCGGATGTCCAGCAGTTTATGTTCGGCAAGAACGACTCCACCATCCTCATCGTCCAGCTGGGCGGCTCCAGCGTCAGCGAGGAGACGATGCAGGCCGTGGCCCAGATCAAGAAGATACTCCGGAAGAATTGCTTCTTCGGCGGCATCAGCGTCATCCTGAGCGACACCAAAGAGCTGGTCATGGGCGAGATGCCCTGGTATGTGCTCTGCGCCGTGGGCGGCTGTCTGCTGGTGCTGTTCCTCTCGCTGGAAAGCTGGCTCACGCCGTTTTTGTTCATGCTGGGGCTGCTCTTCCCGCTGGTCTATAACTTTGGCACGAATATTTTCCTCGGTCAGGTCTGCTTTATCACCGTGTCGCTGGCGGCGGTCTTGCAGCTGGGCGTGACGATGGATTTCTCCATCTTCCTGCTCCACCGCTACGACGAGGAAAAGGAGCTCTGTGCCTCCAACGAAGAGGCCATGGAGAACGCCATCTGTAAGACCATGAGCTCCATCACGGCGTCCAGCCTGACGACCATCGCGGGCTTTCTGGCCCTCTGCGCCATGCAGCTGACGCTGGGCGCAGACCTCGGCATCGTCATGGCAAAGGGCGTGGCGCTGGGCGTCATCTGCACCATCGTCATCCTGCCCTCGCTCATTCTCTTCTTCGATAAGTGGGTGGAAAAATACCGCCACCGCACCTTTATGCCCAAGCTCACCCACCTGAGCCATTTTGTTTCCAAACACCCGATGCCCGTCGTGGTGGTGTTCGTCCTGCTGATGATCCCCTTCGGGCTGGCCCAGAGCAAGACCGATATTTACTACAACATTTTTGCCGCTCTTCCGCAGGATATGCCCGGCATCGTGGGTACGAACAAGCTGGGCGAGGACTTCGGCATGATGACCAACCACTTCATCCTCGTGCGGGAGGAGCTGACCGCCTCTCAGGTGTCCACCCTCTGCGATGAGATCAAGGAGGTGGACGGCATCACCCAGGTGGTGAGCCTCGACTCCATCACCGGCCCAGGCTTTGAGACGGAACTTCTGCCCGACGAGCTGATGAACATCGTCCAGAACGGCGGTTACAAGCTCATCCTCGCCAATGGCCGTTATAAGTCGGGCAGCGACGCGCTGAACGCGCAGGTGGACGAGCTGGTCCGCCTCGTCAAGGAGGCAGACCCCGAGGGCCTCGTCACCGGCGAGGGTGCCATGATGAAAGACCTCGTGGAGATCGCCGACGAGGACTTCAAAAATGTCAACATCTGGTCCATCGCGGCGGTGCTGGTCATCATCGCGCTGTCCTTCCGCAGCCTGTCGGTGCCGGTGCTGCTGGTGGCCAGCATCGAAGCGGCCATCGCCATCAACATGGGCATCCCGTACTTCATCGACGACTCGCTGCCCTTCATCGCCAGCATCGTCATCGGCACCATCCAGCTGGGCGCGACGGTGGACTACTCCATCCTCATGACCACCCGCTACCGCGAAGAGCGGCTGGCCCTCCGCTCGCCCAAGGCGGCGGCACAGCAGGCCCTCGAGCACTGCAGCCAGAGCATCCTGACAAGCGGCCTGACCTTCTTCGCGGCCACCTTCGGCGTCGCGGCCATCAGCAAGGTGGAGCTGCTGAAAAGCATCTGTAGGCTCATCTCCCGGGGTGCGCTCATCAGTATGGTGGTCATCCTGCTGGTGCTGCCCGCCGGCCTGATGCTGCTGGACGGCCTCATCTGCCGCACCACCTACCACTGGCTCAACGCCCCCAACGCTGCAAAGGAGTGAATGCTATGAGAAAAACTCGGAATTTTCTGCGCCGCGCTGGCTCTGCGGCGCTTGCCCTGACCCTGACGGTCAGCCTCTGTCAGCCCGCCTTTGCGGCGACCAAGGCCCCCTTCTCGAAGGATGAGACGGTGTATGCCGTCATGGCAGCGGACGGCTCTGTCACCAAGACCACCGTCAGCGAGCATCTTTACAATGCCGACGGCCTCGCCGGGGTGGAGGACAGGTCCACCCTGAAAAATATCGTGAACACCGAGAGCTTTGCCGAGTACACCCGGAACGGCGATACCCTCGTCTGGAACACCGACGACACCGATGTTTACTACAAGGGCGACACGGACCGTCAGCTGCCCATCTCTGCCAAAGTGACCTACACGCTGGACGGCAGGACCGCCCCGCTCAGCGAGCTTCTGGGCCGGAGCGGCCACCTCGTGCTCACCATCGACCTGACCAACCATGAGACCGGCAAAGTGACCGTGAACGGCAAAGAGCGCACCATCGTCACCCCGCTGGTCACGGCGGTGGGCGTCGTGCTGGGCGATGACGCCAGCAGCGTCAACGCCGTGAACGGCCTGCTGGAAAGTGCGGCCAAGAGCAGCGTCGCGGCCTTCGTCACCCTGCCGGGCGTGAAAGATTCCCTCGACGGCCTGCTTCCCGAACAGGTGAACGGCGTGGCTGAGTACCTACAGGACAGTGTGACCGTGGAGGCCGACGTGGAGTCGCTGACGGCACCTCAGATCCTGCTGGCCTGCGCGGCGAGCGCCGAGGCACTGGGGCAGGGAGATGAGGTCTTCGACCTCGACAGCCTCAACGATTTGACCGACGGCATCGCGGCGCTGAATGATGCCATGAACCAGCTGCTGGACGGTGCGTCGCAGCTGAAAGCGGGTGCGGCACAGCTTGCCGCCGGTTCGCTGGCTCTGCTGGACGGGGCCAGCCAGCTGGACAGCGGCCTCGGCCAGCTGACGGAAGGGCTGGACACCCTGACGTCCAACAACGCCGCCCTGACTTCCGGCGCACAGCAGGTGGCCGACGGCGTGCTGGACTCCGCCAGCCAGACCCTCATGGAGAACGGCCTCATCGACACCCCCATGACGTGGGATACCTATGAAGCTGTCATGGACGACATCCTCTCGTTGGGAGACAAGACGCTGGCGGCGGGCCGCAAAAAGATGGTGCGCACCATCTGGGAGCAGGCTCCGCAGTTCAAGGCCAGCCAGCTGGACATTGCGCTCTACCTCGCGGCCACCCGGACCGACCACGACCTTGAGGCCGCCCTGCGCCTGATGCAGAGCTTTTCGCCCGATTTCATCATGGGCTGGCTGAAAAAGCTCACCGACAGCGACGCCCGGCAGAAGATCCACGACGAGCTGGTCTATCAGACCGCCAACAGCGAGGATATGGCCAGCGTCCGCGCCCTGAAAGAAAATCTGGGCCAGATCCGGTTCTTCGTGTCCAGCGTCGGCCAGTACGCCGACGGCGTGGCTGCGGCCGCTGACGGCGCACACACCGCCAAAGCCGGAAGCGCTCAGCTGGCCAACGGCGCATCCGCCCTGTATGACGGCGTGCTCCAGCTCCAGAACGGCACCGACCAGCTCAGCGGCGGCCTCGTGCAGTTCAACGACGAGGGAATTTCTCAGCTCACCGGTGCGCTGGACGCCGACCAGCTCCACGCCCTGCAGACTGTGGTGGAAGAGATGACCAGCCGCCTCGCCGACTACACCAGCTTCGCCGGTGTACCCGAGGGTGCGTCCAGCCGGGTGAAGTTCCTCTACAAGACCGCCGAGACGCCCGCCGAAACGGCTCCGGTGGAGACGGCGGCAGACAACGCTTCGGAGGGCAATTTCTTCCTCCGCCTGTGGCACCGCCTGCTGGCCCTGTTCGGATTCTGAACCGGCAAGATCATGCCTCCCGCCCCCGGCCTCGGAGCCCAGAACGCTCCCGGCCGGGGGC
>ERZ809713.81-NODE-81-length-56039-cov-7.93534_pt1 | contig 56039 bp, 49 predicted proteins | sample MGYA00520443_ERZ809713 | MGnify/ENA primary metagenome ERZ809713 (study PRJEB31588, sample SAMN03401218) | human gut metagenome | study: EMG produced TPA metagenomics assembly of the PRJNA231909 data set (A prospective, longitudinal analysis of the...
TCTGGGGGGGGGTACAAGAAGCGGATGCCCCAGAACGCGCATTGCGAGCCTGCGATAAGAAATCATAGAAACCTCCTTTGAAAAATGTGGGTTTTGCACAGAAGCTCCCAACGAAGGGGAAGGAGCTTGTGAAAGAAGCATAAATGTTGAGTTTAATTTATTCTACCACATTCCGGCCATAATGTCACCAAAATATGCGTAAATCGCCGTGTTTTGTGCGTGAATCGCCCCGCAGATGTCTTGAAACGCCCTGACGACAGCGCTGCATGGGCCGTACGGCGGGGCCGAGGGGCAGACAAAGATATTGACAAGCGGGGAGGTTTCTGGTATTCTACTAAAGTACCCTGTGCAAACGATACCCGCTGGTGTGGCGCAATGGCAGCGCAACTGATTTGTAATCAGTGGGTTGCAGGTTCAACTCCTGTCACCAGCTCCAAAAAGTCCTACGATATACCGCTGAAAAGCGGCGTGTGTCGTGGGGCTTTTGCTTTTTGGGAAAAGGTATGCAGGACTGTTCAATAAAGAAAAAAAGTGCTATAATACTTATAAGCCTGAAACTTTACACGAAAGGATGGGTGTGTTATGAGTACAAGAGAATTGGCGAAGAGCTTGATTGACCAAGTGCCGGAAAACAAGCTGCTGTATATTATTGCCTACTTGCAGGGGGCTGCTATTCCGGATGAAAGTGAAACACCGAATGCCGACACGCTGGAAGCCTTTGAAGAACTGGACAACGGCGGCGGTCATACCTACAACGGGCCGGTTGAAAATCTGATTGGCTGCTGATCTACTACCAGACAGATACGGAGTTGTATTTGTACCGCACCGGCACACACGCCGATTTGTTCGGCCTATAAAGGAAACAGGAAAGAGGCCAAGACCTGACAGAATGGGTCTTGGCCTCTTTTTCTGCAAGGTATGCAGAAAAATCATGCCGCCCGGCGGGGCGCAGGTATTGAAATCGGCTCATCACGACGCCGCTGTGGTGTTTGGCGGTGTAATAAAAAGCAAGCGTCCTCGGAAAAAATCCCGGGGACGCTTTTGTATAATTGGTAGGCTGTCCTTTGTACAACCTCTCAGTCTGCTTCGCAGACAGCTCCCCTAGTAGGGGAGCCTCTGGCGAAGAGGCGAAGCTTCACGAAATGCCAAGGCCTCCCCTCGGTAGGGGAGGTGGCATCGCGCAGCGATGACGGAGAGGTTTAATCCACTGCTACATACCCCGCCTTCTTGATGCACCTGCGTCCCTCGTCGGTATCCAGCCAGTCGTAGACCTTCCGCTGGGGGCTGTCGGGGGCGGCGTCTGCGTGGACGACTGCGTAGAACTCGTTGCAGAGCGGGTAGCTCTCATCGGCGATGGTGTCATTGCCGGGGGTCACGCCGTCCACGGCCAGCAGGCGGAGGCCGGGCTTCGAGTACATCTGGTCGATGTAGTAGTAGACCGAAAAGCCGATGGCGTTGGCGGAGTTGTTGTACTCGGCGATGCTGTCCACGAGGCCGCCCATGTCGGCGGGGGCAAGCTCGGTGGGCGCAGCCATCAGCTGGCCGTCGCCCTTGTCGATGAGCAGCTTTTTGAAGAGGGTCTGACTGCCCGAGTCCACGCCCCGCTGGAACGCCACGATGGGGGAGTCCGCGCCGCCCACGTCCTTCCAGCTGGTGATGCGGCCCGCATAAATATCCCGCAGCTGCTGCTGGGTCAGGCTCTGGACGGGATTCTCTTCGTTGACGATGAACACCAGCGCGTCCCGGCCGATGGCTTTCTGCTCGAGCTTTGCGTCGGCCTCGGCCAGCTCTTCCTTGACGTACTCGGGGGCCTCGTAGACGATGAGCAGCTGTGCGCCGTAGTCCTCGCTGTCGCTGCGGGACCAGAGGCCGAAGTTCTCCCAGGCATAGGCCGTGGTGCTGACGGTGATGCTGGTCTGGGCCTCGAGAAGGTCCATGCCGGTGACATCAGCCTTCATCTGGGCCATCAGGGGGATGCAGGCTGTGGAGCCGTCGAGGCGGGGGAACTCGTCCTCGGTCAGGAAGGGGACGGGCGTGTCCGGGTCGGGGACGGACGCTGCCGGAGAGTCGGCGGGGGAGTCCGTGGTGCCGGTCTTGCAGGCGGTGAGCATCGCCGCCCCGAGGCCGAGGCCCATCACGCGCAGGAAGCTGCGGCGGGAGATCATCTCTTTCATATCAAAAACCTCCGTGTCAGTACAGGTAGCCCCCGCCAGCGTCGTCGCTGGGGGAGGAGAAGATGCTTTCGCGGTAGAGCCACTGGCCGGTGGAGTCCATCAGGCCGTAGTCGAAGCCCTGCCGCGCGATAAAGCAGTCGTCGGGTAGATCGTCGATGCTGTAGCAGCTGCCGAGGCGGCGGAGAAGCAGATTGCCCTCCATGTCCAGCACGTCGGAGAGGTTCGACGAGTCGCTGTTGTCCCGGTGGGCCGTGAGCAGAGGGCCGTTGGCGGTGTTGGTGAGGTAGGAGGCGTAGGTGTACTGCTGGGCCTCACCGGCGGACGACCAGAGCAGCCCATCGCCGCTGTAGGTCTGGATGGCAACGGTGTCGTAGTTCTCGCTGTTGTATTGCAGCAGGGCGTAGCCGTCGGGCAGAGCGGTCAGACTGACATAGTGTCCCTCTTCGACGGGCGTCACCTCTACGTCGGTCAGCAGCGCGCCGGTGGTGCCGTCATAGATTTTAAGGACATTGTTTGCCGTCAGCACAGCGACATTACCGGAGTGGTAGTCCGTGTCGCTCCGCTGGACGGCGGTCTTTTCGCCGCTGGCGAGGTCGATGAGGGTGTAGGGGTTATCCGGGTCATCGCTGCCGAGGAGGGTGACACAGCCGGGCGTGTAGTCCATCACACACCAGTCGAAGCGGCCCAGCTCCACGGCCTCGCCGCTGTTCAAATCGTAGAGGACGGAGCGGCTGTCCTGACGGCTCTGAAGGCAGGCGACGCCCACGCCGCAGGCCGAGACGGCGCTGTCCTCTTCGCCGGTGAGCAGTTCGCCGGTGGTGACGTTGTAGAGGGCTTCGCGGGCGATGCCCCAGTCTGAGCCGCGGAACCAGCTCAAATCGAGCCAGTCGGCAAAGCCGCCGCGGTACGATGCGAGGGTGCTGGCCGTGCAGCCGTCCTCCCGCATCAGCACATTGCCCTCCCGGTCGGTGATGAGGACGTACTGGTGGAGCGGCTGGTCGGGGTCGTCGTAGGCGTAAGTAAGGCCCTCGGGCAGGTCGTAGCAATTGAAGACGAGGCGCTGGCCGCCCTGGTCCACCACGAGACAGTCGAGCGCTGTTTCGGGTACGGGAAGCTGGGCGCCTGTGGCGAGGTCGTACACCCGAGTGCCGCCGGTGGTGCCGTTCTCGGAAGCCCAGACGTCGGCTGCATCGTTCAGGATGAGCAGCCCGCCCGAGAGGGTGGCGTTCACGGCGTAGGGAAAGGTCATGACGGCATTGCCGTCGGCGTCGTAAAGGGTGGAAGTGCGCTCCTCCGTGCCGGGGGTGGAGTGGGCCACGAGGTAGTGGCCCGTCTCGCCGGTGAGGGTGTCCCTCAGCAGCTGGATGCTGTCGGAACTGCTGGCTTTGTAGAGCACCCTGCCGCCCCGGAGGATGGTGCCGCCGCCGTTCCCGGCGTAAGAGTAGAGGTAGTGGAGCGAGTCGTCGCTGAGCCATGCGTCGCTGTAATACTGCGGAGCCTGCGAGGACGCCGTCCCCTCGTGCCGGGGCGACGCCGCAGGCAGCAGCGAACAGCTCGTCAGCAGCCCGCCCGCCAGCACGAGGCAGGCGGCGCGGCGGCTGAGTCGAAGCAGAGTGGTCTTCATAGAAACACCTCACAGTCTCCCAGAATTTGACTTTCCCATCTATAGTATATACGAAAGACCCGGACATTTCATTGCAGAAATGTGTCCGGGTCTGGTTACAGTTTTATGACAAGTTTATTCTTCGTCTCCCTCTTCCTTCAATTCCTTCAGGAAGGGCAGCAGGAAAGGCACCGAGATGCAGAAGGTGAGGCCATCGGCGATGGGCTGGCACAGCTCAATGCCGCTCAGACCCCAGATGCGGGGCAGGGTGAGGATGAGCGGGATGAAACAGACGCCCTGACGGCAGCAGGCGAGGAAGGTGGCCCGGCCCGACTTGCCGATGGACTGGAACATCATATTCGTCACGATGATGACGGGCTGCAAGAACATGGCGACGCACTGATACCGCAGGGCGGGCAGGCACGGTGGAAGCTTTCTCCTCAGATACGGTGACCGGGTTGCGGCTCCCAGCGTCTGCTGCGCTGTCGCTTGCATCCTGCTGGCCGCGGCCCCAACAGCTCCTCCCTGTTTCCGCCGCTGGCGGCGGTCGGCTCCGATGCAAAAGTTAGGGTATTGAGTGCAAAAGCAGGAGAAAATGGAATGCCTTTTGGCAAATTTGCCAAAGAAAGGTCGAATTGCTTGTAAAAAATCACGTCGAGTGGTATAATTTATTGAAAGAAACAAAAGCGCGAAGACAAAAAACAGCGCAGAGAAGAGTTCCGGGGAGATCCTGCCCCGGGATAAGGAGGGAAATCTTATGAAATCTGTGGCACAGACCATCATTGAAGCAGACCGCTTCTACACCATCGCCGCCAAGACCGGCAGCGTCATTCAGGCTGTGGAGAGCGTCAAGGACGGCGGCAACATCCGTCTGGGCAGGTACGAGCGCAAGCCCGAGCAGGAGTGGGCTTTCGTCCGCGAGGGCGACGGCGTTTACCGTATCCGCAACCGCGCTTCCGGCAAGCTCATCGACCTGATGATGACCGGCACCGCAAACGGCACCTGGCTCCACCTGTGGGAGGACGTGGGCGGCACTTCCCAGATGTGGAAGATGGAGCCCACCCCGGCCGGCACCGTCCGCCTGCGCTCCATGTGGGCTGCCGGCAAGTGCATCGACACCGTGGGCATGGGTACTGCGGACGGCGCTGTGCTTCAGATCTGGCAGGAGACTGCCGGCGAGGACCAGCTGTGGACCATCTCCGAGGTGAAGGACCGCGCAAAGCACGCCCCCAAGGCGGAGGAAAAGCCCGCTGAGGTCAAGGCCGAGGCCGCTGCTCCCGCCGAGGAAAAGCCGGTTGAGGAAAAGGCTGCACCTGCCGCGAAGAAGACCACCAGAAAGCCTGCGGCAAAGAAGGCCGCAGCCAAGACTGCCGCGAAGTCCGCTGGGGCAAAGGCCGAAGCCGCACCCGCCAAGGCCGAGGAAAAGCCCGCCGATGCCGCTGCCGCCGCAAAGCCTGCCCGCAAGACCGCTGCCCGTAAGAAGACCACGAAGGCCAGCAAGTAAGCTTTTTACATAGAGAGCTTGTCCGGCAGAAGCCCTCTCAGTCACGCCTGCGGCGTGACAGCTCCCCCAGAGGGGGAGCCTCTGGCGTGTCGGTCAGGTTTCGTCTGAATGAATAAAGTTTAATCTATCATAAACAGGAGCGCCCTGCTACAGAGACTCACAGCAGCTTGACAAGGATATTTTCCGAAGCTGCTGCCCTCTGTAGCAGGGCACTCTTTTTTGCGTTATATTGAGCTTTCAGCGGTCAGTTCAGAGTTGACCGGCCTGCCAATGGCTCCCCCTCTGGGGGAGCTGGCGCGAAGCGCCTGAGAGGGCAAGGATGCCGCCAAACAGCTCTTATACTGCGATACTATCGCTCTGACAAAGAGCCTGCCTATCGCTGTGCGGCGGCTCTTTCGCCACGGGTTTGCCCTCTCCGTCACCTTCGGTGACACCTCTCCCAGAGGGAGAGGCTTTAGCGAGGGTCAGCGCCCCATCTTGCCCTTCTTGAACTTCAGCGCCGCTGCGATGAAGCCCTTGAACAGGGGATGTGCGCGGTTGGGACGGCTCTTGAACTCGGGGTGGAACTGTGCGCCGAGGTGGAAGTCACGGCCCGGCAGCTCCACGGTCTCCACAAGGCGGCCATCGGGGCTGGTGCCGGAGATGACCAGACCGGCGTCCTGCATCTCCTGACGGTAGTCGTTGTTGAACTCGTAGCGGTGGCGGTGGCGCTCCCAGATCTCGCTCTGGCCGTAGCACTCGGCCATCTTGGTGCCGGGCAGGACGGTGCAGGGGTACTTGCCCAGACGCATGGTGCCGCCCTTGGGGATGTTGCCCTGCTGGTCGGCCATCAGGTCGATGACGTTGTGATGACCCTCGGGGGTGAACTCGCTGGAGTTGGCGTCGGCGTAGCCCAGAACGTGGCGGGCGAACTCCATGACCATGATCTGCATACCGAGGCAGATGCCGAAGTAGGGAACATCGTTCTCGCGGGCGTACTGTGCGGCCTGTATCATGCCTTCGATGCCGCGGTCGCCAAAGCCGCCGGGGACGATGATGCCGTCCACGTCCGCAAAGGCTTCCCTGCAGGCTGCCTGGTCGGGCAGGTCCTCGCTCTCGACCCACTTGATCTCCACCTGACTGTCGTTCTCGAAGCCGGCGTGGTAGAGGCTTTCCATGACGGACAGATAGGCGTCATGCAGCTTGACGTACTTGCCCACGAGGGCGATGGTACAGGTCTTGCTGCGGGTGGCGATCCGGGCCAGCATCTCTTTCCACTCGGTGAGGTCGGCGGGGGGAACATCCAGATGCAGCTGCTTGACCACCACGTCGTCGAGGCCGCCGGTGTGGAGCATCAGCGGACACTGGTAGAGGCTGGGCATGGTCAGGTTCTCGATGACGCACTCCGGCTTGACGTTGCAGAAGGTGCTGATCTTCCGGCGGATGTCGCTGCCCACGCTGCCGTCGGCGCGGAGGATGATGATGTCGGGGCTGACGCCCATGCCCTGCAGCTCCTTGACGGAGTGCTGTGCGGGCTTGGACTTGTACTCATCGGAGCCGGAGATGTAAGGCACCAGCACCACATGGATGAAGCAGCAGTTCTCCTTGCCCTGCTCGAGGCCCACCTGACGGATGGCCTCGAGGAAGGGCTGGCTCTCGATGTCGCCGGTGGTGCCGCCGATCTCGGTAATGACCACATCGGCCTCGGTGGAAGAGGCCAGATTGTAGATATAGCTCTTGATCTCGTTGGTGATGTGGGGGATGATCTGGACGGTCTGGCCGAGGTAAGCGCCCTGACGCTCCTTATTCAGCACGTTCCAGTAGACCTTGCCGGTGGTGAGGTTCGAATACTTGTTCAGGTTCTCGTCGATGAAGCGCTCGTAATGGCCCAGGTCCAGGTCGGTCTCGGTGCCATCGTCGGTGACGAAGACCTCGCCGTGCTGCAGGGGGCTCATGGTACCCGGGTCCACGTTCACGTAGGGGTCCAGCTTCTGGCTGGCCACCTTGAGGCCGCGGCACTTCAGCAGTCGGCCCAGAGAGGCGGCAGTGATGCCTTTGCCCAGACCGGAGACGACGCCGCCGGTCACGAAAATAAACTTTGCCATAATGGTTCTCCTCTAATTTACAGATATTCTTTGCCGTGAATAGCACGATAAGCAGATACTTTCCCTCAGTGGGGGCGCAATACGGATTATTGCGCGGGGTCGTAGGAGTCCAGTATCTCCTGCGCGACCTCGGCGCGGTCGCGCCGGGTGTCCATCGCTTTTTTCTCAATGTAGCGGTGCGCCTCGGCCTCGGTCATGCGGCCCAGCTCGATGAGGCAGCACTTGGCGCGGCTCACCAGCCGCACCTGCGCCAGCTTTTCCTGCATCCGCTGATTCTCCTGCCGCAAAAGCAGGAGGCGGTGGTTGCTGGCGGCGGCCATGTGGATGGCCTGCAAAAAGAAGGTGTTGGAGAAGGGCTTTGTGACCAGCAGAACGCCTTCTTCGCTCAGCAGGGTCAGAAGCTGCTCGGCGGCTGCGGCCTTGGCCAGAAATATCACACCGGCATCCGTTTTCTCCACGGCGTCGGCGCACAGCTCGTGGCCGAACTCATCCGGCAGCGGCGAGTTGACCACGATGAGCTCAAAGTCGGATTCCAGCATCCTCCGCCGCGCCTCCGCCGCACTTGGTACGATGATGGGCCGCGCATAGCCCAGCTCCGTCAGGCGTGCGGAGATATATTCGTTGGAGCTTGCGCCCGCGCTTACGATCAGGGCACGTCCCATTCGGCTCACTCCTTTCCTATGTCATTCTGCATCAGATGGCATTGAAGTAGTGGACGCGCTCATATTCGGCGGGGTCGGAGGCGTTCTTGAGCGCCTCACAGCGGCGCAGAGCCTCGGCATAGTAGCGGCGGCTCAGCTCGTCGGGCAGGAATTTGTGAAGGAACTCGCTGTTCTGGGCCACCTCGACGGCCTCTTCCAGCGAGGAGGGCAGGGTCTCGAGACCGAGACCGGCGGCTTCGTCCGGGATGAAGAGGTTGCGGTTGACAGGGGCAGACAGCTCCATCCGGTTCTCGATGCCGTCGAGGCCTGCTGCCAGCACGAGGCCGATGGCGAGGTAGGGGTTGCAGGCGGGGTCGGGGCTGCGCAGCTCCATGCGGCAGTTGTCGCCCTTCACCTGCGGGATGCGGACCAGCTGGCTGCGGTTCTGGCGGCTCCAGCTCACGTAGCGGGGAGCCTCGTCGCAGCCGAAGCGGAGGTAGCTGTTGGGCAGGGGATTCGTGAAGGCTGTCAGCTCCCGGCTGTGGCGGAGGATGCCCGCCATGAAGCTGCCGGGGATGCTGTCGGGGGCGATGTCGCCCTCAAAGAGGTTCTTGCCGTCCATGGTCAGCGAGAGGTTGATGTGGAGGCCGCTGCCGGCCTGGTCGGGCAGGGGCTTCGGCAGGAAGCTGGAGTGGAAGCCGTTGCTGGCCGCCACGGCCCGGACGATCTGCTTGAACAGGAAGATGTTGTCGGCGGTCTTGAGGGGGCCGGCGTAGTGGAAATCGATCTCATTCTGGCCGTGGCCGTTCTCGTGGTGGCTGTGCTGGGGGGCGAGGCCCATCTGCTCCATGGTCAGGCAGATGTCCCGGCGGATGTTCTCGCCGGCGTCCAGCGGCGCTACGTCGAAATAGCCGCCCGCGTCGATGGGGATGCGGGTGGGACGGCCCCGGTCGTCGTTCTCGAAGAGATAGAACTCGCACTCGGTGCCGACGTTGCAGCGCAGGCCCAGCTGCTTGAACCGGCGGTTGATGTCCCGCAGGAAGCCGCGGCAGTTGCCGCCGAAGGGGGTGTTGTCCGGCTTTTCCACGTCGCAGAAGAACTGCATCACCCGGCCCTCAGCCGTGCGCCAGGGCAGGATGGTCATGGTGGACAGGTCGGGCCGGAGGACCAGGTCGCTCTCCTCCACGTGCATGAAGCCCGCGATGGCGCTGCCGTCGAAGCAGACGCCATCTTCCAGCGCCTTGGGAAGGTCGCTTGCCAGCACGGCGATGTTCTTCTGGAAGCCGAAGATGTCACAGAACGCGAAGCGGACAAATTTTACGTTGTTGTCCTCGACGAAATCGAGGATGTCCTGCTGTGTCGTATAACTCATAGGTGTGTGTCCTCTGAAAAGTATGTCTTCTTAAAAAACGCCTAAAGGCCTGCCTCTGTACAGAGGCAGGTCTTCAGGCTGGTGTAAGAAATAGGAAAAGGAGAATGGCTCAGATAAGCGCCTCAGCCGGCGGTGCTTTATTCTACGCTGGTATGTGAAGATCAGACGTAGTAGAGCATCTTGCTGTAGCTGGGCAGAGGCCAGTAGTCCTCGCCGCAGATGGTCTCGGCGTCGTCGGCGGCGGCGCGGAGGGCGTCCATCTTGGGCAGAACATCGTCGTGGAAGGCGACGGCCTTTGCGCTCTCGTCGGAGAGGGCCTTTGCGGCATCGACGGCAGCCTGCAGCTCGTCCACAGCGTCGCTCATGGCGTCGGCGTCGGCGGACAGGCGGGTCAGTGCCTTCGTCTCGCTGCGGACGCTCAGGCTCTCGCTGACGGCCAGCTTGGAGGCGGCGGTGTTGGCGACCTCACTCATGTAGGCGTTGACGGCGGGCAGCAGCTGCTTGCGGGCCATCTCCAGCATGGTCAGGGCCTCGATGTTGATGATCTTGGAGTAGTGCTCCATCTCAACTTCGTAGCGGCTCTCCATCTCGACCTTGGTCAGGACGCCGAAGTCCTCCATCAGGGCGATGTTCTTCGGCTCGATGAGGGCGGGCAGAGCGGCGGGGGTGTTCTTCTTGTTGGGCAGGCCGCGCTTTGCTGCTTCCTCTTCCCACTCGGCAGTGTAGCCGTTGCCGTTGAAGATGACGCGGCGGTGGTCGCGGATGGTGCGCTTGACGAGGGCGATGGCGGCGCTGGTAAAGTCGTCGGCCTTCTCCAGCTCGTCAGCGTAGCCCTTCAGCTCCTTGGCGACGGCGGTGTTCAGGATGGTGTTGCAGTCGCTCAGGTTCTCGGCGGAGCCGGGCATACGGAACTCGAACTTGTTGCCGGTGAAGGCGAAAGGAGAAGTACGGTTGCGGTCGGTGGTGTCCTTGCTGAACTTGGGCAGGACATCGACGCCGAGGTCCATCTTCATCTTGACGGGGCCGGCGTAGGGAGAATCAGAAGCGATGGCGTCGATGACGGCTTCCAGCTCTTCGCCCACGAAGATGGAGATGATGGCCGGAGGTGCCTCGTTGGCGCCCAGACGGTGGTCGTTGCCGGGGGTGGCGACGGAGGTGCGGAGCAGGTCGGCGTACTCATCGACAGCCTTGATGACGGCGGCGAGGAAGACCAGGAACTGCAGGTTCTCCATGGGGGTGTCGCCCGGGTCCAGCAGATTCTCGTGGGTGGTGGACATGGACCAGTTGTTGTGCTTGCCGCTGCCGTTGACGCCCTCGAAAGGCTTCTCGTGCTGCAGGCAGACCAGACCGTACTTGGGGGCCAGCTTCTTCATCATCTCCATCGTCAGCAGGTTGTGGTCGATGGCGACATTGGTGGTGTCGAAGATGGGGGCCAGCTCATGCTGGCAGGGAGCTACCTCGTTGTGCTTGGTCTTGGCTGGGATGCCCAGCTTCCACAGCTCTTCGTCCAGCTCCTTCATGAAAGCGGAGACCTCGGGGCGGATGACGCCGAAGTAGTGCTCCTCCAGCTCCTGACCCTTGGCAGAAGGTGCGCCGAAGAGGGTGCGGCCGGTGAGGATGAGGTCCTGACGGGCCTCGTAGTCTTCCTTCTTAATAAGGAAGTACTCCTGCTCGGGGCCGACGGTGGTGGAGACATAGTCCACATCCTTGCCAAAGAGCTTCAGGACGCGGATGGCCTGATTGGACAGCGCGTTCATGGAGCGCAGCAGGGGAGTCTTCTTGTCCAGCGCCTCGCCGGTGTAGCTGACGAATGCAGTGGGGATGCAGAGGACGTCGTCCTTCACGAAAGCGAAGCTGGTGGGGTCCCATGCGGTGTAGCCGCGGGCCTCACAGGTGGCGCGCAGGCCGCCGGAGGGGAAGGAAGAGGCGTCGGGCTCGCCGCGCACCAGCTCCTTGCCGTTGAACTCCATGATGGCGGTGCCGTCGCCCACGGGGGAGACGAAGCCGTCATGCTTCTCGCTGGTAATGCCGGTCAGCGGCTGGAACCAGTGGGTGTAGTGGGTGGCACCCAGCTCCATGGCCCAGCGCTTCATGACGCTGGCCACGACGTTTGCCACCTCGATGTCCAGAGGTGCGCCCTTGTGCAGGGTCTTCTCGAGGCTCTTGTAGGTAGCGCTGGGGAGGCGCTCCTTCATGACGTGCTCGTTGAACACCTTGCTGCCGTAGATCTCCATAACATTTGCTGCCATAAATCCTACTCCTTACTTGAATTGAAATACTTCAGCTGGTCGCGGATTTTCACGCGGAAAGAGGCGGGCTCTCCCGCGAAATATCGGGTTAAACGAAACGACGCTGCGAGTCAGGAGGTGACTCACAGCGTCGTTGCTGTCTATGCGATGATTATAGCCGAACGGGGCGAAAAACGCAATAGACAGATTTGACGATTCTGCACAAACTGACTCCCGATTTTTTGGAGCATTGCGCGGATGGTATGACTATTGCCCTCTCAGGCGCTTCGCGCCAGCTCCCCCAGAGGGGGAGCCACTGGCGTGCCGGGCAGGCTCACACTGGACGAGGAACGTTTTATTTATGGGAAACTGTAGTGCCTTGCTGTCTGGATTCACAGCAGCTTGACAAGGTGCGTTGATCCAGAAGCTGCTGTCCCCGTAAGCGAGGCCCGCCCTTTTGCGTCATATTGGGCTTTGGGCGGCCGGCTTAAACTGGTCCGGCCTGCCAAAGGCTCCCCCTTTGGGGGAGCTGTCACCGGAGGTGACTGAGAGGGCAAGGACGCTGACAGACTTCAGATGACCTGAAACAGGAAAAACTTCAGATAGTTCGTCTCCGGCACGCCCCAGAGGATGGGGTGGTCGGGGGCCTGCTGGCGCACTTCGATCTGGCGCAGCTGGCGGTGAGCGTCCTTTGCGGCGGAGCGCAGCATCTTGATGAACAGCTCCTCGGTGGCAAAATGAGAGCAGCTTGCCGTGGCGAGGTAGCCGCCCCGGGGCAGAAGCTTCATGGCCCGGTAGTTGATCTCCTTGTAGCCCCGCATGGCGTTTTCCACCGTGCGGCGGGCTTTGGTGAAGGCCGGCGGGTCGAGGATGATGAAATCGTAGGGATGGCCTTCTTTTTCGAGGCGGGGCAGCAGCTCGAAGGTGTCCTCGCAGAGGAAGTCCATGTTGGTCAGGCCGTTGCGCTCCGCGTTCCGCTGGGCCATGGCGATGGCGTCGGCGCTGATGTCCGCTGCCGTGACCCGGGCTGCGCCGCCGCTGGCTGCGTTGAGGGCAAAGCTGCCGGTGTGGGTGAAGCAGTCCAGCACGGTGTGGCCGGCGGCGAGGCGGGCGACCGCCCGGCGGTTGTACTTCTGGTCGAGGAAGAAGCCGGTCTTCTGGCCGTTCTCGAAATCGACGTGGTAGTAGACGCCGTTCTCGCAGATCTCGGTCTGGGTGGAGGCGGGGTGGCTCTCACCCGGCAGCTCGAACCAGCCCTTGCTCTGCTCGAGGCCCTCTTTGGCCCGCAGAGCCTCGTCGTTCCGCTCGTAGATGCCGTCGATGGTCTGGCCGTCGGCCCGCAGCACTTCGGCGAGGAGGGGGAAGAGGACGGGCTTCAGCTTTTCCATGCCGACGCTGAGGGTCTGGGTGACGAGGATGTTGTTGAAGCGGTCCACGGTCAGGCCGGGGAACTGGTCGGCCTCGCCGAAGATGACTCGGCAGGCCGAGAGGTCGGCGGGCTCGAGGACGGTCTTGCGGTAGGCCCAGGCGTACTCGACGCGGCGGCGCCAGAAGCTGGCGTCGAAGGTGTCGTTGGCGTTGCGGGAGATGAGGCGGACGCGGATCTTGCTCTTGAGAGAGACGAAGCCGGTGCCGAGGTAAGCGCCCTTCGGGCTCACCACGTCGGCGAGGGTGCCGTTCTCGGGCTCTGTCTCCGGGAACTCGAGGATGTCGTTCTCGTATACCCACGGATGCCCGCCCACGAGGCTGGCCTCGGCTTTTTTGTTTACTTTATAAATAGGATAGCTGCGTTCTGATTTCATACTGTGAACTCCTTCTATTAAAGGCTCTCCCTTTGGGAGAGCTGGCGCGGAGCGCCTGAGAGGGCAAGCGTGTGACAAAAGAGACGGAATACAGCGATAGTCAAAAGCCTTTATCAGAGCGATGTTATCGCTGTGTTCAGACAGTTCCGTCAGCGTCCTTGCCCTCTCCGTCACCTTCGGTGACACCTCTCCCAAGGGGAGAGGCTTTTGTGACATGCTAACTCACCATTTATAATACCATAAAAATATGTTAGAATAAATACAAAAACCACCGAAAGGAAGGAAAACATCATGGAGATCGAGCGCAAGTGGATGGTGAACGGCTGGCCGGAGGGGCTGCCGCTGAAAGAGGAGTTTGCCATGAGGCAGGGCTATATCAGCGTGCGGCCCACCGTCCGCATCCGGGAAGAGGCCCTGACGGGCGGCAAGACCCGCTACGTCCTCTGCTTCAAGTCGGGCGGCGGGCTGGCGAGGGAAGAGATCGAGCGGGACATCGACCCTGCGCTTTTCAATGACCTCGAGACGAAGATCATCGGCAGGCCCCTCATCCCGAAGCTCCGCCGCAGCTACCTGCTGCCGGACGGTGCGGTGCTGGAAGTGAATCATGTGGACGAGGGCCAGCCGACGGAGTTCTGGTACGCCGAGGTGGAGTACCCCACGGTAGAGGCAGCCCGCAGCTGGCAGCCTGCCGCCGTGGGCCTCGCGGACTACCTCAGCGACGAAGTCACCGACCAGCCCGGCCAGAGCATGGGGGCCTATTGGGAGCAGACCCGGGGTTGAACCGACGAAAGTTGTGGAAAAACCTTGAAGATTATGATATGATGGTCGTATCACTCATACTGCGGCCCCGGACGGGCCGGGAAAGAAGGAAACAACTACGAAACGACCCAAATTCACGCTGTCTGTGCAGTACAATTCGCCGGTCATCCTGACATTTTTCCTCCTCTCACTGGGAGTGCTGTTCCTGGGCCAGTACACCGGCGGCTGGACGACCACCCATCTGTTCAGCGTCTACCGTTCCTCGCTGAAAGACCCGCTGTTTTACATCCGGCTCTTCGGCCATGTGCTGGGCCACGGCAGCTGGGACCATTTCCTGAACAATATGCTGCTTCTCCTCGTCGTCGGCCCGCCGATGGAAGAAAAGTATGGCAGCCTGCCCCTGCTCAAAGGCATCCTGCTCACGGCCCTCATCTCGGGCATTCTGCAGTGTGTACTGTTCCCCCGCACGGCGCTGCTGGGCGCGTCGGGCATCGTCTTCATGCTCATCATGCTGGCATCCCTGTCCGGCTTCTCGGGCGGCATCCCCGTCACCATGCTGCTGGTGGCGGCGCTCTATCTGGGCCAGCAGATCTATGACATCATCTTTGTGCGGGACAACGTGGCCAACTTCATGCACATCGTCGGCGGCGTCTGCGGCACCGTGTTCGGCTACGTCAATGCGGGGCCGCGCAGGAAACGGAAACACTAGCCCTCTCAGGCGCTTCGCGCCAGCTCCCCCAAAGGGGGAGCCCTTGGCATATCGGGCAGGTCTATGCTGGACGAGCAAAGCACGATGTATCGGAAACAGTAGTGCTCCGCTGTCTAGGCTCACGGCAGCTTGACAAGGAGCGTTGTCCAGAAGCTGCTGCCCTCTGTAGCGAGGCCCGCCCTTTTGCGCCATATCGGGCTTCAGGCAGGCAGTAGAAAGTGGCCCGGCCTGCCAAAGGCTCCCCCTCCGGGGGAGCTGGCATCGCGCAGCGATGACTGAGAGGGCGGCTAAGAACAAGCAAATTTTATCATTCGCGCGGTTTTGCCGCTTGCTTTTTGATGGGCAGCGCTCTATTATATCATTTGTACAAATATTTCCCTTTGATTTTTCACAAAATCACCAAATGTAGTTTATCGGACGGAGGTTGTTTATGAGACGACTGCGCAGCCCATCCCCGGGGATGAAACTGCAAAAAAATCACGACAAAGGAGGACGGACGCTTTGAACGAACACGAAAAACCACAGATAGACTTCATGCACAAGCTTGCGCGCCAGATCGTGGAACGCCGCAACCTTGTGTTCCTGTTTGTCATTCTGGCTGCCATCTTCACGGTGTTCTCGGTGCGGTGGGTCAAGGTCGAGACCGACATGACCACCTACCTGCCCAAGACCTCGGAGACCCGCATGGGCCTCGACATCATGGACGAGCAGTTCACGACCTACGGCTCTGCCGATGTCATGGTGGCCAACATCACACCCGCTGAGGCCGATGAGCTTTCCGACCGGCTCACCGAGCTCAAGGGCGTCCAGATGCTGGACTACGACGACACCACCGACCATTATAATAAGGACGCAGTGTCGGCCCTTTACTCCATCACCTTCGACTACCCCGAGGACGATGACCAGTGCCTCGAGGCCCTTGACCGGGTGAAGGAATACCTCGCCGACTACGACATCTACGTCTCCACCTCGCTGGGCAACACCCAGCAGGAGACCATTGATGCCGAGGTACGGGTCATCATGGTGTACGTTGCCGTCATCATCGTCATCGTCCTGCTCCTGACGTCCCAGACCTACGCCGAGGTGCCTGTCCTCATCCTCACCTTCGTGGTGGGCATGATCCTGAACATGGGTACAAACTTCATGCTCGGCACCATCTCCTTCGTGTCCAACTCGGTCACGAACATCCTGCAGCTGGCGCTGTCGCTGGACTACGCCATCATCTTCTGCAACCACTTCAAGGAAGAACACCAGACCATGCCTCTGAAGGAGGCCGTCATCGAGTCCCTGAGCAAGAGCATCCCCGAGATCAGCTCCAGCTCCCTGACCACCGTCGGCGGCCTTGTGGCCATGCTGTTCATGCAGTTCCGCATCGGCTCCGATATGGCCGTCTGCCTCATCAAGTCCATCCTCTTTGCGATGCTCTCGGTGTTCGTGGTCATGCCCGGCCTGCTGATGCTCTTCGGACCCTACATGGATAAGACCAGGCACAGGAACTTCGTGCCGGAGATCCCCTTCGTGGGCCGCTTTGCATGGCGCACCCGCAAGGTCATCCCTGTCATCTTCCTGGTGGTCATCCTCATCGGTTACCACTTCTCGAACCTTTGTCCCTACGCCTACGGCTACGATGTCATCAAGGTGCCGAAGATGAACGAATCCCTCATCGCGGACCAGATGATCGAAGAGAACTTCACCAAGTCGAACCTCGTGGCCCTCGTCTACCCCAAGAGCGACGATTACAGCATCGAGAAAAAGATGCTGGAGGAGCTGGAAAGCTATGATGAAATAGACTCCACCAAGGGTCTGTCCAACATCGAGGCCCAGGACGGCTATATGCTGGAAGACAAGCTCACCGCCCGCCAGTTCTCCGAGATGGCCGACCTGGACTACGAGGCCGCCCAGATGATCTACACCGCCTACGCCATCGAGAACGAGGAGTACGGCCAGATCATCGGCAACTTCGCCTCCTATAAAGTGCCGCTGGTGGATATGTTCCTCTACGTCTGCGACGAGGCCGATACCGGCATCGTCTCCCTCTCTCAGGAAGACCTGGACGACCTCCACGACGCCCGCGAACAGATGGAGAGCGCACTGGCCCAGCTGCAGGGCGACGACTACAACCGCGTCCTCATCTACCTGAGCCCCTCTCTGGAACCCGGCCAGACTACTTATGAGTTCACCGACACCATCCGCTCCATCGCCCGGAAGTATTACCCGGACGGCGAGCTCTACATGGCCGGTGACGCCACCAACGAGTACGATTTCCAGAAGTCCTTCGCCATCGATAATGTCGTCGTCAACGTCGTGTCCATCTTCATCGTCCTGCTGGTGCTGCTGTTCACCTTCCAGTCCGTCGGTATGCCCATCCTGCTCATCGTGGTCATCCAGGGCGCTATCTGGGTAAACTTCTCGTTCCCGTATTTCATGGGGACCAACCTCTACTTCATGGGCTACCTCATCGTCAGCTCCATCCAGATGGGCGCGAACATCGACTACGCGATCGTCATCGCTACCCGTTTCAACGAGCTGAAGGATAAGATGGAGCACAAGCAGGCCATGATAGAGACCATCAACTTCGCGTTCCCGACCATCCTGACTTCCGGCACCATCATGACCGTGTCCGGCATCCTCATCGGCCAGATGACTTCCGACGCCTGCATCGTGGGCATCGGCCAGTGTCTGGGCCGCGGCACCATCATCTCCATCTTCCTCGTCCTCTTCGTCCTGCCTCAGATCCTGCTCATCGGCACCCGCATCGTGGACCGTACCTCCTTTGCCGTGCCGAAGCTGGTGGCCCGCAGCAGCGGCAATGGCCGTATGCGGGTCAACGGCATCGTGCAGGGCGAGATCCACGGCTCTGTGGCCGGTACGATGAACGCCATCGTGGACGGCGACGTCCAGCTGACCGTCATCTCGGGCAACGTCTCTCAGGAACTGGACGACAACGAAAAACAGGAGGTGCAGAATGAAGACCAGTAACCATCTGCTGCGCCGCCTGACGGCTGCGCTTCTGGCCGCTGTGCTGGCGCTGAGCATCGCACTGCCGGTGTTCGCGTCCGACGACGGCGATACCATTTACATCAACAGCGTCTCGGACCTGCTCTCGCTGGCCAGGAACTGTGCCTACGACCAGTGGTCGGTGGGCAAGACGGTTATTCTACAGAAAGACCTCTCCCTCGAGGGGATGCTGTGGGAGCCCATCCCGTCCTTCAGCGGACAGTTCAAGGGCAATGGCCACACCATCTCGGACCTGACCATTACGGGCCAGTATTCCCCGGCGGGCCTCTTCGGCATCGTGGAGGAACAGGGCTCCATCGAGTCCCTGAGCGTCCGCGGCGTCGTGTCTGTCTCTGACTCTGCCGACACCACCACCGGCGGCATCGTAGGCGTCAACCACGGCACCCTCATCAACTGCCAGTTCACCGGCGTCGTCACCGGCGACAGCGAGGTGGGCGGCATTGTGGGCCGCAACGAGTCCGAAGGCACCATCGACCACGGCACGGCCCGCGCCATCGTCACCGGCAAATCTTCCACCGGCGGCATCGCAGGCTACAACCTCGGTGCCATCACCGGCTGCACCAATGTGGGCAGCATCAACACCGAATATCCGGAAGCCTCTCTCGACACCGACGGCTTCACGGCCAAGATGGTGGACTACATCAACAACAAGATGGCCGCCGCTGCTGACGACGCCGCCAATTCCGTCACCAACGTCGCCACCGACACCGGCGGCGTCGCAGGCCGCTCCTCCGGCATGATCCTGACCAGCGTCAACACCGGCACCATCGGCTACGAGCATGTTGGCTACAATGTGGGCGGCATCGTGGGCCGCACCGACGGCCTCGTATCCGGCTGTGTCAACCAGGGCCGTGTTCTGGGCCGCAAGGACGTGGGCGGCATCGCCGGTCAGGCGGAACCCTATCGCGAACTCGACCTCTCCAAGGACACCATCAAGCGTCTCCGTTCGGAGCTGGAGGTTCTGCGCGGCCTTGTCGATGACACCACCGGCGTCGTCGAGAACTCCACCACCAGCATCTCCAACTCCTTCAGCGCCATGACCAGCCAGATGGACACCGCCATTGCAGCGGCCCGTCAGCTGGACGACCAGGCCAGCGACTACGGCGACGAGGTGGCCGACGAGATCGACCGCGCCTCCACTCTGCTGGCTGATACCCTCACCAAACTCGAACCCGTCATGGACACCGGCGAGGACGCCATGACCAAGCTGACCGACGCCACCGGAAACCTCAAGTGGGCCATGCGCGAGATGGCCGCTGAGATGCTGATGGCATCCAACGCCCTGGCCAAGACCAGCTCCGGTCTGGACAAGGTGAGCGACGCGGCCGAGGATGGCCGTGACGGGATGTCGGCGATCTCTGAGGGTATCAAACAGCTGTTGGAGTCTGTCGATACCGGCGATGACAGCGCTGCCTCGCAGGCGATCTCCACCATCCTGACCGGCTACGACTCTCTCTCTGCCGAGAAGAAGTCGGATAAGTACCTCAAGAATGGTATCGAGCTGCTGAAGGTGGCCAACTCCGTGGCCAGCGTCTTCACGCTGGGCAGCGGCATGGCCCCGGCAATGAAGGCCGTCACCGCAGGCATGGGCCTGCTGCGCACGGCGTCCCTCCTGTCCAACGACAGTGACATTGCCCGTGCTACTTCCCAAATCGCAAGTGCCATCGGCACCATCTCTACCATTGCCACCCAGATGGGCGGCATCGTGGGCAGCGCTGCCAAGTCCGTCTCGGCCTCCGACCACCCCGAGCTGGCTGCGGCTCTGACCAAAGCCTCTGACGCACTGGACGGCATGGGCAGCATCACCGACGGCATCATGGGCAACATCAAGGACTGGATCGGCAATAACGGCGGCGGCAGCATCAAGGATGGTCTCGATCAGCTGAGCGATGCTTCCGACAAGCTGAGCGACGCCATGGATGACCTGAGCGACTCCCTCGACCTGCTCAAGACCGACGCCGCCCTCACCAGCGCAACGCTGGCGCATACCTCCGTGGCTCTGGGCCAGATGCAGGACGGCCTCGGCGGCCTGACCGATATGATGGGCCAGACCCGCGACATCCTCCACTGGCTCAACCAGCAGGACCCCATCAAGGTGCCTCGTCCCTCGGCAGAGCTGACCAACACCAAGGACTCCCTCTTTGATGCTGTCAGCGCCATCAACGACAAGATGGACGACATCAACAGCACCATGCGCACCGCCAGCAACCAGCTGACCGACAAGATGCGCGCCGTGACCGCACAGGTCAGCGTCGTGTCCAACCTGATGCTGGACGCCGTGGAAGAGATCAGCGACCCGGGCAGCAAGACCATCTACGAGGATGAGTCGGAAGACCTCATCGCCTCCCAGTCCGACGGCAAGATCGAGAACAGCATCAACCGCGGCACCATCGACGCCGACATGAATGTGGGCGGCATCGCCGGCACCATGGGCGTCGAGAACCTGCTGGACCCCGAGGAGGACAACAAGGACGACGGCACTTCGCTGCTGCGCACCTCCTATACCGTCAGCGCCGTCCTCATCGGCAACATCAACGAGGGCAGCATCACCGCCAAGAAGGACATGGTCGGCGGCATCGTCGGTCAGGAGGAGCTGGGCCTTGTGACGGCCTGCGAGTCCTACGGCGACGTCACCGGCGTCAATCAGGTGGGCGGCATTGCCGGTGCGGCCAGCGCCAAGCTCCGCAGCAACTGGGCAAAATGCGCCCTCAGCGGTGAAAAGTACATCGGCGGCATCGTCGGTCAGGGTACCGACAGCGACCTCACCGACGGCAGCCTCATCGCCATCAACAACCGCGCCATCGTCTCTGTGCTGGAGGGCCAGCAGTACGTGGGTGCTGTCTCCGGCGGACAGGACGGCGGCTTCTATGGCAACCTCTTCGTCTCCGACGATCTGCAGGGCATCGACCGCCTGAGCCGCGTCGGTCAGGCAGAGCCGGTCACTTATGAGACCCTGCTGGCTCAGGAGAATGTGCCGGACTCCTTCCGCAAGCTGACCCTGACCTTCAAGGCCGACGGCCACATCATCAAGAAAATCAGCTTTGACTACGGTGCGTCCTTCACTCTGGCCGACTACCCCGAGATCCCCCAGAAGAATGGCTGCTACGCCGAGTGGAGCACACCCGTCCTCGACCAGCTCCACACCGACACCGTGGTCAATGTGGAGTACACGCCCTACATCCCGTCTCTGAGCAGCAGCGTCACCCGCGAGAACGGACGCCCCGTCTTCTTCGTGGACGGCTTCTTCGGCGGTTCCAACGCCGTGCAGGTCACCCAGCAGGACATCACAGCCGATGTCCACGGTGTGACAGAGCAGTGGCTGCTGGAGTTCACCGATGACGGCAATGAGACCCACCAGATCCGTTATCTGACCCCCGGCAAGGCCAAGGGCAAGGTCTACGTCAAGCAGGCCGACGGCAGCTGGCATAAGGTGGAGACGGGCAGCTTCGGCAGCTACACCACCTTCACCACCACCGGCACCGAGGTCGAAGTGGCTTTCGTCCCCGCAAAGCTCCCCGTCTGGGCCTTCTGCGCCGGCGGCGCAGCCCTGCTGGTGCTGCTCCTGCTGCTGGCAAAGCGGATCAAGTCGAAGCGCGGCCCCAAGGGCGAAAAGCCCCGCAGGGAGAAGAAGGGAAAACAGCCCGAGACGGCGGACGCTCCCGCCGAGGAGCTGGATACCCCCATCTCTGAGACGGATATGCAGTGACCCTCTCAGTCGCTGACGCGACAGCTCCCCCAGAGGGGGCAACAACGACGACCGCCGCCAGTGGCGGAAACAGGGAGTCGTTGTTGGGGCAGCGGCCAGCAAGACGCAAGCGAAGCGCCGCGGATGCTGGGAGCCGCAACCCGGGTGCGGAGCACCTCTGGCGTGTCGGCCAGGCCCACGCTGGACGAGCAAAGTTTCTTTATATCAAAAACAGGAGTGCCCTGCTACAGAGGGCAGCAGCTTCGGAACAATATCCTTGTCAAGCTGCTGCTAATCTCTGTAGCAGGGCACTCTTTTTTGCGTTATATTGAGCTTTCAGCGTCCAGTAGAAAGTGGCCCGGCCTGCCAAAGCCTCTCCTACAAGGAGAGGTGGCACGCCGTAGGCGTGACGGAGAGGTTGTACAAAGACGAGCCTGCCCTCTGTAGCAAGGCCCGCCCTTTTACGCTATATTGCGCCTCAGGCGTCTAGTAGGAAGTTGACCGGCCTGCCAAGGGCTCCCCCTCTGGGGGAGCTGGCGCGAAGCGCCTGAGAGGGCAAGGATGCCACAGAGAAACAAAAAAACAGCGATGGCATCGCTCTGACAAAAGCCAATGCCCATCGCTGTGTAGAGAACTCTTGATAAGCGGGCTTGCCCTCTCCGCCACCTTCGGTGGCACTGCCCGGGTTGCGGCTCCCAGCGTCTGCTTCGCTGCCGCTCGTATCCTGCTGGCCGCGGCCCCAACAGCTTCTCCCTGTTTCCACCGCTGGCGGCGGTCGTCGCCGTTGCTCCCAAAGGGAGAGGCTTAAGCTTCGGGGGAAAGCTTCACATCGTTCAGGAACGCCTCTATCTTATCGATCTGGTTCTCCGCCACGGCGCGGCCCGTCTCGTAGACCCGGCGCAGCTGGGCGGGGTCACGCTCCATAGCGCCGATCTCCAGCGGGATGGGCGGGCGGATGACATAGTCTTTGCCAGAGGCCTCCTGCATGGCGATGTAGGAGAGGGCCTCGTTGTATCGCTCGTGACGGTCGGCCACCGCTGCCACGAAGGCCGGATAGCGCAGATACCGCGCACGGATGGCGGGCAGCATGGGGTTCTTCTTTTTCACGAAGCCCTTGGGCTGGGTCAGGATGATGAGGTTCCGCTTGTAACCCAGGCTCTCGAAGAAGCGGACGGGGAGGGAGTCGGCCACGCCGCCGTCCAGCAGGGAGTAGTGGCCGATCCGGACGGCCTTCGCCGCCAGCGGCATGGACGCCGAGGCCTCCATCCAGCGCACGTCTTCGGCGTCGCCGCTGCGGCACTTGTGGTAGATCGGGTCGCCGGTGTGCAGGTCGGTGCAGACGACAAAGAAGTCCATGGGCGAAGCGCGGAAGGCCTCTTCATCGAAGGGGTCCAGCTTTTCCGGCACCTCGTGGTAGCAGAAATCCTCGCTGTAGAGGTTGCCGGTGCGCAGCAGATTGCGGAAGCTGGCGTAGCGCTTGTCGTTGCAATATTCGGTGTTGTAGCGGATGACGCGGCCGATCTGGTGCGACTTGAAGTTGCAGCCGAACACCGCGCCCGCCGATACGCCGATGGTGCCATCGGTGGTGAGGCCGTGCTCCATCAGGACATCCAGAACGCCTGCGGTGAACATCCCCCGCATGGCACCGCCCTCTAATACTAACCCTGTCTTCATATACTGACTCCTTTTCCCGGTGCGGCCCTCGTCGGCCGCAGCAAGCCGTTTCCGGTTGCTACCAGTATACTCGATTTTGCGCAGAAAACAAGAGACAACTGCACAAATCGCCCGCCCTGAGACACAGACCGTACCACAAAAGTCGTACTTATAATCGAAAGGGCTGAAAAAACCGGAGAGAACGAGTCAAATTTGGGCAGAAAAAGCCTTGCCAACCGGGAGAGTATCCGGTATACTGATATGAAATATCGACCGTTTTGTGACAGGGAAATTGGGAGGAAGAGACGAACTATGAAAATGCTGGAAGACCGCATCCGCAAAGACGGCATCGTGCGTGAGGGCAACGTGCTCAAGGTGGACAGCTTCATCAACCATCAGATGGACATTCCGCTGTTCCGCGAGATGGCAAAGGAGTGGAAGCGCCTGTTCAACGGCAAGCCCATCAACAAGGTGCTCACCATCGAGGCCAGCGGCATCGGCATCGCGGCTGTGGTGGCCAGCGAGTTCAACGTGCCGGTGGTGTTCGCCAAAAAGTCCATGAGCATCAACCTGGACTACAACAACTACGAGACGAAGATCCAGTCCTTCACCCACAAGAAAATTTATAATGTCATCGTCTCCAAGAAGTTCCTCACCCCCGAGGACCACGTCCTCATCATCGACGACTTCCTGGCCAACGGCTGCGCCCTGCTGGGTCTGCTGGAGCTGACCGAGAAGGCCGGTGCCACCGTCGAGGGCATCGGCATCGCCGTCGAGAAGGGCTTCCAGCAGGGCGGCGACCTCATCCGCAGCAAGGGCATCCAGCTGGAGAGCCTCGCCATCGTCGAGTCGATGGACAGCGCCACCGGCGAGATCGTGTTCCGCGACCAGCCGCAGCAGAGCTGAACGGTTTTTGTTGACAATCCGTCAGGTTTTGTGTATACTGTAAGTGAACCGGAAGGTTCCGTGCGGCGGCACGCAAAGCTGTACTGTGCGTGGGCAGGGTAATTACCACGACATAAGATGTCCCACCGGACATCGCGCCCGCACCGGGGAGATAAGGTGGGTCCGCGCCGGGGACGGTAAGTTCCGGCGACAATAGATGCTCTACCGGGCATCGCGGCTGACAGCCAGCAGAAAACCGCTGTTTTAAGAATGATGGGCGTCGGATGAAGAGTCTGACGCCCTTTCTTTATAAAAGAAACTGAGGACGTATGAAAAAGCTGAACGATAAAAAGCAGGTGGTAGCCCAAATCTCTGCGGCGGCGCGCCTTTATAAGAAAAATCTGGTGGGGAGACACTTTTTGTATGTCTTCGACGGCAGAGCCATTGAGGTGGCCTATCAGGCAAAGGGATTCCGTCACCTGACCGGCGTGGATACCGGGCTGGACGCGATGTCCTTTTACAAAAAGGCGGTGAGCGGGACGCTGCAGGCAAACCAGATCTTCTTTTCGTCTCACCACCCCTATCAGCTCTGCCAGCGCAAGCTCGTACACCTGAGCGACATCGCCGGCATGGTCACTTCAGAGTGTTTTATGCTGGAAAATATCACGACTGAAACGCAGTCGTTCCAGTTCGGCACGACGGACCTTGCCTTTGTGCTCTGCCTGAACCGTCACAAGGACGCCAGCGGGGAGTACAAGAGCAGCAAGTACATCGTGGAGTCCCTGCGGGATGAGGACGGCTTTGCCAAGAGCGAGGGCGCGTATCCGGTGACGCACATCCTATCGAAGCGGAACGACGAGCCGTTTTATCACGAGGTCGTCTATCTGGACGAGAGGGAAAGCATAGAGACTCTTCCGCCGCTGGCCGCAGAGCTGGTACGTTTGACGGACGAAGCAGGAACGTGAGAAAAGACCGCCGTCCAGCGGTCTTTTCTTTTGCCCATTTTTACGCCCCGTCGAAGCTGTCGCCGTCCTCGGGAAGGTCGGCGGAAGTCTCAGCATCGGAAGCGGGCGTATCCGGGACAGCGGCGCGGGGGACACCCTTGTACACCAGCGTCTGCTCGAGGACCTCGGCGCAGACCGGGGCCGAGAGGCTGCCGCCCGCTGTCGTCCAGCTGTGGGGCTCGTCGAGGCAGACGAGACACAAAAACTGCGGGTCGTCGATGGGAGCCACGGCCACAAAGCTGGCGATGCGGGCCTTCTCGTCGGCGCTGTCCAGCTTCTGGCTGGTGCCGCTCTTGCCGCCTACCCGGTAGCCCGCGATCCGGGCGTTCCGGCCGCCGCCGTAGAGGACGACGGCCTCCATCATCTCCCGCATGGTGCGGGAGGTCTCCTCTTTCAGCACCTGCCGCTTGCAGACGGGGGAGAGGTGGTCGATGACCTCGCCCTCCGGGCCGAGGATGTCCGAGACGACGTAGGGCTGCATCAGCCGCCCGCCGTTGACCACGGCGCAGACCGCCGACGCCATCTCGAGGTAAGAAATCTTGCTGCTCTGCCCGAAAGCGCAGGATGCCAGCTCCACCGGCCCCATCCGGTCGGCGGTGTAGTAGAGGCTCTTTTTCGGCTCGGCGGGCAGGTCGATGCCAGTGGGCGCGCGGAGGCCAAAGGCCGCAAAGTAGTCGCAGAACGCCTCTTTGCCCAGCCTTGCGCCGATTTGGATGAAGCTCTGGTTGCAGGAGTTCTCGAGGGCCTGCGTGACGGTCTGCGCCCCGTGGCGCTTGTGGTTGGCGCAGTGGAAGCGGGTGCCGGCCACCGAGATGCTCTCACCGCAGTAGAAGCTGGAATTTTTGCTCACAGCCCCGGTGTCCAGCGCCGCCGCGCAGGTGATGAGCTTGAAGACGCTGCCCGGCTCGTAGAGGTCGCTGACGGCCTTGTTCCGCCACTGGGTCTGCTGGGCCAGCTGCAATGCCGCCGCCCGCTCGTCGCCGGAAAGCCTCTCCACGGCCTCTCGTGCGGCCTTGTCGGCCAGCACACGGGGCTGGTTGGGGTCGTAGGCGGGGGTGGTGGACATGGCCAGCACGGCCCCGGTGTTCACGTCCATGACGATGCCCACGGCACGGGCTGCGACGTGGTGTTCCTTTACCGCGTAGCCCAGCGCGTTCTCGAGGTAGTGCTGGATGTTGGCATCGATGGTGAGCCGCAGGCCGTCCCCCTCGGTGGGGAAACGCTCGGTCTCATAGCTCTGCTCGAGGGTGTAGCCCCAGGCGTTCACCGCCGTGAGGACGACGCCGTTCTCGCCGGTGAGCAGGTCGTCATACTTCAGTTCGAGGCCCGAGACGCCCGCGTTGTCCACGTTGGTGAACCCCAGCACCGAGGCCAGAAACTCCCCCTGCGGGTACCAGCGCTTCGAGTCCTGATCGATGCGGATGCCGGTGATGCCGTTTGCCTCGCAGAAGTCCCGCACGGCGTCGGCCATGGCCCGGTCTACCCGATAGCGCAGGAGGCAGTCGTTGGAACGGCGGTCGCTGAATTTCTCGAGAAGCTTCCCTTCGTCCAGCTCCAATATCTCGGCCAGCCCCTTGGCCGCGAGGGCGAGTTTATCCTCCGGCATCTCCCGGGGCGAGGCCCGGAGGGTCCAGCAGCTGCTGTTGGCCGCCAGAAGGACGCCGTCGGCGCTATAAACGCGGCCCCGGTCGGCGGGGACGACGGTGTCCCGCAGCTGCTGGCCCAGGGCGCGGTCGGTGTACCAGCCGCCGCCCAGCACCTGCAAAAATAAAAGCCGCACCGCCAGACCGCAGCAGACCAGACAGAACACCCCCGCCACCAGCCCAGCCCGGGCGCGGAATGCCCGTTCCGGCAGGGTGCGCAGGGCGTCGGCGGGTTTTGGCGATTCGGACATGAGACAGCACCTCCCTTCCTGCAATCATATGCGCGAGACCCCGTGACTAGCCGTCCGTCCCGGTGCGTACACTAAAGGGAAGGGGGGAGAGGATGAAGAAGAGGATCCTGCGTCCGCTGCCCGGCATGGACCTGCCGTTTCTGATCCTGGTGCTCACGCTGGTGGGCTTCGGGCTGGTGATGCTGGCCAGCGCGTCCAGCGCCGTGGCGCTCTACCGGCGGGGCGACGCCTGGGCCTATCTGCGGCCTCAGCTGCTCTACGCGGCGCTGGGGCTCTGCGGGATGTGGCTGGCCAGCCGGGTGGATTACCATATCTTCCATAAGCTGGCGTGGCCGCTGCTGGGGCTGTCGCTGATATTGCTGGCGGCGGTGCTCTTCATGCCCGAGTACAACGGCTGCAGGCGGTGGCTGGTCATCCCGGGGTTCGGCACCCTGCAGCCCAGCGAGATCGCAAAGTTCGCGGTGGTGCTGGTGTTTTCCCATATCATCGCACTGAACCACGACCGGATGAAGGATTTCAGCGTGGGCGTGCTGCCCTTTGCGCTGGTGCTGGGGGTGGTGGCGGCCCTGATGCTGCTGGAGCCGCACCTGTCCGGCACCGTCCTCATCCTCGGCATCGGCGCGGTGCTGATGTTCGTGGGCGGTACGGGGCTGCGGTGGTTTTTGCTGGCGGGCGCGGGAGGCGTCGGGGCCATTGGTGCGGCGGTGGCCGTCATGCCCGACCTCGTCCCCTACGCCGCCGACCGGCTCCGCTCCTGGCTCGACCCCTTTGCCGACCCGCTGGGCGACGGCCACCAGACCATCCAGAGCCTCTATGCCATCGGCTCCGGCGGGGCCACCGGCCTCGGTCTGGGGGAAAGCCGCCAGAAGCATCTTTTCGTCCCCGAGCCTCAGAACGACTTCATCTTCTCCATCGTCTGCGAGGAACTGGGCTTCGTGGGGGCCTGCGCAGTGGTGGGGCTGTTCGTGCTGCTGCTCTGCCGGGGCATCACCATCGCAGCCCACGCGCCCGACCGGTTCGGGGCGCTGCTGGTGGTGGGATTCGTGGTGCAGGTGGCCCTGCAGGCGGTGCTGAACGTGGCTGTCGTCACCAACACCATCCCCAACACCGGCATCTCGCTGCCCTTTTTCTCCTCCGGCGGCACCAGCCTTATGATGCTGCTGGGGGAGATGGGGGTGGTGCTGGGGGTGTCACGTGGGAGCTGAGCCGACCGCCGCCAGCGGCGGAAACAGGGAGGCGAAGCTCGGGCCGCGGCCAGCAGGATGCGAGGCCCGCACCAAGGGCCGAAGCAGACGCTGGGAGCCGCAACCCGGAGAGACGTAGAGCCCTCTCAGTCTCGCTTCGCTCGCCAGCTCTCCCAAAGGGAGAGCCATTGGCAAGCCGGGCCACTTTCGCCTGACCGCTGAAGGCCCGACGGGGCGCAAAAGGGCGGGCGCTGCTACAGAGGGCAGCCGCTTCTGGACAACGCACCTTGTCAAGCTGCCGTGAATCTAGACAGCGGAGCACTACCGTTTCCGAGACATCGTGCTTCGCTCGTCCAGCGTGGGCCCGACCGATACGCCAGTGGCTCCCCCTCTGGGGGAGCTGTCACGCCTGCGGCGTGACTGAGAGGGCAAGTCTCACAAACACATTCACAAACTCAAATTGTGACATCTGCCCCTGCTTTTGCATATCGTGGGGTATCTTTTGCGGAATGGGGGCAGCGGATATGACACAGCAGAGCGGGCGGATTTGGGTGATGGGCGGACGGCCGCTGAACGGCACGGCGGCGATACCGGCGGCGAAAAACAGCGTACTTCCGCTCCTTGCGGCGGCACTGCTCTGCCGGGGACAGGTGCGGCTGCGGGCTGTGCCGAGGCTGTCGGACGTGAAATGCAGCCTCGGGCTGCTGCGGGGCGCAGGGTGTGCTGCCTACTGGCAGGGGGCAGACATCGTGGTGGCCGGGATGCCCTCAAACAGCACCCTTCCGGGAGAAACAGCGGCACAAATGCGGGCCTCCATCCTCTTCTGCGCACCGCTGCTGGCGCGGCTGGGCCGGGCCGAGACTTCGCTGCCCGGCGGGTGCAATATCGGCGCCCGTCCCATCGACTTACATCTGGAAGGTCTGGCCCGGATGGGGGCAAAGGAGCTGGACGCCGGGGCGGGAAAGCTGGTGCTGGCCGCGCCGGGGGGCCTCCACGGGGCCGACATCACCCTCCGCTTCCCCAGCGTGGGAGCGACGGAGACATTGCTGCTGGCTGCTGTCTGCGCCCGAGGCACCACCGTCCTGCGGGGCGCGGCCCGGGAACCGGAGATCAGCGACCTTGCCGAATTTCTGAACCGCTGCGGCGGGCGTATCGAGGGTGCGGGGACTTCCACACTGCGCATCGAGGGGCGGCGGGGGCTTTCCGGCTGCGATTTTTCGCCCCTGCCGGACCGCATCTTCGCCTCCACGCTGGCCTGTGCCGCCGCTGCTGCCGGAGGGCGGGTGGAACTCACCGGATGCCCGCCCGCGCTCTATGCGCCGGTGCTGGAAATTCTGGAACAAATGGGCTGCACCGTGGAGCGGGGCGCAGACCGGGCCGAGGTGGCCCGTTTCGGGCGGCTGTACGGGGCGGGCCGGGTCTTCACCGGGGTGTACCCGGGTCTCGCCACCGACGCTGCGCCCCTGCTGGCCGCCGCCATGCTCTGCGCCGAGGGAGAGAGCAGCATCGAGGACGTCATCTTCGAGCGGCGGTTCGGCTGCGCAGAGGGCTTCGAGCGGCTGGGCGGGCGGGTAAAACGGTCGGGCCGGGTGCTCTCCGTCGGCCCGCTGCCGGAAAGCGGCCTCCACGGAGCCACCCTCACTGCGCCCGACCTGCGGGGCGGCGCGGCACTGGTGGTGGCGGCTTTGTCGGCACAGGGAAAGAGCTTCGTGGAAGAGACTCGTCATATCGACCGGGGCTATGCCGGTCTGTGGGAAGTTCTGGCCTCTTTAGGGGGACGAATTGGCAGAGAAATGCCGGCCCTTGACGCCGCTGTGAAAAAAATACCATCGAAAAAGCAAATTTATCTTGCATTCGGGGCCAAAAGATGATACGATACTGTTATATAGTAGCAGTAATGTTGAGTTCTATCCTGCGCCAAGGCGCGGTCTACGATAAAATCCGATGGAGGACAATGATATGGCACTCATGCTCGACGAAGAAATGGACGAAAACGTAACGACGATAAAGGTCATCGGCGTGGGCGGCGGCGGCGGCAACGCCGTCAACCGCATGGTCAGCGACGGCCTGCAGGGCGTTGAATTTATCGCAATGAACACCGACCAGCAGGCACTGGCGAAGAACCATGCGGCCACCAAGGTGCAGCTGGGCTCCAAGCTCACCAAGGGCCGCGGCGCAGGCGCCGACCCCGAGATCGGCCAGCGCGCTGCCGAGGAGAGCAAGGATGAGATCGCAAACGCTCTGAAGGGCTCCCAGATGGTCTTCATCACCGCCGGTATGGGCGGCGGCACCGGCACCGGTGCTGCTCCTGTGGTGGCCGAGGTGGCACACGACCTGGGCATCCTGACCGTGGGCATCGTCACCAAGCCCTTCTCTTTTGAGGGCAAGCGGAAGATGGGTCTGGCTGAGCAGGGCATCGCAAATCTGCTGATGCACGTGGACAGCCTCATCGTCATCCCCAACGAGCGCCTGAAGATGATCAGTCAGGAGAAGATCACCCTGATGAACGCCTTCCAGGCTGCGGATAACGTGCTGCGTCAGGGCGTCGAGTCCATCTCCGCCCTGATCAATGTGCCGGCCTTCATCAACCTGGACTTCGCCGACGTGCGCTCCATCATGAAGGACGCCGGCTACGCTCACATGGGCGTCGGCAGCGCCAAGGGTGCCGGCAAGGCTGAGAACGCCGCCAAGGCCGCTATCTCCTCTCCGCTGCTGGAGACCAGCATCGCCGGCGCACACGGCGTCATCATCAACATCACTTCCAGCCCCGACATCGGTCTGGAGGATGTCGAGACTGCCGCCGGCCTCATCACCCAGAGCGCACATCCCGATGCGAACATCATCTGGGGTACTGCCTTCGACGAGAACCTCTCCGATGAGATGCGCGTCACCGTCGTGGCCACCGGCTTTGACAACAAGGCCGCTGACGGCCTGCGCAGCACGCTGGGTACTGCTGCCGCCGGTACTGCTCCCGGCGTGACGGCTTCTGCTCCGTCCGCTGTCTTCAGTGCCGAGGTCAACACTCCCTCCGCCGCTTCCGGCAATGCTTCTGCCGCCAAGCCCGTGGAGGAGGAGAACAGCGACACCAGCTACTACGACGACCTGCTGGCGATCCTGAACAAGCGTAGATAAGCGCAAGAATAGAGAACCCCTTGCGCAGAAAAAGCGGAAGGAGGCCGTACCGTGGAGCAGCAACAGACGAAGCTGCCGCTGGAGTGGCTGAGCAGCCGCCGGACGCCGGAGCTGCATCGGCTGGAACAGCTTTGCCGGGAGACAGCCCGGGAGCATCGCTGCGCCCAGCGCAGACTGCAGGAGGTGGAAGAGGCGATGGCATCCGAACAGGAGAAGTCATGTCCTGAGGCTCTGCCCGCTGCGTCCGGGCCGACCCAGCTCGAGCAGCTGAGCCGGAAGCTCAACGCGGCCAACGCCGAGCTTCGCCGCTATGAGACACGGATGTTCGCCTACGAGCGCACCATGCTGTCTCTGCGGAAGGAGAACGCCGAGCTGACCGCCCGGTGTGAGGAGCTGCGGAGCGAGCTGGACAAACTATCCACCGCCCCGCTGCGGCTGGATGTTCCGTCCATACAGCCCGCGGTCCCGTTCCCGGAGACGGCTGCACAGACACCGCCTGCTGCGGACCGTCAACCGAAAACAAAGCTGGAACACCTCGGCGACGAGGTCCTGGCCGAGCTTGCGAAGCTGATGCCGTAGGAAAAGTAAGAGTTGAAAAGAAAACGCCTGTCGTGCGAATGCACGGCGGGCGTTTTGTTGTATCTTTTTGCTGAAAAGTATGTTATACTTATTCTGCGGCCTACCCCGCCCATTTTATTAAAGGAGCCCGGGTTGCGGCTCCCAGCGTCTGCTTCGCTACCGCTCGCATCCTGCTGGCCGCGGCCCCAACAGCTCCTCCCTGTTTCCGCCACTGGCGGCGGTCGTCGCCGTTGCAAGTGGCTTGACGGATGGTTCTCGGGCCGCAAGCACTAAAAAGAAGACCCCCTTTCGGAGTAGCCGCTCCGTGAGGGGGTTTTCTTTTCGCATAGGTGAAACATATGCTGTATCGTCTCTGTACTTTCATTATATGCTATCCTGCGAAAAAGTCAAGCATATAAAGAAAAGTCATTCGCCCCGCTGTTCCAGCAGATAGGTCGCCTCGAGGTCGGCGATGTGGAGCTTGACGGCGAGAGGGTACTTCTCGAAGGCCCCCGACAGGGCAAAGCTGCCGCCCCGGACGGCGTCGTCGAAGCCGCCCATGTGCCAGCGGATGGCCACGGCTTCTTCCACCTTCAGCTTCATGAACCGCTCGATGAGGAAGACGCTTTTCTCGCCATGACCGTAAGGGAACATATCCTCCACGCTGTAGCTGGGGACTTTCTCCCACTGGCCCGTCGCTTCGTTTTTCACGTTGCGGGTGCCTTTTTTGTAGAAGTTGGCCTTGCACAGGTCGTGGAGCAGTGCGCAGATGGCGAAGGTCTCCTCGCTGTCCTCGTCCGGCGTGAAGAAGGTGCCGTGGAGCACGCGGTAGACGTTCAGGCTGTGCGCACACAGCCCGCCCTCGCAGGCCCCGTGGAAGCGGGTGGACGCCGGCGCGGAGAAGAAGTCCGTCTTGCTGTCCATCCAGTCCAGCAGCTTCTCGCTGCCGGGCCGGGTGACGTGGGTGCGGAATATCTCCAGAAATTCCTCGCGGTCCGTCATCTTACAGCTCCATATCCTCGAGGATGCCCTTCAGGATGGCCAGCTCGTCGTGGCTCAGGGAGATGCCCTTGCCCATGCGGGTGCCGTCCGGGGACCAGTCGCGGATGTCGTACTTGGGTTCGCCTTCGTTCCAGCTGATGAGGTTGAGCTGGCGCTCCCAGCCGCGGGGACGCTCTCCGAGGACTGCGATGCGCTCAACGATCTCGTATTTGATTTCTGCCATAGTGCATTACCTGCCTTTGCTTTGTTTGCTACCATAATAAAAGAAGCGCGCGAAGATTTCAACAGGTAATTGAAAAATAATTTCTGAATTTTACATTTCTTTCAACCGTAAGGCGCTTCTTCGCGCCACTCTACCAGCTGTAAAACGCCGCTTTCGTCCTCCTCCGGCGCCGGGTGGGGGCTTTTGGTGTGCTGCTGGGGGCCAAACAGTCCCTGCCCGTACTGGGTCATGACCCCCGGCGACCGCCCGGCCAGATACTCGGCGGCGTTCTTCTGCCGACAGGCCACCGGGGTTCCGTCGGTCATGGGGATGCCGCAGTCCGGACGAGGCTGCGGGACTTCCGGCGGCGGGAGCTGCACATCCGGGCCGTCCGGCTGCGACGGCGGCTGCTGGGAGCCGCGACCCGGCTTTGGCGGTTCCGTGACGGGCGGCTGACCGGGTTCCGCGCCCAAAGGCGGGCTGACCACGCTGCTCGTCTCCTCCGGCGGGCCGCTCGGCCCGGGCGCATCCTCAAGCTCATGGCGGATGAAGGGCGTCAGAGATTCCATAAAAAACACCTCCGCCCCTAGGATGCCCGGCGGCAGGGTCGATCATGCACAAAAAAATCCCCCCGGGGCTCCAGGGGGAGAGGTGCTGCGCTGTGTTACGACTTGGGGGATACCACCACGGCAAACCGGACCTTGACCTCTTTGCCGGTGTCATCGGTAAAGCTGGTGGTGATCAGGCCGATCTGGCGTTCATCGGCCAGAGCGGTATTTTGTGTGCTAATGCAGGTGGAGTGGCCCCATGCATTCAGGTTGATGGCCTGCTTTCCGGCATCCTTGTCGTACTTGCCGCAGTAGAGGTAGACGACCTTATCATTGGGGACAACGCCGGTTTGGATAGTGAGACTTGCACCAGTATAAACCGCCTTGACAACAGTTTCAAATCCGGTGCTCGCTGCCAGGCTTTGCAGCTTGGCATCCAGTTCGGCAGAGGAGGTAAAAGTAATGGTCGTCTTACGATCAATGCCATTTTCATAATCTGCCATAGCCTTTGCAATGCTCTTGTGGGAGGCCGAGCCCCCGGTGCCGCAGCCCGTAAGCAGGGCCAGTGCCATCACCCCGGCAAGGGCGAGGGCAAGGATCTTTTTCATAGCGTTCATAGTTGTTCCTCCCTGTTAACCTACGGCTACGGCATGATGATCATAAATGATCACGGCGATGCGGTAGCTCTTGTCCCCTCTTGTTACAAGCCGGGTGGCACACTTGGCAGCGGTCGGCTGTGCAGAGGTGGAAGACGTGGTGGAGCGCTTATGAATCGGCAGTCCGTAAGACAGCGTAGTGACCATAACACGCATGGTTTGGTAGAGCTCGCTCTGCTTGCTGTCTACCTTGCAGGCGTAAAGACTCACGGCATAATGACCGTCGGCATACTTGTTAAAAACTTCCTGCAGGGCTGTGTATTTCGGATCTGCATCCTGAGGACGCGAAGAAATAGCCCACTGGCCGCTCTCGCCGTTGCCGTTCAACCAGGAGGCCTCGAATTTTTCAGCAACGGTCTTTATCTCAGGGACATCGTGGGTGATGGGAATGTCACCGAATCCATAGGTCTCAAAGGTTTGGCTGAGGAAAGTATCCATATACTCCTCCACCAGCCGGTCGCCGGTTTTTCCACCGCTGCAGCCGGTGAGGATGGTGAGCAGCATCACCCCGGCAAGGGCCATGGCCAGCAGCCTTTTTGTCAATTTCATTACAGTTCCTCCTTCAAAGCAGATCGGTAGTATTCTCCAGCCCCCTTGGGGAGTTGGTAATACTATAATAAGAGATATTCCTGTTTATTGTCAAAAAAAAAAACGAAAAAATCGTCAAAAGAACGAAATTTCTTTTTTTTTTTTTTTATGCAAAATGTATAAAAATACCCCGGGGCCAGAGGGGCCTCGGGGTGCGGAAAAGGGACTGGGCAGAAAGCGCCCAAAGCAAAAGGCTCTCCCGGCCGGGAGAAGGCAGGCGATGAGGAAGAGAAGGAAAGCGGTCACACAATGACCTCCACCGTGCTCCCCCCGCTGCGGGCCTTTTTTACGACCACCTGTTTGTCGATGCGCTCCTTGAGCGCGGCGACGTGGGAGATGATGCCCACGAGGCGGTCGCCCTCGGTGAGGCCGGCGAGGACCCGGATGGCCTGCTCAAGGCTCTCGTCGTCCAGCGAGCCGAAGCCTTCATCGAGGAAGAGGGTGTCCAGCCGGATGCCGCCCGCCGCGCTCTGGACCTCGTCCGAGAGGCCAAGCGCCAGCGCCAGTGAGGCTTTGAAGCTCTCGCCGCCCGAGAGGGTCTTGACGCTGCGGCGGGTGCCGTTGTAGTGGTCGATGACGCCGAGGTCGAGGCCGGACTGGCTGCGCTGGTTCTCGGCACCCACCCGCTCCAGCTCGTACTGCCCGGCAGTCATCTGCATGAGGCGGGTGTTGGCGTGGACGAGGATGGCGTCGAGGTAGTTCATCTGGATGTAAGCCTCGAGGCGTATCTTCTGTTTGCTGCTGAGGGTGCCGCCCGCCGTAGAGGCGAGGGCGTTCACCCACTGCCAGCGGCGTTCCAGCTCCGCCCGGGCGGCGGCGTGCTGACGGTAGAGGTCGGCGGCCTTCCGGTTGGGCAGGAGGCGGGCCGTCAGGGCCTTTTCCTGCGCCGCGAGAGCGGTGCGCCGGGCCGTCAGAGCGTCCCGCTGGGATTCGAGGGCGGGCAGGTCGGCGGCTTCGCCCGCCTCTGTCTGCTGGGCCGTCAGGGCCGTGACTGCGGCCTCGGCGGCGGCGCAGTCCTGCCGGGCCTTGGCCAGAGCCGACGCGGCGGCATCCATCCCGGCCCGGAGGGCGCAGCGCTCGCTTTCCAGCCCGGCCAGCGCCCGGCGGGCTTCTTCCCGGTCGGCGGCGGGCAGAGCGGCCCGGGCCTCGGCACACTGGGCCTCCAGCGCCCTGGCAGAGGCAGACTGCCGGGCGGCTTCCTCAGCGGAAGCCCGTGCCTCGGCCTCGAGGGCAGAGCGCTGGGCGGTCTTTTTCTGCCGCTCGTCCTCCTGCCGGGCCTTGGCGGCGAGGGCGGCGGCATTCTGCTTCTGCGCCTTGTCGAGGGCTTCCTGTGCGGCGTGCAGGGCCTCGCTTTCTTCGGCCAGAGCCGTCTTTAAGAGCGAGACGGTCAGCTTCACCGGCCCCTCCGGTGAGGTGAATCGCTCCGGCAGCAGGGCCTCGGCGTCCCGGCGGAGGGTGGCTTTGGCCTCCCGGTCTGCGGCCACGGCCTTGGCGGCGGCCGCACTGGCTTCCTGTGCGGCGCGGTCGGCCTCGTCGGCGGACTGTCTGGCCGCGTCCACCCGGGCCTGCGTGGGGGCTTCGGCGGGCAGAACGGCCCGCTTCGGGTGATGGGTGCTGCCGCAGACGGGGCAGGGGGTGCCGTCCGTCAGCCCTTCGGCCAGCAGGCCCGCCTGCGCGTTGAGAAAGGCCCGCTCGAGGTGGTCGCGGAGGGCGTGGGCGCGCTCCTTTGCGTCGTCGGCGAGAAGATAGAGCTCCTGCGCCTGCCGTGCGGCCTGCCCCCGGCGCTGCCCCTCGGCGAGGCTCTGGGCCAGCTGCGCGAGGGCCGTTTCCCGCCGGGCCAGCTGTTCGGCCCGGGCCTCAAGACTCACGTTCTCGGCCTCCGCGCCCCCAAGGGCGGCGAGGCTCTGCTCCAAAGCGGTCAGCTCTCCGTCCAGCTGCCCGAGGGCGGCGCGGCGCTTTTCGGCTCTGGCGTTCTCGAGGGCGGCGGCGTCTCGGGCGGCAGAAAGCTTCTTTTCGAGGCTGTCCAGCCCATCGAAGGCCGCGAGGTCAGATTTTGCCCGCTCGAGCTTTCCGGCCAGCGCGTCCAGCGCGGCGGCATCTCCGGCGTGGCGGGCCGCTTCGGCCTCGGCGGCGTCCAGAACGGGCCGCAGAGCGTCCTGCCGGGTTTGCGCGGCGGTCAGCTCGAGGCGGAGCTTCTCGGCCTGTTCGGCCCGGCCCAGCGTCTGCTGAAGCTTGTCCAGCTCTGCCTCGGCCCCAGTCCGGGCGGCGGTGGCGGCGCTCAGTGCCTGCTCCTGCCCGGCCAGCAGGGCGTCCAGAAGGGGAAGCAACGTCTCCGGCGACGCCTGCCCGCCCGCCTCGCAGAGGGGGGCCAGCTCGTCCAGAACGGCTTCGTCGGCGTCCCCTTCGGCCCAGCTCAGGCCGGAGAGCAGCTGCCCGATGCGGACGCTCTGCTCCTCCCGCTGGCGGGTGAGGGCGGCGTTCTCGGCCTGCAGCCGCTCCTGGAGACGCTGGTAGGGCTGGGTGCGGAACAGCTTGCGGAAGATCTTGCTCCGCTCCTCGGTGGAAGCGTTGAGCAGCCGGGTGAACTGCCCCTGGGCGATCATGGCGATCTGGGAGAACTGGTTGTAATCCAGCCCGATGATGTCCACCACGGCGGCGGTGACGTCCTTGGCCCGGGTGACGGGCGGACGGCCATCGGCGTAGGTGAGGCAGGCGTCGGCCTTTTCGGTGGTAAAGCCCTCGCCCCGGGCTTTCGGGCGGAGGTATTCGGGGTTGCGGCGGACGGTGCAGCGCTGTCCCCGCACCTCGAATTCCAGCTCCACGAAGGTGGGGGTGCCGGGCTCGGCGTACTGGCTGCGGAGCATAGCCCCCTCCCGGACGCCGCCGCTGGAATGGTCGTAGAGGGCGTAGGTGATGGCGTCGAAGAGGGTGGTCTTGCCCGCGCCGGTGTCGCCGGTGACGAGGTAGAGCCCGCCTCTGCCCAGCTGGGCGAGGTCCAGAACAGTCTTGGCGGCGTAAGGCCCGAAGGCCGACAGGGTCAGTTTCAGGGGCCTCATGCTTCGTCCTCCTTCCAGATGTCCTCGATGAGCGATTGGCAGAACGCCGTCTGTTCGTCGGAGAGGGGCTGGCCGTTCTGGGCTTCGTAAAAGGCCGCAAAGTGCTCGAGGGGCGTCTTGCTCTCGGCCCGGGCAGCGGCGTCGGGCGTCTCGGCGGCCCGGGTGCGGCGGTTGTCGTAGTCCAGCCGCATGAGGTTCGGGTAGATGACCCGCAGCCGGGCCAGCGCGTCGGGAACGTCCTGCTCGTCGGTAAGGGTGATGTGGAGGTAGTCGTCCGTCGGTGTGCCGTCGTAGGCCCGGCGGTCGGTGAGCTCCATATAACTGCCCCGCAGCTCCCGCAGGTCGTGCCGGGGAGTGAGAGGCACGGCCTCAAAGCGGACGCTGCTCTTTTCGCCCAGGGTGATGAAGAGAGCGGCTTTGTGCTGATGGGCCTCGGAGAAGGAATATTTGAGGGGGCTGCCTGCGTAGCGGACGGTGTCCCGCCCCACCTTCTGGGGACTGTGGAGGTGGCCCAGAGCCACATAGTCGAAGCCCTCGAAGAGGGAGACGTCGATGCTGTCCACCCCGCCCACGCTGGGCTCTTCGCTCTCGCAGACCGCCGCCCCGGCCACGAACTGGTGGGCCACCAGCACGTTCCGGCGGGCGGGGTCGGGTGTACAGGCGTTCAGCACACAGCCGATGGCGTCGTTGTAGCTCTCGATCTTCTCGTCCGGGAAGACGTGCCGCACGGCGGCGGGCTTCAAAAAGGGCAGGAGCCAGACGTCCACCGGGCCGTATTCGTCCGTCAGGGTGATTGGCGCGGGCGGTGCGGCAAAGACCGGGCTGACGTACACCCGGCTCCCTGCCAGAAGCTGTGCGCCGAAGGCGATGCGGTCTGCCGAGTCGTGGTTGCCGCTGACGGCAAAAACGGGTAGGCCCCGCGCCGCAAGCTCGGTGAGGAACCAGTCCAGCAGCCGCACCGCCTCGGCGGGCGGCACGGGCTTGTCGTAGAGGTCGCCTGCCAGCAGAACGCCGTCTACGGGCCGGGCGTCCAGCAGGGAGAGGACCTGTTCTAAAATGTAGCGCTGGTCGTCCAGCATGGAGAATTCGCAGACCCGCTTGCCCAGATGCAGGTCGGAGAGGTGAAGGAAACGCATGGGGACACCGCCTTTCGTTGGGATGATTTTATTATAGGAGAGTTGGGGGCGTTTGTCGAGGGGGCAACGGCGACGACCGCCGCCAGTGGCGGAAACAGGGAGGAGCTGTTGGGGCCGCGGCCAGCAGGATGCGAGGCCCGCACCAAGGGCCGAAGCAGACGCTGGGAGCCGCAACCCGGGTGCGAAGCACCACTGGCGAGCCGGGCAGGCCCACGCTGGACGCTGAAAGTTTTTTAATTTCGGAAACAGTAGTGCCCTGCTACAGAGGGAAAGTGTCTTTGTAAACTTTCCGCGCACCGCTTGACTTTTGCGCGGGATGGCATATAATAAACTCAGGAATGTGAATACTCCATTGGTTTCACCCCAATGGAAAAGCCCCCAAGGAGCCGCGAACTCCCAGGGGGCTTTCCTTTTAATTAGGCTTTGCGGTTCTCATCGTATCTGTCAACCAATATCAGAATATCCTTGTCCGGTGCCTGGGCTTTTTTTTGACAAATTAAGGGCATGGACAAGGCAAAGAAACACGGCGTACCTCCTTTGCCGCCGTGGGTATAAAAAAGCGGCGGCCTTGAAATGATTAGTTTCAAAACCGCCGTTTGACTTCTGCCCCTATTTGAGGCGCATAACAACACAGCCGCCAATCCAACGGTTTTTTATATGTCGTTTCCGTTGGCGGCCCCCAAACAACTATTAACCTCAAGAAAAAATACAGAAAAGAGAATATAATACGGTGCCGATGCCAAGTAATATATACACTATTCTCAACCCGAACGAATATTTTGCGTCTGGATTTCTCGTTAAGAATTTTGGTAATTTTATTTTGTTGCAGATAAAACCGAATATCACAAAACCTGCACCAATCACAAGCGTTACATATTGCCAATACTCACTTAAAAACTTTTCTATAAACTCCATTACTTGCCCATCCAATATTTCAAACAATACTCACTCAATTTTTCATAGTCAAACATATAATTAACGTCCATGAGATAATTTTCCATCATCGCCACGGAACTAATAAGCTGTAAATCTATTTTGCCATCTTCAAGCTGGTCATTCTTTAAGATGAACAGGCTTGTTTTCTTGTCCTGCGTCATTTCGGAATTAGTCTTTTTGCAATAAATAGGTTCATCAATCCAATTCCATTTAGGATCTACGGGAATAAGTACGATTTCAGGAATGTTATTATCGTCTATGCCATAGCCCATAAGCCAGTTGTAATATGTATGAACAGTTTTTGTTAGTTTTTTCTTTGTTGTCATTTTCCAGACAACGGCGGTCTGATAATCTTTCCCTGTCTTTTCCTTAAATACTTCCGCTACCTTTTTCATATTTTCTTCTTGTTTAGCGGTCAGCTTTCCTTGCAGCGGCTTAAAAATGTTTCCAAACAATCCCATGATTTTTCACCTTTCCTTTTTGTTATTGTTGCAGTCATTTTTGCATTGAAAGTTTATCCTCACATCTGCTGCGACAGACACCAAGAATGTGAATATATACTCCATTGCTTCACCCCCTCTCCCGTGGATTACGGGGTGAACCGCAAAGCAAGTATATCATAAATTCTGACAAAAAGATACATCAAATCGAAAAGAGCCTCCCCTTTCGGGAGGCTCTTCCGTCTTCACATCACGCGGCAGGGAACATCTTTTCCCAGGTGTCCTTGCCCACGGAGCCGTCGGAGGTCAGGCTGTGGAGGGTCTGGTAGCGCTTGACGGCGGCGACGGTGCTGGCACCGAACCTGCCGTCGGTGGTGAGCCGCTCGCCCTCGACGTTGAGCTTCTGCTGCACCAGCCGGACGCAGCCGCCCACGCTGCCGCTCCGCAGCACGATGCCGGGGTAGGGGACGATGAGGCCGTGCTTGGCCGTGTAGCGGGCGTAGAGCACGTTCCAGGTGTTCGCGCCCACTTTGCCGTCCTCTTTGAGGCCGTACCGGAGCTGGAACTCCCGGACAGCCTTCTCGGCGTTTGCGCCGAACGTTCCGTCCACGGTGAGGGCGGCGTACCAGGTGCAGCTGTCCCGGATGCCGTTGAGCCAGGTCTGCACGAGGGCCACGTCCGGGCCGGAGCTGCCGCGCCGGATGAGCGAGTAGTAAGCAGGAATTGCCATAGTGTTGTCACACTCCTTCCGCGCTCATCCTATGCGGCGTGCCGATGGCCTGTTCACCCGGCCAGCACCACGTCCTCCCGGGGCGCGGTGAGGCCGCCCCACCACTCCACGAACCGGAACCGGACGATATATTCCCCGCAGACAAGGTCATTTTCGGCAGGCGTGTCGTACCCGCCGCAGGCTGACCGGCAGAGCCCCGGGTAGAGTACACACCACCAGTTCCGGCCTGCCCGCCGTGTCCCGATGTCCAGCCGCACCGCGTCGTACCGCCCGGCGGGCAGAGCCCCGCCGTCATAGCGCCGGGTGGGGAAGTACATATTCACGAGGCAGGCTTTCACCGGTGTACGGATGCCGAGAGAGGCCAGTGTCTGGCGGGCCGTCAGCTCGAAGCGGACGAGGTTTTCCGCCGCCCACGCCCGGGCATCGGCCCGGCTGTCTGCCGGGCAGGCTTCATCGGTGAGGGCCAGCACGGCGTCCCGGACAGCCAGCTTCGCGCTCTGGTCGCGCACGGAGTCGGTGTCGGCCCGGATGTGGAGCCGCAGGGTGTCGGCGGAAAGCTGGTCGGCGGTGGTGAGCTGGCTCTGCGCCCAGCCTGCCCCCAGCGACAGCAGAAGACAGAACAGCAGCGAGGCGCACAGCGCCCCCATTTCGCGGCGGGATAACATAAAAAACAGGCCCCCTCATGGAAAGTTTATCCAGAGGATGGGCCTGTTTTTAGAAAATTATTCTTTAATTTTTCAGCGACTGCATCGGGGCGGGGAGTCTGCCGCCGCGGTTGATGAAGACGGAGGGGTCACGCTGGTTGACCGGCATGATGGGGCCGTAGCCCAGCAGGCCGCCGAAGTCCAGCACTTCGCCCGCCTTGCGGCCGATGGCCGGGATGACGCGGACGGCGGTGGTCTTGCTGTTGACCATGCCGATGGCGGCTTCGTCGGCGATGAGGGCGCTGATAACGGCAGGGGTGGTGTCGCCGGGGATGATGACCATGTCGATGCCCACAGAGCAGACAGCCGTCATGGCCTCCAGCTTTTCAATGGTGAGGCAGCCGCACTCGGCGGCGTGGATCATGCCGTCGTCCTCGCTGACGGGGATGAAAGCGCCCGACAGGCCGCCGACGTGGTTGGAGGCCATGACGCCGCCCTTCTTGACGGCGTCGTTGAGCAGGGCAAGGCAGGCGGTGGTGCCGCAGCAGCCGCAGGTCTCAAGGCCCATCTCCTCGAGGATGTTGGCCACGCTGTCGCCCACGGCGGGGGTGGGAGCCAGCGACAGGTCGATGATGCCGGCGGGTACGCCCAGCTCCTTGGAGGCGAGGTTTGCCACCAGCTGGCCCACGCGGGTGATCTTGAAGGCGGTGCGCTTCACCAGCTCGGCCACCTGGTCGATGGGGGCATCCTTGGGCAGCCGGGCCAGCGCGGCGCGGACCGCGCCGGGGCCGGAGACGCCGACGTGGATCTCGCAGTCGGGCTCACCGGGGCCGTGGAAGGCACCCGCCATAAAGGGATTGTCCTCAGGCGCGTTGCAGAAGACCACCAGCTTTGCTGCGCCGATGCACTGACGGTCGGCGGTGAGCTCGCTGGCCTTCTTGACGGCCTCGCCCATCAGCTTGATGGCGTCCATGTTCAGGCCCGCCTTGGTGGCACCGATGTTCACCGAGCTGCAGACGATGTCCGTCTCGGCCAGTGCGCGGGGGATGGACTCGATGAGGCGCAAATCGCCCGCCGAGAAGCCCTTGTGGACGAGGGCGGTGTAGCCGCCCACGAAGTTGACGCCCACCTTCTTGCCGGCGGCGTCGAGGGTCTTGGCAAAGTCCACCGGGTCGGCGTCCGGGCAGGCGCCCAGCAGCATGGCGATGGGGGTGACGCTGATGCGCTTGTTGATGATGGGGATGCCGTACTCGGCGCTGATGTGCTCCACAGCCGGAACGAGCCGGGCGGCGCGGGTGGTGATCTTGTGATAGATTTTTTCGCAGGCTTTCCTGGGGTCCGGGTCGATGCAGTCCAGCAGACTGATGCCCATGGTGACGGTGCGCACGTCCAGATTGTCCTGCGTGAACATCTCGATGGTCTCGAGGATGTCGCCGGTGTTCATCATGCTCATAGTAGTTTGCCTTTCTCTTCTGAGGCTCTCCTTCGTACAACCTCTCAGTCTGCTTCGCAGACAGCTCCCCTAGTAGGGGAGCCTCTGGCGAAGAGGCGAGGCTTCACGAAATGCCAAAGCCTCCCCTCGGTAGGGGAGGTGGCAGCGCGTAAGCGCTGACGGAGAGGTTAAATCGTGTGCATCGCGTCGAAAACTTCCTGGCGGGTGAGGCTGATCTGCATCCCCATCTCAGCGGCCAGAGCGTCCATCTTCTGGTGCAGCTCCTCGTGGGAGACGCTGCACCTGGAGATGTCCACCAGCATGATCATGGCGAACATGCCCTGCAGGATGCTCTGGGTGACGTCCTCGATGTTGATGTTCAGCTCACAGCAAAGGCCCGAGACGCGGGCGACGACGCCCACGGTGTCGTGGCCGATGACGGTAATGAATGCTTTCATAATTCCTACCCCTTTTTTGTAATGTAGCCCTCTCAGGCGCTTCGCGCCAGCTCCCCCAGAGGGGGAGCCACTGGCGTGTCGGGCAAGCTCACGCTGAACGAGCAAAGCGCGCCGTTTCGGAAACAGAAGTGCCCTGCTGTCTGGATTGGCGGCAGCTTGACAAAATTTGCTTGTTCAGAAGCTGCTGCCCCCGTAAGCGGGGCCCGCCCTCTTGCGTTTTGTCGGGCTTCCAGCGGTCAGCTCAGAGTGGCCCGGTTTGCCAATGGCTCCCCCTCTGGGGGAGCTGTCACGCTTGCGGCGTGACTGAGAGGGCATCTCAAGTATAGCAGATTCCACGAAAAATGAACACTCTTTTTGGAAAAAAGAGAAGGGGAGAAGGGCAAAAGAATGTCTATCTCCGGCAGAACTTGCAAAAACCAGATGCAAACTGCCGGGCAGTGTGCTATACTTATCTATAAATATCGCCACAGGCTGAACAAAGGAGAGACAACGATGGAACAGCTTCTGAAGATCCTTGAAGACAATGCCCGGATGTCGGTGGAGGACATCGCGGCCATGCTGAATAAATCCCCCGCCGAGGTGGCGGCTATGATAGACCTGGCCCGGGCGCAGGGCATCATCAAGGGCTACAAGACCCTCGTGGACTGGGAGAAGGCCGGCGTGAACCGGGTGGAAGCCGTCATCGAGCTGAACGTCAGCCCCAAGAAGAGCCGCGGCTTTGACGAAATTGCCGCCACCATCGCCTCCTTCGACGAGGTGGAGAGCGTGCTGCTGATGAGCGGCGGCTACGACCTGCAGCTGGTCATCAAGGGCCAGACCTTCCAGGAGATCGCCCTCTTTGTGGCAAAGCGGCTGTCGCCGCTGGACGACGTGCTGTCCACGGCCACCCATTTCGTGCTCCGCACCTACAAAAAAGAGGGCCGTCTGTATCAGGATGAAGAAATCGATGAAAGAGAGTGCACCGTGCTGTGATGGATTACGATAAACTGATCGCGCCTGCCGCTGCGGCCATGCGCCCCTCCGGCATCCGCAAATTCTTCGACCTCGCCGCCGAGATGCCCGAGTGCATCAGCCTCGGCGTCGGCGAGCCCGACTTCAAGACCCCCTGGGCCGTCCGTGAGGCGGGCATCGAAAGCCTCGAGCATGGCCGCACCCGCTATACTTCCAACGCGGGCTTGAAAGAGCTGCGGGCCGAGATCGCCCGCTACCTCGACCGCCGGATGGGCCTGAAATACGACCCGGCAAAGGAAGCCCTCGTCACCGTCGGCGGCAGCGAGGCCATCGACATGTGCATCCGCACTCTGGTGCAGGCTGGCGATGAGGTCATCATCCCGGAGCCGTGCTTCGTCTGCTACGAGCCCATCACCACCCTGTCCGGCGGTGTGCCGGTCCATGTGGCCTGCCGTCAGGAGGATGAGTTCCGCCTCCGGGCCGACGCCCTGAAAGCCGCTATCACCCCGAAGACCAAGCTCCTCATCATGCCCTTCCCCAACAACCCTACCGGCGCGGTGATGGAGCGGGAAGACCTCGAGGCCATCGCGGAAGTCCTGCGCGGCACCAACATCATGGTGCTGTCGGATGAGATCTACGCCGAGCTGAACTACGGCCTGCAGAACCACGTTTCCATCGCCACGCTGCCCGGCATGGCCGAGCGGACGGTGGTGGTCAACGGCTTCTCCAAGACCTACGCCATGACGGGCTGGCGGCTGGGCTATGCCTGCGGCCCCGCGCCCATCATCAGGATCATGACCAAGATCCACCAGAGCGCTATCATGAGCGCCCCCACCACCAGCCAGTACGCCGCCATCACGGCCCTCAAGGACTGCGACGGCGAGATCGAGCGGATGCGCAACGAGTACAATATGCGCCGCCGCCTCGTGGTGAAGAGCTTCAACGATATGGGCCTGAGCTGTTTTGAGCCGCGGGGCGCGTTCTACGCCTTCCCCTGCATCAAGTCCAGCGGCATGAGCAGCGAGGAGTTCTGCACAAAGCTTCTGGAGCAGAAGCATGTTGCCATCATCCCGGGCAACGCCTTTGGTGCGTCCGGCGAGGGCTACGCCCGCGTATCCTACGCCTACAGCGTGGAGCATCTGATGGAGGCCATCCGCCGCATCCGGGAGTTTTTGAACGAGAACTGTAAGTGAGGAGGAAAAAACCATGCGCGATCGTGTGACGGTCCTGGCCCCGGCCAAGCTGAATCTGGCGCTGGACGTGGTGGGCATCCTGCCCGGCGGCTACCATGCGCTGGATATGACCATGCAGGCCATCTCGCTCTACGAGCGGGTGGTCATCCGCCGCAGTCCCTACCTCGATCTGGCCCTGCCCGGCAGCAATGTCAAGCCCGGCCCGGGCAACACCGCCATCAAGGCGGCGCTGGCCTTCTTCCACTATACGGGCCTGCTGGCAGGTGCAGACATCACCGTCTATAAGAGCGTCCCTGTCCGGGCCGGTATGGCCGGCGGCAGCGCCGACGCTGCGGCTGTTCTGGTGGGTCTGAACGAGCTGTACGGCGCCCGCCTGTCCATGAGCGAGCTCTGCGCTCTGGGTGTCCGTATCGGCGCAGACGTGCCCTTCGCCCTCATGGGCGGCACCTGCCGGGTGCAGGGCCTCGGCGACCTCATCAAGGCACTGCCGCCCCTGCCCGAGTGCTGGTTCACGGTGGTGATGCCCGGCTACGGCATCTCGACGCCGGAGGCTTTCGCGGCCTACGACAAAGTCGGCAGCAGCGTCCACCCCGACTGCGCCGCCCAGGAAGCCGCCATCCGGGCGGGTGACCTGGACGCTGTCTGTGCCGCTGCCGGAAACGCCCTCGAGGAGTGCAGCGGGGCCAAGGACAACGAGGCCATCAAGGCCGCCCTCCGGGAGAACGGAGCCGTCACCGCCCTCATGACCGGCAGCGGCGCGGCGGTCTTCGGCGTGTTCCGCACCGAAGCCGAAGCCAAAGCCGCCGCCGACGCCCTCCGCGCCCGCTGGCCGCAGGTCTATACGGCCCAGCCTGTCAGGGGAGGGGCAGCCCTCTCAGTCACGCCGAAGGCGTGACAGCTCCCCCAGAGGGGGAGCCTCTGGCGTGTCGGTCAGGTTTCGTCTGAATGAACAAAGTTTAATCTATCATAAACAGGAGTGCCCTGCTACAGAGGCTAGCAGCAGCTTGACAAGGATATTGTTCCGAAGCTGCTGCCCTCTGTAGCAAGGCACTATCTTTTACGCGATATTGAGCTTCCGGCGGTCAGCTCAGAGTTGACCGGCCTGCCAAGGGCTCTCCCTTTGGGAGAGCTGGCGCGAAGCGCCTGAGAGGGCAAGGCTGCTGGCGGGGAAGCACAGGTGCAGCGCTCGTTTCGCGCTGACAAAGAGCCTGCCCATCGCTGCGTAGCGGCTCTTTCGTGCCGGGCTTGCCCTCTCCGTCAGCGCTAACGCGCTGCCACTGCCCGGGTTGCGGCTCCCAGCGTCTGCTTCGCTGTCGCTTGCATCCTGCTGGCCGCGGCCCCAACAGCTCCTCCCTGTTTCCGCCGCTGGCGGCGGTCGTCGCCGTTGCTCCCAAAGGGAGAGGCTTTGGCAAGTCGGGCCACTTCCTACTGGACGCTTGAGGCGCAATATGGCGAAAAAAAGCGGGCCTCGCTACAGAGGGCAGCCGCTTCTGGACAACGCACCTTGTCAAGCTGCCGCTGGCCTAGACAGCAGGGCACTACAGTCCACGAAACAAATAAGCTTTGCTCGTCCAGAGGAAACTTGACCGGCCTGCCAAGGGCTCTCCCTTTGGGAGAGCTGGCGCGTGAGCGCCTGAGAGGGCAAGGCCGCTGGCGGGGAAGCACAGGTGCAGCGCTCGTTTCGCGCTGACAAAGATACTGCTTATCGCTGCGCAACGGCTCTTTCGTGCTGGGCTTGCCCTCTCCGTCATTGCTTCGCAATGCCACCTCTCCCAGAGGGAGAGGCTTTCGAGCAGCGCTGACCCTACAAAATGCATAACCCTCCTTCCCGTCGGGCATACTGCCCAAAGGAAGGAGGGTCTTTTTGTGCAGACCTTTTATAAAATCTGTCTCATCCTCATGATCGTCGGCGGCATCAACTGGGGTCTTGTGGGCCTGTTCCAGTTCGACTTCGTCGGCTGGCTGCTGGGCGGCAGCGCGTCCATCTGGTCACGCATCGTGTTCACGCTGGTGGGTGTGGCCGCTGTCTGCGGCATCCCGGGCCTGTTCACGGACGAGACCGGGGAATAGAGACAAAAGAAAAAGGCTCTCATGCCGGCAGGAAATACGGCACGAGAGCCTTTTTGAAAACCTATAAAGAATCCCGCCCGGTCGTCTGCGGCAATCAAACCTACCCTTGCGGACAGGTGGGTGCTCTGTCTCCGGTTTCGCGCTTCCTCATCGAGCCTTCATGGTCGACCCATGACGGGGAGGTCTGCAATCCACCGACGAACTCCAAGCTCCCGTTGGATGATTAGTAGGATCATATAAACCGCAACAAATCGCGCCGGGCAGGAAGTCTTTGCTGAAAGATCACTCGATCTCGAACTGGTCGCTCAGACGCTTCTCGAACAGCTTGCTGACTTCCAGCAGGGTCTCATCGTCCTCGACCACGTCGAGATACTCGCCCTCGTCGTCCTCGCCGACGCTCAGGATGACCAGCTGGGCGTCCTCGTCCAGGTCTTCCTCGTTCTCGGCGTATTCGACAACGGCCAGGTAATGCACGCCCTTATGGTCCAGAGCGTCGATCACTTCAAACGTGACCTCATTGCCATCCTCGTCCTCGAGGGTCATCAGGTCAGGCTGATATTCCTCTTCGGTCTCAGCGGCGGACTTGTTCATATCTTCTGCCATAAGTCACGTTCTCCTGTCAAATATCTAAAAAATAGAATAACTATCACACCCTGCCCCCTCTGCTCCTTCTGAGCTGTGGGTTCCGGGTACGCCTATAGTGTAGCGTTTTTTTGCCCGCTCGTCAAGATGTTTTTCGCATAGAAATCCAATAACAAATTTTCACGCTTTTCCCTCTCGCTTCCCGGGCCGGAATGTGATATACTATAGCGATAGCGTTTGAAAAGCCATCTTTGCTATAATATATGGACAGGGAGGCCCGATCATGAGAGCCTTGAAAAAAATAATGGCGGCACTGGCCCTGACGGCAGTTCTGGCCGGGTGCAGTGCGGACAATATCCTCTCCAGCATCCAGGGCGGAAAGGCCGGCACGGTGCAGACGGTCAGCCGCCCGGCTGTGGAGTCGGCAGAGCTGCAGTTCACCCACCCGGCGGCGGGGGACACCATCGCGGTGTTCGATACCTCGGCAGGCGTGTTCAAAGCAGTGCTCTTTTCCACCGAGGCCCCACAGGCCGTGCAGAATTTCACGACATTGGCTCAGCAGGGCTTTTACAACGGCCTGACCGTCACCCGGGCGGAGAAGGACTTCGTGGTGGAGGCCGGGCAGGGCGCGGACGGCAAAGGCACCACCATCTGGAACGGGAACCGTTTCTCCGCCGAGACCACCGATAAGCTCCACCACTATTCCGGCGCACTCTGTGCGGCAGCGGACGCCTCCGGCGACTGCGCCAGCGTCTTCTATGTCATGGAGACCCTGCCGGGCAGCAGCTCGGTGACGCAGGAGCTCATCGACCAGATGAACGCCGCCGGCTGGCGGGCCGACGTGGTGAGCGCCTACCAGACGGCGGGCGGCGCACCCTACCTCGACTACACCGACACCGTCTTCGGGCAGGTGTACGAAGGAATGGAAGTAGTGGACACCATCGCCCAGACCGGCGTGGACGAAACTCAGCGCCCCACCGAACCCATCACCATCAACAGCGTGACCATTACGAAATACGAATAAGAAGCTGCTTTTCCGCCCTCCGGGCGGTAGGACAGCTGCAAAAAAATCACCCGCCAACTGGCGGGTGATCTGCGTTTATGGGGAAATCAGACGAGATGCGGGGAAAATCGGGAAGAGATCAGAGATTCCTGCCCACCCGCAGGGAGATGGCAACATAAGTCTGCCCGCGAATGGTCCGGGCCACTACGCCTGCCTTGGTATAGTTGCCGTTCAGGGCAAAATCCAAGGCTTCGTTTTGATCGTTGCCTTTGATTTGATCGATGATCTTCTGCAGCGTGGTATCGTTGTAGTCGTATTTAGCGACCAGAGTGAGGGTAGCGTTCTTATTGTCGCCGTCCCACTTGGCATCCACCTTGTTGAACACTGTGTACCCAAAGGCATTGAACTTCAACGTGGCATCTAGGTCATCCAGACGGGCGTTTGCAACAGTACGCATCCCATCGTCATTGGCCAGGGGCTCGGCGCGGCCGTTGTTGATGGCCCGCATCACCTTGGCTTCGGCTTGGGCCTCCGGGCCGGAAGAACCGCCGCCACCGCTTCAGGCGGTCAGGAGCAGAAGGGTCAGTACACCGGCCAGAAGCAGGGCAGTCAGCTTTCTCAGTTTTGTCATGTGGGTTGCCTCCAATCGTTTTTGTGTTGGGGAGTCCAGTTGTTTTTTCTCATGAAGAATCGTCCTCTCCGGCCATCTGGTCAGGGGGTTCTTCTGCCCTCATTTTATCGGAGAAGAGCCGGTGCTGTCAAGCCGGAAAACTATACAAATTCGGCTCAGAAAAATTGTGAAAACAAACCGGAAAACGACAATTCTCTGTGGGCTTTGCAACAAACTGTCCGGACTTCGCAAAGAAACTTTGCCACAGGGGCGGCGGGGGCGTTCAGACCTCCCCCGGGTGCTCCTTCCGCCACTGGATGTAGTCGTCCAGGATGACCGTCGCGCTCACCGAGTCGAGGATGCTTTTCCGCTTTGCGCCGAAGGTGCCGCTTTCGTCGAGGAGGTCAGCAGCGGCGCAGGTGGTCTGGCGCTCGTCCCACATCCGGACGGGCAGGCCGCTCCAGATCTCAACGGTCTTGGCCAGCTTGCGGCTCTTGCGGGCGCGCTCGCCCTCGGTGCCGTCCATGTTCAGCGGCAGGCCGATGACGATGAGCTCGGCTTCGATCTCCTTTGCCACCTCGCAGACCCTGGCGGCAACTTTGTCCCGGGCCTTGACGGTGATCTGAGGGGTGATGGGGGAAGTCAGGAACTCGGTGCGGTCGCAGGTGGCGAGGCCGGTGCGGCTGTCGCCGTAATCTACTGCTAAAATTTTCATGCAGGTGTCCTCTTTCTGAGATGATTTTTTCTTCATTATACCATGAATTTTTGAGTTTTTGTAGGCCCCAATGGGCTGAATTTACTGAATTTTCAGGTCACAGGAACCCGGTGAAACCCAAAGGGATAGTAACAACATAGTAACACGCTATCACACCCGTTTTGCGTAGTCAAGGGAAATCCAACCGGCACCGCTTTTCAGCTTGCCCCATTTGGTGGCCCCGGTGCCGGTGCTTTCCTCCACGATGGTGTAAACACCCGGCTTGATGAAGCCATTCTTCCCGTAGTTGGTGCCGGGGCCTTTTCTGATATACAGATCAGAGATTGTCACCCGCACCAAATAAGGCGTTGCTGTGGCCCCTGTGCCGCCGTCTGTGGGCTTTTCTGTTGCCGGGGGTGTAACTACTACCCCACCACCAGAAGAAGCGCCCTGAAGCCGCCTGTTGACTTCTGCGGCGATCTCTCCATGCCGGTTGTAAAGATAATCACCGGGACAAGCCTTGTTTGCGTAGTCCCGGTGAACGGTCATGTTACACCCGTTCAGGTGATTCACACGATCATTCTTGTTCGTACTCCAAACCAGCTTCTTGATCCCGTTTCGGCGGCAAATATCTTCCACCAAATTGAGAAGGGCGGCAAAGGCGGCATCCGTTACGGCATAGGGGTGTGTGGTGTCAGAAGCAACTTCAATGGTGATTGCCCGGTTGTCATTGGCGCTGTTGCTGGAACACCAAGAACGATCCTTTTCATCCACGGAAAGGCCAATGGAACCATCCTTACCAACAACATAGTTGGCGGAACATTGCCGGTCTGTGGTGGCGAAATAATCACACCCCTGTTTTGCTGTCCATTGCCCAACGATACAGTGAATTGTGATGGTGTCAATGGTATGGTTCCGGGGGCTGGTTTTATTCTTTGTGATCCGGGTATAGGTCGCAAGCGGGGAATTACTCATTTTCCCCATCCCCCTTCACCTGTTCAGGCTCAATGGCCGGTACACCGTCATAGTTTACAATCTTGGACATATCACACAGGGTATCAATCAGTTTGCCAAGGGCTACACTGTCCACCGGGTAATTGATGTATTCGGCGGAAGTCTGCACCATAGCCATCACCCATTCCTTACGGGTGGCACCATCGGTGAATTTCTTTTCCGCCTGTTCCATCAGGTCAATGACCAAACCCAACAGGGCGTTCCAATTCTTTTCCTGTGCGGCCTTCTGGACATACTGCACCAGTTTATAGGCCAGAGGAATACAGGTGGCAAGGCCGCTCAAAAGGGCCACGATCAGGGAAATAATCTGTTCGGTGTTCATGTTTCATTTTCCTTTCTGTGTTGTAATTTAGGGTTCTTTTGCGTCATTGTAGATTTCAGGGCCGTACAGCTTCCGCAACTTGATCCGGTTTTCGGCCTTGGCCTTGGAATAGTAAAATCCGGTTCCGGTGGCAAGTTCAGCAAATACGGCGGGGATCAAATAAGCCAAAGGGGAAAGGTCATTGGTTCGCCAAATCATGATTAAAGTGAAAGCGGTTACCACAACGGTAACCGCCCCAATGAACATCAATATGGTTTTTGAAAATTCCCTCTTGGCTTTTCGCACCCGCTTCATTTGTTGGGGGCTTCTGTAGGAAGATCAAGGAATTTTTCATGTAGATCATCCATCACACCATTGGCCCCCAAAGAATGATACTGTTTCCAGCAGTTTTCAAAATTATCCCGTGCATAGACAGGGGCAAAGCCTTTTTCAGAATACTTGTTATAGTCTGAAATCATTTGGCTTCTGAGAAGGGCCTGAAGGCCCAATTTCACCGCTTCCGTGTCCTTCCTGTTCTGCTTGATCTGGTTCAGCATATACTTCACGATCATCAGAATCAGGGCCGGGACGCTGAACAAGCACAACCATTGATAAACCGTCATTTCTATTCTTCCTCCCTTGTCTTATGCTCCGATCAAACCGGCGATATGGCGCAAATCCTCCACAGGCCCATTGTAGAAGTCAAAGTTCCAAATCCAATGATCTTCATGCTCCGGGCGCTTGTACTTTTGGCACCGGGCATCTTCCCAAACCTTGTTCCACCGGGCCTGATACCCGGAATCCCGCTTTTGCAGTCTGGAAAGAATGCGCCCAACCAGATCACCCCGTTCCCGGCCCATCCCATCATCATTCTGACTGAAGAAATCATAGGCGTTTTGGCTGGTGATCCCGCAAAGCGGTTTGTTCTGGTGCATCAAAAAACCGTCCTGACAGATCAGGGCGGTTCCATAGGGAATATTCACTTGGCCTGAAATGCCGTCAAACCTTGCCCGTTTTCGGCACAGATAATTTTTATACTGCATCGGTTACTTCCTCCCAACCATACACACCCGGTTCCCAAACATTGTTATCCACGATGGAAACCCAATGCTTTTCATTGTGAGCAACTTTCGCCCCGCTGGAATAGGCATCATGCGCCCCCACCGGCTGTGCCCAAGCGGGCCATTCTTCAGCGGGATTGGCGGTCAGGCTCCACAGGCTGGAAGCGGTGTCCGGTGTCCAGTCAGCTTGGGAAGTGTGATCCTGAACGCACTTGTAAAGCACCCCACCAAAACGGCGGATTTGGCCGGTTTTGTAGGCGATAGGATAGGCCCATTCAGCAAACAGATCAGCGTGTTCCGCCGCCGTTACCGTGTCAATGCTCCCGGCTTCCGCCAAGGTAACAAACATGATCCCGCCAGCTTCAGCGGCTTTGGTGATCTCATTACCTCCATCAGCTTCTTCCAAGCTGACGGTTTCCACACCTTCCAAAGCCTCCCGCCCAAGCAGATGATAAACGGTGCCGCCAAAAACAATGCCCGAAGCGTCAGGCTCCGGGCAAAGGACATAGCAACCATTTTCGGCTTTTTTGATGTAGTTCAGATTTTCCGTCAGGCCAATACCGGCCCCGTCTTTGATGATTCTAAACATTCCGCACCTCCGAAAAAGATAGCATGATACAGCCGCCGCAATCGCAATAACCGGCCATGGTCATTGAAGTTCCGGTAATATGCGCTTTGGCATTCCATGTACTGTTCAATATCAAAGAAGGTTCGCTTTCCCTCTTTGAATTCTCTGTGAAACAGCTTCAGCTTTCGCCTTGCCCGTTTCACACCATCCCGGTTCCCATTCACCTTGATTTTTCCGGTTTCGGTCAAAGTGAATTTTGCCTTACAGAACCGAAACGGCTTTGTAAGGGGGATGATTTTACATTTTTTCTTGTTCACACGGATTCCAGCGGCTTCAAACCGCCTTACTATTTCATGCCCAAGTTTCTTCAGTTCTTCCACATCGGGCAAGATCACATAGTAATCATCCATGTAATGACCGGCACAGTGAACACCGGCCTGACATTTGATCCAGTTATCAATTCGGCTGGGCATAGAAACCATTTCTTGTTGTGAAGGCTCCACACCCAAAGGCATCCCCCGGCCCGGTGTAGGGCATGGGGAATACTGAATGATGGTGTCAGCAAGTTTTTGAAGTTCAGGATTCAAAATCAATTCCCGGTGGCGCTGATACAGTAAAGCATGGGGCGCATTGGGGAAAAATCCTTTCAAATCCAACAGCAGTATGGCACCTTCCCGGCCATATCGCCGGTAATGCCAATGAAGCTGTTCCTTCAGGCGGCGAAAATGCCAATGAAGGCCCTTTCCCTGTTGGCTTGCTCCGTTGTCATAGATCATACAGGGTCGGTATAACGGGATCAAAACTTCATTGGTAAGCACCTTTTGAATTTGGCGATCTGTGATGTGCGGGGCATCAATGGGGCGCACCTTTCCACGCTCACACAGCGTAAAATGGGTGCATTTCATAGGCTTCCATTTCTGATCCAACACTTGCCGCCGCCGTTTGGCTGTTCCTGAAAACAGGTGTCCTTCAAAGTTCTGAACACTTTGCTTCCACCGCACACCATTACAGCACTTGCGGCCATAGAAGAACATCTTTCGGTAACTGAACACTTTATTCACCGGCCCAAGGTTATCACTCCGGGCCTGTTTTCTCTCTTGCCGCTTTGCTTTGCGGCGCTGGTATCGGGCTTCATGCCGTTCTTGGCTTGTCATAATAAAAAGTATTCGCCTTTCGTACAGATGAATTGTCGGGTGCCGTCTAATCTGCTTTGCCCTGACACATGAAATGGGTTAGGCACATACCCCACCATGCAAGAAGCGTCCGTGTAAGGGCATCAAAGGGCAGTTTTAGGGATTGAAACCCAAGGAAGTATCTCTCCTTTTACATCGGTCGTCTTTCACCTGAAAAGCCGTGGCTTCCTGTTACTACATTTGACCGTGTATATTAGTAAAATCCGGGGCGCAGAGCCAAGGAACGATTGGCATTGTTATTGTTGATTGTGCCGTCCGTATTGACATTGCAGAAGTTATTGTTGTTGTTGTAATTAGGAGAACGAAGGCCCCACCGAACCGCCCGAAGGCAAATTTCCAGAGATACACCTAATGAAAATCAGTTCTTTTGTTTTGCGCTTACATTTTTGATTGCCCCTTTCAAAAGTTCATTTTCCTTGTCGATCAGTTCACCCAAGTTTTGGGCCATCTTGTCCAGCTTTTCCATTGCGTCCTTGGATTTCACAGCAACCCCTTTGGAATTGGTGAAGGCACCTTCCGGGTTCTGGTTCAAGATCAAATAACAATGGGTCAGGCGCACATCAAGCGCCATCAGGGAAGCCCTTGCTTCCAGCAAGTGGGCCTTCCGCATTTCAATTCGCTGGGGATCTGAAGGAAAAATGCTGTTGGCCTTTTCAGCATGATCTATCACTTCACCGGCCAGCTTTGCAACCGGTTCAGCGATCAAGCGTGAATACCGGGCTGAAAGTCTGGTCAGGAAATTCAAGGTTTCAACATAAATCTGATTGGCCGTGTTGATAAATTCGGCTTTGCTTGTGGTTCTTTTCTGTTTCAGTACAGACATGGTTTCACCCCTTTCCGGGCTTACCGTAAAAGTATAGCACAAAAAGGGGAAAAAGCCAATTTTCAAAAATTTTTCGGGCGGCTTACGCCGCCATATTACTTTTTTTCGTGACCGTCCCGGAACCGCCCCCTTGCGGGGGCGGGATGGGGGCGGGATCATCCTGCGGGGGATTAGGCGGCAAAGCCGGGGCGCAGAGCCAAGGAACGATTGGCACCGTAATTGCTGACTGCGCCGTCCGTACTGACAATGCAGAAGCCAG
>ERZ809713.151-NODE-151-length-33876-cov-5.91461_pt1 | contig 33876 bp, 44 predicted proteins | sample MGYA00520443_ERZ809713 | MGnify/ENA primary metagenome ERZ809713 (study PRJEB31588, sample SAMN03401218) | human gut metagenome | study: EMG produced TPA metagenomics assembly of the PRJNA231909 data set (A prospective, longitudinal analysis of the...
CGATCTTGCCAACAAAACAACCATGCTATAAACTAATCCATGCTTTTTCATATCTCAGCCCTCCTTTATTCTTTAATAGACACACTTTCCGTCAGTCCGTCGAACTCAGACTCGCTGACCTGCCGTATCTCAATCTCTGTTTCTGTTCCCGGGAAACGGTATATGCCGTTTTCCTCCGGATTGATAACCTGAATACCTTCGCTCTCAGTTCCTCCGAACGGCTGTTCCACCGTAATATACAGCTTCACGCTCCTTGTAACCGTGGCATCATAGCCATGCTTCGGTTCCACTCCAAAAGTGACCACCCCGGCATTTGCGCCTCCATAACCCGAAGTTGTTCCTGTCAGGTCAAAGTCGACCGTATTCTCCAGATGAACATTCCATCTTACTCCTTCGGGAGACAACATCTTGAACGAGAAGGTTGCATTCCTGTCCGCTCCTGCCACGGCAACCGCCTGTTTGTCGGCAGTAAGTTTCACGCTACCCGCCGATGCCGGATTCAGCAATCCGTTGAACTTGGTAGAAAAGTCGAGTACCGCGTCGTCCACCGTCCAAGGGCTCACCGTAAGCGCCACCTTCAGGCTGTTGGCTATCAGCGAGACATTCACATTCAGCTGCTGTCCGGCTTCCAGCTTCTTCAACTCCTCATCGCCTATCTTAAATACCACCTCGTGTGTCTTGCTTCCCCAAGTAGCCGTAAGCTTGTAAGCATTCCCACTTGTCCACGGATACAGATAACGTATGTATGGCGACGCATCATCATCAGCTACCTCGCCGACAGGTACTTGCAGCGTACCCTCGTTTCCAAACTTAACCGTACCATTACCTGCCGTACCTTGCGGATAAGAGTCTGCATAAATATCAATATCCTTATCCTTGAATAAATATCCCTGATTGGCAATGCCCGATATCGCAACATTCATCAGATCGACAGGCTCTCCTGTCTGGTTATCGAAATTCAGCACTACTTTGACAAGCGGGAAAAGCAGTTTCATCGAAGCCTTTTTCTGCTCATTCGGTCCCACCTTAATCGTCTCGAAAGCCGCCTGAGGAATCAGACTCAAAGCAGGGCTATTGAAATCTTCAGTAAGAATATGTGATTTCAGCGCACTTAAATCCACGCTCTTTCCCTCCAGACTTTCCCCACCAGCCAGAAACGCCTTCTCATTGGCAATGGCATAAAAGTCAAAATCTTCCCCTTCTTCACTGACAGTCAGCTCCGAAAAGTGAATGACCTTCTGCTTTTCGCCAGGCTGAATGTCATAACTCACATTATAAATGATATCGTTCGTACCACTGCGCGCCACAATCACACGCAGCGTACTCATTTGTTCATTGTCCAGCAGGTTTCCGGCAGTAACATTATCCGAAACACGCGTAGTGAAAGTCATCGTGACCGAAGCCTTCCCTCCCACAGCCGGATCGTTATCCTTTATGCAAGAAACAGAAAGCAAGGCTACAGCCACTACAGCCACTGCCAGCAGACAATATGTTCTAAAATGTTTTCTCATAGTATGCTCCTCCTTACATTACTGCCAGTCTGGCTCAATATCTTCTACATACCATTCGGGAAGCCTGATACTTACTCCCACCTGATCGAACACTATCGATATAGGCAGCAGCGCCTCCTGTTTGGTTACATCAATATCTTCCCGGTATCTGTTCAGGTAGTTGAGGATATTTCCTCTTACCAGTTCCACACCAGTATTTTTATCTTTCAGCACCAGTTGGTGTGCACACGTCGTCTCGTCCAGACTGGTTTCATGATCCAGCCGGAACAGAGCAAAGTCACTGGTATGATAGCAATTCTTCTCTGCATCGTAAACCAGTTCCGGATAAATGGTACCCTTCACCTCCGTGTTAATTTCATTCTCGAACGAGGTCTGTGCATTCGAATTTTCAAAACTCAATTCATACGGTATGTCGGCACGGCTTTGCGGAGCAGGCAGACCGTAAATCTCTACTTCGGTATCTACGTGCGAGCTGTACAGCGTCACCGTATCCCGATACATGACACCTTCCTGATCAGGCATAACAAACTCTTGCTGACCCATATAGTTGTCATCATGATTAATTACATTTCTCGAATCATCATTCCAGAACGGCGACTGGATATATGGGGCATAAAACGAAGCGGTTAAACAAAGTGAGTAAGAAAATACCTGCATAAGTTTGAAAGATAGCAAGTTACAAAGATAAGCCTGAAACGGCATCGCGAAACGAAATGAACATTTGCTTTACTCTTGCTTTACTCTTGAGAGGCTGAAAACGGGTGATTGCTTTACTTGTGTTGGCTTTTTAGATTGCATTGTTTAGCTTTTACCGCCGGAGATATGAAGAGCCGTCAGAACGCCTTAAAATGGGTCGGTGCTGACGGCTTGTTTTTGGATGTTCTTCCGGATTCGGTTTTGGAAGTTTAACGTATAAAATACTTCCAAATAGTTATTATTTAGTAGTTTTGCATAAAGAAAAGATTCCAACTACATGGAGAAACAAGGGACAAAAGTGGTGCATGTCCACCTGATTTTCGAGCGGAAGGACTTCTATTTTGGAAGTCTGTCTGCGGTGTTTGATACGCTGGATGAAGAACGTATCGGCATCAAGAAAAGCACGCTCTTACACGCCGGTTTAACCGACGGAAGCATCAAAATGACGAAAAGAGCGCGTATTGTAGTGTCTCATCTTATTCGTGGCAGTCGTTAAAACACTGTTATATTGCTGTTTAAAGACCGTTGTAGCGTTTGTTCCCGTAACGCTTGCAACGGTCTTTTTTATATCCGTTTTTCCCATTCACTTACAAAAAGACTTATATAAATGACATAGATAGGTTTATGTTAAAAGGCTTACAAAAGACTTACAAAACCTACGATTTAAAGCCTTGTACAAATATAGAAAATGTCAATAATACCCGTGTTTTTGGCTGTTTTTGTAGATTTAAGGGGTAGAAAAAGCCACAAACCTAAATAGTATTGTTGCTTTTCGTATTAATGTATGTTATTTAATATCAGATACTTATATATGAATTTCAGAGTTTAATGGATAAAAAACGTGTGTGATGCTTATTCAAGCCTTATTACGCCGATAACAAGTGCTACTGCATAAATAGAACTAAGGTGCAATTCGAACGGCTCATAATTGGTATTATCCGATACTATTAAAACATGCTCATCGTCGCTTCCGCGTCTTATCCGTTTGATGAGCGCACCTTGATTGGTGTCAATTACATACACTTTATTCCATTGGAAAAATAAATCAGACATAGGGACACGTTTACAAGCTACGATGTCGCCAGAACTATATTTGGGATACATGCTGGATCCCTTCACCGGTATAAGGAAATCAGCCCCTTTGAATACAGGGACGACGTATCGTTCGCATTCATATTCTAATATGCTTTGCTCGCTGGTTAATGCGCCAGCCATTGCACTGATAGGTATCAAAGGAATGCCCTCTTGCGAATTGGAAGGTGTAGCAGCTATGGGTTTATCTTGTATCACATTGCAGTCTGAAGAAGTGTCATCTTTCAGCATCTTGCCTCTCCCATCTAACAGCCATTCATAATTTATATTCGGATAGGCGGCGATAAATTTCGCCATCACATCTTCAGTTATACCTGTTTTACTTTCTAATGTACCGCGAGAAACACCTATTTGGGCATAAAAATCCCGTTTGCTAATACCCAAAGTATCAACAAATTGCAAAATTCTTTGCTTAATTGGCGAAATCTTTTGTTCTTTTTCTTGCATATTGGCGAAATCTTTTGTAAGTTCGCAACGTGTTAATAATGATAACGGGCGGTAAATATACAAAAAACGCTCGAGAGTACAATGATTAAAATGACGAAATATGATACAGAGCATGACACTTTGCATCGCGGACAACGAAAACAACCGCAAACTTTTGAACGAGGCACGCTGCTGGTTTGGTAGCCTGAGCGACTGGGAGCAAGGGAACGCATTCAGTATTTTGGTTTCGATCAAGATGGCGGACATCCGCCGGGTGCAATCCTTTTTAGAGGCAGTAACAGATTAACAATATAAAAGATATAGGTATGAGAAGATATTGGTTTGAATTGGAAGACGAACACCACAACGATTTGGGTGCGGCGATTCCGGACGGCAGCAACAAGCAAGCCGCCGTCAACAAGGCACGGCAATGGATGAAGGACAACGGCATCAAAAGAGCCGTCCTCTCGATTAACAGCATGCGGACGGACAACCTGCTGGACGTAATAGACATAGAATTGAATTAAAAAATCATAGACGATGGAAAAAGAGAAAGAAGTAACAGAATGCTTGGAAATGATAGCCTGTCAAGTCAAGGCACGGATAAACAGATGCACGGAAGAGGCAGACAAGTACACGAAGGACATGAACGAGGATTATGAACATTTCTTCTGCTGGTATTCGGAGGAGATGTATAAAGTGCAACTCCGGCTGAAGATATACCGCGAACTGCGGAAGGTGATAAACGAAGGCAGTTTGTGCGAAACGCTGGGCTGGCTGAACCATACGGTGGATCGTTTCACCGACGACCTTCTGCTCGGTTCGATACAGAACCACAGCACGAACGCCTCCTTCAATACCGCACACTTGCTGGAACTGGAAGTAAAACAGCAAGCAGTGCGTGAGTTCAAAGGCATGCTGCTCAGCATCGGGGAATAAGGCAAAAAGATTGCCGGATAACGGACAGCCCGGAGAGACGGGCAAGGAACGGCACGGCTTGCACGGACGGAGCGATAGTGAACGATGATTATCCGTCGGGGTTCGACTCCCTGCGTTCCACGATAGTAACATTAAAAACAACAGCAATATGAAAGCAATCCGAGTATCAGTGAGTTTTAACGAGTGGTCGAAAGTCGAGGACTTCCTGACCCAGTTTGAAGGAGAAGAAGACACCTTCACCTACATGGTGGACAACACCACGTTTATAGCCGTGACCGACGGCGAGTGTGCTATGGCGTATTTCAAGGTGCAACTGGAAACGGCTTTCGAGGATGAGCCGATTATTGTGGAACTTAGATAAAGAGTGTAACAATTTTAAAGCAATATAACGATGAAGAAACAAATAGTAGTAAGCAGAGAAACAAGGGAAAGACTCCGCAAGGCGTTCGGGGTTACGCGGGTAATGGTATGGAAAGCCCTCAACTACGAGAGTGACACCGAGCTGGCGCGGAAAATCCGCCACACGGCACTCAAGGAAATGGACGGCGAAGTGGTGGGCGGCATCACCGACTGGGACACCACGTTTCAGGAAGTGGAGAACACGATGACGCAAACTTTCGGCGACCGTGTGAAAATCATCGTTTACCGGGACACCAACCGGACAACCGTATTGGTGGACGGAAAGGTGAAACAGGAGAAGGACGGTTTATCGGTGACTGAGTTCATGAAGTTGCAACAGGAAGTGTTACGGATAGCGAACGAACTGCCGTCCAGATAAGGAGGGGCTATGGAATATTACGGGAAAATATTATGCATCTCCAAAAACGACCTGACGCGGGACGACCGCCCGACATCCGGCAGCTTTTTGACGGATGACAGGATGGCTCCTATTATGACTGTGTGTTGTTATGACCAGTTGGTTTATAGAAAGAAAATAAGGGTTGTCCGCAAAGGCATTGGGCGTGGTGTTACCGCTTTGGTCGCCGTAGAGAGCCTTCCGGAGCCTTATAAGAAACGCGCTGAGCAGAAATACGGAGATATGAAGTCGGAAATCCTGCGGCATTGGTTCTTTGCCCACTGGGAGATAGACGACGAGGCACGGACATACTACTCGCGCAAAAGCATCGTGCTGGGCGCAAACTTCGATCTTGACAAGCAGCAGGAATGCGTGCTGAACGCTTCCGCCCTGAAAGCCGTCCTCCGGCTGATGGACGATGTGCAAATGAACCGTGCCGTCCGGCAAGGCGGACGTGTATGTTGGGAAGAAATGGCGGGCGCAATCAACTTCTATCAAGCCGAGTTCGGGCATACGCTTCCCACATCCGTGAACCGTTTCCGCAAGAAGGTAATCGAGTTCAAAGAGCAGGGATATGACGCGCTCATAAGCAAGAAGTTCGGAAACCAGAACACCCGTGTGGTGAATGTGCAGATAGAACGCCTGCTGGTCAGCATCGCCGCCCGGATGAACAAGCCCTGGAATACGGAAGTATGCAAGATGTACAACCAGTTTGTGCGCGGCGAGCTGGAAATATTCAACCCGGAAACGGGCGAGGTTTACAACCCGGCAGACTTTACGGACAAGAAAGGCAATCCGATAGAGCTTAGCCCATCGACGGTGCAGTATTACCTGACACTTCCCAAGAACATGGCGTTGATAGACAAGCAGCACATGAGTTGGACCACCTTCATGCACGAGCAGAGTCCGCACCTGCATCGCCACGCTCCGGAGTTCTCCTTCAGTAAAATCTCCTTCGACGACCGCGACCTCCCGCGCAAGCTGAAAGACAGCAAGCAACGCCCGAAAGCATATTACGCCTACGACGTGACGAGCCAATGCGTGGTCGGTTTTGCCTACAGCCGGAAGAAGGACGTGGAACTGGTAACGGAGATGTTCCGAAACATGTTCCGCCTGATAGACCGGAACGGCTGGGGATGCCCGGCTGAGGTGGAGGTGGAAAATCACCTGATGAGCCAGTGGAAAGAAAGCTTCCTGAAAGCCGGAGAAGTATTTCCCTTTGTGCGTTTTTGCGCCCCGCAGAACTCCCAAGAGAAGTATGCCGAGCAGCTGAACGGAGCCAAGAAACGCAGCCTTGAGCACGAACACCAGTTAGGCATCGGACGCTTTTACGCCAAACTGAAGAAATACCGGACGGAGGCGAAAAAAGTGTTCGACGAACTAAACGATACCTACGAGGACAAACAGTATTATTCGTGGGAGGAACTGATTGCTGATGACCAAGCAATCATCCGCGAGTTCAACGACACCCTGCATCCGAACCAAAAGAAATATCCGGGCATGACCCGCTGGCAAGTGCTTTGCGAGAACATGAATCCGAACTTGAAGCCATACGACAAGGCGGTCATCGCCCAATACATCGGCGAGCATGTGGAGACCACCATACGCCGGAACAGCTACTGCCGGGTGGATTATAAGGACTATTGGCTCAGTAGTCCGGAAATCATCGAGCGGCTCGCCCCGAACAACTACAAGGTGGACGCCTATTATATACCGGAGGAGGACGGCAGTATCAAAGACCTGTTCATCTACCAAAACGGAAAGCTGATAGACAGACTGGTGGATATTGGCACGTTCAACACGGCTACTGCCGAACAGACCGAAGAGGACAAGCGGATTATGGGCAAGCAGGTACAGTTCGGAAAAGCCTTCGACCGGATGATGCAACGCGACGCGGTTACTCCGGTGGGAATTATGAAGAAAGAAACGGCGCGGGCAATCAGCGCGACACCGGCAAAAGCCGTCGAGAACGCCATAAGCGACGAGAACGACTTCCTTAATTACGACGTGGAGAAGTTCCGGTTTGCGGGACGTGCCAGCGTATAAATTGAATTAGAATAACATTAAAACGGCAATATAATGGAAATAACGAACGAAATCAAACAACGGATACTGGAGGCTATCAGAGCCAACCGTTCCAACTATCCGAGTGACAACAAACACGCTGCAGCTTTGGGAATCTCCGCCAGTGTATATAACTCCCTGAAGAAAGGAATCACGGACAAGCAGGTCAGCGACACGAACTGGATTTGCATGGCGCGCCGGCTGAACGTCTCCCTTCAGGACGAAATCGAATGGAAAGCTGCCGAAACGCCGACCTTCCTGTTCATCAGCGAACAACTCCGCACCTGTCAGGAAAGCGGCATATCCGCCATCCTTTGCGACATGGCGAACATCGGCAAGACGTTCACGGCACGCATTTACGTGAAGACCCACCGGAACGCAGTCTATGTGGACTGCTCGCAGGTGAAGACCAAACAACGCCTTATCCGCTTCATCGCGAAAGAGTTCGGCATCGGCACGAACGGACGCTACTGCGACGTGTACGACGACCTTTGCTTCTACCTCCGCACGCTGGAGCATCCGCTTATCGTGCTCGACGAGGCGGGCGACCTGCAATATGAAGCTTTCTTGGAACTGAAAGCCCTTTGGAACGCTACGGAGCGCGGCTGCGCTTGGTATATGATGGGCGCGGACGGGCTGAAAGAGAAAATCAACCGTTCCATCGAGTGCAAGAAGGTGGGATATACCGAAATGCTGTCCCGTTATGGTGACAAATACAGCAAGGTTACTCCGGACGACAGCAAGGAGCGCGAACGCTTCTTGAAAGCGCAGGCGGCAATGGTCGCCAAGCTGAACGCGCCGGAAAATACAGATATTATGAAAGTGGTAAACCTCACGGGCGGTTCTTTGCGGCGAGTATATACGGAAATTGAAAAAATACGGAAGGAGGCTTGAAATGATGAAGAGGATATATCAGTTAGGCATGGAACCGCACTATGCAGCACACGTGCTGATGCTGTGGAACGAAGGAGAATACCCTTGCGACATCAGAGTACGGCGTGCCAAGACACCCGGATTGATAGTTGTCGAACTGGAGGAACTGGAACTGGCGAACAAGATAGTGAATGCCACCGGATGCAAGGTGGCAATAAGGGAGGCTAAAGTATGAAACGCGCTTATTCACCTACCGAAGTTCAACAGATGAACATTCCCTGTTTCCCTTTCGAGGGAGAATGGGAAGCAGCGTTCGGGCGACCCGGGCGCACCGGCACGTGGATTATTTGGGGTGAGAGCGGAAACGGTAAAAGTGCATTTGTGATGAAGCTGGCGAAATACCTCTGCCGGTGGTGTACGGTGGCTTACGACAGCCTTGAGGAGGGGACGGGGCTTTCTTTCCAAAACACGCTGAACCGTGAGCGGATGGACGAAGTGAACCGCCGTTTCAAGATTCTTGACGGTGAGCCGGTGGACGACCTGAGCGAACGCCTCTCCAAACGCCGAAGCCCGGATGCGGTCATCATCGACAGTTTCCAATATACCGGACTGACATACGCCTCCTATAAAGCCCTCAAGGAAAAGCACCGGAACAAGCTGCTGATATTTGTCAGCCATTGCGAGGGACAGAATCCGGAAGGCAGAGCCGCCAAGAAAGTCGCCTACGATGCGGACATGAAGATATTCGTTAAAGGCTTCCGGGCGATGTGCAAAGGCCGCTTCAAAGCGGAAGAGGGTTCTTATTTCACCATTTGGGAAGAAGGAGCCGCACAATATTGGAATGAATGACAAACAATAATAAAAGCATACGAACATGGACGAAGCAATCGAGAAAATCATCAGGCAGGCGGAACAGGAAACCGCACGGCTTCCTTTCGAGGAACAGGCATACGTGTATCAGGAAACCGCCAACCGGCTGGTCAGCCTTTCATCCGAAGTGCTGATGCAGGCTTATCCGATGGAGGAGGACTGACCTATGGCACGGAACTACGCACGTTTTTACGTCCTCCTCAGCCGGATGCCCGCACCGGACAAAGAGGAACTGAAGGCATCGCTGGTCAGCCAGTACACCGGAGGCAGGACGGAATCGCTCCGCGAGATGAGCGCGAAGGAGTACGACGCGATGTGTGACGCGCTTCAGCAAGCGGACGCCGGTTACAAGGCACGGGAAATCGCCCGGATGGAACTGCGCCGCAAACGATCCGCCGTATTGCACCAGCTTCAGCTGCTGGGCATCGACACGACGGACTGGGACAGGGTGAACGCCTACTGCCAGCACCCCCGCATCGCCGGGAAAGAGTTCCGGAGGCTGACCGCCGACGAACTGGACACGCTGAACGTCAAGCTCCGCATCATCCGGCGCAAGGACAAGGATAAAAACATGGATTATTCACTTTTAAATTAATGGAATATGGCAACAGAAGAAAAACAGACCGTAGAAATGACGGCGGAAGAGAAAGAACAGTTTGAGGCGTTCAAGGCCGAACAAGCGGCGGCGAAAGCAAAGGAACAGGCGAAGCGTGACCGCGAGGCATACCGCGACTTGGTAGACGAGACCATCGACCAGGCGATACCCTCGCTGCAATGCCTCAGCCAAGGCATCAAGGACACGAAGCAGTCCATACTGGACAACTTCCAGAGCGTGATCGACATGAAGTCGGAAGTGCTGAAACTGAAAAAGGACGGGCAGCGCTCGGACACCTTCACCAATTCGAAAGGCGACAAGCGCATCACCATCGGCGTTTACACCACCGACGGCTACCGCGACACGGTGGAGGACGGCATCGCCATCGTGAAGGAGTACATCGAGGGGCTGGCGAGCGACGAGAAGACGAAAGCCCTCGTCAAGATGGTGCTCCGCCTCCTGGCACGCGACGCCAAAGGCACGCTCAAGGCGAGCCGCGTCGTCCAACTCCGGAAAATCGCCGAGGAGACCGGCTCGGAACGCTTCATGGAAGGCGTTCAGATTATCGAGGAAAGCTACCAGCCCGCCATCAGCAAGAAGTTTATCCGGGCGGAGGTCAAGAACGAGAACGGGGCATGGGTATGTATCCCTTTAGGCATGACGGAGGCATGAGCGTATGATTATCGCGGTGGATTTTGACGGGACGATCGCCCGGAGCGATTACCCCGACATCAAGGGCGAGATGCCCTACGCGGGTGAGGTGCTCCGGAGGCTGCACGCCTCCGGGCATTACATCATCCTTTGGACGTGCCGGTGCGGAGACCGCCTGCTGGATGCCTTAAATTGGCTGCTGGAGCATAAGATACCTTTCGACCGCATCAACGACCACAATCCGGATAACGTCCGGCTTTATGGCGAGGGAGGCAACAAGGTCTATGCCCACTGTTACGTGGACGACAAGAACGCGGGAGGCTTTCCCGGCTGGCTGGAGGTAGAGAAATGGATAAACGAAACGGAAACCGAATATCAAAACAGGATAAAGCAATGAACAACCTATTCGACAGATTTAAGAAGAAGCGGGAGTTCCGCCAGTCGGAACAGCCCCGCCAGCCGGGATGCCTGGCTCCCAAACGGGAAAAGAAGATACCGCCCCACATCGTAGCCTGTAAGGTGTGCGAGGGCAAGGGCGAAAAGGATGGCACTACCTGCCCGCAGTGCAAAGGCTCCGGGCGTGTCATCGTATCGTGTGAGGTAACAACGTATGTATCGGCTTATGTGCCGGAAACAAATAAAATGGAGGTAACAAAATGAAACGGGTACAAGGGACAAAAGGCGTGCAGCGCATGGAGTGCATCAACGCCGACATGAACAAATGGAGTGTCCGCTGGGACATTCAGGACAACCCTTCGGAAGAGGGCAAGACAACGGACGGCATTAACTACATGGAGGAAACCTTCTTGTTCAAGCCGGAACTGGGCGACGTGCAGTCGATCGTGTCTTTCTGGTGCGGCAGCACGGAAACCGAAGCGCAGTTTGTATTGGATGGCAAGACGGTTGGGATGACCGAACAAGGCCTGCTGTTCCTGCGCAGCCAAGCGGAACAGGCGGAAAGGGACGGCGATGACTCCGTTCCCCTTGCCACATCCGACGGCGTGGTGGAGGTTACTCCGGAGGAAGCCTTGTTTATCATCGGGCGTATGACGCATTACCTTTCAGCCTGCAATAACGCCACACTTGCCAAGCTGAAAGAGATAGAGGCAGCGGAGGACATCGATACGCTGACGGGCATCAACTTCTCCGACGGTTATCCGGAGGCGGACAGCATGACGCTGGAGGAAGTACGCGCCGCCATCAGCAACCGGAAGCCGACCCTGCAAGACCAGGCGGTCAGCTTTGCCCGGATGACCATCAACACGGTGGAACTGTCCGATGGCGACGCACTGGCGGTGAAAGACCTGCACCCGTCATGGGAATCGTTTATCGGCAAGGAAATGAAGGCGAAGACCCGCGTAACCTACGGTGAGGGACTGTTCCGTGCCCGTCAGGACATCAGCGTGGTGTTGGAAAACCAGCCGCCCAGCATAGACACCGCCGCACTCTATGAGGAAATCAATGAGGAGAATGCCGGAACACTGGATGACCCGATACCTTATAATAACAATATGGAGTTGTTCGCGGGCAAGTATTATTCGCAGGACGGTACGGTGTACAAATGTACCCGCGACACCGGACAGGCGGTCTATCAGGATTTGGCCGATTTGGTCGGTATTTATGTGGAAGCAGTGAAGTAAAAAGGCGGTTTTTGAGGGCTTAAAGCCTATATAGTGAAAAAGCGGTGTCGAAGGATACCGCTTTTTCACTATATAGGCTTTGTTTTTCAATATGTTACACAACAACACATTCTTTTTGCCGATGCAGATGATTGTACATATCTTTGCAACATAAACGAACATAAATAAATTAAATATGATGCATTATGTAAAAGCAGCGGATGTCATTTCTCCGCAACAGTATGTAACAAACGTAAAAGTTATTTTTGATGGAGGCCTTCACTCATTTTCTGTAGCTGAAATAGAATGGGAAGGTGGAAATTGTATCGGCATAAGGTGGAATGTTGCGCGTAATGAATGGGTACGCGAAGATAAGAAAAATGGGGATTGTGCCTGTTTGGGTATGCCAACATCTCACGGAAAGCCAGTTTGGTTTATTCTTCCTTCAGTTTCTGTCAAATATTTACATCAAATGATAGAAGATGAGAAGAAAAGATTGAAAGAAGAGGGTCTATTAAATGAATGACAATTAACAAAAAGGCGGGACGTGTAAAAATGTTCCGCCTTTTGCTTTGCCGAACGCGGATTTTCCGTACTTTTGTATAAAGTATCAATATTACAGCAAGATAGATGAATTACAAGGGTTATTCCTACGAGAAGCGCGTCATCGAGGTGAACGAGATATACGACGAATACGCCAAATCCGGTCTTTCCAACCGCGAGATTTGGCGCAGGTATATTTACCCCATTTACGGCATCTCCGAGAAGACCTTCTACAACTACATCAACGCCGCCGCCAGCCCGAAAGTGCTTGCCCGGAAAGAAACCGTGCAGCTCAGCCTTTTCGGATAAAATCGGGCGGCACAGGGTGTTTCACCAGTTTCTTCTTTCCCGAAAGGTCGTACACCATCGCCTGAAAGACCTCCGTGTCGTCCAGTATCTCCTCGTGGTCATGGCAGGGGATGGAAGCCGACCGCTTGAACGATCCCCAGCATTCCCCCTCGAACCCGTGAAGGCAGGCGTTTACCTTGTCCAGCAAGTCCAAATGGAACTCCGCACCGTCGAACCCTTCCGGAACGGCGGAAGTCAACACGTGCAGCCCGACGGTCAGGTCCGCGTCCTGAACGCCTCCCTGCTGGTGCCGCCACGAGATTTTCCCGAACTCCACGAACACGGCGGGCATCGGGAACACCGCCTCCTCCGTGATGAACTCGACCTGCCTGTTCCATAGCCCGACGTGCTTCACCGCCCTTTCCGGCGATTTCCCGGCTTTTCTTTGTTCCTCTATATATTCCGCCGGCGCGAATACGATGCCGCCCCCGTCGGCGAGAATGAGGCGTGAAAGACGCTCTTTCAGTGCCTGATACAATTCTTTCCTCATAAACCTATTGCTTTTTAATGATCGGATGCCGTTTCAAGTACTCTTCCATGTTTCCGGAGACGATGTCGCGGATAATCCTGTCGGTCGCCCGTCCGTGCCCGATGTACCGGCGTTCGGGAATCTTGATGACCGAACCGACCTTTTTCAACGCCATAGCCCGGTAGAACGCCTCCTTATCGGAAAGCTCCCGGTTGCGTTTGTCGTTACGGAGGCTTCCGTCCTTCTTGTAGCGGTATTTGCCCCGCGTCTCCTTCAGCTTGGCGAAGAAGTAACCCTTCATCTTCCGGGTGACACGTATTTCCCCGCCCTCGTTGTGGATGCGGGCATACGGTTTGGATGACGAATACACCAGTTCGTCCTTGCGCCTGCGGCTACGGATGCTCCCGCGAAGCCCGCCCGTGCGCTGCATCAGCGAGCCCACGCCGTCATCAAACTTGCGCTCCGGCCATTGCTGTTCGTCGAAGAACGCCTTCCGCTCGAAGTTCCGGTCGAACTCCTCGTCCAAATCGGTCTTTATGTCTTCCAGCGACCGGTCTATGACCTCTTTCTTAAAATCTCCGTCCATTGGATTGCGTTTTTAAAAAGTAATTCCTATATTTGCGCTGAAGAAAGCATTTGGCGTGTGGACTGACCTTGCGTATGGCATAAGTAGTCGCCGCCGGGTGCTTTCTTCATTTTCTTATCCTGTCGGTGATGGAGTAAAGGAAATATTTGGTGGACACCATTCCCTTCGCGTTTTTGCTGTCGAACTCCGCCACGTTCAGATAGACGGTTTTCCCGTCGATTTCCCCCTTGAAATAGTGGAACCTCCGGATGTCGTCCTTCCTCTCATGGCTCAGGGACTCGGAAGACTTCACATAGACGGACTGCGCCAGCACCTTGTCCAGCCCGGCAAGATGCTTCTTTTTCAGCACCGACGACCGTCCGAACGTGTCGCTGTACAGGTGCTTGTTGCCTTCCTTGCGGAACCCGATGTTTCTCGGCGTGCCGTCCACCTCCAGCGCGACCTTCCTTTTCAGGAGCGGCTTCATCTCCTGCATGTAGTACTTGCGCTGGATGGCCGCCTGCGTCTTGGCGATGTCCTTGGCGCATTCCTGAATGAGCGGGCACGCGGCGCAAAGCTCGTTGGCGGGGATCTTCGCCAGTTCCAGCCCGTTTTTCTTGCAAGTGGCGCATTTGGCGATGGTGTACGAGTTGTAAGCCGGGTACGCCGCCCGCCGTTTACCCGGATTGAACCGGAACATCTCGGCATACTTGCCTTCAGTCGCCTTGTCGCCCGCTTTCATGGCCTCCGCGCTGTCGGTTGCCGGATATTTGGCGGCACGCACCTTGACCACCGTACAGCGGCAGTTGAAGCCGTTCGGCGGGTAATACTTGTCCCAAAACGGGTCGGATGCCGGAAGGGTGATGCCGTTCAACGCCTGATGCGCCGGGCGCACCTTCCGGTCTCCCGCCGTGCGGTACTGCAGCAGGTAGCGTCCTTCCCCCTCATCCCGCTGGTCTTCCCACCGTGCCGCCATCGACGCGCTCTGTACGGCAAAGGCGTATTCCGTCTTCAGGTAGTGTTTGTTATAAGCCGCGTTTATCGTTTGAACGTCGTTTGAAAACCGTTCAAACGGCTTCAGGTTGCCCTGTTCGTCCAGCAGCATGGCGGCGGCTTCCTTCATCTCGTGGAAGGCCTTGAACCCGGAGAACACGCCCGCGCTTTCCCGGAGGCTGGCGACCATCGCTTCGGTCGGTGCGGACTGCTCGATGCCGCGCTCTATCCCTTTCGCCAGATAAGCCGCCGTTTCCTCTACCAGCCTTTTCACCGGTTTCTCCTGCATCATGCCCGCTCCGAAGATGCGTTTGCCGTGCAGCCACCTCACCGCCTTTTCAAACGCCGCCTCGATGCCCGACGTGTCCGGATAGTCATCCGCCGCCAGTTCCAGCGTCCCTATATTATATAAGGAGGATATCCGCCGGTGCAGCCCCGCGTAGTCGGCGGGGCTCAGTCGAAAAAAGGGCGCGCCAGTTGTGCAGAAGTGTCCGGAGTCTCCTTCTTGCCCGTAATGGGCACGCCGTACTTGTCGATAAGGTACTGGGGATTGACCTCGAAGCGGTCGAGTATCATCTTTTCATACTCCAGCTGCTGTTCCGGCGTGTAGTCGATGGAGTTGTCCCATTCGAAGCGCAGCCCCTTCACCGGGAAGCCGTGCTTCACCATGCGCGGCAGGAGCTGGCCGTTCACGATGTCCCTTACCAAGTCCGCGTCTTTTTCCACCACATTCTCGAACACCTCCAGATGCACCTCCGACTGCGAGAGGCTGCTGCCGTTGTCGATGGTCATCGTCTGGTTGAGGATGCCTTTCGAGAGCTCCGAGTTCGCCCGCTCGATGCGCTTGTCGTAGACGTTGAAGGCATCGCCGCGGGTGGTCTCCTTGATGTCGATGTCCGTCCCGTCGGGGAACAGCCCCCAAGCCGCCGCGCCCATCGACGAAAGCATGTTCTCTATCTGCGTGCGGTCTTTCGGGTCGCGGGCCGTGGTTTTGGCGATGCGGATGGGCATCCCGAAAATCTCCCCGAACTGGTCCCAATACGCCAGCATGTTCTTTTTGGGGATGGTCTGCGTGGCGGCTTTCAGGTACAGGCCCAAGTCTTTCGGCTTTCCCGCCTCGATGACCCAGTCCGCCATCGGCCCCTCGCGGTAAGGGAAACCGCTGCTCCAGTCGTCGCTCTGCTCGACGACAATCACCCCGTATTCGGGAATGACGTGTTTGCGGTTCACCAGTTCCACGCCGGTATAACTCATTTTCCCGTCTACACTGACCACGTCGCCAAGCTGGACGAGCGAGTGTCCCCAGTAGCGGGAATCCAAGATGTACCCGACCAGATCCTTGAACCATACCGTCTCCAGAAGCGTGGTCGCTTCATCATCCTGTTTCCCTTTCGCGTCCACCAGCTTGAACGCTTTCTTTTGGGTGAATCCCTTGCGCTGGTCCACGCAACCGGAAAGGTGCAAGTCCACTTCCACGTCGCGGTAGATGTCGTACAGGCTTTGCCTTTTCGGGTTCTCGATGTCGATGGCGCGCTGCCACGCCTGCCGCCACGACCGCATGTCCTTCTGCGTCAGGGCTTCCGCCTGCAGTTTCAGTTCGACGGTCAGCGACTGGAGCCGCCTGCGGTCTTTGGACGACGCCAAATTGTAGCCCCCGATTTTATACTTGTTTCTTTTCGCCATAATCCGTTACCATAAATAAACGTTCTTTTTCTCCGATCCCCACTTCATGGGGTTGTTGATGTCCTCCTCGCCGTCCTCTCCCGTTACGGTCGGCAAGTCCGGCGTGATTTTCCCCGCCTGCACGCCTTCCAGCCATTTGACGGCAAGTTCGTAACGCTCCTTGCGTATGTCGTGCCCCATTTTGTTCGGCAGCCACGAGGAGAGGTGATAAAGCGCCACGTCGCAGGTGCGCATCACGACAAGGTCGTTGCGCTCCGCTCCGGTGGCGGCGAAAACCTTTTCCACGTCGTACCGGCTGCGCAAGTATCCGGACACTTCCTCGATTGCCATCCGCTCCGCACGCTCCCGGTTCTCTTCGGAACTTTGCTGCAATACGCTGAGTGCGGTACTGCTGGCCACGATGTAGTCTTCTTCTGTCAGGAACATAGGCTATGCGGTTATAAGGATGGCTTTCTTTTCCAAATCCTGAATGGTCGTCCCCTTGCGGAACTTCCTGCTCCGGATCATCGTTTTCAATTCCTGTTTGGAATATACTTTCGGCACGCCCGCCACCAATAAAACAAGGTATTTCCGGCGGCTCGCCTTTGATAGTTCGTCAGCCAATCTGATGGCCCGCCTGATTCTGTAATTCAGGATAAAATCTTTGATAAACTGTTTCATGTCTTACCACATATTTTTAGGAGACCGGCGTTGGCCGATGCTCGGTTTGAACTCTTGTATCCGGGTATGCTTCTGCAAAACGTAAATCGCCCCCTCGTCCGCGTCGGGCCCGTCATCGTGCGTGCGGCTCCCCTTCTCGATGGAGAGCGTCTGTTCGATGCCCGCCAGCATGTCCGGGTCATTCTGCAAATCCTCGTTGTAAAAGACGAAGCCGCGTTCCCACAAGGGCGACACCGCCTCGATGCGGGCGAACTTGTCCGGTTTCTTCCGCCTGTCCGCCTGTATGGGAAGCTGGTAGCCCCGTAAACGCCCCTCGGTCTCGAACTCGTCCAGCAGGATATCCTGAAGGAAGTTCGCCTCGATAAGGTACCGGCAGATTACCCCCTCCGGCATCCGTTCGTGCAAGTCGTAGAACCAGCGCACCATTTCCGAGACGCTGCACTGGCGCACGAAGGCGAAGAGGTGGTGCAGTTCCGTCCCCGCCTTGCCCCATACCTTGATGGCCTTGTAGTCGTTCTGCGCCGAGCCTTTAAAGGAGGGGTCGCAATAGGCGACAATCTCGTCGTACCGGTCGAGCGGCAATATCTTTTTCCACCTGATCCAGTCCTTGCGGAATACCGAGCCCTCCTTTATCGGGTTGTTCATGTATTCCTTCTCGAAGGCGCGGTAGCCCATGAACTCGCGTTTCTCCCGGATGCGCTCCTCCGTCCAGTATTCCGGCCATGTGGATTTTCCGCGCCTGTCGATGACATTCACCTGGCTCACCTCCACGCCGTTGGATGCCGAGATATTGGCGAGCACGCTGCATTTGCTGATGAGGTTGCCCACCATGATGAACCGCCCGCCTTCCGCCCCGAACGCGCCGAACAGGGCTTCCTTCACCCATTCGGTCATCTTGCGGACACGGCTGTCGTTCTCGCAAAGCTCGTCGTCGTCGAGGTCGTCGATGACGATGTAGTCCGGCCGCCGGTTGCGGTAGCGGAGACCACGGGGCGACTGCCCGCGTCCACGTGCAAAGAACGCCACGCCGTCCGAGGTGACGAACTCGCCGTCCTGCCAGTTCCCGGCATTGTACTTCGTGCCGAAATCGTGCGTGTACCGGCGGTTGTACTGCAGTTCCGCCTGTATGTCCCCCAGCAGGGTGCAAGCCGAATCCTCCGACTTGCCCACGAGCACCATCACGTTTATCTCGTGCCGCTTCTGCGCCATGAGCCACATCGGTATCATCACGTCCATGTGGGTTGACTTCGCCTGACCGCGCGCCCATTTGAACACGGCTTTCAGCGTGCGGCGTTTCAGTATCTTCTTCGCCGCCTCGATGTGGTGGCGTGCCGACGGTATCACCTTGCCCGTTTCGCTGTCGGTGCAGTAGTGCGGGAAATAATACGTCACGAAATAGGCGTAATCCTTCCGGGCCCGCTCGATGCGCTCCAGTTGCTGGGCTTTCGTTTCGGTCGCATTGACGGTGGAGAAGTTCTGTATCGTCTCGCAAAGCTGTTTCCACCGCTTGAGGGCTTCCTTCTGTGTGAGTTGCGCTGCCATTGCTGTACCTTTTATACATTACGGATGTTCCGCCGACACCTGCTCGGCGATGAACATGTCCTGGTAGCGGTTCGTCATCTTGAGGAAATCCACCGTCAGTTCCTTGTCCGCCTGCGTGCGCGCCACCAGCCAGTTGTTGTACGAGGTGAGCACCTCTATGATCGTGGTGGCGTTGGTGCGCTTGTCTATCTTCTCGATGCTGGATGCCAGCTTCGCCATCTCGTCGGCGGTCATCTCGCCGCTCTCCAGCCTTTCGTCGGCCTTGCGCATGATTTTTGCCACCAGTTCCTTGCGGGTGATGGATTTGGCGGTGCGCAGCGCGTCCCAGCCTCCCTCGCCGACCCACTTGTTCACGGTGACGCGGGAAACGCCGACCTTCTCGGCGACCAGCTTCTGCGTGTCCCCGCTCAGGTAGTAGAGCCTCGCGAGCTCCTTTGTCTTTTCCAGTTCCTTCTTTGATAATGCCATTATTGTATGCGTTCGGGTTTGCTTTCCGGCAAAATTGTAAAGGATTCCGCCGCCGGGCAACAAAGCGTGCAACGCTTTCCAAGAACCGCGAAAGGCTTTCACAGAAGCGTGCAAGCGTTGCACACTTTCTTTGCCCGCCCTTTTCCCCGATGTAAGTTTGCGGCATATCAAGCGAAAACTGGAAATGGCGAAACGAATTGTAATCAGCGACGAATCGGTGAACTGCTACGGCACGTGGATCAGCACGGAAGGCATGGACATCTCGCAGTACGAGAAGAACCCTGTCCTTTTGTGGATGCACTGGCGCGGTGTGATCATCGGCTGTATAAAGGACATAAGGAAGGAGGACGGGCGTGTGACCGGCGAGCCTTGGTTCGACGAGGTGCGCGAGGAATCCAAGCAGGCGAAAGCGCAATGGGAAAAAGGGACGCTCCGCATGGCGAGCGCATGCGTCGACGTAGTCGAGGTAAGCGACGCGCCGGAGCATGTCAAGCCCGGACAGTACCGCGCCGCCGTCACCCGCAGCAAGCTGACGGAAGTCAGCATGGTGGACATCGGCGGCAACGACAACGCGCTGCCCTTGGTGCTGTCCTTCAGAGGAGAGGAACTTAAACTGGCATCCGGCGAGGAATGCGACTTCCTGCCGCTGCTTCATAATAACCCAAATAAAGACGAAAAGATGGACTTTAAAGCGATCGCCCTCAAACTGGGCTTGCCGGAATCGGCAACGGAGAATGAAATCCTTTCCGCCATCGAGGTGCTCCTAGGCTACAAGACGGCCAACGAGCAGCTGAGGCAGGAGAAAGAGAAGATGCAACTGGCGGGCATTACCGCCGCGGTGGAAGCAGCCGTCACGGAACGGCGTATCACGGCTGACAAGAAAGACCATTTTGTCGAGCTCGGTAAAAAGGTGGGGCTCGATACCCTGAAGCTGACTTTCGAAGCCATGACGCCGGTACAGAAACCGCTTGACCTGATACATCCGGTATCCGGAAGTTCGGGGACGAGCGGATGGAAGAAGCTGTCGGACGTGCCGGCGGACAAGCTGATGGAACTGAGAGAGAACGACAAGCCCGCCTATATGCGGCTATACAAGGCCGAGTATGGCGTGGAATGCCCTAAGTATTGAACCAATTAAACTGATTAAAAGATGAGAAGCAAAGTGATCAAAGCTACCTTCGCCCTCCTGTTCAACGCAGTGATGGGCATCATGATTGCCGCAGTAATGGGCGTTCCGGCAGCAGCCGGAGCCGCCACCGCCGTAGCCGTCTCCCTCGCGGCGGGGAGCTTCATGCCTTCGGGCGCATTGTGTGAAGGCGTGCTGACGGAAGTATGGACAGGCGAACTTATCAAGACGCTCCGTGCCGGAGACGTGGCCACATTCCTTGACGGCCTGCCTGATTATTCGCAGTACGCGGAAAACGACGTGATCCACATGATAGACGTGGGCGGAGACCCTGACGTGCTGGTGAACAACACGACATACCCGTTGACCATTCAGGAAATCACGGATACCGATGCCGCCTTCAGCCTTGACAAGTTCCAGACCAAGCCGACCCCGGTCACGGACGATGAGCTCTATGCGTCTTCATACGACAAGATGGCGAGCCTGAAAGACCGCCATGCGGAAGCCATCAAGGAAAAGAAGTTCGCCAAGGCCATCCACGCGCTGGCTCCGGACAGCAACGGTGCGAAGACCCCGGTCTTGAAGACCACCGGCGAAATCGTGGACGGCGGAACGACTGGGCGCAGGCGTCTGCAGATGTCGGACATCATTGCGCTGAAGGACAAGTTCGACAAGATGAAGATACCCGTACAGGGGCGCAGGCTGGTTCTATGCAGCGACCACGTGAACGACCTGCTGCTGACCGACCAGAAGTTCAAGGACCAGTATTACAACTACACGACCGGTAAGATCGCCAACCTGTACGGCTTCGAGGTGTACGAGTATTCGGACAATCCTGTTTACAAGACAGCGGGCACGAAGGTCGCTTTCGGAACGGCTGCGGGCGAGAACGAGTATCAGGCATCCGTCGCATTCTACACCAAGCGCGTGTTCAAGGCTTCCGGCTCCACGAAAATGTATTATTCGGAAGCCAAGACCGACCCGCTGAACCAGCGCAGCCTCGTGAACTTTCGCCACTACTTCATCGTGCTGCCGAAGAAGAAGGATGCGATGGGAGCCATTATGTCGGACTACGCGACGGCATCCGTCGGATAAGGAGGTGACGAATGGAACCAAGAGGCATCCGGAACTGCAATCCGGGCAACATCCGGATTACAAAAGACAAATGGCAGGGGCTGCGTGAGAAGCAGACTGACGGCGCGTTCTTCCAGTTCACCGAGATGAAATGGGGATACCGCGCCCTCATCCGCACCCTGCAGAACTACCGCAGGAAACACGGCTGCCGGACGGTGGCGGACTTCATCCGCCGGTGGGCTCCGGATAACGAGAACAACACGGCATCCTACATCACCGCCGTATGCCGGAAGCTGGAAGTCCCCACAACATACGTCCCGGACGTGGAGGAGAAAGGCACGATGTGCGCTTTTGCCGCCGCCATATCGGAAGTGGAAAACGGCGTGCCCGCGGTTAGGACGGACGTGGAAGCCGGTTGGGAACTGTTGTAAACGAAGGATTAAACTTGTACGGTCAGGATGGAAATAACAGAAATAGTCTCTTTGGTGTTCGGCGTCGTCTCCGCCCCTGTCAGCCTGTGGATTCAGAACATGCTGCTGCGCGGCAAGTATAATGCGGAAATCGAACAGCTCCGCGCCGAGATAGAGGCCTCGAAAACGGACACGCGCGGCGACGAACTGGAAAACGTCAAGAAGGCGATGTCCATCCTGATGGAGCAGGTAGTCGAACCCTTAAAAAAGGAAATCAATGCGATACGCAAGGAAGTGGCACGGCTCAGGCGTGCCGTCGAGAAAGTCAATTCTTGTCCCCATGCTGCTCGTTGCCCTGTGCGTGACGAGTTGCAGAAGCCAGAGGAATGCGAGCCCCGCGCCCGTGAGCCTACCGGATAACGTGGTACGGGAGCGGGTCGTGAAGGTGCCCGTCCCGGCTGATTCGGCGTTGCTCTCCGCCCTGTTCGAGTGTGACAGCAACAGCCAGGTCATCCTGAAGGCGTACAACGAATTGAAGTCGCGGAACGTGGAAAGCCGTCTTTCCTTTGAGGACGGAAGGCTGGACTACAGCGCGACGGCTGCGCGTGACACGGTCTATATACCGGCAGAGGACTCCATTGTCTATGTGCCGCAGTATGTGGAAGTCGAGGTGAACCGGCTGACATGGAAGCAGGAAACATGGATGCGTGCCGGGAAAGTCCTTTCGGCATTCTCCGCCCTCCTGCTGGTCTTTATACTGATTAGAAAACGATTAAACAAATAGAATTATGGCATTACCAAATGTAAACATCACATTAGGAAACGGCAACATCGGCGCGGTGACGCTTTCGGATGACGGCATCGCCGGGCTGATCGTGACGGGCGCGGCTGTCAGCACGACGCTGGAACTGGATAAGGCATACGTCATCTCATCGACAGCCGACCTGAAGAAGCTCGGCATCACGGAGGAAAACAATCCGCTTGCCTACAAGGACATCCTTGCCTTTTACACGTCGGCGGGCGACGGGGCGGAGCTCCACCTGCTGGTGACTGACGAGGAAAACTCCCTGACGGACATCTGCTCGATGGAGGACGGCTCTCCCCTGAAGAAGCTGATAGATTCGGCAGCAGGGCGCATCCGGCTCGTGGGGATCAACGTCAATCCCGGCTCGGAGTACGAGGCTACCGTGACCAGCGGCATCGACCAGGACGTGGTGACGGCTGTTACCGCCGCCCAACAGGTGGCTGAGAATTACATGAACCAGATCGCCCCGTTCGTGGTGCTTCTTCCGGCGTTGGGCTGGAACGGATCGACAGACAGCCTGTACCAGCCGCGCGAGGGCAGCCAGAACTGCGTGTCGGTCGTCATGGCATCGGGCGGCAAGGTCGGGGACGGCAAGTTCTATTCCGCCGCCATCGGGCAGGTGCTCGGAAGGCTCGCGACGTGCGCCGTGAACATCTCCCTTGCCCGCGTCCGTGACGGCAGCATCGCCGCAGCCGGATATCTGACCGACGGCAAGACGCCGGAGGACGACTTCAGCCTGTGGAACACCCTGCACGATGCCGGGTACATCTTTTACCGCACCTACATCGGCAAGAACGGCTATTACCTGAACGACGACGCGACCGCCGTCGCCACGACGGACGACTACCACCGCCTGTGCCTGACCCGCGTCATACAGAAAGCGCTGGTCATCTGTTACAAGACCTATATTGACGAGATACTGGACAGCATCGAGGTAGACCCCGAGACCGGGCAGGTCCCCCAGCCGATGTGCAAGTATTACGAGCAGCTGCTGGTCCGCGCCATCAACACGAACATGGACGGCGAGATCTCAGGGTTCACCGCCTACATCGACCCGGCGCAGGACTTGATCACCACCGGACGGCTCAGCATACAGGCGAAGATCGTTCCGACCGCTCTCCTGAAGGAAATCAACGTGGACTTATCATTCAACAACCCATTTAACAACGCATAAGCATGGCAAGTTTCAATTCAAAGGAATTCGCTTGGATAGACGTGAACGTGGTGCTGCTGGGCAAGCCCGTCGCCGGGCTGCGCGGCATCGAGTACAAGTCCAAGCGTGCGAAGGAAGCCCTGTTCGCCACCGGCAAGAAAGCCCGCGGCATACAGATGGGCAAGAAGGAATACGAGGGGACGATCACCGTCCTGCAGTCTGAACTGATCGCGATGCAGGCGGCGGCCAAGCAAGCCGGGTACGACGACATCACCGACCTGGAGTTCGACATCATTGTCTCCTACATTTCGGAAAGCGGCGTCGTGCAGACCGACAAGGTGGTGAACGCCTCCGTCACGGAAGCCCCGAACAGCATCAAGGAAGGCGACCTCTATTCGGAACACGCACTGCCCTTCATCGCGTGCGACGTGGAATACAATGTTGTGTAACCCTATAATTAAGGAATAAACGATGAACGAAGAAAAAGCGACGAAAACCATCACGCCCGAACAGGTAGAGGCGTGGAAGAAGAAGCACGGCGACGTGTTCTGCGTTACCGTAGGCGACAAGGTGGCTTACCTGAAGCGTCCCGACCGCAAGACGCTCGGCGCGGCGGCCGTGGTGGGCAAGAACGACCCGATGAAGTACAACGAAATTCTCCTTGCCAACTGCTGGCTGGCTGGCGACGAGGAAATCAAGGAGGACGACGCGCTGTTCCTCGGCGTATCCGCCAAGCTGGGCGAACTGGTCGAAATCAAGGAGGCGGAACTAAAAAAATTATAAGCCGGACAAGCGTCGCGGAAAAGCCCGGCTGGATGTTCCTCGCGGACACCCTTGTCCGGGCTTGGCTGCATATCGACCCCTCCACGCTCAGCGACGAGGAATGGGGGCTGCAGGTCACGATGGCGGAATGGGCTAAATTCGATTTTATCAACAGTATCGGTAAATTATGGCGAACACGGTAGAATACATCTTCTCCCTGCGCGACCAAATCAGCGCGAAACTGGGCGGCATCACGGCGACCTCCGACAAGACGGCGGCCGCCCTGCTCGGCGTGCGCGACAAAGTCCGGACGGTGGATGCCGTTTGCCGTGATACCGGCACGACCATCGGGTCGCTCAAGATGCGCATCGACGCGCTGCAGGCCGAACGGGAATGGATACCGGCGGACAACCTTGCGGCCATCAAGGAGTACAACCGCGAGATAAACCGCTTGACCGGCGAACTGGAACGGCTGGAGACGGCAGCCGGAGGCGGGAAGTTCAAGAAATGGGCTTCGGAAGCCTTCGATGCCGTTCCCGGCGCGGGTCTGCTGAAGAACCCGCTGGTGGCGGGCGTTACCGCCATCGGTGCGGCGGGCATGTCCGGCATGAACTTCGACGAGAACATGGCGCAGGTGAACATCACCGCCCAACTGGATGAAGCCGGGCTGGACGGCCTGAAGGAACGCCTGAAACAAATCGCCGCCGAGAACAAGACCGACATCCAAGTGGTTCCCGTAGGCTTCGAGCGCATCAACTCGCAGGTGGACGACGTGGACCTGTCGCTTCAGATTCTGGACGCGGCGTTGAAGGGAAGCAAGGCGGGATTCACCGACCTTGACACCGTTTCGGCGGCATTGGCGCAGACGCTTTCCATCGTCGGCAAGGAAAACACGACGGCGGCGGAGGTGCTCGACACCTTCTTTGCCGCCAAGCGTGTCGGGGCGGGCGAGTTCGCGGACTTCGCCCGGTACATGCCGAACCTGATCGCCGGAGCCGACAACCTCGGCATCGCCTACAAGGAGGTGGCCGGGACGTTCGCCTACATGACCGGAAAGGGGCAGAGCGCGGAACGCGCCGCCACGCTGATGGAGAACGCCTTCTCCGTCATGGGGCGTGTGGACGTGCGCAAGAAACTCTCGGAAGCGGGCGTGGACATTTTCGACGACACCGGCAAGATCCGGAGCATCGTCGATATATTCTCCGACTTGGAAAAGGTGCTCGGCGGAATGACCGACGAACAGAAGTCCTCCGTGCTGGAGCAGTTCGGGCTGGTGGACAAGGAGGCGAAAAGCGCGTTTTCCGTCCTCATATCGGACATCGGCAAACTGGAGGCGTCCATGCACGACGTGGTGAACGCCACCGGAGAAACGGATGCCGCGCTGGAGTTCTCGCGCAACAGTGTGCAGCAGGCTACCGAAGTATGGAACCAGTTCAAGAACATCGGCCTGCAGGTGGGGGAAATCCTCCTGCCTGTCATCAGCGCGGGGCTGACGGTCGCCGGTGCAGTCCTTTCCGGCGTGTCTGCCGTGCTGGACGTGGTGGTCGGTTTCTTCTCCGGCTGGTTCACGCTCCTGCAAGAAGGCAATCCCGTTGTCGCAGGGCTGACCACGACGCTCGGCATCCTCACCGCCGCATTAGCCGCCAATTACGCATGGACGCAGCGGGCGGTCGTCATCGGCGGAATAAAGAAGGTGCTGGACATCGCCCAGACAGCAGCCACAAGCGGGCTGACAGCCGCGCAATGGGCACTCAACGCCGCCTTCTACGCCTCGCCGCTGGGGTGGATCGCCCTTGCCATCGGAGCGGTCATCGCCGCCGTAACCTATTGCTGGCAGAAGTTCGAAGGTTTCCGTGTGGCCGTACTCGGCGTGTGGGAGGTCGTGAAAGAGTTCGGGAAAACCCTGCTTGAAAGCATTGTGAAACCGTTCAAGCAGGTTTTGTCCGGCATCGGCGGCGTTTGTTCGGCAATCGTCAGCCTCCTGAAAGGGAACTTCAAGGAGGCCGCCACCCTTGCCAAAGAGGGCTTCAAGGACATCGGCGAGGGCGTATTGGGAGCCAATCCGGTATCCGTCATCACGAACACGGTAAGGAACGGCAACTATACCGAAGCGTGGGAACGGGGCAAACAGGCCGGGCACGACAGCTGGGCGGCTTCACAGCAGGCGGAAGACACCAATGCCGCCAACCGGCTGATGCCGGAACTCCCGGAAGCCGTTACCGCTCTGTCAGCCCAAACTCCCGACTTCGGCGCCCTGATGACGAAACTGGAAGGCGACGGGAAGACCGGAACGAAATCCCGGAACAGCGTGCTCCGGCTGGACGATGAGCCGATAGTCCCCGATTTGAACGAGACGGCGCAATACACTGCCATCACCCGGAAACTGGAACCTGTGACAGTCCCTGTGAAGCCGCAGGCCGAAACCGTTACGGCAAAAGTACAAGCCTCAGGGAACGCTTCGGAAACGGTTCTGCCGTCTCTGCCCAAAACGGATGAAATCACGCAGGAATATGACGGCGGGGAAACGGATTACCTTGCCGACATCACGCGGAACGTCCGGAAGATCGCCGCAGTCATGGCGTTGCCTTTGGCGGTGTCGCTCTCTCCCGCGAACACGGATGCCTACAACGTGGAGAATGTCCGGGAGACGAACAACACGTTCACTTCGGACAACAGCCGGACGTATAACGACAGCGGGCGGACGGTGCGGGTCGGCAAGGTGTGCGACGAGGTGGTCATCCACGTGGCGAACACCTCCGGGAAGGACGCGGACACCATACGGCAGGAAATCATGAACATCTTAAACGAACTGGGGGAAGGATAGCATGGCATCGAAGTACACATTCAAGGAAATAGGACAGACCGCCAAACGTGTCAGCACGTTCAACATCGGCGAACTGCTGCTGAACTTCATCGGCTACAAGGGCATACCCTATCCGGGCGGCTTCCTGTCCCGCACGCCGGGCAAGTACGGGGCGGACGAATACGCCTATCCGGGCGAACCGGCCTCGGAAAAGACCAGTTCCGACTTCGGAAGCACGCTCCGCAAGCGGGACGCGACGGGACGCTGGTATTTCATGCCGGTGGAACTGGGAGGCGTGGAACTTCCGAACACCGTCATCTCCATCCGGGGGAAGAAGACCATCGTGGAAACGGCGATGGTCGGGCGCAAGGGGACGGTCAAGGAGCTTATCTCAGTGGACGATTACGAGATACGCATCGCCGGGGTCTGCCTCGACACGGATTTTCCCGACCAGCAGATAAACGCGCTGAAGGAACTGTATGACATCAACGAGTCGGTGACGCTCAAATGCGCCCTGACCGACATCTTCCTCGACGAGGAGGACAAGGTGGTCATCAAGAGCATCGACTTCGCGGAGATGCGGGGCTGCGAGACCGCTCAGGCCTTCACGATGGAACTGGTCACTGACCGGAGTTTTGAACTGATAATGGAATGATATGTTTGTGCTGTGTTGTAACATAAAGATCGGCTCGGTTTCTTTCCAAAGCGTCCACGATGTGAGGATAAGGCGCAGCCTGTACGACCTTGCCGCCACCGCCGTCATCAAGGTGCCGGTAACCGCCGTGCTGAAACATGCCGGAGAGCCGCCCACGCATATCGAGACGGCGCAGGCGGTCAAAGCGGGCGACCCGGTGGAAATCAGGCTGGGGTATGACGGAAGCCTGAACACCGAGTTCAAGGGTTACGTGAAACGCCTGAACTATAAAGTCCCGCTGGAAATCGAATGCGAGGACGAGTATTACCGGACGCGCTTCATCAACTGCGTGTTCTCGAAGAAGGAAACGACGCTCAAAGAGTGTTTGAACGCTGTTCTAACGGGAATCCAGTTCGGCGAAGTCGTCCCCCTGACGCTGAAGAACTTCGTCATCAACGGCAAGCCGGGAAGCTGGGTGCTCGGCCTCCTGAAAAAGGAATACGGGCTGGTGGCGTATTTTGACATCGACGGGAAGCTGAACGTCGGCAAGGCGAACGGCGTGAGGGGGGAAACGGTGAAATACGTCCTCCGGGAGAACGTCATCAGCGACGACGAACTGAAATACCAGCTTGCCGCGGACGTGAGGCTGAAGGTGAAAGCCGTATGCTATTACAAGGACGGCACAAAGATAGAGGGCGAGCTGGGCGAGGACGGCGGCGAAGTCCGGACATTCTATTATTACGATGTGAAGGACGCCGCCGAACTGAAGACGCTTGCCGAAGAGGAACTGAAAAGGTACAGCTTCGACGGGTACCGCGGCAAGATAAAGACCTTCCTGTTGCCCTACGCCCTTCCGGGCATGGTGGCAGGCATCGAGGACAAAGTGTATAACGAACGGAGCGGTGACTACTTCATCGAGAGCGTGGAAACGTCTTTCGGCACGGGAGGAGGCCGCCGTACCGTTGAAATAGGAATCAAGGCATGAGCAAGGAAATGGAGGAACTGCGCCGGACGTTCCAGCAGCGGTTCGGCGGATCGGGAGACACGGTGTTTCAAGGCACCGTCACCGAAGTAAACGAGGACGAGTTTACCTGTACCGTGCAACGTGACGGGCAGGTGGATTATTTCGACGTGCGCCTTCGCGGGCTGGTAAAAGCGGAACTGCAGGGCTTCGCGTTCATCCCGAAGCTGCAAAGCACGGTGCTGGTCTGCCGCATCGGGAAAAGCAACGAGCTTTTTGTCTGTATGTTCACCGAAATCGACAAGGTGTATTTTACCGACAACGACTGGGAGGTGGTGATCGACACGGAAAAGCTCGATGCGAAAAAGGGCGGAAGCATCACCGTCCATGTGGACGCGGAAAAGCTGGAGGTTACGAACAGCGACGTGAAGGTCCTGCACGAAGCGGACGCGCTGACCGTCACGGCGGGCAGCACCACCGTCAAGACATCGACGGGAGGGGTTACCGTCACGCGCGGCGGTTCCGGTCTTAAAAAGACGCTGGACGACATGCTGGCGGCGATACAGACCCATACACACCCTTGCCCTATGGGAGCGACCAGCGTCCCCGCCAACGCCTCCCAGTTCGCTTCCATCAAGGCGGATTTACCGAACTATCTGGAGGGATAAGGCTATGAAGGACTACCAGCAACAGGCAAACGGGGATTTGGATCTGGGCATGGGCGACCTGCTCGTCACAGAAAGCACGTACCAGCACCAGCGCGACCTGCTCTATTCGGACAAGGGGCATATCCGGCAGAAGCCGGAGGCGGGTGTCGGCGCGGTGAACTACATGATGGACAACGACCCGGAAGCGCTGCTCCGCTCTACCCGTAAGGAGTTCACGGCGGACGGCATGAAGGTGACGAGGGTCGCTTTCTCCGAGTATTCAAACGACTTGAACGTGGAGGCGGACTATGAAAATGGTTGAAGTGAAAGACGAACAGACGCTGCTTGACATTGCCCTGCAGCACTACGGCACGGCGGAAGCCGTCGGGAAAATCCTGTCGGACAATCCCGGACTGGCCAACGACCCGTCCGCGGTGGTAGAGGCGGGACGGGAACTGGGGGCGTTCTACCCGGACATCAAGCTGAAGGCCGGGGCGCGGGTAAGCATCGATGACGACAGCCGCCTTGTGAAAAAGACGGTGGTCAAGAAAATAGAAAGGGACATCACCACTTATATGGAGGAACAATGGCAAGAACGATTGAACAGATAGAAACGAGCATCACGGAGAGGCTTCAGGCAAGTTTCAGCCTTTCCACGTCCGCCGCCGCGGAATGGCGGCTTTGGACGCATTGCGTGGCATACTGCATCCACCTTTTCGAGGTGGTCTTGGACACCTTCAAGAAGGAGATGGACGAGGACGCGGAAAGGGAGGTCGCCGGTACGCTGACCTGGTACAACGACAAATGCTACGAGTTCCAGATGGGGTACGAACTGGCGTTTGACGAGGTAACCGGGCTTTTGGAGTACAAGACGGTGGACGAATCCGCCCGTGTGGTGAAGATCGCCTCGGTGAACGTGGCGGAGGACAACACGATCATGTTCCGCGTCGCCACACAGGACGAGGAGGGGAAGGTCGTGCCGCTTACCAGCAACCAGCTGCTCAACTTTAAGAACTACGTGGACGCGATCAAGTTCGCCGGTACGAAGTCTCAGGTCATATCGACCGACGCAGACGAGGTGCGCTACGACATCAAGGTCTATTACAACCCCGCCAATCCGGTGGACACGGTGCGCGGGGCGGTGCTTGCCTCGCTGGAGGAGTTCAAGGTCTCCCAGCGGTTCGGCGGCGTCATCTACTCGCACAAGCTGATGGAAGCGGTTACGTCCGTCGCGGGTGTCGTTACCGCCAAGCTGGTGTCCCTCTCACGGAAAGGCACGGAAGACGAGGACTTCATCGCCATCGACACGATGTCCACGCTCCACGCCGGTTATTTCAACTATACGGAGGACAGCAAACTGGAGATGGTCTCCATAAACGATATTTAGCGCATGAACATCATCCTCAACTTCAAAGGCATCATCCGGCAGTACGTCGCACCGCACCGCCGCCAGAGGGTCCGCCTCAAATGGCTTTACGCCCTGCTCGACTTGGATGGGGTTTGGGAATCGTTCTCTTCATGGCGCGATTATTACCGCTACAAGGTGCACGTTACCAGCCAGCACAAGTCCCTGCAGGGGCACCTGAACAAGACGTTCGGCGGGGGCATCCTTGTCAAGAGCTACGAGGACCAGTTCCTCGACATCGGGCTGAACACGGAGCCGGCGCACTGGGTGCTGTTCGACGAACCTATGCCGGAAATCGCGCTGGAGGGCGAGGGCGGGCAGAGCTTCAGCGACATGGACTTCATCGTCTACGTGCCGGAAGGCGTGGACTTGAACCTTGTCCGGGCGGAGATAGAGCGTTACAAGATAGCAGACAGGACTTATAAAATAGTGACGAAAAAATGAAAAGGCATGTACAGTATCCCGGAGTCCGCAAATGGTCGGGCAACGACTTGTTGGAGTTGCAGGGCGAAGGGCTAAGCATTTCCGACCAGTTCTTTTCGCAGTACGGCGACTGTATCATCTGCGGTTGCGAGGTGAATGGAGGCGGCATCACCGCCGGGCTGGTGAGCATCGGCGGCATGGTGCTCCCGTTGGACGCCGTTGAGACGGTGGAGGTGTTCCCGGTCTACTTAGTGGAGGGCGAGGAACATTTCCAGCGCGAGTACGCCGACGACGTGGTGCGCGACATCGCCGTGAGGCATTACGCCAAGGCGGTGCAGGCAAAGCCCGGATCCGGGAATTACATCGAAATCACGGAGGACGGTGCGGCTACCTTCTTCGACAAGCTGCAGGCCTCTTGGCTGACGGACATCCTGAACCGGCTGGAGGCGTTGAAGAAGGCGGACAAGACCCTGCAGGACGCCATCACCCTGCTTCAGCAGGCGGATACGGAGGCCGGGAAGCGCATCACCGCGCTGGAGAAGAAGATGCCGTCCTACCTTGACCATATCCCGACCGTGGACGATGACGGCTACGGCATCGGCGTGGAGGTGTGGACGGTGGACGAATACGGGAACAAGACATTCTGGAAGTGCCACGACAACACCGAAGGCCAGGCCGTGTGGAAACGCACGGGCGAAGGTTCCGGAGGCGGCGGCAGCTACGGTGGCGCGGTCTACCTGACCGGACAGACGGATTTCAGCAAAGCGACAATTTTAATCAAGGAGGGATATTTACAATGAGCGAGACATCGACAACCGGTGCATACGTGTACCAGCAAATCGTGAAGAGTACGGCGCAGTGGGCCGCCGACAAGACCGTCATCCCGGAAAACGTCTGGCTTTTCGAACGCAGGACGGACGGGAAAATCATCACCAAGCTGTCCGACGGGCAGCACTGTTACGACGACCTTCCCGCCTATGGGCTGTCCGCGTGGCAGGCGGCACAGATAGGCGGCTATGAGGGTACGGAAGAGAAGTTTTATGAATTGCTCGGCACGTTCGAGGAAAAGGTGGAGACGGTCGAAAGCCTTGTCTCCTCCCTCAGCGGCAAGTTTGCTGAGACACCGACGCTGGAGGCCACCCCGACGGAAGACACGCTGGCCTATACCCCTGAAGGCGGCGGGGAAGCGCGTAACTTTTCCATCGGGCAGCAATGCCGCGTCTATGAGGAAGACGAGGAGGACTGGGTGTTCTACCAGCTTTATGATATCAGCGAGGGGAACAAGGCGGACTGGCGCGTCGCCGGAAGCAGGGGTACGTCCGCCTATCAGGAGAAGGCGGTCATCACCTTGTCGAGCAACCAGGGTGCGGGCGACACGGCTCTGATAGGGAAGAAGGTGACCGTCAGCTATGCCGACCAGTCGCAGGAACTGACATGGAACGGGACGGCGTTGGAAGTGAAGATACCGGTATCCGCCGAGTATCTGGTCACACCGGAATCCGTCAGCGGGTACGCCTCCCCCGACAGCCAGACCTATATCGCCGTCGGCGGGAACGAGCGGCAGATAAGCCTTGTCTATTCCTGCGAGAAGGTGACGGTAAACGTGAGCGCGGACGATGATGCGGACTGCTCAGGCCGCACCGTGACGGTCAAGAAAACCAGCGGCGGGGAGGCTATCGGCAGCGGGACGGGCGCGCAGGTCATTGTCAAAGTACCGTCGGGCACGGGATATACGGTTTCGGTGGACGACTTCGCCGGATACACCAAACCGGCAGACCAGTCCTTCACCGCCAACTCCGCGAGCCGCAGCGTGTCGTTCGAGTACGCGAAGATCAAGGACGCGGGCATTGTGTTCGACAAGTCCAAGAGCGACCCCGAGAACATCACCGGCGAGATCAACTCCGGCGTGCTCGCGACCATCCTGTCGAAGTTCCGGCGTTGCCTGTGCAAGAAGACCGCTGAGGGGAAGGTCGCCATCGCTTACCTGAACAACAGTAACAGCAACCAGTACGAGGACGGCACGACCGCCAAGCTGGACGGTACGGAGGGCGACGTGATGGTGGACTTTCCGGAGTTTTACTACAAATGGGAATCGGTGGACGGCAACAAGTTCCGTTACCGGTTCGCCGAGTACAACGTGGACGGTACGTTCAAGCACGTCCCGCGATCGCTGGTCGGAGCATACAAAGCCTACCAAACGGGAAGCAAGTTGTACAGCCGCAGCGGGGTTACACCGACAACCAATGTATCGTCTTCCCAGTTTGACACGT
>ERZ809713.237-NODE-237-length-23697-cov-5.40788_pt1 | contig 23697 bp, 20 predicted proteins | sample MGYA00520443_ERZ809713 | MGnify/ENA primary metagenome ERZ809713 (study PRJEB31588, sample SAMN03401218) | human gut metagenome | study: EMG produced TPA metagenomics assembly of the PRJNA231909 data set (A prospective, longitudinal analysis of the...
TCGTTAGCCTTATAACCTAATTGATGGGCAACAACGTTGGAATGCTGTGGCCTTGGGATATGGTACTTTCTCGCACGAAGATTGTATCTTATGGTTTGACCTAAAACCCGATGATAAAGTGTGGGGTAGTAGTAAGACAACCAGAAAATACATCATTCGTGCCACCACAAAGGCACACCCTTGGGGTTATAAGGCTAACGATGACTGCACTACGCTTAATACGGCGCAAAAGAAAGCTGCGCTTCAGGAATTTGGAGTAAACACAGGCAACGAATACGAAGGCACAATCAGCCTGACTGAAACTTATCCTATAGAATCGGGATTACCCATTCCTCTGTGCTGGATGATAGTCGCAGGTGAGGAGCATGGTGAGGACAAAGATGGCTTTGCGAAATGTATCATGGACAAAATAGAAGAAAACAAAACATCCAGAAAGTTCAAGCTGAAACAAGTGGACGAAATAAATGATGGCTTGATAGTCAAGTACTATGAAGCATTCAAGAGACTGTCGCATTATAAGGTTCCGACCATTAACATACTCCAAGAGACCATCGAAAATGAAAGCGAAGATAAAGGTGAGGCCGGAGCACTCTCGGACATAGAGATACTTTTCAACCGTATCGGCACCGGTGGTACACCGATCACCCAAAGCGAGTTGATGTACTCAGCAGTAAAGGCTTATTGGCCGGAACTGACGGAAGAGAACGATAGATTGGCAACACTCTACATGCCTCCGCATACACTGATATCATTGGCTTTCCAACTCGTACTCTCTACTACGGGCAAGGGACTTGAACGAGCACCATCTGTGGCGAAAATCAGAAAGTTGGCTGGTGACGATGGTGTACGTAAAGCAATAAACGAACTGTATTGTACTGATGGGAAAGGCTCTATAATGAGCCACATATTAGTTACAGTAGACCATTGGCTGACCAATTATGATAAGATACCTAAAGTATTAAGAACCACAATTGCCCGTAAGTCGCCCGAAGTGTACCTGTTGCTGATGATATTTGCCAAGTGGAAAGAAGAGGGACAGATAGATCCGATATTAAAGGAAGAGGCACTATTTCGAGCAACGGCTTACTATCTTCACTGGATGGTCGGCGATAAGTTTGGTGTGGCAAATAGTATATACAAGGCTGTGGCAAACAATCCACTAAACGAATGGAGAACCATTATAAAGCGAGTGTTGTTGGTGTCGTGTGTGAAAGGGACGATTATCCCCTTGTTGTCGCCAGAAGCATTTAGGAGCTTGTTTATAATAGAGGGTGATAAGAACTGGCGACCTGATGGGAATGGGCGCGGCAGTATGCCGTGGTGGCCGCTGTGGGAAACCGTCTCTTACAACGAAGAAATGCTACTCTACGCGCAACGGGAATATATGTGTAAGAGATTTCCTAATTACGACCCAGCACGGCAAGATTTATGGGAAGACAAAAACAGACCTTGGGATTTCGACCATATCATACCTCAAGACTGGATACACAGACAAAGAAGTTGGAGACAGGCATACACTGATTATTGCAAGGCTTGGAAGGATAACAATGGGAACATGGCTGCCATACCATTTTGGGTGAACAGGGCAAAAAGTAATGAGGCAAACTGGGAGGAATATAAAGAGAATCCTACAGGCTTGTTGGCTGATGATGATATATCCGATTTCGACGAACTATTTAATGCAATGTTAAATAGTGATGCAAAGCAGGCAAAGTGCTTCGCAGAAAAGACTTTCACTCGTATGTGCAAGATATACAAGGAAGTATATGCTCTACTTGAGCCAGTAGATTTTAGGGTAGGAGGAATTACTTTCATCGAAAAAGGAGGAACAAAAAACCGTAATGAAAGAATGACGGCTATTCGCGATATATTGGTAAAGGAAGGTTTTACTGCAGGTATATACTACCTTTACGATAATATTGAGTATCCTCAAAACGATATTGATGACTGGACTAGGGAGTGGATGTCGTGCGGTTGCATTACTGAAAACAATTATTATGCAGCTTTTACGATGGTACTATATCAAGATGGAAGCATTGGCGACCAAATAGAGATAGGACTGAGACGGTTGCCCCAAACTGCTGAACGTTCCGGGAAAGTAACAGAAGGGCAGTTGCAGAAGTTGAGAAGATACGAAACATACGAGTTGTATGAGGATAATAATTCATGGTGGCACATTTGTAAAGAGATTAGCATAAACACGGATAATGATATAATAATCAATGAACTAAAAGAATTAGCAAAATTCGCATCTAAGGAGTTGCAATAAGTATTCAATTTGAATAATGATGACCATCCTCCACATCTCTGACACCCACAGTCAGCATCGGCGGCTCACCCAGCTGCCCGATGCTGACATCCTTGTACATTCAGGGGATTTCACCATGAATGGAAGTGAGCAAGAAGCCATTGATTTTATGAACTGGTTTTGCGACCTCCCTTATTCCTACAAAATTTTCATCTGTGGCAATCACGATGCCTGCCTATATGAAGCCAAGATAGACGGGTTGGATAAGAATGTGTATTACCTATGCAATTCCGGTGTGACAATTCATGGCGTTAGGTTTTATGGCGTTCCCATGTTCATGGAAGATTGCATTTCCGACCGTCAGCGCCGTAACTATGCTACCATACCTGCCGACACGGATGTATTGATTACCCATTGTCCGCCCTATGGCATTCTTGATTTTGACGATGGGATAAACTATGGTTCGACAGAACTTTTAGCGAGAGTAGAAGAAATAAAGCCTCGCTTGCATCTGTTTGGCCATATCCATAAACAGCATGGCGTAAAGAAAGATGGTTTAACTATTTTCTCAAATGGCGCGATCATGAATGGAGATTACACGAACTTCAACCTTCCGAACCTGATTGAAATCTAATGAAAGTATTGATTATTCAGAAAGGGGTATTTAAGGAAATGGCGGCGAAGTTCAGTCGCTTCTCAGACCGTGTGAACGAACTCCTTGCCAAGCAAGGCAGCAAGTCATTAAACCGCTGGATGGACAACCAAGAGGTCTGCCGACAGCTTAACATCAGTCCGCGAACCTTGCAGACGCTGCGCGACAACGGCACGTTGGCCTATTCGCAAATCAACCACAAGGTGTTTTACAAGCCGGAGGATGTGATGCGGATTGTCAAACCCGTAGAACGCAACCGGGAGGACAGAGCCGTTTGATTTTGATTGTACCACTAAATCCAATGTAGCTATGAGCGAAATGATTCCAGCGAGTGCGGTTGCGTGTCACTACGCCCATGCACTCACACAATCCAAGTCTGCCCGAAGAAGTACCATTTTCCGCTTCTTCGGGCTTTTTCTTTTCGCCTTTTGATGACTGATATTGTCCATCTTACTGCATTTTCTTATCCGTCGGTTTCTTTTGCGCCGTTCTGCATAGTTTTACATATCAAGGTTTTAGCCGTCCTGCCGTAGCTTTGCAACCATGTTTAATCCACCTGCCGACAAGGTGTCGGCGGCACTAAAACCTATATTTGAAACATGGAAAAGAAAGAAGAATTTATCCGTGTAGGCACCACGCTCTACAAGATTGTGAACCAGCCCCGCATTGACGGCGGCTATGTGAGGAGACGCATCGCATGGAACGCCGAGACCCTGCGACAGGACTACGGCAAGGACTACATGGCGGGCATCCCGAAGTATGACGGCTTCTGCACCGTACCCGACCATGTAGGCTACCAGCCCGTAGTCGGCAAGTTCCTCAACCTCTACGAGCCGATAAGCCATGTTCCCGTGCCGGGCGATTTCCCCTGCATTCGCTCGTTGGTGGAACACATCTTCGGCGAACAGTACGGGTTGGGCATGGACTACCTGCAACTGCTGTATCTGTATCCCGTTCAGAAGCTGCCCATCCTGTTGCTCGTGTCCGAAGAGAGGAATACGGGCAAAAGCACGTTCCTGAACTTCCTGAAAGCCGTATTCCAGAACAACGTGACGTTCAACACCAACGAGGACTTCCGCAGCCAGTTCAATTCCGACTGGGCGGGCAAGCTGCTCATCATGGTGGACGAGGTGCTGCTCAACCGCCGTGAGGACAGCGAACGGTTGAAGAACCTCAGCACCACACTATCCTACAAGGTGGAGGCTAAAGGCAAAGACCGTGACGAGATAGGCTTCTTCGCCAAGTTCGTGTTGTGCTCCAACAACGAGCATCTGCCCGTTATCATTGACGCAGGTGAAACACGCTATTGGGTGCGGAAGATTGTGCCGCTACGGAATGATGATACCGACTTCCTGCAAAAACTGAAAGCGGAGATACCCGCTTTTCTTCATTTCCTGCAACACCGGCAGCTATCCACCGAAAAAGAAAGCCGAATGTGGTTCAACCCGAAGCTGCTGGAGACGGAAGCCCTGCGGAAGATTATCCGAAGCAACCGCAACCGTTTGGAGATAGAAATGACGGAACTCCTGCTCGACATCATGGCAAGCGTGGGCGTCAGTTCTGTTTCTTTTTGCCTCAATGATATTATCCCGTTGCTCGTCTGCTCGCAAGTAAAGGTGGAGAAGTCGCAGGTTCGGAAAGTGGTGCAGGAATGCTGGAAGCTTACCCCTGCATCCAATTCGCTTTCCTACACCACCTACCAATACGACTACAACCGTGAATGCCGTTACTCGCCCGTCAGGAGGATTGGACGCTACTATCTGGTAAGCAAGGAACAGTTGGAAACACTCTGATATTTTGATGAAATGATGAAAGCATATATAAACATAAAGAATGACAGCGACTTACATTCTCATCAAACGCTCAACAAAAGGATTGGGCTGATGAAAAGAGAAAGGCAACACAACGCCGCTCATCGCTTTTCTTTTGGCGAGCGGTTTGATGAAACGCTGATGAAAGGTTATTGCATTAGCTGTCTGTATATTAGACTATCCAATCATCAAATCATCGGAATTTCAGCCCTTATCAAGTCCGCAGGGGAAACGGCAACACCATCCCTGTCTGTATGCTGTTGTGCCGACAGGCAATCATGCCGGCACAACGGCACAGAATATCATACAAGGCTGGCAAAAAGAAAAGGGCGACCAACATCCGCCGACATCATCGCCGACACCGCCGCAGGCTTTTGGGAACGAAAAGCCATAGCTCATTAGGGCGTTTTCTTCACGCACCGCTGACGCTAATGCTAAAAACACCCCAATGAGCCAACGGGGTTACACCCCTCTGGACACCCCCGTTTGCCCCGTGCGGCACGACCGCAGGCGGACGGATACCGACAAACAATTTGTAGAACCAAAAAAACAAGAAACAAACATGGGATACATAAGCATCCAAATCAACAAGGCGAAAGGGTCGGCTGACACGGGCGCATCCGACCACATAGAACGCAAAACAATGCCCAAGAACGCCGACCCCACACGCACCCATCTCAACCGTGAACTGGTGGAGTTCCCCGACGGTGTGGCAGACCGCACCGAAGCGATAAGCCACCGCATCCACACGGCAGGCATCAGACGAAAAATTACTCCCGACCAAGTACGGGCAATCCGCATCGTGCTTTCGGGTTCGCATGAAGATATGGTGAGAGTGCAGGACGAAGGCAGGCTGGGTGAATGGTGCGATGACAACCTGCAATGGCTGCACCGCACATTCGGCAGGGAGAACACCGTTTCGGCAGTGCTGCACATGGACGAACACACGCCGCACATCCATGCAACGGTCGTACCGATAGTGACGGGAGAGCGCAGGAAAGCCAAGAAGAAACAAGCGGACAGCAAACGCACCTACCGCAAGAAAGCCAACGCCGTGCGTTTGTGTGCCGATGACCTCCTGACCCGTGAAAGGCTTGTCGCTTACCACGACAGCTACGCCGCAGCGATGGCGAAGTACGGATTGCAGCGTGGCATACGAGGTTCGGAAGCACGGCACACAACCACCGCCCAATACTACCGTGACCTGAAACGGCAGACGGGAGAGCTTGAAGCCAACGTGCAGCAGTTGCAGACCGAACGCCAACAGGCAAAGCAGGAACTTGACGAAGTCAAAAAAGAAATCAAGTCGGAGAAGCTGGAAGCCGCCAAGACCGAGGCGAAAGCGGCACTCGTGGCAAAAGTAGGTTCTCTTTTGGGTAGCGGCAGACTGAAAGAGTTGGAAGCCGACAACCGAACCTTGCAAGGCGAGGTTGCCGCCCGTGACGAGAGTATCGAATTATTGCAAAAGCAGATGGAGCGGCAGCAGGAGGAACACAGCCGCCAATTGGTGGAACTGCAAGCCAAGTACCGCAGGGAAATGGCGGACAAGGAAGCGGCACACCAAGAGGAAGTGTCATTCCTAAAATCCATTATCCAAAAAGCCAAGAAATGGTTTCCGCAGTTTCAAGAGCTGGTGTATATGGAGAAGTTCTGCCTTAAAGTCGGCTTCAACGAAAGGCAGACTGCCACGCTCATCAGCGGCAAACCGCTGTTCTACGAGGGCGAGCTCTATTCGGAAGAGCACAGGCGGAAGTTCACGACCGAGGAAGCAGGCTTCCAAGTGGTAAAAGACCCGAAAGACAAGTCCAAGCTTGCACTTGCCATCAACGGGCAAGTGATTGGAGAGTGGTTCAAGGAGCAGTTTGGCAGGCTGTTCTCATCCGTTAAAAGGACGGTTGAACCGCTTAGGAGAGGCAAGGGCATGGGATTATAAACAATACCAACGGAAAAATAGCAAGTTTGTGTTTGGGGCAGACCAAAACCGCTTGCTATCCTCAGTTGGTTGAAACGTCATTTTATTTGTGCCCGAATCCTACTCAAACTTGCCTGTGTGATGCCTAAATAGGTGGCGATACTTCCTAACGGCAACCGCTGTAACAAATCAGGCTCTTTCTCCAACAACTCGTGATACCGTTCCGAGGCGACGGCTGACAACATGGAAATCAGCCGTTCCTCGGCAGCAAGCAGTTCCATTTCCGCATAACGCCGTCCCCAATTGGCTATGTGCAAATCCTTCAAGAATAACTCTTTCAGTTTTTTCCTTTCCAATACATATAAGACAGAATTTTCCATCAGCTCCATTGTTTCATACCCCGGTTCGTCATTCACATATCCTTTCATGGAAACAATAGTCGCCCCTTCCTTGCCGACCCAAAAGGTAATTTCTTTCCCCTCTACCGAAGTATAGGCGCGGACAATGCCTTTCTTGATGAAAAAGATGTCTTTTTCTATCTTGCCATATTCCAACACTTGGAATCCTTTTGGGTATGAGACTTCCGTCAGGCATTGCCGCAACTTGTCCAAAGACGCATCCGGCATGGCATATCTCTGGTTGATGATTTCCTTTATATCCATAAGTCATTTTGTTGTGGTACAAAATTATAAAATAGCGCACAGAAACAGCTGCTAACGGCTGTTTTTTTGTCAAATGCAAAATCCGTTTTTACCAAATGTAAAAAACGGTTAGAAATTACTTGCTTACTTTTGCACCCGAATTTAATAAATCATAGGAATGAATTGGATAATTTTATTTTTGGCAGGATTGTTTGAGGTAAGCCTTACATTCTGCTTGGGAAAAACGAGAGAGGCATCAGGTATTGGTTTTTATCTGTGGGGAAGCGGTTTCTTGGCTTCCACGGTATTGAGTATGGCATTACTTGCCAAAGCGGTTCAGACTTTGCCTTTGGGCACGGCATACGCCATTTGGACGGGTATCGGAGCGGTCGGCACGGTCTTGATTGGGATATTCGTTTTCAAAGAGCCGGCCACTCCCATACGGCTTTTCTTCCTGTTCACGCTCATTGCCTCCTTGATTGGATTGAAAGTTGTGTCATACTGAAAGGAGGAATAAATGATGAAATATGAATTGAGAGAAAACCACGGCATTCCGGCACCTCTGCTGGCTCTGCTGGCAGTCGCTACCGGGCTTTCCGTTGCCAACTGCTACTACAACCAGCCTTTGTTGGGCAGCATGGCAAAGGATTTTGGGGTAAGCGACTTTTCTGCCAGCATGGTTGCGACATTGACCCAGATAGGTTATGTAGTCGGACTTGTGTTTGTCATTCCGCTTGGCGATTTGGTTTCACGAAAGCAGCTGATATTGACCAATTATATCATTTCATCGTGCGCATTGCTTGCCATAGCACTTGCCCCTAACATCTATTGGGTGTGGGGCGCATCCTTGCTTGCCGGAGCATCTTCGGTTATGCCGCAGTTCTTCATTCCGTTGGTGTCTTTCCATTCAGCACCAGCACACAAGGTACGCAACGTGGGGATTATACAGTCCTGTCTGCTCATAGGCATTCTTGGCTCACGGGTGTTAAGTGGTTTCCTGGCTGATATGTGGGGATGGCGTTCCGTCTATTTTGTGGCTTGTGTGTTTATGCTCGGATGCTTTCTTATGATTTACAAGATGCTTCCCGTTCTGCCTGCTCGTTCACGTGAAAATTATGCGGGTCTGATGAAATCCTTGTTGCGTCTGCTTGCCAAATACCCGTACTTGCGTATCGCTTCGTTGAGGGCGGCATTGGCTTATGGCTCGTTCTTTGCGTTGTGGAGTTGCCTTGCTTTCCGGATGAAGCAAGAGCCATTCTTTGCGGATGACGATATTATCGGGGCACTCGGTTTGTGCGGATTGGCAGGTGCGTCTACGGTTGTATTCATTAGCGGCTATATCCAGAAGTACGGCGTAAGGTTCTTCTCCATTGTCGGGGGATGTGTTATCTTGGCTGCATGGTTGTTGGCATTTTTTGGAAATGACAGCTACTTGTGGATGATAATCGCCATCCTTTTGATTGATGCAGGAATGCAATGCATCCATTTGTCAAATCAGACCAGCGTGGTCTCCCTTGACGCATCCGCCATCAACCGAGTCAATACCGTTTATATGACCATCTACTTTCTGGGCGGTTCTGCTGGTACGTTCGTTTCAGGTCTGTTTTGGCAACATTACGGATGGGCAGGCGTGGTAGGAGTAGGAGTTGCCTTTACCGTGGCTTCCTTGTTCGTTAATTGCTTCCAACCAAGACTGCATAAGGATGAATGCTCAATATTCTGACTAAAATAATTTTTGGAATGATCCTTTCAGAAGCTGTTTTGAATTTATCGTGCGATGATTTGGGATGAGTTTTTGAGGCATTTTCGCTTCTGTGATGAGGAAGATAGCGGGCTATCTGACGAAGAACAGGAGCGGAAAGGACCAAAAAATCGCCCAAAGCACACACGAAAACGGATACATCAAGCCAAGAAAAACTTTTTGGAGAAATTCAAAACAGCTTCTCAGTCTGAATATTTTTCATACCTTTGTACCGTAAGAGTTTCCCGAACAAGCAAAGCGATGCAGACCACGGCAATTAGAACGGTTACCAACTCATTACCCGAAAACGAGGTAATTCTTCTAACTCTCTTGATTTCAAAGAGGTATATTCCTTATACAGATTTACATAAAAACTTTGTCATTACACGAATATCTCCTTAAAAAATCGAACCGGATGCAGAAACGGGCAACATTACAGCCGCCACACAAACACAATAGTCGCACTGCTCCACTGAGAGGAGGCAGATATCAACCCCACCGTACACGATGCAAACTGGTTATGACAGTGAGTTTTATCGGAATCTCAAAAAAGAAAAAAGAACTTGTCGAGAACTTCTCGGGAAAACGTCCCGACGTTTCTAAAAAATTTGTACAAATTCTTAGAAAATTTGTACAAATTTTCTGCCGGACTTGCGGAGAGTATTTTTTCTTCCCGCCGGATGCTTATGCAAACGTCAGCTGAAAAGCAGCATGATGTTGAGTACGGAAACAACGATGGCAATGGTGTAAAGCACAAACGTACTCCACCGAGAGTTGGCATACTGCCCCATGACGCGCCGTGACGAGGTGAGCGACAGTTGCAAAAAGACGGTGAAAGGCAACTGGATGCTCAGTACCATCTGCGAAATAATCAGTCCCTGAAACGGATTGTCGATGAATAGGATAATCACCAGTGCCAGTCCCAGCGACAGCAGAACACCTATTCGCGAGTGAATGTCGCGGATATGATAGGATTCTCCGAAGATACCGGCAAAGATAGAACCTGCCGCCATCCCGCTGGTAACGGTCGACGAGATACCTGCCATGAGCAGTGCCAGGGCAAAGATGGTACCTGCCTGACTGCCTAACAGGGGGTCGAGCAACGATTTTGCCTGCTGAAGCTCTTCCACCGGAGTGCCGTGTACAAAGAAAGTGGTGGCTGCCAGCAGAATCATGGCGCTGTTGATGGCCCAACCTATGCCCATCGACAACAACGTATCGTAGAATTCGTACTTCAAATGTTTCTTGATGGCTTGTTCGTCCTCCTTATTGTATTCCCGGCTCTGTACTACTTCCGAATGAAGAAACAGGTTGTGCGGCATGACGACTGCCCCCAGTACACTCATGATGATGAGCATACTTCCCTGCGGAATGCTCGGCGTAACCCACGAACGGGCAGCCAGTCCCCAGTCGACATCGACCAGAAAGAGTTCGTAGAGGAACGAAAGGCCGATCACCGAAACGAAGGCGATGATGCCCCGCTCGATGCGTTTGTACGAATTGGTGAAAAGCAGTATCAGCACAAAGACCGTCGTCAGTATGGCTCCAACGATAATCGGTATGCCGAACAGCATTTCCAGTGCAATGGCTCCTCCCAGTATTTCCGCCAGCGACGTAGAGATACTTGCCAGCACGGCACTGCCCAAGATGGGACGTGCTATCCACTTCGGCGTATATTTGTTGGCAGCCTCGCTCAGACACAGGCCGGTTACGATACCCAGATGCGCTACGTTGTGCTGAAGCACAATCAGCATGACGGTGGAAAGTGTCACGACCCACAACAGTGCGTAGCCGTAATCGGAACCCGCCGCAAAGTTCGACGCCCAATTTCCCGGGTCGATGAATCCCACGGTAACCAGCAGTCCGGGACCGATATACTTGAATATATCCAGACCACCCAGATAACGCTGGTGGTCTTTCCGCTTTAATTCCCTTAACAGATTCTTCCACATAGTGTATTTTCTTTTCGTGTAATAATGATATTACAATTCACCCCGCTCAAAAGTTCAGTCTAATCGAAATCAAAATTGAGCGTAAGCTGGCGTTCGTCCGTGCATTTCTTGGGTTTCGGCACGAGCAGTTTCCGTACTCCCTGCGGAGTAAGTTCGTTTATCGTCTTGTCGGGCAGCTCGTTGCACGTAATAAAATAGCGAGCCTTCTTCATGACAGCTCCCATTTTCTTCAGTTCGTAGAAGCCGATGCGCGAGAAACGACGCGACATGACAATCATCTTGGCCGAACGTACCCCGATGCCCGGCACACGGAGCAGGGTTTCATAGTCCGCCGTATAGATATTGACGGGAAAAAACTCAGGATGCTTCAATGCCCACGCCAGTTTGGGATCGACTTCCAAATCGAGGTCCGGACTGGCCTCATCTACCAGCTCGTCTACCCGGAACTGATAAAAACGCAACAGCCAGTCGGCCTGATACAGACGGTTCTCGCGTACCAGAGGCGGTTGTTTCAGGGCAGGCAGACGCTTGTCGTAAGTATTGACGGAAATATATCCCGAATAATATACACGTTTCATCGTAGGCTGGGCGTAAAGGGCGGAGGAAACCTTCAGAATGTCGCGGTCGCTCTCCGAGGTGGCCCCGACAATCATCTGCGTACTCTGTCCCGCGGGTGCAAAACGTGGCGCACGGCGGTGATGTTTCCGTTCTTCCGCACTTTCGAGAGCTCCCTCACGAATGTATTTCATAGGCAAATACACACTGTGATGGTCTTTCTCGGGAGCCAGCATCTTGAGGTTTGCTTCGGTAGGGATTTCGAGGTTCACGCTCAGACGATCGGCATACAATCCGGCTTCGCGCACCAGCTCCCTGCTGGCTCCGGGGATGCTTTTCAGGTGAATATAGCCGTTGAAGCGATGAACCGTACGCAAGTCTTTTGCCACCCGCACCAGACGTTCCATGGTGTAATCGGGATTCCGTACTACGCCCGAGCTCAGGAACAATCCCTCGATATAGTTCCGGCGGTAAAACTCCATGGTCAGATCCACCAGTTCGCTCACCGACAGAGTGGCACGCGGTATGTCGTTGCTGATACGGTTGATACAATAAGCACAATCGTATATGCAGTAGTTGGTAAGCATGACCTTAAGCAACGAAATGCACCTGCCGTCTTCGGCAAAGCTATGGCAGATACCCCACCCTCCTACGGTATTTCCTACCCCGCCGGAGGCATTGCGCCGTACGGTTCCGCTGGAAGAGCACGATACATCGTATTTGGCCGACTCTGCCAGTACCTTGAGTTTATGCAAGACTTGCTCGTTCATTTGTATTTCACTCCTATTTTCGCAGTTGTATAAATATGGTAAAAGTAGACATCCTGTGCGAGCTGTGCAAATCTTTACTGATTTTTTGTAACTTTGCAGCCAAATTTATAAAGCGATATAAAAAGTTATGTGGTTACTATTGGCCTTTTGCTCGGCTGCATTGCTGGGCTTTTACGACGTATTCAAGAAAAAGTCACTGAATAACAATGCGGTGCTTCCGGTACTGGCTCTCAATACGTTGTTTTCAAGTCTTATTTTTCTTCCGTTCATTCTGCTGTCGCACTTCGCGCCGCAGACCTTGCAGGGTTCTCTTTTCTATGTGCCCGATCTGGGAGGATGGGAGGTTCACAAATTCATTCTGCTGAAGTCGCTTATCGTTTTGTCTTCGTGGACATTCGGTTATTTCGGCATGAAGCATCTGCCGCTTACCCTTGTGGGACCTATCAATGCCACGCGTCCGGTCATGACGCTCGTGGGTGCGATGCTGATTTTCGGTGAACGCCTCAACTTGTATCAGTGGATCGGTGTGCTCATGGCGATTATCTCATTCTTCATGCTGAGTCGTTCGGGCAAGAAAGAGGGTATCGATTTCACGCACAACCGCTGGATCTGGTTTGTGGTGCTGGCTGCCGTGCTGGGAACGGTGAGCGGACTGTACGATAAATTCCTGATGGGACGGTTCAACAACATGCAGGTTCAGGCATGGTACAACATCTACCAGTTCTTCCTGATGGGCGGCGTGCTGATGTTTCTGTGGTGGCCTAAGCGCAAGACTTCGACTCCTTTCCACTGGGACTGGTGCATCATTCTGATTTCTGTCTTCCTCTCGGCTGCCGACTTCGTGTATTTCTATGCGCTGACCATGGAGGATTCCATGATTTCCATCGTTTCGATGGTACGCCGCGGCAGTGTCATCGTATCGTTCTTGTTCGGGGCTATGCTGTTCCACGAAAAGAACCTGAAGAGCAAGGTTATCGACCTGATTCTGGTATTGATCGGTATGTTCTTCCTCTATCTGGGAAGCCGCTAAAACCGATGGCTCAGGCATAAAAAAAACGTCCCGACGAATGGGAAGAAACATCGGCATGTTTCACTTCATTCGTCGGGACGTTTTTTTATCTTATCGGCACGTTATCCTGCCATCACCAAGATGAGCAACTGAGCCGTAAGGATTCGCAAGAACATGGCAAGCGGATATACGGTAGAATATCCTACTGCCGGAGCATCGTTTCCAGAAATCTGGTTGGCATAAGCCAAGGCAGGTGGATCGGTATTGCTACCGGCTATCAGACCCATCAGGGTGAAATAGTTAATCTTATGCCGCCAGCGGGCTATCATTCCGATAATCAGCAAAGGAAGGAATGTTATCAGGAAGCCGATGCCTACGTACAACAATCCATCACCTTCTACTACTGTCTGGACAAAATTGCCTCCCGCCTTGATGCCGACACTGGCAAGGAACAATACCAGTCCCACCTCACGCAGCATCAGATTGGCACTCATGGTGGTATAGGTTACCAGCTTGACCTTGTGTCCGAAACGTCCGATCAGAATAGAAATAATCAGCGGACCTCCGGCAAGACCCAGCTTCACCGGAGTAGGCATACCCGGCAATGCGATAGGAAGACTACCGAACAAGATACCACAGAAGATACCGATGAAGATTGTCACGATGTTCGGATGATCCAGACGCTTCAACTGGTTACCCAGCAAATCGGCAACTCGCTCGATGGCATCCTGCGGACCGACAACCATGACACGGTCGCCCACCTGAAGAATCAACTGTCGGGCAGCAAACAAGTCCATACCGGAACGGTTGACACGCGTTACGTTTACGCCATACATGCTGCTGAAATGAAGCTCACCCAGTGTCTTTCCGTTTATGGCAGGCTGAGTGACCAGGATACGGCGGGAAACCATCGGCTTGTCTTGTTTGCTCTGGTTGTCCCAGTCGATGTTTTCTACCTTCGAACCGATGAACGCCTGTATTGCCTCCGAATCGTCTTCGGCGCAGACAATGTTCATTTCATCGCCCAGACGCAACACGGTATCAGCGTTTGGAATGTGTACGTGTCCGTCCTGCAAAATACGGGAGCAGACAAAATCTCTCGCCAGGAAGTTCTGTACCTGAGAAAGCTTCTTTCCGCTCAAAGCCGCATTCTCTACCTTCAAGGCAATGTTGTAGGGTTTCAGGTGCGGGTTGGCTTCTTCCTCTTTCTGAATATCATCCGCTTCCTTGTCGAGGTTCACCCGACAGATATATCGGATAACAATCAGCGAAAGAATGATACCCATGACACCCAGCGGGTAAGCACAGGCGTAACCCATCGCAATTTCAGGTCCTTGATAATGCAGTTGCTGCAAAGCCTCGTTGGCGGCACCCAGTCCCGGAGTGTTCGTCACAGCTCCACAAAGAATACCTACCATCATCGGAATATCTACCCGCCCTTGCAAAGCGTAATAGATTATCAGGGCCACTGCAATATTCAGCGCGACGATACCCATGGCCAGCATGTTCAGCCTGATTCCTCCTTTTTTGAAAGACGAGAAGAAGGAAGGACCGACTTGCAAGCCTATACAAAACACAAACAGAATCAATCCGAAATCCTGCAAGAAGGAAAGAATGGACTGATTTCCTGTAAATCCGAAGTGTCCGGCAAGGATTCCCACAAAAAGGACGAAGGTAACGCCCAGGGAGATGCCGAATACTTTGATTTTTCCCAATAAAACTCCGGCGGCAATCACAAATGCATACAATGCGACAATGTGTGCTATGGAGTCGGGATTAGTTAACAAATCTTGTAGCCAATTCATAATATTATTTTTTAAGCGTCACAAATGTAGACAATTAAAAAGAATCGGTCAAACATTGAATCTAAAAAAATACTCACTTTTTGGCGCGATGTGCAATAAATTTGTATATTTGCCTCGCACGGGTTCCAACCTCCGTGCCAACTAACTTAAATCATAATATCATAAACACTCATTCACTATGGCAGATAGTAAAGAAAAACTCTTTTCAGATTTTCCTCCCGTATCGACACAAGAATGGATGGATAAAATCATGGTCGACTTGAAAGGAGCCGATTACGAAAAGAAACTGGTGTGGAAAACTAACGAAGGATTTAAAGTAAAACCCTTTTATCGCCAGGAGGATTTGGAAGGTCTGAAAACTACGGAAGGACTTCCTGGAGAATTTCCATTTATAAGAGGTAATAAAAAGAATGACAATACCTGGTACATCCGGCAGGACATACAGGTAGAAGATCCGGCAGAAGCCAACAAAAAGGCACTCGACTTACTGAACAAGGGTATCGACTCGCTGGGATTTCACATCAAGGCCAAGGATTTGAATGCTGAATATATCGCCGTTTTATTGAAAGATATTTGCTGCGACTGCATAGAACTTAATTTCACGACTTGCCAGCGTCATACGGTTCAACTGGCGGAACTGCTCGTTGCTTATTTCAAGGAAAAAGGATATGATCCGGAAAAGCTGTACGGCTCGCTGAACTTTGACCCGATAGGCAAAATGCTGCAAAAAGGAAAAGATGTCAGCCCGATTATATCGCAAGCCAAGAATCTGGTGGAGGTACTGGCCGACTATCCTCACTTCCGCTGCATTGCCGTCAATTCTCTTCAGCTGAACAATGCGGGAGCTTATATTTATCAAGAACTGGGTTATGCCCTGGCCTGGGGTAACGAATACCTGAGCCGCCTGACTGAAACCGGAGTACCTGTCGATCTGGCTGCGAAGAAAATCAAATTCAATTTCGGTATCAGTTCCAACTATTTTATGGAAATTGCCAAATTCCGTGCAGCACGTATGTTATGGGCAGACATCGTAAAGGCTTACAATCCTCAATGTGAATGTGCCTGCAAAATGGTGGCTCATGCTGAAACATCCAGCTTCAACCTGACATTGTTTGATGCACATGTAAACTTGCTTCGTACGCAGACTGAAGCTATGAGCGCTGCCATCGCCGGCGTAAACTCCATTACGGTCAGTCCGTTCGACAAGACCTACGAAACTCCCAATGATTTTTCGGAACGTATTGCACGCAACCAGCAGTTACTGCTGAAAGAGGAATCGCACCTGAACCGCATTGTCGATCCGGCAGGTGGTTCTTATTATATAGAGAACCTGACTGTTTCTATCGCCAAACAGGCATGGGACCTGTTCCTTCAGGTGGAAGATGCGGAAGGCATGGTACAGTCTGTTCTGACTGAGCAGATACAGAATGCTGTAAATGCCAGCAACAAGGCACGCCACGAGGCGGTTTCCAAACGTAAGGAAATCTTGCTGGGTACCAATCAATATCCTAACTTTAACGAACTGGCGGGAGATAAGGCTCCGCTGGAGCACAAATGTGGCTGCGGAGGCGGACATTCTCACGACGAAGAAGCTTCTTTCGCCAAACTGGAAACCAGCCGTGCAGCCAGTGAGTTTGAGGCTCTCCGCTTGCAGACTGAACATTCCGGCAAGCGTCCGAAGGCATTTATGCTGACTATCGGTAACCTTGCCATGCGTCAGGCTCGTGCTCAGTTCTCTTGCAACTTCCTGGCTTGTGCCGGATATGAGGTTATCGACAATCTGGGATTCCCGACCGTAGAGGAAGGCGTGGAAGCAGCCATGAAAGCTCATGCCGACATCGTTGTAATCTGTTCGAGCGATGATGAGTATGCCGAATATGCCATTCCAGCATTCAAGGCAGTAAATGGCAGAGCCATGTTTATCGTGGCAGGAGCTCCTGCCTGCATGGAAGAGCTGAAAGCTGCCGGCATAGAGAACTTTATCCATGTACGTTGCAACGTATTGGAGACCTTGAAAGAATATAATGAAAAGTTAGGAATTAAGTAATGCTATGAAACCGAATTTTAAAAATATCGACATATATGCCGGATTCCATCCTCAAAATGGTATGGAATGGCAAAAAGCCAATGACATCAAAGCCAATTGGAGAACACCGGAACAGATTCAGGTGAAACCGGTTTATACGAAAGAAGACCTGGAGGGCATGGAGCACTTGAACTATGCTGCGGGTATTCCTCCTTACCTGAGAGGTCCGTACTCGATGATGTACACCTTCCGTCCGTGGACGATCCGCCAGTATGCGGGTTTCTCTACTGCCGAGGAATCGAATGCTTTTTACCGTCGTAATCTGGCTTCCGGTCAGAAAGGTCTGTCGGTTGCCTTCGACCTTCCGACTCACCGTGGTTACGACCCCGATCATCCGCGTGTAGTGGGCGACGTAGGTAAGGCAGGTGTTTCTATCTGCTCGCTGGAAAACATGAAGGTATTGTTCGACGGTATTCCACTGAACAAGATGTCTGTTTCCATGACCATGAACGGAGCCGTACTGCCTATCATGGCGTTCTACATCAATGCGGGACTGGAACAGGGTGCCAAGCTGGAAGAAATGGCAGGTACCATCCAGAACGATATTCTGAAAGAATTCATGGTGCGTAATACTTATATTTATCCACCTGCCTTCTCCATGAAGATTATTTCGGATATTTTTGAATATACATCTCAGAAGATGCCGAAATTCAATTCAATCTCTATCTCGGGTTATCACATGCAGGAAGCGGGTGCCACTGCTGACATCGAACTGGCTTATACCCTTGCCGACGGTCTGGAATATCTGCGCGCCGGTGTAGCTGCGGGTATCGACATCGATGCTTTCGCTCCTCGTCTGTCGTTCTTCTGGGCTATCGGTATGAATCATTTCATGGAAATTGCCAAGATGCGTGCCGCACGTATGCTGTGGGCCAAGATTGTGAAGCAGTTCCATCCGAAGAATCCGAAATCGCTTGCACTGCGTACACACTCACAGACTTCAGGATGGTCGCTCACGGAACAGGATCCGTTCAATAACGTAGGACGTACTTGTATCGAAGCGATGGCTGCCGCATTGGGACATACCCAGTCGCTCCATACCAACGCACTGGATGAAGCAATCGCCCTGCCGACTGACTTCTCCGCACGTATCGCACGTAACACACAGATTTATATTCAGGAAGAAACTCAGATATGCAAGAATGTTGACCCGTGGGGTGGTTCTTATTATGTGGAAGCGCTGACCAACGAACTAGCTCACAAGGCATGGGAGCATATTCAGGAAATCGAGAAGCTGGGCGGTATGGCCAAGGCTATCGAAACCGGTATTCCGAAAATGCGTATCGAAGAAGCGGCTGCCCGCACACAGGCTCGTATCGACTCGGGCGAACAGACCATCGTGGGTACGAACAAGTATCGTCTGGAGAAGGAAGACCCGATTGATATTCTGGAAGTAGACAATACGGCTGTGCGTCAGGAACAGATAGAAAACTTACGCCGTCTGCGCGAAGGAAGAAATCAGGCTGAGGTGGACAAAGCACTGGAAGCTATTACCGAATGTGTACGTACCGGCAAAGGCAACTTGCTGGAACTGGCTGTGGAAGCAGCCCGCGTACGTGCCACACTGGGAGAAATATCCGACGCGTGCGAAAAGGTTGTAGGACGTTATAAAGCAGTAATCAGAACTATTTCAGGCGTGTATTCATCAGAAAGTAAAAAGGATGCAGATTTCGCAAGAGCTTGCGAACTGACCGAAGAATTTGCAAAGAAGGAAGGTCGCCGTCCGCGTGTAATGATTGCCAAGATGGGACAGGACGGACACGACCGTGGCGCAAAGGTAGTAGCTACCGGTTTTGCCGACTGTGGTTTCGACGTGGATATGGGACCGTTGTTCCAGACTCCAGAAGAGGCTGCACGTGAAGCCGTAGAAAACGACGTACATGCAGTAGGTGTTTCTTCACTGGCTGCCGGACACAAGACATTGATTCCGCAGATTATCGCGGAACTGAAACGTTTGGGACGTGAAGATATTCTGGTATTTGCCGGAGGTGTCATCCCGGCACAGGATTATGACTTCCTGTACAAGGCTGGAGTCATGGCTATCTTCGGCCCGGGTACTTCCGTTGCCAAATCAGCTTGTCAGGTAATGGAACTGTTGCTCGAAAACGTTGAAGAATAAAATCCAAACGGTCTGCTGCAAATGGACAAGGTATCATCAGAGAGGTAATGAAATACTTGCTTCTCTGATGCATAATAGGGACAAACGAAAACCAGGCAGACATAAGACCTGAAAATAAGGATGTATTGTCAAGACCCAGACCCAGTAAAAACGAGTTTTTAGACTGATCTGTAAAGATGAGTTTTAATCTGAAAAGAATACATCCTTAAAGACAAAAGAAAGAGTCGTATCATTTTCTCAAAGACAGAATTTGATACGACTCTTTCTGATTTTGTAGCCAATCAGTAACTTTCCGATATTCCTTTTACGACTACACATTTATTTTTTCTTATAATCATTCACTATCGCTTCGGTAATCCAGTTTGCCAGTGCCTGACGATTATCAGGGATGACCAGACGCTGCTGATCGCGGGCATTCTGAATGTTTCCCAGTTCCAGAAAGACAGCATAAGGCGTTGAATTGCGAAGCACGAACAAATCACGCGAACTTACCGTACCACCAAATCCTCTGTTAGGCTGATGGCGGTCGTATTTGGCTGTAAACGTGCGACGCAACTGTTCGGCCAGACGCTTTCCATATTTGCTTCCCGGACTATGATAGAAGAATACATCCGTCTGCTTTCCCTTGCTACGACTGTCTACATGAATGAAAATTGCCCGCTTGTAACTGCTCTTTTCTTTTCGATACAAACGATTGATGGCATCGCAGCGTTGCTGCAATCTGGCGACCTGATTCAAGGGAATGGCCTCTCCCATACAAGTTTCACGCTTGCTGTTATTCAATACCGCAGTATTCCGTATTCCGTCTTTCTTGTCCTGAATGATGAAATGAACCGTAGCACCACGTTTCAGCAATTCACGTCCCAGACGCAAAACGATATCGTAGGCATATTCATCTTCGTGCAACTCCTTTCCATGATATTTCCCGATACATCCCGGATCGGGTCCTCCATGTCCGCTGACCAGATAAAAAGTAGCACCTTTCAACGAGCTCGATGTTATCTGATAAGCAGCCTGCGATTTACCAAACAGTGGCTCGTACCCTGAAGTTTTCTTCTTACGAGAGAATCCGGGAAGTACTACCAGACAACACAAGATGAGCAATATATACTTTATCTGTGTCATTTCAGCAGTTCATCTATTTTTTTACACAGAGCCGAGAACTCTTCTTCGTTATACAGACGTGTCATCATCACAATCTTTCCTGTCTTATCAATCAAGACATTGCGAGTGATACCTGCATTGCGGACTGCATATTTGGCAAAGATATCAGCTCCGGGATCGAGGCCGAGCGGATAAGTCACCTTGGTCTGCTTGACGAATGCCTTTACTTTCTCCAGCGGTTCATCACGGTCTACGCCATAAAGTGCAAACGAAGCATTGTCTTTATGCTTCTGCCAGATATCCCGTTCAATAAAAGGCATTTCCTTGCGGCAGACTCCACACCAGCTTGCCGTAAACTGAAGCATGACGACCTTCCCGCGAAGAGAAGACAACTTCACTTTTTGACCGTCGGTCAGCGTCATTTCGAAATCGGGAGCCTCATCCCCTACTTTTACAATATATCCTACTTCATCGGGAGTCACTTCCTGCGCCTGTACAGTAGACATTCCCGTAAACAAGCAGCTTACCAGTGCTGCCATCATAATCCATTTTTTCATCTTATTTCCGATAGCTTTAAATATTATCGCCTCAAATATACAAAAAAATCGACACAAAAAAGGAAACTGCCAACGCACCAATGTACTTTCAAACGTGTTTAAGGATTCCTTAATGTTATTTTAAGAATCATATTCAAAGATTCGATTCAAGACTATCCGGCACACACTAAACCGATTATCTTATCCAGCAACTGTTTCATATATAAAAATAAAACCACCCCTACAATCAGTAGAGATGGTTTTAAAAGCTTTTTATGCTATTATTCCTTCAAAATTACAAAGGCATATTGCCATGCTTTTTCGGAGGATTGCTTACACTCTTGTTCTGAGTCATTTCAAGTGCCTGAATCAGTTTGTAACGAGTATCCTTCGGAAGGATGATCTCATCGATATAACCCTGTTCGGCAGCACGATACGGATTAGAGAATTTTTCCTTGTATTCTTCTACCGCCTTAGCCTTTTCTTCCGGAGTAGCCTTACGATACAGAATGTTTACAGCTCCGTCGGCTCCCATTACAGCAATTTCGGCTGTAGGATAAGAGAAGTTTACATCGGCACCGATCGGCTTACTGTTCATAACGATGTACGCACCTCCGTAAGCCTTACGGGTAATAACTGTAATCTTAGGCACAGTAGCTTCTGCATAAGCATATACAATCTTCGCTCCGTGACGGATGATACCGTTGTGTTCCTGAGTACATCCCGGCAAGAATCCCGGAACATCTTCGAAAGTAACGATTGGAATATTGAAGCAGTCGCAGAAACGGATGAAACGAGAAGCCTTGTCCGAAGCATCAATATCGAGTACACCTGCCAGATAAGCCGGCTGATTGGCAACGATACCTACCGAGCGTCCACCCAGACGAGCGAAACCGACAACGATATTCTTCGCAAAATGAGGCATAACCTCGAAGAAATAATGATTGTCGACTACCGGTTCGATGATATTCTTGATATCGTAGGGCATATTCGGATCATCAGGAATAACTGTCATCAGTGATTCATCTGCACGGCGGATATCGTCTGTACAAGCGATAGAAGGAGCATCTTCCATGTTATTGGACGGCAAAAAGCTCAACAGTTCACGGATGCTCATCAAAGTTTCTTCCTCTGTTTCACACAAGAAATGAGTTACACCGCTCTTGCTGCTATGAGTATAGGCACCACCCAGCTCTTCCTTGTCGACTTCTTCGTGAGTAACAGCCTTTACTACGTCCGGACCAGTGATAAACATGTGACTCTTTTCCTTCACCATGAAAATAAAGTCAGTCAACGCCGGTGAGTAGCAGGCACCACCTGCACACGGACCGAGGATAGCCGAAATCTGCGGAATCACACCCGAAGCGATGGTATTCTGATAGAAGATAGAAGCATATCCGGAGATACTGCCTACACCTTCCTGAATGCGGGCACCACCCGAGTCATTCAAGGCAATGACCGGAGCACCGTTTTTCAAAGCCAGCTGCTGTACCTTTACAATCTTCTGCGCACCGGTAGCACTCAGTGTACCTCCGTATACGGTAAAGTCGTAAGCGTATACATAAACCAGACGTCCGTCTATCTTACCATAACCGCAAACGATACCGTCGCCCGGAATATGCTTTTTGTCCATACCGAAATCGGTACAGTGATGGATAACCAGTTTATCTATTTCGTTGAACGTACCTTTATCAAGCAACATATCGATACGTTCGCGGGCAGTCATGTGACCATTGGCGTGCTGTTTTTCTACACGCTCTACCCCTCCGCCTTGAGAAGCCAGCTTATCCAGCTCCTCAAAATTTTTATATTGTTCTGCTGTTGTCATAACTTTAATTTTCTTCTTTTACTACATCCAGTGTCATAATCACCTGATTACTGTTTACAGAGTCACCTTCGTTTACAAGGATTTCTTTTACAACACATTCGCTGTTTACCTTGTAATTACTCTGCATCTTCATAGCTTCAATTACAACGACAATGTCGCCTGCCTGCAAGCGGTCGCCCACCTTTACCGGAATCTTCACAACCTTACCCGGCATCGGAGAAACAATCTTATCCTGCTGCTTCTCGTCGGCATTCTTACGCATACGAAGGTATTTAGCTTGTGAATCTATGATATCGATATTATATGACTGGTAATGGGCGTTGACCGTATAGCTCTTTCCACCTTCCTTACGAATCAGTTCAGCGTTATACGACTTTCCTTCGTGCAAGATAGAGCAACTACCGTTTTCTGCCATTACAATATCTACATCGTAAGGAACACCATCGATAGTCAACTGTACTTTATTGCCTTCTTTGCTGACCAGCGTTACGTCAGCTACTCTGTCACCTATATGTATTTCCATAAATATCTTCTTTAAATTCGCAATACACCTTTTTTCAATCCGAATTCGCGCCAGCGGCTGATAGGACGATTATCGGAAGAGCCCGAGTTATTTTCTTCCAGGTTCATCAGATAATCGATGTATGCTGCAATCATTGCGATATTTTCGGTTTCTTCTTCCTTCTGTCCGGCCCATTTACGCAACATTTCCTGATGCTTGGAGATAAACAGTGTATTATAATGTCCTTCTACAAAGTCGGGCACATTCATGATATGACGCAGATAACCGATGTTCGTCTTCAAGCCGGTAATCTTGTATTCATACAGCACACGACGCATACGTTCGATAGCAAACTCACGGGTAGTAGCCCATACAATCAGCTTACCGATCATCGGGTCATAATAGATAGGAATTTCATAGCTTTCG
>ERZ809713.244-NODE-244-length-23462-cov-7.67074_pt1 | contig 23462 bp, 23 predicted proteins | sample MGYA00520443_ERZ809713 | MGnify/ENA primary metagenome ERZ809713 (study PRJEB31588, sample SAMN03401218) | human gut metagenome | study: EMG produced TPA metagenomics assembly of the PRJNA231909 data set (A prospective, longitudinal analysis of the...
CCCAACAGCGACTCCCTGTTTCCGCCACTGGCGGCGGTCGTCGTTGTTGCTCCTATCGAGGGGAGGCTTTGGCATACCGGAAAACTTTCCCTCTTCGCCAGAGGCTCCCCTCGGTAGGGGAGCTGTCTGCGAAGCAGACTGAGAGGTTATTTTCGTTTCTTCGCGCTGTCCTCAATGCTCACGTCCAGACCCAGCTTTTCCAGCGCATGGAGCGACTGTTCGGCGTTGGAGATGTGCTTTGCGGCGGTGCGGGGCTCATAGGGGCCGATCGGCACCGCGACGCCTGACACCTGCGCGATGAGCTTTTTGATGAGACGCTGGCTGTCCTTGTTGACACGGATGAAGTCCCGGAAGGTCTTGCCGCCGTCGATGAGCACCCGTGTGCCGTCGAAGTACGCCTTCGATTTGCGCAGGTAGCTGTGGAGCATCGGGTCCTTCTCCTGTAAGAGCTTGACGACCTCGCTCCACTGCTCGAAGGGATTGATACCCTCTGCGGCCACCTTGCGGGGTCGGCTGAGAGCCGGGTCGGCGGTGTACTCCGGGGCAGGTGCTGTCGGCGAGACCGGTGCAGCGGGCTCCACTGATTCCTCTTCCGGTACGGGCGGTACAGGCGCAGTGACCGGCGCAGTCGGCTCATCCCAGGGCAGGGGGGTCGACTCCGTCACCGGCGGCTCGTCGGGCGGAGGTGGAAGCTCTTCGTCTGCGGGCGCGGAGGACTCTGGAATATCCGGGACAGCGGCCTTCGGCTCTGCAGCGGGCGCGGGAGCAGGCTCCTTTTCCACTGCCGGTGCGGCCACAGGTTCCACGGGTGCAGCAGGTGTACTCATGAAAGGCTGCGGCGCAGGCTGGACCGGTGCCGCAACAAAGGGCCGGACGACCGGTGCGGCCGGAGCGACAGTCTGCACAGGTGTTGCCGCCACGGGGACAGCTGCGGCCTGCGGCGGCTCCGAGAGGGTGAAGAGGGCCAGTTCCAGCTCGATGCGCTGGTCACTGCCCCGGGTCATATGCTCAAGGGCGTTGCCCAGCGTACGGATGGCCCGGATGGCCTCCCGCTGGCCCAGCTGAGGGCCTTTTTCGAGGTACTGCTGTTCCTCTTCGGGGGAAACACCGGACAGCAGGCTCTGCCCGCCGGGCAGAGCCGCCAGCATCAGGGCGCGGTAGTGGGCGATGAGCTCTTCCGTCAGACGCTTCACATCCACCGACTGCTGCCGCAGTGCGGCCAGCTGAGCCAGCGCCGCTGCGCCGTCCTGCGCTTCGAGAGCATCCGAAATATGGAACAGGTAGCTGCGGTCGGTGACGCCCGCCATCCGGCGGACAACATCAGCATCGATTTTTGCGGTCACGCCGGCGCAGGTGTCGAGGATCGAGAGAGCGTCGCGCATGGCACCGTCGGCCAGACGGGAGATCAGCTCTGCACCACCGGTCGTCAACTCTAAGCCCTCCTGACCGGCGATATACTCGACCCGCTGGGCGATGTCTTCCGGCCCGATGCGGGTGAAATCGTATCGCTGGCAGCGGGAGAGGATGGTGGCCGGGACTTTCTGGATCTCGGTCGTGGCGAGGATGAAGATGACGTGGGCGGGCGGCTCTTCCAGCGTTTTCAGCAGGGCGTTGAAGGCCGCTGTGGACAGCATGTGTACCTCGTCGATGATGTATACCTTATAATGACAGGCACTGGGGGTGTAGGCTGTCTCATCCCGCAGGTCGCGGATGTCGTCCACACCATTGTTGGACGCGGCGTCCATCTCCACCACGTCGAGGATGCTGCCGTTGTCGATGCCCCTGCAGATTTCGCACTCGCCGCAGGGGTCGCCGTTATGGGGGTGGAGGCAGTTGACCGCCTTGGCGAAAATCTTCGCGCAGGTGGTCTTGCCCGTGCCGCGCACGCCGGTAAACAGGTAGGCGTGGCCTACGCGGCCCGACGCTATCTGATTGCGCAGCGCCGTGACGATGCCGCGCTGTGCGACGACATCCTCAAACCGCTGGGGTCTCCATTTGCGGTATAATGCGCGATACATCGGTGCTTCCCTCCCGTCAGTAATAAAAAATCGGACAGCGCTGACGGGGTTTGACCCCCGCCTTGCGTAACTCGGCATACGGATGCAGGCTGACTGAAACGCACGGGGCGCGCCGCTTAAGGCTGCTTGGTTCCCCACCTGACCTGGTTCACTGCGGCTCCATCGTACAGGACCCGCATCCGTATGCCGAACCACGCAGCAGGCGCTGTCCGACAAGGCACACGATTCGTGTGCTTTAGTATTGTACCACAGTTCGGTGAGGAATGCAAGAGGAAGCTAAGACTGCTCCCATCCGGCCCGCAAAAGCTCCAGTGCGTGTGTTTCAAGCCGGGAAACGTAACTCCGGCTTATTTGGAGCAGCTTTGCCGTTTCCAGCTGGGTCAGCGGCGGCTGGCCCGCCAGACCGTACCTTAATAATATAAGTTTCCGCTCCCGGGCAGGCAACCCCTCGATGAGGCGGCGCAGGCGCTGGGCATCGTCCTGTTTTTCGCAGCTGTCCTCCATGCAGAAGCCGTCCTGCAGCACATCGGCGAGGGTGAGGGCAGAGTCCTCCTTTCCGGCATCAAGAGTCTCCTGAAGCGAGAGGGTGGGGGCGTTCTTCCGCTCCCGCCGGAAGTGCATCCGGAGCTCGTTTTCGATGCACCGGCTGGCATAAGTGGAGAAGCGCGCCCGGCGGGTGGAGTCGAAGGTGTCCACGGCTTTCATCAGGCCAATGGTGCCGATGGAAATCAAATCGTCCTGCTCAGAGGGGAGAGCATAGTATTTCTTTGCGATGTGCGCCACTAAGCGCAGATTGTGGCGGATGAGCTTTTCCCGGGCGGATGGATCACCGGCCCGCAGATCGGCGAAGGTCCGGATCTCCTCCTGTGGGCTGAGCGGGCGGGGGAAACTGCCCGCTTCCAGATGGAGCGCCAGAAACAGAAATTTTGTGGCGAAAAATTGCAGTAAGGTCAGCAGCACACGATATCCCTCCCGGTACATAGTTGTTAAAGTGTATGAGCCGGAGTGCGGATAGTTGCCGGAGAGGCCTTTTGTGCGCGGTATCTTTTCCGCAGGGAAAAAGTATGGTATACTGAGGGGGATAACTCGGAATTTATATATAAAGGAGAATATTGATGAAACTGTTTTTATGTTCGCACTTTTCAAGTGTAGGAAGTCTGATAAAGGAAGAAATCGAAAATAAAAAAGTCGCATTTATTCCAACAGCTTCGCTGCGTGAAGGCTACACCGGTTATGTCGGCTCGGCTCGAAAATTATTCAAAAAGTTGGGAGCAATCGCAACTGAAATTGATATTTCAACGGAGGCTTATTCAACGATACAGTCTGTTTTTGAAGATGCGGATGTGATATATTTTACCGGCGGAAATTCTTTTTTCCTTATAGACCAGCTCCGTAAAACGGGAACGGATGAGCTGTTGAAGAAAGAATTGGCAAAGGGAAAACTGATGATTGGTGAATCGGCAGGTGCGATTATATGCGCTCCAAGCATCCAATATATCGAGCAAATGGATGAAAAGCCGGAGGACTACTCACAAGAAGATGATGCAGGGCTTGATTTGATTGATTTCTATGTTCTTCCGCATTATCTTACAGCACCATTTAAGAAAGTTACCGAGAAAATAATGACTGAGTTTTCAGATTTGAATCTATGCCCAATTAACAACCGTCAGGGAATTGTAATTGATGGTGAAGGTTCAAAGGTTATTTGCAAAGACTAATTTGAAAATTCCCATTTATCGAGTGACGAAAACAATACATCCTTCAGCGGATGGCCCCAAAACAGTTGTCCGTTATTTTTATACTCACGCGGCAGGGGAAAATTGCCCTACAAAACCGCCATGGGCGGCGCATGGAACGGTCAACGGGTCAACAGCTCAAAATGATTCCGCTTTGTGACCAGCAGCCCTTCCTTTTGCAGCTTGAGCTTGCAGGCCTTTTTGGTCTTGCCGTCCACCGTGATGCTCTTGACGCTCTCGGAAGCATAGCCCGTGGGGGTCGTGCCGCCCAGCCAGCGCCCGGTTTTTGCCAGCTCGTGCATGTTGTCCCGGATGCGCTCCGCGATGGTCTCACGTTCCAGCTGACTGAACACGGATGCGATGTACATCATCGCGCGGCCCATGGGGCTGGACGTGTCAAAACTTTCCCGGATGGACACAAAGTCGATGCCCAGCCGTCCCAGTTCTTCAATCAGGCTGGAAAAGTCGCTGATGTTGCGGCTGATGCGGTCCAGACGGTAGACCACAATGGCCTTGAATTTCCGTTCCTTGGCCGCAGTCATCATCTTTTTGAAGTCCGGGCGGTTCAGGTTGCCGCCGGAAAAGCCCTCGTCCTCAAAGACAACGGCATGTTCCGCGGCGGCATCGCCGTAGTGAGTGCGGATATATTCGCGGCAGAGGTCGATCTGATTTCCGATACTTTCGCCCTTGCCGGTGTAGCGGGACTTGCGGGAATAGATGGCAATGGTGTCGGCAGTTTTGGCCATAAGATACTCCTTTCCTGTTGTCCGGTGGCCGTAGATGCGGCTATTGTAGCATGGCAGGCCATCTTTATAAAGAAAAATAACGATAGTTATACATATTTCATCATACTACGAACGGAGGTGTCAAGGATGTGACAAGGCAGAACAAGCGAGGAAGTCAGGATGTTTGACTGTTTCTATGGGCAGTCGGGCGAGATGTTCTCGTATTTCCGGGTACCCAAAATTTTATTCCGGGACATAAAATTCAAGGACCTGTCCACCGATGCCAAAACGCTGTACGGCATCCTGCTGGACCGCATGGGGCTGTCGGTGAAAAACGGATGGCTGGATGAGCAGGGGAGAGTGTATATCATTTTTCCTGTGCAGGAAGTGATGGATGCACTGGGCTGCGCAGACAACAAGGCAACCAAACTGTTCCGGGAATTGGAAAAGTTTGGACTGATTGAGCGCAAACGGCGCGGGCTGGGAAAACCCAATCTGATTTACGTCAAAAACTTTGCAGACCCGCGTTTCCGGAATCGTGAAAAGAACGGTTCCGGTGCCGCGGATTCAGCACAGCAGGAAACGGCAAAATCACGAGGAAATAAGACTGAGTGGAATAAAACCGAGGGGAGTGAACCTGATCCTTTCTCCTCCGATGCGGAAAGCGAACCGGATGAGCGCACACGGCTGGAAGCGTATTTTATGCAGTCGTTGGAGGTGGACTTGCTGCTCCGGGTCTGCCCGGATGAGGAGGACACCATCCATCAGCATGGGCTGGCAGCAGCCCGATGAACTGCCTGTTACGCTTTCTGCCCTGATGGCAAAAGCCATGAACGACCAGTGCATCCCGCCCGATGAGGGCATCTTGCACCATGCGGAGGGAGTTGACCTGATTCCGGCCAATATCGAGCTTGCAGGGCTGGAAGTGGCCCTTGTCAACAGTATGAGCCGGGAAAAGATGCTCAAACAGGCGTTGGACAGCGCTCGGCGGGAATACGATTATATCCTGCTGGATTGTACGCCGTCTCTGGGAATGCTGACCGTAGTCGCTCCGCTTCTATGGCTAGCGGTACGCACTATGTGCGAATTTATAATTATCTCCTGCGGAGATACCGCCATCAATGCACTGGCCGCAGCGGATACCACTCTGATTCCGGTGCAGGCGCAGTACCTTTCGGCAAAGGGACTGGAGCAGCTGCTGCAGACCATCCAGAAAGCGCGTCGGCAAATCAACCCGAAGCTGAAAATCGAGGGTATCCTGATGACCATGACGGACAGTCGTACCAATTACGGCAGGGAAATCGATGCACTGATTCGGCAGGTGTACGGCAGCAAAATCCGGGTGTTTGAGCAGCCTGTTCCGCACTCTGTCCGTGCGGCGGAAATCAGCGCGGGAGGCAGGAGCATCTTTGCCCATGACCCGAAAGGAAAGGTGGCAGCGGCCTATCAATCTTTGACGAGGGAGTTGCTGGCCGATGCCGAAAAGCAACGCAAACTTGGCGCTGAAAGGTCTCGATGAGATGTTTTCCACCGAAGAATCCCGGCAGGAACAACAACGGGAGCAGGTGCAGCAGATTCCCATCGGAGAGCTGTTCTCTTTCAAAAACCACCCCTTTAAGGTCTTGGACGATGAGTCCATGCAGCGCACGGTGGAAAGCGTAGAACAGTACGGCGTGCTTTCTCCGCTGATTGCACGCCCACGCCCGGAAGGTGGCTACGAGATCATCTCCGGGCACCGCCGTCAGCACGCTGCACAGCTTGCCGGGCTGGATGCCCTGCCTGTTATCGTCCGGGAAATGACGGACAATGCCGCCGTGATATTGATGGTGGATTCCAACCTTCAGCGCGAAAACATCCTGCCCAGTGAGCGGGCTTTCGCGTACAAGATGAAGTTGGACGCCATGAAAAGAACTAGCGGTAGACCGTCAAAAGAAAATGTGTCCCCAATTGGGACACAAAAACGTTCCGACCAAATCATGGCCGAAGAACTTGGTGAAAGTCGCAATCAGATTCAACGTTTCATCCGTCTGACCAATGCTGTTCCTGCGGTGAAAACACCAAGGCCGGAGGCAAAAAGCACGAGCACAGGTGCAATGCGGTCGGTGAAACCAAAGAGAACGGAGCATCCTTCTGCGGCACAGAAAGCATCGGCAGCACAAAGCGGTGCCAAAAGCGTGTCGGTGCCGACAGCGGCAGGGCATAGTGCATCAGAGGCTGATGCAGAAAAGCACAGCGAACGGTCAGAGCCTAAGCCAGAACCCAAGCAGAAGCATGCTGCACAACAGCCAGAAGCCAAAGAAAAGTCCGCACAGCAATTGGAAGCAGAACGGCAGCAGAAACTGGAAACTCTGCGCACTGCGATGCAGAAACAAATTTGCGCCATCCATGCAGATATAGAACTCCCGGCCAACGGTCAGAATGACAGTGGGGCGGTGGAGCAGAAACTGCATGTCCTGTTGTACAAGTCCACGCTGCCAGAAAATGACCTGAATCGGGCACTGGACGAGCTTCGGACGGAGCGCAGACGGCAAAAGGCAGAGTATCAGGGGGCACCGTTTGCGGATGTGTTTCTGGTGAACCTGATTTTGTCCGATGAGGACAGTGAACGGCCCTGCATCGTGGATGTGGGGGATACGGGCATGAGCTATGTCATTCCATGGAGCAGCATCCCGAAGGAACTGCAGGAACCGCTGCACCGCTATGTATCGGAAGCGGAAGGAAAACTCTGCGGCTACTGCAAGGAAGAACTCTGCAACAGTGAAAGCGGCAGGATGGTCGTGGAACTGTATCTTGGTAAACAGGATGGGCATGGCTCCCGAATCCTGTGCTGAAAATGGAGTAAAGATTGAAATACAGAGAAATCGCAGACGGCATTTTTGTTGACCGTCCCAACCGCTTTATTGCCCATGTGGAAGTGAATGGAGCAGTGGAAACCGTCCATGTCAAGAACACCGGGCGGTGCAAAGAGCTATTGCTGCCCGGCACGGCGGTTCGGCTGGAAGTGTCGGATAACCCGAAACGCAAAACAAAATACGACCTTGTGGCGGTACACAAGCAGGGCCTTGGCTGGGTCAATATGGACAGTCAGGCACCCAATAAGGTGGTAGGGGAGTGGCTTGCAAAACAGGGCTACGACTATATCAAGCCGGAATTCACCTATGGCAAGTCCCGCATCGACTTTTACATGGAAAAGGGCGAACAGAAGTACCTGCTGGAAGTCAAAGGCTGCACACTGGAAGTGGACGGTATCGGCTATTTCCCGGATGCACCCACCGAGCGCGGCGTGAAGCACCTGCACGAGCTGGCGCAGGCACAGCAGGCAGGGTATCGGTGCGCAGTGGCTTTCGTGATTCAGATGGAAGGCATCACCGAGGTGCGGCCAAATGTCAGCACACAGCCGGAGTTTGGCACGGCACTGGCCGAGGCCAAAGCTGCAGGTGTGCAGGTGCTGTTTTTGCTCTGCCATGTAGGGCGGGATAGTCTGGAAATCGTGGAGCAGAGGGAAGGCTGAAAAATTTTTCAGAAAACCTCTTGACCCTGACGCAGCGTCATAGCGTATACTGTGGCTGTCGCAAGGGAGGACAGCAAGATGATGACAGTGAACGAAGTGAGCAAGCGGACCGGAGTGAGCATCCGGACCCTGCAATATTACGATAAAATCGGTCTGCTGCGCGCGGCGGGCCGTACCGAAGCAGGCTATCGGCTGTATGACGATGCCGCGCTGGAACGTTTGCAGCAGATCTTATTGTTCCGGGAACTGGAATTTCCACTGAAGGACATCCGGAAAATCGTGGAGAATCCTGCTTTTGACCGGCAGAAAGCACTGGAACAGCAGATCACACTTCTGACATTGAAAAAGCAGCATCTTGAAGATCTGATCGGCCTTGCGCAGAAAATTCGAACCACAGGAGGAAAGGTTATGGACTTTACCGCATTTGATACGCAGAAGATCAAGAAGTATACCGAGCAGGCCAAAAAGGAATGGGGCGAAACGCCGGAATACAAAGAGTTTGAGGAAAAAACTGCCCATAAGACCGAGAAAGAAGTCAAGGACATGAGCAGTCAACTGATGGACATCGTGGCGGCATTCGGCGGGATGCAGGGCAAAGACCCGGCGGACCCTGAAGTGCAGGCACAGGTGAAGAAGCTGCAGGAGTTTATCACAGAGCACTACTACAACTGTTCCAAGGTGATCTTGAATCAGCTGGGGCAGATGTATGGGGCAGGCGGAGCATTTACGAAAAACATCAATGCTGCCGGCGGTGCCGGTGCCGCAGAATTTGCGCAGAAAGCCATTGAGATTTATTGCAAGTGAGCCCAAAAACGCTTTGCGTGATTCAGTTACAGAAATCATAAATAGGAAATGTTATCATGTGGATACAAGAAACACACCGATAACATTCCAGTGGAGGATTTCGATATGAAGGCAATACCGCACATATAGCCGTACACCAATAGCTTGAACATGATCCGGGGTTCTGCTGCCGATTTTCTTCCTCTCGAAGAATACGCCTGATACAGTTTCCCGTAATCCAGTTCCTCAAGCTGGGCGTTGGCTACATACACCGGTTCATGTTCGTCTATTAAAATATTTTCGCTTATTGGAAGGGTCAGCTGTTGATATATGCCGCCCTTTCCTGTATACTGTTCTTGTTGTAGTTGCTTTTTCACAACCTCAGCTTACAACAAAAAATGAGATAGGCAACCCCTTTTGGGGAAGTCTATCTCATTTTTTCGTGGGGGCTATTTTGCAACAGCATCTATGATTTATCCCCGTGCATCCTGCCGGGTGGTGCTGAAATAGGCCTTGGGGGTCATGCCGTACTCCTTTTTGAAGGCGCGGAAAAAGTGGGTGTAGCCCCCAAAGCCGCTTGTTTTGTAGACCTCGGTGATGGGCAGCCCCTGCTCGATCAGGGTGCAGCAGCGGTCCAGCCGGGCTTTTACGATATAGCGGTGCACCGTCTGCCCGGTCTGGCGTTTGAATTCCCGGGCAATATGTTCCCGGGAGACGAAAAACTCCTTTTCCAGCCGCTCCAGCGTCAGTTCCTCGGTAAGGTGCGCCTGAATAAACAAAAACACCTCGTCCAGCATCAGGTGGTGGCGGCTGACCGATGCGGTGTGGAACTCCGCATGGATGCAGGCACGCAGCGCCAGCACCACAAACATTTGCAAAATACCGTGCTCGAACACCGCTGCACCGAACTGGGTGCGCTCCTGCGGGAGCATCAGCAGCTTCCGGGCAAGGTTTTTCAGCAGCATATAGATCTGGCTGTCCGGGCACACAGCCACCTGCCGGAAGGGCACCACGTTGAAGCTTTTTTCAAGGTCGGTATCTGCGTCCGAAAGCTGCGCCAGCGTCTGGGGGGACAGCTGCACCCGAATAAGTTCCAGCGGGCCGTAAGCACCGGCGTATTCCAGTCTGCCGCCCTGACCGGGCTTGAAGATGATGAGATTCTGCTGCTGTGCGGGCAGCACCACCTCGCTGCACCGGAACACACCGCTGCCCCGCATGACCAGAAACAAATCATAATACGCGCCGGAATAAAATTCCCGGACGGCACTCTGCTCAAAAAGATAACGCTTGGCTGTATAATTCACCAAAAAGTCCTCCATGAAACTGTCATGTGTAACAGATTGTTGTACACAACAGAAAAGTACAACTGTTATAATTGCATAATACATCAATTTACAATAGTTTTCAATCATTTTTTGGATATGTATTGATGAAAAATTAACGTATAATGCAAACGTAGAAAAGAAACTTGTGCGAAAAGTCTCGTGGTTTCACTGTTTTTAAGGAGGATAAAACACAATGGACCAGAAAAAGACCATCCGCCCCTTCTCCATGAAGGACAAGATCGGTTATACGCTGGGCGATCTGGGCTGCTGCTTCACCGAGCAGTACCGCGCCATGTATCTGTCGATCTTCTACACCCTGATCCTGCAGGTCAACCCTTTCCACGTGGGTATCCTGCTGCTGATCACCAAGATCTGGGACGCCGTGAATGACCCCATCATCGGTGCCATCGTGGACTCCCGCAAGGCCACCAAGGGCGGCAAGTTCATCCCGTGGATCCGCGCCTTTTCCTTCCCCATGGCAGTGCTGTGCATACTTGGCTTTGTCAATGTAGGCAATATCAACTACGGCCTGCGTCTGGCCTACATGTTCGTCACCTACGTTCTGTACGAGGCGCTGTACACCTGCGTCAACGTGCCCTTCGGTACTCTGTCCAGCGTGATGACCGATGATGTCAGCCAGCGCACCGCACTGTCCCGCTACCGCAGCCTTGGCGGCACCATCTTCATGACCGTTATGGTCATGGTCGGCCCCCTGTTCCTGTATGTGGACAACCAGCCCGTGGCTGGCCGCTTCCTGATGCTGGCCTGCATCTGCGCCATGCTGGGTCTACTGTGCCTGCAGATCACCTGCGTATGGTGCAAGGAGCGCGTGGAAGTGCCCGAGCGTCCGCAGGGCGAAAAGCTGAACTACCTGCATGTGCTCAAGGAGATCTCTCACAATAAGGCTCTGCTGGGTGTTATGTTCTTCAGCCTGACCGGCATGATCGGTGCTTCCGTGGTCAACGGTCTGAACACCTACCTGTATAAGGACTTCTTCGGCAACGTTAAAATTCAGGCTGTCTCCGGTATGCTGAGCGTGCTGTACGCTGTGCTGTCCTTTGCCATCACCCAGCCTCTGGCCAACAAGTTCGGCAAGAAGGAGTGGTGCTGCATGGGCGCTGGCTTTGCCGCCATCGTGTTCGGCATCCTGTTCATCTTCCCCGTCCACAACCCTGTGACTTTCATCGTCATCAACGGTATCTGCTATCTGGGCGCTTCCGGCATGCAGGTGCTGGTCTGGGCTATGGTCAACGACGCCATCGACTACCACGAGCTGCAGACCGGCGAGCGCAACGAGGGCATTGTTTACTCCACCTACTCCTTCTTCCGCAAGCTTGCAAGCGCCATTTCCGGCAGCCTGTCCAGCTTTGTGCTGGGTGCCATCGGCTACAACGTTACCGCAGGCGCTGTGCAGACCGCAGGCGTTGTGAACGCCATCTGGAAGAGCTACACCGGCATCTACTTCCTGGGCTACGGCATTGCAGTTGCCATCCTGTTCTTCGTCTACCCCCTGACCAAGCAGAAGACTGCTGAGATGCTGACCGAGCTGAAGGCTCGCCGTGCCGCAAAGGAGAGCAAGTAAACCATGAAGATCTTACAGGTTCAGTTTAAAAACCGCAATGGCCACACCCTGCGCGGCATCGTGACCCTGCCCGACACCGAGGGCAAGGTGCCCTTTGTGGTGCATCTGCACGGCTTTGCCGGCAGCTGCAGCGGCTACAAGTCCATGTACACCCATCTGTCCCGCGCTCTGGCAGCGCAGGGCATCGGCAGCGCCCGGTTCGATTTCTACGGCAACGGCGAGAGCGACGGCGAGTTCGAGGATATGAGCTTTGACGGCTTGCACACCGATGCACAGGATATCTTTGCATGGGCCGCTGAACAGCCCTATGTGGACAGCGAAAAGCTGTTCCTCTCCGGCCAGAGCATGGGCGGCTACATTGCCGCCTCCTGCGCACCGGTTATCCAGCCCCACGGCCTGATTTTGCTGTGCCCGGGCGCCGGGATGTGGTTCGGCTGCGCCCAGCGCGCCGACGGCATTATGCAGACCGGCAGGGACTACGCCGACATGGAGGGTCTGTGCTACAAGATGGCCTTTAACTACGAGATGGCAAAGCACCCCGACCCCTTTACCGAGGCCAAGGGCTACAACGGCCCGGTGCTGCTGCTGTGCGCCGACGATGACCGTCTGGTGGACGAGGGCACCTGCAACCGTTACGCACAGGTGTACACCGCACCCGATGTGGACACCATTGCAGGCGGCGGCCACAACTTTGCCACGCTGGCAGCCCGTGCCGCCGTGGAGGAAAAGACCGCAGCATTCATCAAAGCAAATCTGTAAAGCAAAGCGTATCTGCAAGGAGGCTTTCGTATGCAAAACGTGATTCTGCAGCCCATCGAGGTGGGCGGACAGACCTTTAAAAACCGCATCATGTTCCCCCCGCTGACCACCGGCTACGAGAAAAACGGCATGATCAGCGAGCAGGACATGGGCTTCTACACCCGTCTGGCAAAGGGCGGTGTGGGTTACATCGTTCTGGGCGATGTGGCACCCATCAACAGCTTTTCTCCCACCCCCAAGCTGTTTGACGACAGCCAGATCCCTGCCTTCAAGGCACTGGCCGACAGCGTACACGCCTACGGCACCAAGTTGGGCGTCCAGCTCTTCCACCCGGAGTACGACGTAGACGCCATCAACAGTCTGTTTATGCAGAAAAAGTTTGATGAGATGCGTCAGCGCCTGCATCACGACATGATGTTCTTCACCGATGAGGTCAGCGAGGAGATGCTGATGGCCATCATCGATAAGATGTGCGCCTGCGCAGTGCGTGCACAGAAGGCCGGTGTGGACGTCATCCAGATCCACGGCGACCGCCTGAACGGTTGCCTGTGCTCCACCCGCATGAACCACCGCACCGATAAGTTCGGCGGCAGTCTGGAGAACCGCGTCCGCTTTGCCCGCATGCTGACCCGCGCCATCCGCAAGGCTGTGCCGGATATGGTCATCGACTACAAGCTGTCCATCGTCACCCCGCAGCGCGGCAAGGGCGGCATTGACGAAGCCGACGCCGTGCAGTTTGCCCAGTGGCTGGTAGAGGACGGCGTGGATATGCTCCACGTTGCGCAGGCCAACCACACCGGCAACATGGCCGATACCATCCCTCCCATGGGTGTGCAGCCCTACGGCTTCTTTGTAAAGATCGCCGGCGACATCAAAAAGGCAGTCAATGTGCCGGTAAGTGCTGTGGGCCGTATCGTGGATGCCGAGATGGCCGAGCGTGTTATCGAGAGCGGCATGGCCGATATCGTTGCCATGGGCCGTCCGCTGCTGGCAGACCCCGATTGGGGCGCAAAGATTGCTGCCGGCAAGGCCTGCGATATCCGCCGCTGCATCAGCTGCAACAAGGGCTGCACCGATGCCATCCAGAACCGCCAGTTCCTCTCCTGCGTGCTCAACGCTGAAAACGGCTACGAGAACAGCCGCAGCATCCAGCCTGCTGCGCAGAAAAAGAAGGTCGCCGTCCTGGGCGGCGGCCCTGCCGGCCTGGAAGCCGCCCGTGTGGCAGCCCTGTGCGGCCACGATGTGACCCTGTTTGAAAAGACCACCGCCCTGGGCGGCCAGTTGAACATTGCCTGCGTGCCTCCCCGCAAGGAAGAGATGCGCCGCGCCGCACAGGACCTGATCCATGCAGTCTGCAATGCAGGGGTGCACCTGTGCCTGGCACAGGCTCCCACCGCACAGGAGCTGAAGGATGCCGGTTTTGAAGCAGTTATCAACGCTGTGGGTGCACACAGCGCTGCACCCCGCATCCCCGGTATCGACAACGTGAACGTGGCGGATGCCTGGAAGGTGCTGGCTGGCGAGCAGCAGGTGTACGGCACGGTTGCCGTCATCGGCGGCGGCATGGTGGGCTGCGAGACCGCAGAGTATCTGGCTGCCCGCGGCTGCAAGGTGTCCGTTATCGAGATGATGGACAAGATCGCCGCAGGCGAGAGCACCACCATTCTGCCCACTCTGTTGGAAAACTATAAGACCTACGGCGTGGAGCAGTACCCCAGCCACAAGGTCAAGGAGTTCCGCATGGACGCTGTCGTCTGCGAGAATAAGGACGGCGCAGAGGTGACCATTCCCTGCGATTACATCGTGCTGGCTATGGGCGCACGCTCCAACGAATTTGACGCTGCTGCGCTGGAAGCTGCCAGCATCCCGGTGTATTCCATTGGCGATGCCGCCGGCAAGGCTGCGGATATCTCCAACGCTATCCGCACCGGCTACGATACCGCCTGCCAGCTGTAAAGCGGAAAATATGGTTTTATTTGTGGGACTGTTGCAAAATAGCTCTCTGAAAAAATAATGCACAAAATCCGGAACCTTTTCAGAGCCAAAACGGCTCAAAAAGAGTTCCGGATTTCTAATTTTATGCTATTTCTTTGTGCAAATTGCTATCGCGCTTTTATTTTGCAACAGCCCCTTTTTGATGAGAACTTTATGCGGTTCTTTTGGTTCGGAACTGTGTATAAATGGGATGGATAAAATGAGCAGGCACACTATATGCGTTTGTTAAACACTGACAGCGTTCGATTTTTTGCGTGGAATCGTGAAAATAAGACCTGTGAAAAACGCAGAAAATTTGATATGTTTGCGCTGCAAACTAAGACATATTGATGCTTTTGAAACGAGTTTATAGTGAAATATGTGTAATTCGAGTGCAGATATTCATTCTTGTGAGTTTGTTGTGTGAATTTGTCACGTTCTGCCGCAAAAAAGGACTTGACGGAAAAAATACTCTGTGGTAATTTATGAGCAAATTCGCTATGGGGATAGGAAAAGCAAAATCCTCTTTTTCAATGCCCAAAAGTGTGGTAGAATAGAGCTGAAACGGAGGACGTTGCAATGGACTGGTCGAAGGCAGATTGGAAGCTGTTTTGTGCGTGCATCGGGGAATGGCAGGAAACATATATCAAACGCTTGAATGAGCAATATATCGAAATTTTAAGCGGAGACGGTTTGGCTTCGGATAAATTCTGGAAGTTGAATCAGCGCATCCAAGAGGATAAGAAGAATCTTGGAGTAAAAATGTCGCTTCGTAAGCCGGATATCGCACTGACACTTGTCAATCTGTTGAATGAGAATGTTATCTCATTGGATGACCTGAACGGGTTCAGCAAAGAATTGCAAGAAAACGTAAAGCAATTGAAGACAAGACTTGTTGAACGAGAATGAAAAGGAAAATTACTGCGCAACAATGAAGATTCTGGTCAGCGCCTGCCTGCTGGGCGAAAACTGCAAATACAGCGGCGGAAACAATTACAATCAGGCGGTTTGCGATTTTGCGCGGGGGCATCAGGTGGTTCCGGTCTGCCCGGAGGTGCTGGGCGGCCTGCCCACACCGCGGTGCCCGGCGGAAATCGTGCAGGGCGTTGTCACGAATAAAGAGGGCATCAATGTGGACCGGGAGTTCCGAGCGGGCGCAGCCAAGGCCCTTGCCATTGCAAAAGAAAATGGGGTGGAGCTTGCCATCCTGCAATCCCGCAGCCCCAGCTGCGGCGTGAAGGAAATCTACGACGGAACGTTTTCCGGGACAAAGATTCCCGGACAGGGCGTTTTTGCGAAAATGCTGATGGACGAAGGCATCCGTGTTCTGGATGCCGGGGAATTGCTTAAAACTATCTTGAAAAATGAGGACGGAAAATGTCAATCAGACTGATTTGCAGCGATATTGACGGTACGCTGCTGCAATACGGAAAAAAGGAACTGGAAAGCGAGATTTTTGAACAGATACGGGAGTTGCACCGGCGCGGCATTCTGTTTTGCCCGGCATCCGGTCGGCAGTATACCAGCCTGCGCAAGCTCTTTGCACCGGTGGTAGACTGCTGTGTGTTTCTTTGTGAGAACGGCGGCGTGATCTATAAGGACGAGCAGTGCATCGCCAAGAATCCGATGCCCCGTGCATTGGCCGAAGAAATCGCCAACGACCTGTGGACCCGCAGCGACGGGCAGGGGGAAGTGATGCTTTCCGGCCAGAATACTGCATACCTGATGGAGCGGGGTCTGGGAATGCTCAAGCGTATTCAGTTCGTCGGGAACAATTATCAAATCATCCATGACCCTTCCGAGGTGCCGGAGGAGATCACAAAAGTATCGGTGTATCTGCACGAAGGCGTAGAATCTTACACGGAACGGTTTGTCCCACGATGGAAAGAGGCAAACTGTGCCGTGGCGGGACCATATTGGATCGATACTACCTCTGCCAACAAGGGCATTGGTGTGCGCAGCATCTGCAAGACTCTGGACATCGCCCTTGCCGATGTGATGGCTTTTGGCGACAATTATAACGATGTGTCGATGTTGGACATTGTGGGTGTGCCCTACATTATGGATGGTGCCGCCGCACCGCTGCGGGAAAAGTACCCGAACCATACACCCCGCCCGGAGGATGTGCTGCGGGAGTTCTTGAAGCAGAACTGAATTTTGCACGCATGTGTGCAAAATTCAAAATGATACGGTATAAGGAAATATTTTGACATGACGAAAGTGCTTTTCATCTGCCATGGGAACATTTGCCGCAGCCCAATGGCCGAGTTTGTGATGAAAGATCTGGTGGACAAAGCCGGACTTTCCGACCAGTTTGAAATCGCGTCCGCCGCCACCAGCACCGAGGAGATCGGCAACCCGGTCTATCCGCCCGCCCGGCGGAAGCTGGCCGAGCACGGCATCTCCTGCGAGGGTAAAACCGCCCGGCAGATGACCCGGCGGGATTACGAAACCTACGATTACCTGATCGCCATGGATCACAACAACCTGCGCAATATGGTGCGCTTTGTGGGCGGCGACCCGGAGCATAAAGTGTCTCTGCTGATGGATCATACCCGCCGCCCCGGCGATGTGGCCGACCCGTGGTATACCGGGGATTTTGAGGCTACCTGGCAGGATGTGCTGGAAGGCTGCACGGCTCTGCTGGAAGAACTGCGCTGACAGGAGAATTTTATGACAGAGCGTTATTGTGAGGGCGAACGATTTACTGGCCTGTCGTTTGCCGGGGAAGTCTTTGAAAGCTGCGATTTTGCGGACTGCGTATTTGTGGACTGCTCCTTTACAAAATGCGGGCTGGATCATACCACGCTGAACGAGTGCAAATTCGTGCGGTGTGAGATCACAGGTCTGCGCAGTACCCATTCCTCGGTGCAGTCGCTGGATTTTGAGGACTGTCGCCTGAATGAAATCGAGTGGGCACCGCTGATGTCCAACGGTGCCTTCCCGGACCCCATCCATACGCTGAAGGGGTGCAGCCTGAAATATAACACCTTCACCGAAATGAACTTTAACCGCTTCGACTTTTCGGACGGCAACGAGATCGTCGGCTCAATGTTTGCCAAATGCGAGATGCAGTTGGCGAATTTCAAGGGCGTGGAACTTCACGAAACGGAGTTCTACCAGTGTGATCTGCGCAAGGCGGATTTCCGGGATGCTACAGGCTATAAGGTGGACATTCTGGGCGGCCGCCTGAAGGATGCGAAATTTTCCCTGCCGGAAGCGGTGAATCTGTTGGCAGATTTGAAGATCAAGCTGTCGTAAGAAGGAGAGAAAATGCGTCAACTCATCATTGCCCGAAAAGACCTGCAGATGTCTCCCGGTAAGCTGGCGGCGCAGTGCTGCCACGCTTCGCTGGCATTCCTCACCGACCCCATCGGCATGGGACAGGGCGTGGAACCCATCGAGAAAGACGGAGAAATTACCGGCTATCGGGCAGAAATTATGTTGGAGAAAGCAACCTATGAAGAATGGTTCGATGGCTCTTTTACCAAAACTATCTGCGGGGCAAAGAACCGCAATCAACTGCTGAAAGCAAAAACAATTGCCGAGGAATTGGGCCTTGTGGAAAACAAAGACTTCTTCCTTATCCGGGATGCCTGCCACACCGAGCTGGAGCCGGAAGAATTTGATGAAAACGGAGAAGGCATGACCCTGACCTGCATCGGTTTCCGCCCGCTGCCGGATGAAATTGCACATCAGATCAGCCATAAATTTCATTTGTATTGATTCCTGATTTACGGAATACGAAAGAAAGTCCCGGCCATTCTCCTGTGATTTGCAGGAAAATGGTCGGGATATTTTTGCTTTTTATTGAAGATTCATCCATGCCGCCAGCGCGTCCGCCGTCTGCCGCTGTTGTTTCTCGGCAGAGATGGTGGGTGTGCCATCGCCCTTCTGCGCACCGTAGCTGCCGAACCCGGCATGACAGCCGCCGTCAATGACAGTTTCGGTGGTGTCCTGTGGGAGGTTCGTGCGGTCGGCTTCGTACTTTTCGCGGTTCAGTACGCCGTCCTCGCTGCCGTAGGCGGCATAGACCCGCAGGCCGCTGTCGGTCAGGTCGGCGTGGTAGTAGTCGCTGACGTAAACGCCGGACGCAACGCAGACGGCCAGCAAAACAGCCAGCAGGCAGAGGAACACTCTGAGGGGAAACGATTTTTTCTTCTGGTTCTTCATAGAACTCCTTTATTTTATAAGCATTTTCCGCAATCGCTGCAGCCGTTGCAGATCAGTTTGCTGCCACAGGTCTCGCAGTTTGTACGGAAATGCGGCACATAGAGATCTTCCTGCGGGATGGGGTAGCCCCAGTCGTCCACGAGGTCAAAATGAATGGGCCTGCCCTGATAGTTCATGCCGGATTTATAAGCCATCCGGCTTTGCAGCTGCTTGCTGGGCAGGTGGTAGCGCCTGCCGTCCTTGATGAACACGGTGCCGGTCTCGATAAAGCAGAAGGTCACATTGGCATCCACGCATTCCTGCCGGAGAGACTTGACCCAATCAAAATTGCAGGGGCGGGCACCATCATAGTTTTCGCCGCCGCAGATGACCTGCTCGATCTGCCCGGAGGAAAGGTACTGCCGGATGCTTACTGGCCCGATGAAGGGCGCGCACATGATGCCCTTGTGCTTGAAGGGCAGGTCAAACAGAATGGGAATGCGCTCATCGGCGCGGCGCTGATTCTCGCAGGTGACGTTGAAAAAGATGTTGTCCCATCCGCTGCCCCAGTCCGGCGGCAGACACTCCCGCACCCGCTGCGGCCGCTTTGTGAGCAGAAAAAACACCACATCGCTGCGCTGGCGCATGATGTCCCACGCCTCAACCCGCCACGGGTCGGCTTCTTCCAAGAAGAAATCCGAGGTCATGCAGACCCGGATCTGCTCACCACTCTGGATTTTGTAGTGTCCGGTGCGGTCTTTCTGGAGCGGGTAGGAAAAGCCGCTTTTCGTTTTGTAGATCTCGGCCCCGTTCTGGTTCCGCATCCGGTCGAGAAAATACATGTAGCAGTTCTGGCAGCCCTCGCTGCACTTGACGCAGCCGTGCCATGGATTCCAGATGTCGTGCAGGAAGCTCACCTTCTTTCGGTACCTATTATTATAATAGCTGCGCGGACAGGAAACAAGAGCACCCCTTGCACCGCCCCATCGGATGTGATAGGATGAAGAAAACCACATGAGGGAGGAACCACCATGCCGTTTCTGATAATCCGCAACGACATCACCAAAGTGGCGGCGGATGCCATTGTCAACCCGGCCAACCGGAACCTTTTGCAGGGCAGCGGCACCAGCCGTGCCATCTATCAGGCGGCAGGGGAGCAGGAGCTGACCGCTTCCTGTGAAGCCATCGGCCGCTGCGATTTGGGCAGAGCCGTGTGTACCCCGGCATTCGGGCTGTCGGCAAAGTACGTTTTCCATGCAGTCTGCCCGGCGTGGCACGGCGGCGGGTTCGGCGAAGCTGAACAATTAGCCGGTGCATACCACTCCGCATTGGAATTAGCCGCAGAGTACCACTGCGAGAGAGTGGCCTTTCCGCTGCTGTCCAGCGGAAACTATGGCTACCCCAAAGAACAGGCCTTCCGCATTGCGGTGGACACCATCACACAGTACGTCATGGAGCACGACCTGACCGTGTATCTGGTGCTTTACGACCGGGACTCGCTGGCCGTGAGCCGGAAGCTGTTCGCCTCGGTGGAGGAGTACATCGACGACCACTATGTAGCCCAGAACGATGAAAGCTACGGATTTGGCCGTCGGCGCAGAGAGCAGAGAATTGTCAGAGCGGCGGAGGCTTCTGGAAGAAGATGCTGCTGTGCCGATGCTAGGTGCAGTTCCGGCACCCGCCGCGGCACCCAGGACAGCCCGCAGTCTGGAAAGCCTGATGGACAACCTTGGCGAGAGCTTCACCACCCGGCTGCTGCGGCTCATTGACGAGCGGGGGCTGAAAGACTCCACCGTGTACAAGCAGTCCAACATCTCCCGGCAGCATTTCTCCAAAATTCAGTGCAATCGCGACTACAACCCAAAAAAGAAAACGGTGCTGGCCTTTGCGGTTGGGCTGCACCTGTCCGAAGATGAAACCATCGACCTGCTCAAGAGTGCGGGCTATGCCTTTTCGGATGGCTCCAAGCGGGACTGGATCGTGCGGTATTGCCTGGAACACAAAATCTATAACATCAATCAGGTCAATACGCTGCTGTTTGAATACGATCAGGAACAGCTGGGTGCGTAATTTGTCGCCTGCCCGTTGACCTTTTGCCCTCCGGTTTGTGGTATCCTTTTGCCAACGAAAGCGATACACCACAAAACGGAGGGCATTTATTATGAAGAAAAATCTTACCGAGCTTGTTTTCATTCTGGACCGCAGCGGTTCCATGGGCGGGCTGGAGCAGGATACCATCGGCGGGTTCAATGCTATGCTGACCCGGCAGAAGGAGCAGGAGGGCGAGGCCAATGTGACCACGATCCTGTTCGACCATGAGGTGCAGCTGCTGCACGACCGTTTCCCACTGAAGGCTGTTGCACCGCTGACTGAAAAGGACTATTACGTCCGGGGCTGTACGGCCCTGCTGGATGCCATTGGCTACGGCGTGGAGAAGATGAAGGGCGTCTTGCATCGGCCTGAAAAATCCGATATACTGAACCCAGAGAGTATATCGAATTTTTTGGGAAAAGGAGAGAACGTTATGGAACATCTTTATGAAAAGGCACTGGAAAGTGCGGAATATATCAAGACGCACACGAAAAAGCGCCCGAAGATCGCGGTGGTGCTGGGCTCCGGCCTTGGCAAGCTGACCGCGGACTTTACGGACACGGAAGAACTGTCCTACAAGGATATCCCCAACTTCCCGGTATCCACGGTGGCAGGACACAAAGGCGCATTGTTGGCTGGCAAGCTGGGGGACACGGAAGTCTACGCCATGGAAGGCCGCTTCCATTTCTATGAGGGCTACTCCATGAAGGAAGTCTGCTACCCGTTCTATGTGTTCAAGCTGTTGGACGTGGAAAAGGTGGTGTTGACCAACGCCTGCGGCGGCATCAACCGGGAGTTTGCGCCGGGCACCCTGATGCTCATTACCGACTTCATCAACATGATGGGCACGAACCCCCTCATTGGCCCCAACGATGAGCGCTTCGGCCCCCGCTTCCCGGACATGACCGAACCTTACAGTCTGGAACTGCGGAACCTTGCCAAGCAGACCGCCGATGAACTGGGCATTGCCTGCAAGGAGGGCGTTTACATGGGCTTTATGGGCCCTTGCTATGAAACGGCGGCTGAAATTCGCGCCTTTGCGGGGATGGGAGCCGATGCCGTGGGCATGAGCACCGTGCCGGAAACCATGGTCTGCAGCTACATGGGCATGAAGGTACTGGCCGTCAGCTGCATCACCAACATGGCCACCGGCATCCAGACGGTCAAGCATAGCCACGCCCGCGTGCTGGAGATCGCAAATCAGGCAGGCGATACCCTGTGCCGATGGCTGGGTGCGGTGATTCAGAGAATGGAGTAAAAAAGATATACCATGAAAATCCTTTCGTTTGGTTCCCTCAACTACGATTATACCTATGAGGTCGAGCGCTTTCTCGCGCCCAAAGAGACTCTTGCAGCCAAGTCCATGCAGCGGGGCTTTGGAGGGAAAGGCGCAAACCAGTCTATCGCCTTTGCACGAGCTGGATTGTCAGTATACCATGCGGGTCGTGTCGGCGCAGATGGACAACCATTTGTGGATTACCTGAAACAAAATGGTATTCATACAGATTATCTGATAAAGGACGATGCTGCTGCCACCGGCCACGCCATCATTGAGGTATGCCGCGGCGAAAACTGTATCCTGATCTACGGCGGTGCCAATCAGGAGATCACCACAGAGCAGATCGACCACACGCTGAAAGCCTTTTCGCCAGGCGACTGGCTGGTGCTGCAAAATGAGATCTCCAATCTGCCGTACCTGATGCAGGCCGCACAGAAAAAGGGGCTTTCCATTTTCTTCAATGCCGCACCCTACGATGTCGGCATCTTGACCTACCCGATGGAACTGGTGGATGTGCTCTGTGTCAACGAGGTGGAAGCCTGCGCCCTTGCCGGAACCGAGACCTTTGAAGCGGACGCTGTTTTGACCCTGCTGCACGAAAAATACCCGCAGACCCGTCTGCTTCTGACAGCCGGGAGTGCGGGCAGCTACTATCTGGATGCAGAGCGGCGGCTGTTTGTCCCCTGCGAAAAGGTGCAGGCCGTGGATACTACAGCTGCCGGGGACACTTACAGCGGCTATTTTCTGGCGGGCCTTTGCAGCGGCAGTTCAGTAGAGGACGCCATGCGGCTTGCTACCAAAGCAGCCGGAATTGCCGTGCAGCGCAAAGGTGCAGCGGCATCCATCCCGGAAATCAAAGAGTTGAAATGAATGATACAGAAGGCCATGTGGATATTCTGGTCTGCATGGCGGGCACCGGCGGCACGGGTTTTGGCACAGCAAGTTATCTGCGCAGCCGCAACCCGAATCTGCAAGTGGTTCTGGTGCAGCCCCATCCGGACTCCCGCCTGACCCCGGAGCACCCGGATGCGCAGATCATAGATGGCGTTTTGCCGGCGTATGATGTGCCGGAAAGCGCACTTTCCGACTATCTGCGGCCAGACTGGAGCGATGCGTGCATCAATGTCCGCACCGAGGAAGCCTACGAAACGGCCCATGAGGTGCTGCGGGCGGAAGGACTGTTTCTGGGCACATCGGCAGCAGCGGCTTTGCACGCAGCGGTGCAGGTGGGCCGCAGACCGGAGAATCAGGGAAAGAACATCGTGGTCATCGTCCCGGACAACGGCATGAAATATCTGTCTACGCCGATGTACCGACAGAAATGATAAAAACACGATGATGCGACTGAATTTTGAAAAGATTGCATAGGATTTTATAAAAATATTATTCTTTTATGAATTTTAGCACTCTTCCATTGACACTGCTAATGAACGGTGCTATAACAGTGGCGTGCTCAGGAGGAAGGGCAAAAAGAGAGCCGCTAGGCTCCCCGGAAAGCCCTTCTGAATGGACGCTTCAGATTTTTTG
>ERZ809713.299-NODE-299-length-19807-cov-9.59164_pt1 | contig 19807 bp, 14 predicted proteins | sample MGYA00520443_ERZ809713 | MGnify/ENA primary metagenome ERZ809713 (study PRJEB31588, sample SAMN03401218) | human gut metagenome | study: EMG produced TPA metagenomics assembly of the PRJNA231909 data set (A prospective, longitudinal analysis of the...
TGAGATAGACTTCCCCGAAAGGGGTTGCCTATCTCATTTTTTGTTGTAAGCTGAAGCTGCAATGGACCAACTACAACAGAAACGGTGCTCTTCTGAGCGCCGCATAGGAAATAAGGAAGTTTGCAAGCCACCCTGCAGGGACTGCAAGCCAAACAAAAGCAATGCCAAAACGCGGTGCACAAATCAAAGCAACAGACAAGCGGATCGCAAGGTTTACCATATTTGCAATAAGAAACGGCCGCATGATTCCAAGTCCGCGAAGAACGCCATCGGTTGCCATCTTGATGCCCATGAAGATGAAAAAGTAACCAAGCCATCTCATATAATCACCGGACACCTGATAGGCCAACGCGGTTCCGTCTTTTCCCAGGAACAACGAGGAGATCTGTGTGTGCAGTGTTTCAATGACCACGAAAGCAAGAACTGCAAAGCATAGATCCAACACCAGTGCAGCATGATAACCTTTTTTGATACGCTCAATTTTCTTTGCGCCAAGATTCTGGGATACAAACGGCGAAACTGCGTTGCCGATGGATACGAAGATCAGCGAAAAAACATTTTCTACCCGCATCGTTGCCGCATACCCGGCAAGTGCCTGTGTGCCGAAGGGATTTACCACTGCCTGCACGATCATCATACCGATAGACACTGTGGACTGCTGCAAAACCGATGGTACCGCAATGCGAAGCATGGAATACAGCTCCTGCCGGTCGAACCTGCTAAAGGAGCTCTTGTATTGCCGCATCCGAGACAGAAAGATCAAAAACGAAAACACAGCAGAAATTCCTTGTGCGATCAAGGTCGCAAGGGCTGCACCAAACACCCCCAGACCAAGACCAGCCACCATCCAGAGATCCATAAAAATATTCAGGATAGATGAGAATATCAGCAGTCCCAACGGAATTTTGGATTCACCGATGGAAGTGAACATGGTGGAAAGAATGTTGTACATGAAGAGAAACGGGAAACCCACAAAGTAGACACGCAGATACAATACTGCTTCTTCCAATATATCGGCAGGAGTCTGTAATCCGCTCATCATGAAATGGGAAAAGCAAAAGCCAAAGACACCAAGGACAACGCTTAAGCTCAAAAAGCTGATCAGGGACGTTGACACAATGGTTTTCATTCTACCATAATTTTTTGCACCAAAACAGCGGCTTACAAGCACACCTGCGCCTACACCAGCACCAAGCGCCACACAAATAAAAACATTGGTCAGTGCAGCACAAGCACCAATAGCCGCAAGTGCCGAGGAGCCAACAAATTGACCAACTATTATGGAATCGGCCATATTGTATACTTGTTGAAAAAAGCTGCCAAGGATCATCGGCATCGCAAAAACAGTCAGCGCTTTAAGGGGTGGATCTGTAATCAAATATTCATCTTTCGACACGATTATATTCCTTCCCAAAATCGTTTATCGCAAATTTTATCGCAAGTCAAGAAATTAGTGCAGCATTCAAACGGCATCGTTGCGATATGCAATCCACCGCTGGTGCATTAAAAAGTTGAATTGCTATAAGCTGAAGCGTTAAGTCTCCACGCCCTCGAACTGGCTGTTGTAGAGCTTGGCGTAGAAGCCGCCCTGCGCCAGCAGGGTATCGTGGCCGCCCTGCTCCACGATGCGGCCGTCCTTCATTACGAGGATGACGTCGGCCTCCCGGATGGTGGAAAGGCGGTGTGCCACGATGAAGCTGGTGCGGCCCTGCATCATCCGGGCAAAGGCTGCCTGGATACGCACCTCGGTGCGGGTGTCGATGGAGGAGGTGGCCTCGTCCAGAATCAGCATCGGGGGCAGACAGAGCATCACGCGGGCGATGCAGAGCAGCTGCTTCTGGCCCTGGCTGATGTTGCCGCCGTCCTCGGCGATGACGGTGTCGTAGCCCTCGGGCAGGCGGCGGATGAAGCTGTCGGCATGGGCTGCCTTGGCCGCAGCCACCACCTCGTCGAGGGAGGCGTCCGGCTTGCCGTAGGCGATGTTCTCCCGCACGGTGCCCGCCCGGAGCCAGGTATCCTGCAACACCATGCCGTAGCTGCCGCGCAGGGAGGCGCGGGTCACGTCCCGGATGTCGGTGCCGGAGACTTTGATGGAGCCGCCGTTGACATCATAGAACCGCATGAGCAGATTGATGAGGGTGGTCTTGCCGCAGCCGGTGGGGCCGACGATGGCGATGCGCTGGCCGGGCTTGACGTCCAGAGACAGGCCCTCGATGAGCGGGCGGTCGGGCAGATAGCGGAAGGAGACGTCCTCGATCTGGACGTGGCCGTCCGGCACGAGCTTTGCGGCGTTCTCCGCTTCGGGGGTCTGGTCTTCGGCGTCCAGCAGCTCGAACACGCGGGCCGCGCAGGCCAGAGCGTTCTGCAGCTCGGTCACGACGCCGGAAATTTCGTTGAAGGGCTTGGTGTACTGGTTGGCGTAGTTCAGGAAGATGCTCAGCTGGCCGATGGTGATGCCTCCGGCTACGGCATAGATCGCGCCCACGAGGCCGACGCCTGCGTAGACGATGTTGTTGACGAAGCGGGTGGCGGGGTTGGTCATGCTGGAGAAGAAGATGGCCTTCAGGCTCACGTTCTGCAGTCGGCCATTCACCTCGTCAAAAGCCTCGAGGCTCTGGGCCTCGTGGCCGAAGGCCTGCACGACCTTCTGACCCTCTATCATCTCGTTGACAAGGGCAGTCTGCTCGCCGCGCACGGTGCTCTGGCTCTGGAAATACTTGTAGCTGCGCTTTGCGAGGAAGCTGGCCACCACAAGGCTCAGGGGGGTGATGCAGACCACCACCAGCGTGATGGGGACGTTCTGCTCCAACATGAAGAGCAGGGTGCCGAGGATGGTCAGCACACCCGAGAACAGCTGGGTGAAGCCCATCAGCAGGCCGTCCGCGAAGGTATCCACGTCGGCCACCATCCGGCTCACGATGTCGCCGGAGGGGTGGCTGTCGAGGTAAGAGAGGGGAAGGGTCTGAATCTTCCGCATGGCGGCGTTGCGCAGGTCACGGCTGACTGCGAAGGTGATGCGGTTGTTGCAGACGCTCAGCAGCCACTGCGCAAAGGCGGCGACAACAGCCACCACGATGATCTCGTAGATGATGTGCAGCACGCCCGCAAAGTCCACGGCACCTTTGCCCAGCATCATGTCGATGGCGCTGCCGCAGAGGATGGGGATATACAGCTGGGCCGCCACGCTCACAGCGGCCACGATGAGGCTGCACACCACAAAGAAGCCGTAGGGCTTGATCTTCTGCAGCACCCGGGTCATGGTGGCCTTCTGCTGTTCAGGGGTCAGCTTGCTTTTTGCTTTTGCACTCATTTCTGCGCATCCCCTTTCTTGAACTGGCTCTCGTAAATCTCCTTGTAGACCGGGCAGCTTTCCAGCAGCTCGGCGTGACGGCCAAGGCCCACCATGCGGCCATCGTCCAGCACGATGATCTGGTCGGCGTGCTGCAGGCTGGCGGCGCGCTGGCTGACGATGAAGACGGTCAGATCGCCCGGCAGAGCGGCCAGAGCCTTGCGCAGGGCCGCGTCGGTGGCGTAGTCCAGTGCGCTGGCGCTGTCGTCGAGGATGAGGATGTCCGGCTTGCCTACGAGGGCGCGGGCGATGGTCAGACGCTGTTTCTGACCGCCGGAGAGGTTACGGCCGCCCTGCTCCACCGGCTCGTCGAGGCCGAGGGGCTTGGCTTTCACGAACTCCGCAGCCTGTGCCGTTTCCAGCGCAGCCCAGAGGTCGGCGTCGGAGGCATTCTGGCTGCCCCAGAGCAGGTTGGAGCGGATGGTGCCGCCGAAGAGCTGGGCCTTCTGCATGACCACAGCCACCTTGCCGCGCAGGTCGGCGCGGGGGTACTGCCGGACCGGTCGGCCCATGATCTCCACACTGCCCTCGGTGGCGTCGTAGAAGCGGGGGATGAGGCTGATGAGGCTGGATTTGCCGCTGCCGGTGCCGCCGATGACGCCGATGGTCTGGCCGCGCTTGGCGGTGAAGCTGATGTCAGAGAGGCTGGGTGCGCCTGCGCCCTTGTAGGTCAGGCTCACATGGTCGAAGCGGACGGCGTCGCCGGCCTTTTCCGCCGGAACATTGCCGGTGAGCTGGGCCGGGAACTCCATGCCGGGCTTTGTATCCAGAACTGCCTGCACACGGCCTGCACAGGCCAGAGCCTTGCTCACCTGAACGATGAGGTTGGCCAGCTTGACCAGCTCGACCAGGATCTGGTTCATATAGTTGACCAGCGCGATGACGTCGCCGGAGGCCATGCCGCCGATGTTTATCTCGATGCTGCCTACATACAGCAGCGCCACGATGGCAAGGTTGATGATAACGTAGGTCAGCGGGTTCATCAGGGCGGAGATGTGGCCCACGTGGAGCTGCATTTTGGTCAGCAGCTCATTGGCGTCCTCGAAGCGGTCCACCTCGCTCTTTTCCTTGCCGAAGGCGCGGACGACGCGCACGCCGGTCAGGTTCTCGCGGGTGAGGCCAAGGACCCGGTCCAGGCGGGTCTGCACCGACTTATAAAGCGGACGGGTGATGACCATGACGCCGAAGACCACGACGCTCAGCAGCGGGATAGCCACCACGAAGATGAGGGCGGCGCGGAAGTTGACCGTAAAGGCCATGATCATGGCGCCAATCACCACGAAGGGGCTGCGCAGGAACAGGCGGAGGAAGAGGTTCAATCCGCTCTGCACCTGATTGACGTCGCTGGTCATCCGGGTGATGAGGGTGCTGGTGCCCATGGTGTCCATCTCGGAAAAGCTCAGCGTCTGGATGTGCTCAAACAGCGCATGACGCAGACCGGTGGAATAACCCACGGCGGCTTTGGCCGAGAAGTATTGGGCCGTCAGGCTGCACGTGAGGCCGACGATGGCCAGAAGCAGCAGGATGCCGCACCGCACGAGGATGTAGTGGAAATCGTGGGCCGCGATACCCACGTTGACGATGTCGGCCATCACAAGCGGCACGAACAGGTCAAACGTAGCTTCCAGCATCTTGAAAAGCGGTGCAAGCACGCTCTCGCGCTTGTAGTCGCTGAGATAGCGAAGCATTTTGTTCAAGGCTCGATACTCCCTTTCCTTCATACATTTAGTCGAGACGCTCCTTATTATAACGCACTCCCAGCAGGAATGCTATGTTTTTGCCGAAGAAAACCGGCTCTGGAAGCAGATTTCGGCTCCGGAGATTGAGAAAACCGGAAAATCCTGCTATACTGGAAGGGAATCTCAACGGAAAGAATGGTGGATGCAATGGCAAAAGATGGTGCGGCACGGCTGCGGCTGCGCCCGGTGGGCGCGGCAGACCGCAAAAAGCTGCCGGAATACGGGCCGCTGGGTACGGGCTGCCCGGCGATAGAGCGGGCTGTGGCAGCGCTCTATAAGGGCCAGAACGAGGAGAGCTTCTGGGCGCTGATGAACGCCATCAACTATGCCCTCGAGCTGGACACCAGGGTCCTGGTGCCGCTGGAAGCTGCGTCTGACCAGCCGGACGGGGCCGCCCCGTGGGCGGAGCATCCTGTCCCGGCGGAGAAAGCGAAAGACCTGCAGCCCTGGACCCTGCGTACCCAGAAGGGCCGGTGCTACCTGCCGGTGTTCACCTCCGTGAAGATGGCAGAGGCCGATAAAGGCACGGCCAGCCGCCCCATGGCGGAACGGCTTCTGGCTTCCGCCATGCAGATGGCGCTGGACTCGGACAGCATCGACGGCGTGGTCATCGACCCGTGGACCAGCTCTGCCACGCTGGACTGCTCGCTTTTGAACGGTCTGCTCCACGCAAGCCACGACACCGATGAGCCGGGCGAAGCGGAGCTGCGGGCCGGCAACCATGCCATGGCCGAGGAACGCTGGGACGACGCGATGCACTATTATCAGCTCTCTGCCGAAGAGGGCTGCGCCGAGGGCCTTGCCATGATGGGCGAGATGCTCTACGAGGGCCGGGGCTGCCGCAAGAGCCCTGCACAGGCCCGCAAGTTCTGGAAAAAAGCCGCCGACGCCGGCGATGTGGCCGCATGGGTGGCGCTGGGCGACGATGCCATGGTGCAGGGAAAGGGGGCCGGTGCGGCTCTGCGGGCCTACCGCAAGGCCCAGAAGCTCTGCGCCTCCACCCCCGACATCGCCTATATGCCGCAGGTCTGCCTGCGGATGGCCCAGTATGAGACCCGGTATATCTCCCGCAAAAAGGCGCTGGCTCAGCTGGCTGAGGCGAAGCAGGGCTTCCTCGTCCGCAAAAAAGAGGGGGATGAGACGGCCCAGAGCTGGCTGGACGAGACGGAGGCCGTCATCCGCCAGCTGCTCGAGAGAGAATGAGCGGAAACACAGAATCTTTACAAATGCTCTAAGAAATCGTCATACGGAACCGATATGATATTGAAGGAAAAATATGCGCGTCGCAAAAACAGAGAGGACGACCAGAATGAGCAGAGTGATCGGTATTGACCTTGGCACCACGAACAGCTGCGTGGCAGTGGTGGAGGGCGGCAAGCCCGTCGTCATCACCAACGCAGAGGGAGAGCGCACCACCCCCAGCGTGGTGGCGTTCACCAAAGACGGCGAGCGTCTGGTGGGCGGCGCGGCAAAGCGCCAGCTTGCCACCAACTCCGGCCGGACGGTGTCCAGCATCAAGCGGCATATGGGCAGCGACTACCGCGTCCACATCGACGGCAAAGACCTGACTCCGCAGGAGATCAGCGCCATGATTCTGACCAAGATACGCCGCGATGCCGAGAGCTATCTGGGTGAGCCGGTGACGGAGGCCGTCATCACCGTCCCCGCTTACTTTGACGACAGCCAGCGCAAGGCCACTCAGGATGCGGGCCGCATCGCAGGCCTGAACGTCCTGCGCATCATCAATGAGCCTACCGCCGCCGCCGTGGCCTACGGCCTTGACAACGAAGCGCCCCAGAAGATCCTGGTCTACGACCTCGGCGGCGGCACCTTCGACGTCTCCATCATCGAGATCGAAGACGGCACCTTTACGGTGCTGGCCACCGGCGGCGATACCCGCCTCGGCGGAGACGACTTCGACCAGCGCATCGTGGAATACGCCGTGGCAGAGTTCAAGAAATCGGACCGCATCGACCTCTCCCGCGACCCCGCCGCCATGGGACGCCTGAAAGAAGAGGCCGAAAAGGCCAAGAAAGAGCTGTCCAGCGCCCTCTCGGCCCAGCTCAATCTGCCCTTCATCGCTGTGGGCAAGGACGGCCCCCACCACCTCGATTTGACCATCTCCCGCCCCCAGTTCGAGATGATGACCGGCGACCTGCTGGCACGGACGGTGGCCCCGGTGCAGAACGCACTGCGGGATGCCGGCATCTCGGCCTCGCAGCTGGGCAAAGTCCTTCTCGTCGGCGGCAGCACCCGGATGCCTGCCGTCGAGCGTCAGGTGAAGGAGCTGCTGGGCTGTGAACCGAGCCACAGCCTCAACCCCGACGAATGCGTGGCGATGGGTGCCGCTGTGCAGGGCGGTCTGCTGCAGGGCGGCGGCAAGCTGGCCGGCGCTTCCGGTGCGGCGGCGCAGGGCCTTGTGCTGATGGACGTCACCCCGCTGACCCTCTCGATCGAGACACTGGGCGGCGTGGCGACCCCCCTCATCACCCGCAACAGCATGATCCCCACCCGCAAGAGCCAGATATTCACCACGGCCCGCCCCATGCAGACCAGTGTGGAGATCAACGTCCTGCAGGGTGAGCGGCATTTCGCCCGCGACAATAAGAGCCTCGGCAAGTTCAAGCTGAACGGCATCCGGGCCAGCTTCTCGTCCAAGCCCCAAATCGAAGTCACCTTTGACATTGACGTCAACGGCGTCGTGAAAGTCTCGGCCAAAGACCTCGGCACCGGCCGGGAGCAGAACATCACCATCACCGGCAGCACGAACCTCTCGGAGAATGAGATCCAGCGCGCCATGGCCGACGCCGCCGCCTACGAGGCCGAGGACAGCCGCCGCAAAGAGCGGCTTGACCTCCACAATCAGGCCGAGCTGCTGGCTTATAAGGTGGACGAGGCCCTCTCCAAGTGCAAGAAGGAGCTGGACAAGGAGGAGAAGAACCGCATCAAAGCCGATGTGGCCAACCTCCGCCGCTGCCTGCGGAAGGATAAACCCGAAAAGATGAACGAGACGGAGGAAGCGAATCTCCGTCAGGCCAAGAGCCAGCTCGAAGCATCCGCAAACCACCTGATGGTGCTCTATGCATCGGAGCAGAGCGAGAACGGCTCGGATAATACCCTCTAAAGAAACGCCGGAAGGCCCACTGCAAGCGCAGCGGGCCTTTTTGTGTGAGGACAAACCGCTTCCGCCCCGGGCGATGCGGAACGCCCGGGGCGGAAGCGGAAATGGATGGTTCTATTCTTTATAAAATCTTACTCTGTGACCTTATGAAGCTCTGTCACGGCACTGTGAGCAGTTTCTACATAAGAACCCTGGATGGGCGTCACTTTGACTTCAAAGGATGCTCTTGCGGCCGTTTCACCGGGGAGGTATACCTCGATGTACTTGAGTGCCGCAGGGTCGGTCTCGTTGGGGATGTCTGCTTTCCAGGGATCCTTGGTGTAGAACACTGCCGCCGTACCAAAATCAAACTTCAGAAGCTCGACATAATACTCCTGCTTGTGTTTGGTGCCGGAGGCTGCACGCACCTCCTTCAGGGTCCCGGCCTCCTTCTCATAGTTGCAGAAGGCTGTAGCAGCCAGCACTTTTTCCACGCTGCCGAAGGTGCCGCCCTCTTTGTAGGTCTTGGTTTTATAATTCACCGTGTAAAGGCCCGGCTGGATCACGTTGCCGTCTGCATCTGTTCCCATACCATAATTAGTGGTGTCGGCTTTTACATCCATAGTGATCGCCTCGTGGGTGCCTGCAAAGCAGCGGGCCTTATTTGCCTGCCCGGCATAGATTTTGGTACCATCCTTTTCGTTGGTGCATTCCAGCTCGTAGGTAAGATAGATATTTCCGGTATACTGGACAAGCCGATAGCTTGCACTGGTATCGAAGGAGATGGTCTCTCCCTCACTGATCACGCTCCCACTTCCGCTGCGTCCCCCGCTGCATCCGCTCAACAGCGTCAGAGACAGTGCCGCAGCCAGAACACCGGCGGCAATTTTTTTGGCCCACATCATATTGCTTCCTCCTGTATCGTTATTCGGCTCCCGCACCCTGCGGGAACTCTAAATAGATTATACCCCCCCCCCATATATTTTTGGCAATAGAATTTCACAAATCGGCATATTTTTTGGCAGGTGTCACAGCTTGCCGTCTGAGTTTTTTGGCACTTTGACGAAAAAAAAAAAAAAAGGACGCCGTCCCGGCTGGGGCGGCGTCCTTTTTCGATGTAGCTATGATACAGGCAAAAAGCAGGGGGGGGGGGGGCTTATCGGCCAACGATGAGGTCGCGGCGGCCGCGGAAGCCCACGGTGAGGTGAGCGCTGCTGCCGAGGTGGCGCAGAGTGACCCGGGTGCCGGACTTCTGGCCCTGGCACAGCAGAGTCAGGTTCAGGGTGGTGGAAGTCTTGCCGGTCTTGAGCACTAGCGTGCTTACGCCCTGATTCATCAGGGTCTGCATGTCGAGGATGGTGGTGCGGAAGGTGGCGTTGTCATCGGGGGCGTCCAGCGTCAGCACGCGGCCTTCCTGACGGGCGGTGTAGAGCACCTGCTTGCCCAGCAGGCCCTTGACGGTGTAGCGGGCTTCGCTCTTCTCCACCGGCGTGTCAGAGGGCAGGGGAGTCTCGTCGGAGATCATCATCACGTTGCCCTGAATGGGGTTCTCCACCGGGGAAGCGTAGCCGCCGTAGTTGGGGTCTACCTCCCCCACCGGAACGTCAGAGTGGAGAGCGATGTCGCCCTGAACCATGACCTCGGACGACTGAGGGGGCAGATAACCGGCAACGGTCGCGTCCTCGGCGTCGGCGGCAAAGGCACCCACGCTCATGGCGGCGGTCATGGTCAGCAGCGCGGCAGCAGCAGCGGCGCGGCGGGCAGTGTTCTTGTTCAGCAGTCTCATAGTAGTATCCTCCTGTAGTTGTAGGGAGTCAACCTCTCCGTCAGCGCTGATGCGCTGCCACCTCCCCTCGATAGGGGAGGCTTTGGCATATCGTAAAGCCTTGCCTCTTCGCCAGAGGCTCCCCTACCAGGGGAGCTGTCTGCGAAGCAGACTGAGAGGTTGTACGAAGACGGGGCGGCCCGTGAGCCGCTAGGTGTGATACCCAATTTTACTTATTTTATCAGCGGTACGGCGTATCAGAAAACCGCCGTATCTGTAATGAATACGGATACGGCGGCTGGATTATTGCAGAGATCCTATTTTAATTTTCGCTGGAATCTTTTTCCTCAAGGATAGCCATGAACTCGTCGCCGGTGATGGTCTCCTTTTCATAAAGGTACTTCGCCAGCTCGTCGAGCTTTGCACGGTTGTCGGTGAGGATCTTGACGGCCTTTTCGTGCTGGGCCTTTACCAGCTCCACGACCCGCTGGTCGATCTCCCGCTGGGTCTGGGCCGAGCAGGCCAGCGAGGTGTCGCCGCCCAGATACTGGTTGTTCACCGTCTCCAGGGCCACCATGTCGAACTCTTTGCTCATGCCGTAACGGGTGAGCATGGAGCGGGCAAGCTTGGTGGCCTGCTCGATGTCGTTGGACGCGCCGGTGGTGATGGAGCCGAACACCACTTCCTCGGCGGCACGTCCGCCGGTGAGGGTGGCGATCTTATTTTCCAGCTCTTCCTTGGTCATCAGGTAGTGGTTGCCTTCTTCGACCTGCATGGTGTAGCCCAGTGCGCCCGAGGTGCGGGGGATGATGGTGATTTTCTGCACGGGTGCGGAGTGATTCTGAAGCGCCGCCACCAGTGCGTGGCCGATCTCATGGTAGGCTACGATGCACTTTTCCTTGTCGGTGAGGATGGAGTTCTTCTTCTGATAGCCGGCAATGACCACCTCGATGCTCTCCTCAAGGTCTGCTTCCGTGACCGACTTGCGGCCGGCGCGCACGGCCCGCAGGGCGGCTTCGTTGACGATGTTGGCCAGCTCTGCACCGGAGGCACCGGAGGCCATCCGGGCCACGGTGTTGAAGTCGATGCCGGGGGCAAGAGCGACCTTCCTGGCGTGGACCTTCAGGATCTCTTCGCGGCCCTTGAGGTCGGGCAGCTCCACAGGAACACGGCGGTCAAAGCGGCCGGGGCGGGTCAGGGCCGGGTCAAGGGAATCCGGACGGTTGGTGGCCGCGAGGATGATGACGCCGCTGTTGCCCTCGAAGCCGTCCATCTCGGTGAGCAGCTGGTTCAGGGTCTGCTCACGCTCGTCGTTGCCGCCCAGCTGGCCGCTGTTGCGCTTCTGGCCGATGGCGTCTATCTCGTCGATGAACACGATGCAGGGGGCTTTTTCCTTGGCCTGCTTGAAGAGGTCACGGACTTTGGACGCGCCCATGCCCACGAACATCTCCACGAACTCCGAGCCGGAGATGGAGAAGAACGGCACGTTGGATTCGCCCGCCACAGCCTTTGCCAGCATGGTCTTGCCGGTACCCGGAGGGCCGACGAGCAGGATGCCCTTGGGCATCGAGGCACCGATCTCTTCGTATTTCTTGGGGTCGTGCAGATAATCGACGATCTCCTGCAAGTTCTCTTTGGCCTCATCTTCGCCGGCCACATCCGCAAAGCGGATGCCGTGGGTGGACTGGACGTAGACCTTGGCGTTGGACTTGCCCACGCCGCCGAACATCATCGAGTTCGCGCCGCCGGCCTTTTCTATGAGCTTTTTGTTCATGAAATTGCCCAGCCAGACGAAGAGGACGATGGGCAGCACAAAGCTCAGCAGAAAGCTCATCAGCGGCGAAGCCTGCTCGACGATCTCGCTGGAAAACTCGGCCCCCGCGTCGTAGAGGCGCTGGGTCAGGTCAGGGTCGTTCATCAGGCCGGTCTTGTAAATTTGCTTTTCGTCTTTATCGGTAAAGATGATCTGGTTCGATTCCACATCCACCCGGCCGATGTCTTTGTCCTCGGTCATGGACATGAAGGTGCCGTAGTCTACTTCTTTTACCTGCCGTTCGCTCATCCACGGCACGAGCACGAAGTTGAGCAGCATCAGCACCAGTAATACAATGGCGTAGTAAATAGCCAATGGCTTTTTGGGGGTCTTGACTTCTTTCATGGGGATTCCTCCTTGTGTTGCAAACAGCATACCACGACGCTATTTCAGAAACCAGCGTTTCGAGGAGAACTTTGCAAAAACTTCGCAGATTCTTAACAAAACCGAGGAACAAGGAGGCCGTCCGCTTGACAAATCAAATCACTTTGACTATACTGAACATACAAGAAGGTGCTGTCCGCAATGGTCAGCTTCCCTCGGTTAAGTCAAACAATAAGAATGACCGCTTAGCGTGGAAGGCTGTGGGCGGTCATTTCTTATTGTTATGTATCTCTTTGAAGATAGCCCATGAGATCTGAAAGGTAACAAAGACTGCTCCGCCCAGCAGGCCGAGCAATGCGATAGTTTCCGTCAGGGTCATAAGTCATCCCCCCTTTCGCGTTTGCGTCCGGGGGAAGCAACAATAAGGTTTCACACCCCCGGAAGCTTGCCGGGGAAGCTAGACCACCTTTTTATGCAGACAGCACCTGGATACCGCCGCTTCGGGCGGTATTTTTATTTTACCATAGTTGGTGATATAATACAACAAAAATAGGATCCACCCGCAAATTTTGAAAATTTATGCTGCTATTTATGTGAAATCGTTTCATTTTCATTGTGAGCAAAACTGCTTGACAGGGGCGGCGGGTTTTGCTAAAATGAAACCACTTTGAACAAAGCGCAAATGCGTTGACGGGGAAAAAACGATTTTCTTCTGCGTACAGAGAGCCGCCGGATGGTGCAAGGCGGTGCAGAGGGTCTCGGTTACTGGCCCCTGAGCGGCAGGACTGAAGCAGACAGTAGGTCCTGACGGAAGCCCACCGTTATAAGGGCAGCGATTCGCCTCAAAAAGCCGATCGTGCAGAGCGGCTGTGCTTATGGCACAGCAAAGAGAGTGGTACCACGGGTGCCCTGTAACAGAAATTACAGGCTCTCGTCTCTCAGGGGATTTCGTCCTTTGAGAGACGGGAGCCTTTTCGTTTGTGGGAAACGGCCTCGCCCTCTCCGTCATTGCTTCGCAATGCCACCTCTCCCAAAGGGAGAGGCTTTTGGCTCCCCCTTTGGGGGAGCTGGCGCGAAGCGCCTGAGAGGGCAAGGCTGTTCCCCAGAAGTGCAAAACGTAAGTCAATAGGAAGCTGGAGGAAAACAAAATGATGGACGCTACCAAGTACGCACCGGGATATTACCCGGTCCCCGCCGGTTATGACAGCTGGGTCAAGAAGGACCACATCGAGAAAGCTCCCATCTGGTGCAGCGTGGACCTGCGCGACGGCAATCAGGCCCTTATCGTCCCCATGAGCCTCGAGGAAAAGCTGGAATTCTTCCAGATGCTGGTCAAAATTGGCTTCAAGGAGATCGAAGTCGGCTTCCCGGCCGCCAGCGAGACGGAGTACGAGTTCCTCCGCACCCTCATCGAGAAGAACATGATCCCCGACGATGTCACCGTGCAGGTGCTGACCCAGTGCCGCGACCACATCATCCGCCGCACCTTCGAGGCTGTCAAGGGCGCACCCCGTGCGGTCGTCCACTTCTATAACTCCACCTCCGTCGCCCAGCGTGAGCAGGTGTTCCACAAGTCCAGGGAGGAGATCAAACAGATCGCCGTGGACGGCGCAAAGCTGGTCAAGCAGCTGAGCGAGGAGTATGAAGGCAACTTCCTCTTCGAGTACAGCCCCGAGAGCTTCACCGGCACCGAGGTGGACTACGCCGTTGAGGTCTGCAACGCGGTCCTGGACATCATGCAGCCCACCCCCGACCGCCCCATGATCATCAACCTGCCGGTCACGGTCGAGATGAGCATGCCCCACGTTTACGCAAACCAGATCGAGTATTGTGACAAGCACCTCAAGTACCGCGACAGCGTCATCATCTCCACCCACCCGCATAATGACCGCGGCACCGGCGTCGCCTGTGCAGAGCTGGCCGTTCTGGCCGGCGCTCAGCGGGTGGAGTGCTGCCTCTTCGGCAACGGCGAGCGCACCGGCAACGTGGACGCTGTGACCCTCGCCATGAATATGTACAGCCACGGCGTAGACCCGAAGCTGGACTTCTCCGATATGCCCGCCATCTGCACCACCTATGAGCGGGTCACCCGGATGCACATCTACGAGCGCACCCCCTACGCCGGCCAGCTGGTGTTCGCCGCCTTCTCGGGCAGCCATCAGGACGCCATTGCAAAGGGCATGGCCTACCGCAAGGAGAAGGGCGGCCACCGCTGGACCTGCCCCTATATCCCGGTGGACCCCCACGACATCGGCCGCACCTACGACGCCGACGTCATCCGCATCAACAGCCAGAGCGGCAAGGGCGGCATCGGCTTCGTGCTGGAACAGAACTACGGCTACAATCTGCCCGCCAAGATGCGCGAGGCGCTGGGCTACAAGGTCAAGAGCGTGTCCGACCACAGCCACAAGGAGCTGAGCGCAGGCGAAGTGCTCCACATCTTCGAGGATACCTTCCTCAACAAGTCCAAGCCCCTGTCTGTCGTCGAGGCCCACTTCGCACAGGTCAACGGCATCACCGCCACCGTCACGCTGGATCTGAACGGCCGGCGCAAGGTGGTCACATCGGTGGGCAATGGCCGTCTGGATGCTGTGGCAAACGCTATCCAGAGCGCCACCGGCATGGACTTCCACCTGGAAACTTACTCCGAGCACAGTCTGGACGAAGGCTCCACCTCCCGCGCCGCTTCCTACGTCGGCCTCGAGTGGGGCGACGGCGTCGTCACCTGGGGTGCAGGCACCGATACCGATATTATCGTGGCCGGTATCCATGCACTGGTCAGCGCGATCAATAATAAATAAGAGAGTAAATAAAGGGCAGCTCTGCACAACCTCTCCGTCATTGCTTCGCAATGCCACCTCCCCTATCGAGGGGAGGCCTTGGCATTCCCCGCAAAGTAAACGGTTTCGCCAGAGGCTCCCCTACTAGGGGAGCTGACGCCGCAGGCGGCTGAGAGATTGGATAGAGGAGAGACTGACCATAGAGAACAAGCTACGATAAAAAGGAGAGTACCATCATGGGAATGACCCAGACGCAGAAAATTCTGGCCGCACACGCGGGCCTCGCCGAGGTCAAGGCAGGCCAGCTCATCAACGCCAAGCTCGACATCGTGCTGGGCAATGACATCACCACCCCCGTCGCCATCAACGAGTTCGAAAAGGCGGGCTTCAACGGCGTGTTCGACAAAGAGCACATCGCCATCGTCCTCGACCACTTCGTTCCCAACAAGGACATCAAGAGCGCGACCCAGTCCAAGCAGTGCCGCGAGTTCGCCAACAAGTACGACATCCTCAATTTCTACGATGTGGGCCAGATGGGCATTGAGCACGCTCTGCTGCCCGAAAAAGGCATCGTGACCGCCGGTGACTGCGTCATCGGCGCCGACAGCCACACCTGTACTTACGGCGCACTGGGCGCATTCTCCACCGGCGTTGGCTCCACCGATATGGCCGCCGGCATGGCTACCGGCATGGCATGGTTCAAGGTGCCTGCCGCCATCAGGTTCGTGCTGAACGGCAAGCTGCCGCCGAAGGTTTCCGGCAAAGACCTCATCCTCCACATCATCGGTATGATCGGCGTGGATGGCGCGCTGTATAAGTCGATGGAGTTCACCGGCCCGGGCGTCGCTTCCCTCTCCATGGACGACCGCCTGAGCATCTGCAACATGGCCATCGAGGCCGGTGCCAAGAACGGCATCTTCCCCGTTGACGACGTGACCAAGGCTTATCTCGAGGGCCGCAGCCAGCGCGAGCCGGTGTTCTATGAGGCCGACCCGGACGCCGAGTACGAGAAGACCATTGAGATCGACCTCTCTGCCCTCGAGCCCACCGTCAGCTACCCCCACCTGCCCGAGAACACCCACCCCGCCAGCGAGGGCAAGGACATCAAAATCGACCAGGTGATCATCGGCAGCTGCACCAATGGCCGCCTCGAGGATATGGAAGCCGCTTACAACATCCTGAAGGGCAAACACATCGCAAAGGGCGTGCGCGGCATCATCATCCCCGCCACCATGGCCGTGTACAAGGAGTGCATCCTCCGCGGCTGGACGACGGCCTTCATCGACGCGGGCTGCATCGTCTCCACCCCCACCTGCGGCCCCTGCCTCGGCGGCTACATGGGCATCCTCGCCGAGGGTGAGCGCTGCGTCTCCACCACCAACCGCAACTTCGTGGGCCGCATGGGCCACATCAAGAGCGAGGTGTATCTGGCTTCGCCCGCTACCGCTGCCGCCAGCGCACTGACCGGCTGCATCACCGATCCCCGCACGGTCTGAGAAAAGGAGAGTCACCCATGAACAACGCAAACGGTTCTGTTTTCAAATACCCGGATAACGTGGATACCGACGTCATCATCCCGGCCCGCCACCTGAACACGCAGGATGCCAGAGAGCTGGCCAGCCACTGCATGGAGGACATTGACAAGGACTTCATCCACAACGTCAAGGACGGCGACATCATGGTGGGCGGCTGGAATTTCGGCTGCGGCTCCTCCCGTGAGCACGCGCCGCTGGCCATCAAGACCGCCGGAATCTCTGTCGTCATCGCCAAGAGCTTCGCGCGCATCTTCTACCGCAACAGCATCAACATCGGCCTGCCCATCATGGAATGCCCCGAGGCCGTGGACGCCATCAGCGCGGGCGATACGGTCAGCGTGAATTTTGATACCGGCGTCATCACCGATGAGACCACCGGCAAGACCTTTCAGGCCGAACCCTTCCCGCCGTTCATCCAGAAGATCATCGCCGACGGCGGTCTGATGAAGTCGCTGACAAAGAAGTAAAGTTTTTGCTGTGAGTTCGCGCGCCGGTGGCGCGGGGGCAGAGCGCGGTTACGCGGGGCTAAGTTCTCTTTTGCGTGTCAAAAGAGAACCAGAAAAGCACCAGCGATTTCGACGCGCTGGACCCACGAGAAAGGGGCTGCTCGCCCCTTTCAGACCCCGAAGGAGTTGTCGAAACGGAAAAAAGCTAGTCGCTGCGCTTAACGCTTTTTTCTCGTTTCTCCGATTTGCTGCTTCGCAGCGGGTGTTAGGTCCTCGCAGGGCGTGAAGTTCAGCAGAAAGGTAAAATCTTCGGCGGAGCCGTAAATGGGAGAAGCACAAAAAAATGCGTTTAGCGAAGCGGCTAGCATTTTTGGGCTTCGACCTCATCTTTGGAATTGTTAAGGGCGAGCAGCCCTTAACTCGTTGCGGGGAGAGTGGAGTCCAGAGGTAGGGAGGGGGGATTCGAAACACCCCTCCCTGCCTCTGGCCCGCGCGGAGCGCAAGCCACTTGACCGCAAGAGAAAAAACTGCCCCGCGCCACCGGCGCGCGAACCAGCTCAAAGAAAAACCAGCCCTACCTCTGGCCCGCGCGGAGCGCAAGCCATTTGACCGAAAGAAAAAACCAGCCCCGCGCCACCGGCGCGAGAGACAGCAATATACCTTTTTGATGAATGCTATTTTTGAAAATTGCGATAAGCTTTTGTGAAATGAGGATAAGTTTATGATCGATAAGAACCGGCTGGAACAGAAATGTTCCACATGGAACATCGCACTCACCGGAACCCAGCTCGACCAGTTGGACGCCTTTGCGGAGATTCTGGTGGAGTACAACCAGAAGGTCAACCTGACTGCCATCACCGACCCGGAGGGCATCGAGGACAAGCACTTTCTCGACAGCCTGCTCTTTGCCTCTCAGCCCGAGGTGGCGGGGAAGATGGTGGATGTCGGTGCAGGCGCGGGCTTCCCGGGCATCGTGACGAAGATCTTCAAGCCCGAGTTGGAGCTGACCCTGATGGAACCCACTGGCAAGCGGGTGGAGTTCTTGAAATACGCCTGCGGCCAGCTGGGCCTTACCGGTGTGGAGTTCGCCAAGGAGCGCGCCGAGGAAGCCGCCCACAAGGCGTGGCGTGAACAGTTCGATTTGGCTTCGGCCCGCGCGGTGGCGGCTCTGCCCATGCTGGCAGAATACTGCCTGCCGCTGGTGAAGGTGGGTGGAAACTTCCTTGCCATGAAGGGTGCTTCCGGCGAAGAAGAGCTGGCCGCAGCCCGGGGCGCCATCAAGAAGCTGGGCGGCGAGTACAAAGAGACCCGCACCCTCCATCTTCCGGGCGGCGATACCCGCACCCTCATCCTCTGCAAAAAGATTTCGCAAACTCCGACTGCCTACCCCAGAAACGGCGGAAAAATTGCGAAAAGTCCGCTGAAATAACGGAGCATCGAAAAGAAAATGCAAGACCCTGCCGAACGAATCTTCTGGCAGGGTCTTTTATTTTCTGGTAAACTGGGGATGTAAGCAGCTGACTTTTCCACGTTTTCCCGGGAAAGGGTGGAAAACTATGACGATTCCAGACGAAAAGGGGCGGTATCATGTTTGAGAGAAAGAAATCTGCCGGAAAAATCTACACTCTCCCGATCGAGAGCATCCAGCCGTCGCCATTTCAGGCGCGGACGAATTTCAACGAGCAGGAGCTTGCGGGGCTTGCGGCCAGCATCCGGGAGAACGGCTTGTTGCAGCCGATCGCCGTGCGCAAAAAAGAAGACGGCTATGAGCTGGTGGCGGGGGAGCGGCGCCTCCGCGCCTGCAAGATGGCAAAGATGCAGACCATCCCGGCCATCCTTTGCGACTATGCCGACGACAAGACGGCGGCGATGGGGCTTCTGGAAAATCTTCAGCGGGAGAATCTGAACCCCTTCGAGCAGGCGCAGGGTCTGCGGGATGTGATGGTCTTGTGGGACTGTACGCAGGCGGAGGCGGCCAAGCGGCTTGGCATGGCTCAGCCGACACTGGCCAACAAGCTGCGATTATTGCAGCTCACTCAGGACCAGCGGCAGTTCGTGCTGGACAACGGCCTGACGGAACGCCACGCCCGGGCAGTGCTGCGTCTGCCCGAGAACCGCCGCAGTGAAGCGCTCATCACCATCGCCAAGCGGAAGATGAACGCCCGGGCTACAGACTTGTACATCGAGCAGCTGCTGAACGCAGCTGCCCCGGGACGTCACCGCATCTCGATGGTGAAGGACGTCCGCATTTTTATGAATACCATCGACCACGCCATCCGCCTGATGACGGACAACGGTGTACCGGCAACGGCCCATCGGGAAGAGCGGGATGGGTACATTGAGTATACCGTGCGCATCCCGACGGCAGCGGCACAGAGGTGAGGGGAGAGGGCCAGTGTTCCATGTGGAACATTGGCTCTCGTTCTTTCTGGTAAGGCGGATGGGATTGCGCGCCGATGGCGCGGGGTCAGAGCGCGGTTACGCGAGGTCAAGTTCTCTTTTGCGTGCCAAAAGAGAACCAGAAATGGTTCTCGCGCCTGTGCGCGGGGTTAGAGCGCTTTTTCATTAAGGCTAATTGTTCTCTTTTGATGTCAAAAGAGAACCAGAAAACCACCAGCGATTTCGACGCGCTGGACCCACGAGAAAGGGGCTGCTCGCCCCTTTCAGACCCCGAAGGAGTTGTCGAAGCCCAAAAATGCTAGCCGCTTCGCTAAACGCATTTTTTGGGCTTCTCCGGTTTACGGCTCCGCCGATGGTGTTACGCTTTCGCAGAACTTTACGTTCAGCAAGGGCGTAAAGTCTGCTGCGAAGCAGCAAATCGGCGGAGAGCGAAAATGCGGTTAAGAGATCTTCGTGCGAATGCACGAATCTCCAGCATTTTTGCTTGGAGCCTACTTCTTCGGAATTGTTAAGGGCGAGCAGCCCTTAACTCGTTGCGGGGAGAGTGGAGTCCAGA
>ERZ809713.325-NODE-325-length-18165-cov-8.42474_pt1 | contig 18165 bp, 10 predicted proteins | sample MGYA00520443_ERZ809713 | MGnify/ENA primary metagenome ERZ809713 (study PRJEB31588, sample SAMN03401218) | human gut metagenome | study: EMG produced TPA metagenomics assembly of the PRJNA231909 data set (A prospective, longitudinal analysis of the...
TGGGCGCGACAAAGAGAGAGGAAGGATATTTCGAGGGAGGCGGCTACGCCGTGACATGGGCATTCGGGCACCTCGTCCAGCTTGCCATGCCCGACGGTTACGGCATACGCGGCTTTGTCCGTGACAACCTGCCCGTCATCCCCGACTCCTTCACGCTCATACCCCGTCAGGTAAAGGCTGAGAAGGGCTACAAACCCGACAGCGGCGTAGTGGCACAAATAAAAACCATAACCCGCCTGTTCAATGACAGTGAGCAAATCATCGTGGCGACCGATGCCGGTCGCGAGGGCGAACTTATCTTCCGATACCTCTACCATTACATAGGATGCGCCACCCCTTTCGTGCGCCTCTGGATAAGCTCGCTTACCGACAAGGCCATCCGCGATGGACTGCGCAACCTCGAAGCGGGGAGCAAGTATGACAACCTCTACCTCGCCGCCAAAGCGCGGAGCGAATCCGACTGGCTCGTGGGCATCAATGGCACGCAGGCTCTCTCCATCGCCGCCGGACACGGCACGTATTCCGTCGGGCGGGTGCAGACACCCACGTTGGCGATGGTGTGCGCACGCTATTGGGAGAACCGCCGCTTTACCCCCGAAGCCTTCTGGCAGCTCCATATCGCAACGGACGGCTGCGATGAAGGAACGGTGAAGTTTTCCTCTTCCGAAAAATGGAAAGAGAAAGAGTCCGCGACGGAACTGTATAATAAGGTGAAGTCGGCAGGCACAGCCACCGTCACGAAAGCCGAACGCAAGGAGAAGACGGAGGAAACACCGCTCCTGTACGACCTGACCACGCTCCAGAAGGAAGCCAACGCCAAGCATGGCTTCACGGCGGAACAGACGCTTGAAATCGCGCAGAAGCTCTACGAGAAGAAGCTCATCACCTATCCGCGAACCGGAAGCCGCTACATTCCCGAAGACGTGTTCGCGGAAATCCCCAAGCTGCTTGCCTTCATCGGCAGCCTGCCCGAATGGAAGGGCAAGTTGCAGCCGAAAGCCGTGCCGACACGCCGCAGCCTGGACGGCGGCAAGGTGACAGACCACCATGCCCTGCTCGTCACGGGCGAGAAGCCGCTGTTCCTCTCCAAAGAGGACAGCACCGTCTATCACATGATAGCCGGGCGCATGCTTGAGGCTTTCTCCGAAAAATGCGTCAAGGACACTGCCACCGTCACGGCAGAGTGTGCCGGAGTGGAGTTCGTGGCAAAAGGCAGCATCATCAGGCAAGCCGGATGGCGTGCCGTCTATGGCAAGGAGAATGGAGAAGAGAACAACAGCCAAGAGGAAACCGCCGCCATTCCCTGTTGGCAGGAAGGCGACACGCTGGCACTGAAAGCCGCCTCCATCACGGAGGGAAAGACCAAACCCAAGCCGCTGCATACCGAAGCCACCCTGCTGTCCGCGATGGAAACGACTGGCAAGGAGATAGAGGACGACGCATTGCGGCAGGCTATGAAGGATTGCGGCATCGGCACGCCCGCCACCCGTGCGTCCATCATCGAAACGCTTTTCAAGCGCGGCTATATGGAACGCTGCAAGAAGTCGCTTGTCCCCACCGAAAAAGGGCTTGCCCTCTACTCGGTCGTGAAGGCGATGCGTATTGCCGATGTCGCCATGACGGGCGAATGGGAAAAGGAATTGGCACGCATCGAGCGTGGGGAACTGCCCGCCGATGACTTCCGCAGGAAGATTGAGGCATATACACGGGAAATTACCTCCGAACTGCTGTCGTGCGACAAGCTGTTCGCCCGCAGGGATTCCGGCTGCAAGTGTCCCAAGTGCGGAGCGGGGACGATGCAGTTTTACGGCAAGGTCGTCCGCTGCGACAACGCGGAGTGCGGTCTGCCCGTGTTCCGCCTGAAAGCAAACCGCACCCTCTCTGATGATGAAATCAAAAACCTGCTCACCGACGGACACACGAAACTGCTCAAAGGATTCAAGAGCAAGCAGGGCAAGAGTTTTGATGCCGTAGTCGCCTTTGACGGGGACTATAACACGGTTTTCGTGTTCCCAGAAAGGAAAAGTAAAGCGACCTCTGCGAAAAGAAGAAAATAAATGTTTAACTTTGCCACTGGTTCAGAGTAATGAATTGTTCTTCGATACCGGATTACACTCATACTTTGGATTTAGTGGTGGCACTCGGAGGGATACCGGGTGCCTTTTTCTTCTCGTTTTCCAACGATTATCCCTATCATCATTATCAATCCACTAAATTCCAAAGAAATGAACAACAAGAAGAAAAACGAGGGTCGGACCGACTTTTCCTATTACGGTCTGTACCTGCTGGACTACCTCACCACGAACAAGTTCGAACAGGCAGCCGATGAAGCCTTCATCCGAGAAAGAACCGACCGTGCCGCCGAAGCGTATGAACGGGCAAGGCTCGAAGGCTATCCTGCCGACGGGGCGCAGGAACTGGCGATGAAGGTGCTGACGGAGGGCCTTCGCTACTCCAGGCACGCCATCCTGCGCGAAGTCGTGGAGAACGAATTTGCGGGTGAAGTACCGGGAGAAAAATGTGAAGCCTTTACCCAGAAGCTGCTACCGCTTGTCGGAAACGTATTCTCCATCTATGACCTCTCGGACGACAATTTCGCCCTGTCGCCCGAATATGACCTGCTCTACACGGAGCTGACGGGAGCCGTCATCCTCTATATCGAAGAGTATGGCGTTTAACCGCAAACAGAGGCTGAGGGACAACATCGAGGCGATACGGACGGCATTCCTCCTTGACAGGGAACAGCGCACACCCACCGCACGCGAACGGCTCTTGTTAGAGCGTTATTGCGGTTTCGGGGGACTGAAGAGCATACTCAACCCTGCAAGGGAACTGACGGATGCCGTCCACTGGGCGAAGTCCGACCTCGAACTGTTTGCCCCTACCGTGGAACTGCACAGGTTGCTGCGGGAGAACACAAAAGACGAGACGGAGTACAAACGGTATATGGATGCCATGAAGCAGTCCGTGCTGACCGCCTTCTATACCCCGCCGGAGATAACCGGGACCATCGCGGACGTGCTGCATGAACACGGCATCCGTCCCGACCGGGTGCTGGAGCCGTCGGCAGGTGTCGGTGCATTCGTGGACGCCGTGCTGGAGAACAGACCGGACGCGGACATCATGGCTTTTGAGAAAGACCTGATGACGGGCAAGATACTGAAGCACCTGCATCCCGGACAGAAAGTAAGGGTACAGGGCTTCGAGAAGATAGAAAAGCCGTTCATGAACCATTTTGATTTGGCTGTCTCCAATATACCGTTTGGCGATGTGGCGGTGTTCGACCCGGAATTTTCGGGCAGCAAGGATCCTGCAAGGCACTCGGCGGCACGGACGATACACAATTACTTTTTCCTGAAAAGCCTTGACGCGGTGCGTGAAGGCGGAATCGTGGCGTTCATCACCTCGCAGGGGGTACTGGATGCCCCGACCAACGCGCCCATACGCGAGTATATGATGAACCATACCAATCTGGTGGGCGTAGCCCGCCTGCCGAACAACCTCTTTACGGATAACGCGGGAACGGAGGTGGGCAGCGACCTGATTATCTTGCAAAAGAACAGCGGAAAGAATGGTGAACTGTATTACAACGAAAAACTCTTCGTGCAGACCGAACAGACCCCTATCGGCACTTCCGTAAATGGGTATGTATGGAGCATCGGCTCGCTTTCACACACGGATTTGATCAGAAGTACCGACCCGTACGGGAAACCAGCCTATAAACTCCTGCACCGTGGGGACATCGCACAACTGGCGGAAGACTTGCGGGAGCATCTGAAAATAGAACTGCAACAACTTGACAGGAAACTGTATGAGAAACACAGCCTGCATCCGACAAAGGAGGAAAGCACGGCTGCGGAAGTGCAACCTGCTCCGAAAACAGAAAAGGTATCACCTTCTGTAATAGCCCCCGTTTCTGTAATTGAGCCTGTCAAGGGAGTGGAGAAGCCGCAGGCACAGCCCATAGAGGAAAAGCCGGAGATTGAGCCGCGCCAACCCAACCATTCGTCAGCCGTGCAGCTTACCCTGCTCGACCTTTGGGGTATGCCCATAGAGGAACCGGCAAAAAAGAAAAAGGCAGCGAAAAAGGAAAGCAAGCCGAAGCCTATGCCGTCCACGCCTAAACCGCAGGTCAAAGTTACTCCACCCGTTGAAGCCGCCAAGCCGGTAAACGGTAATAAGGAAGAAAAGCCGGAAAATGCCGAAAAGCCAAACGACCCGGACGACATTTACGCCACTCTGGATTGGGAAACCAATCCTCCCATCAACGGCTTCTATGAGACAATGATGAGTCTGACAGCGGAACGGCGCAAGGCCCTACGGCTTGAGGCAGAACGGCACAGGCAGGAACAACTGAAAAAGATGGGTATCAAAGACACGTTGAACCCTGCTTTTGCGCCTTCTTCGGACAATATGGATAAAAAGCCGGAACAAACGGAAGAAATAAAGCAACCTGAAACACCGGCAGAAGTTGTGCCTACTTCCGAAACGGTTGCCACTTCCCTGTTCCCGGAATTTGAAACGGAAAAGCCGAAAAAAGAAGCCCTCGACCTTACGCCGCGTCCCTATCACCGCACGCCGGAAATGCACCTGCGTGAAGGGTCGCTGGTGGCAAACAGGGCACGCGACATCGGTTATCTGAAGGACATTACTCCCTACGGTGCAACCTTCCAGCCGCTTGGACTAACCGGTTATCAGAAAGAGAAAGCGTTGCTGTATGTATCGCTCCGTGACGCATACGAGCGGTTGTACCGCTATGAATCGAACAGACGTGAGGAAAATGTACCTTGGCGTGAACACCTGAACACCTGTTACGACGAGTTTGTCATGCGTTATGGCAACCTCAACGCCAAACAGAACGTGAAACTGGTGATGATGGACGCCGGAGGGCGCGACATCCTTTCGCTGGAACGTGCGGAGGACGGCAAGTTCGTCAAAGCGGACATCTTCGACCGTCCCGTTTCCTTCTCGGTGGAGAACCATGCCAACGTCGGTTCTCCGGAAGAAGCCTTGTCTGCATCGCTCAACAAGTATGGTACGGTCAATCTCAACTATATGCGGGGGATAACAGACAGTACGGAAGAGGAGCTTCTCAATGCCCTCAAGGGGCGTATCTTCTACAATCCGCTCGTAACCGGTTACGAGATTAAAGACCGCTTCATCGCGGGAAACGTGATAGAGAAGGCGGAGCGTATAGAGGCATGGATGGAAAATAATCTGGAAAGCGAAAGATTGCCGGAAGTGAAACAGGCTTTGGAGGCTTTGAAGGAAGCCGAGCCGCAGCGTATCGCCTTTGAAGACCTCGACTTCAACTTCGGTGAACGCTGGATTCCCACGGGCGTGTATGCCGCCTACATGAGCCATCTTTTCGACACGGACGTGAAAATCGCCTATTCCGCCAGCATGGACGAGTTTTCCGTGGCGTGCGGCTACCGCACCATGAAGATCACGGACGAGTTTCTGGTAAAGGGCTATTACCGGAACTATGACGGTATGCACCTGTTGAAACACGCTTTGCACAACACCTGTCCCGACATGATGAAAAGTATTGGCAAAGATGAGAACGGCAACGACATCAAGGTGCGTGACAGCGAGGGCATACAGCTCGCCAACGCCAAGATTGACGAAATCCGCAACGGGTTCTCGGAATGGTTGGAAGAGCAGTCGCCGCAGTTCAAGGAACGGCTCGTGACAATGTATAACCGCAAGTTCAACTGTTTCGTGCGCCCGAAGTATGACGGTTCGCACCAGACGTTTCCCGACCTCAATCTGAAAGGATTGGCAAGCCGGGGTATTCAAAGCGTTTATCCGTCGCAGAAGGATTGCGTCTGGATGATAAAACAGAACGGAGGCGGGATCTGTGACCACGAAGTTGGAACAGGTAAAACACTGATAATGTGTATTGCAGCGCATGAAATGAAGCGTCTGAACTTGGCGCACAAGCCGATGATTATTGGTCTGAAAGCCAATGTCGCGGAGATTGCCGCCACTTATCAAGCTGCCTATCCGAATGCCCGCATCCTCTACGCTTCGGAAAAGGATTTCTCGACCGCCAACCGTGTGCGTTTCTTCAACAACATCAAAAACAATGACTATGATTGCGTCATCATGTCGCATGACCAGTTCGGCAAGATACCGCAGTCACCGGAGTTGCAGCAACGCATCCTGCAAGCGGAGCTTGACACGGTGGAGGAAAACCTCGAAGTCTTACGGCAGCAAGGCAAGAACGTGTCGCGGGCGATGCTGAAAGGATTGGAGAAGCGCAAGCACAACCTTGTGGCGAAGTTAGAGAAAGTGGAACACGCCATCAAGTCGCGCACAGATGACGTGGTGGACTTCAAACAGATGGGCATCGACCACATTTTCATAGACGAGAGCCACCAATTCAAGAACTTGACTTTCAACACCCGGCATGACCGTGTGGCGGGGTTGGGAAACTCGGAGGGGAGCCAGAAAGCCCTGAATATGCTTTTTGCCATACGAACTATACAGGAGCGTACGGGCAAAGACTTAGGGGCTACGTTCCTGTCCGGCACGACTATTTCCAACAGTCTGACGGAATTGTACCTGCTCTTTAAGTACCTGCGCCCGAAGGAACTGGAACGGCAGGACATCCGCTGTTTCGACGCATGGGCGGCTATCTTCGCCAAGAAGACGACCGACTTCGAGTTCAACGTGACAAACAACGTGGTGCAGAAGGAGCGTTTCCGCTACTTCATCAAAGTGCCGGAGCTTGCCGCCTTTTACAACGAAATCACCGACTACCGCACGGCGGAGGACGTGGGTGTGGATCGTCCGCACAAGAACGAGATACTGCACCACATACCGCCTACACCCGACCAAGAGTATTTCATCAAACAACTGATGGAATTTGCCAAGACAGGTGACGCGACGTTGTTGGGCAGGTTGCCGCTGTCTGAAACGGAAGAGAAGGCTAAGATGCTCATCGCTACCGACTACGCGCGGAAGATGGCTTTGGATATGCGCATGATAGACCCCAATTACGAAGACCACTCCGACAACAAGGCGAGCCACTGCGCCAAAATGATAGCGGAGTATTACCACAAATACGATGCGCACAAAGGAACGCAGTTCGTGTTCTCCGACTTGGGTACATATCAGCCGGGGGAAGGATGGAACGTGTACAGCGAGATAAAACGCAAGTTGGTGGAGGATTACGGCATACCGGCAAGTGAGGTGCGCTTCATTCAGGAGTGTAAGACGGATAAGGCTCGTAAGGCGGTGATAGATGCCATGAACGCAGGGACAGTGCGAGTGCTGTTCGGCTCCACAAGTATGCTCGGAACGGGCGTGAATGCGCAGAAAAGATGCGTCGCCATCCATCACCTTGATACACCGTGGCGACCGTCCGACCTGCAACAGCGTGACGGACGGGGTGTTAGAGCCGGGAACGAGATTGCTAAGCATTTTGCCGAGAACAACGTGGATATCATCATCTACGCGGTGGAAAAGTCGCTGGACAGCTACAAGTTCAATCTGCTGCACTGCAAGCAGACGTTCATATCGCAGCTCAAAAGTGGAGCGATGGGCGCACGTACCATCGACGAGGGAGCAATGGACGAAAAATCGGGTATGAACTTCTCGGAGTATATGGCGTTGCTCTCCGGCAATACCGACCTTTTGGATAAGGCGAAATTAGAGAAGCGTATCGCCTCGCTCGAAGGGGAACGCAAGTCGTTCAACAAGGGCAAGCGCGATTCGGAGTTCAAGCTGGAATCCAAGACGGGAGAACTGCGCAACAACACGGCTTTCATCGAAGCCATGACGGAAGACTGGAACCGTTTTCTTTCCGTTGTGCAGACTGATAAGGAAGGCAGCCGCCTTAATCTTGTCAAGGTGGACGGCGTGGATTCAACGGATGAGAAGGTCATCGGTAAGCGTTTGCAGGAAATCGCCAAGAACGCCACGACTGGTGGACTGTACAAGGCTGTCGGGGAACTTTACGGCTTTCCGATAAAGGTGGTCAGCGAGAGGACACTCAAAGAAGGTCTGGAGTTCACCGACAACCGCTTCGTGGTGGAGGGGAACTACAAGTACACCTACAACAACGGGCATCTGGCGATGGCAGACCCGATTGCTGCCGCACGAAACTTTCTGAACGCATTGGAGAGGATTCCGACCATCATCGACCAGTACAAGTCTAAGAACGAAGTGCTGGAAAAGGAGATTCCGCAGTTGCAGGAGATAGCGGGCAAGGTGTGGAAGAAGGAGGACGAGCTGAAACAGCTGAAGTCCGAACTCGCCGCACTGGACCGCAAGATACAGCTTGAGCTGGCTCCGGCTCAGGAAAACACAGAAGAGAACCGGCAAGGCAACGAGAAAAAACAGACGGAACAACAGCCGGAAAGCCCGCACGTGGACTTTGTACGCAGTCATTTAATTATAGGGAGACCCGGTTTATCGGAATCCAAAGGTGTAAAACTTTAATATCGAAGTCTTGACAGAAAAAGCCAGTGGTTGAATTTTTCACCACTGGCTTTAATTCTAATAATTTTTCAATCTAATATGACCGAATCTATAACGTTAAATCATAGATTATGTGTCTATTTGTGAAGAAAAAGACGTAACTTTGTATCAAAATCAAATAAGCATAACAATGGAACCATCTATATACAGTTTTTCACTTTATACCGCACTGCCGTTGATGTTATTCTTCGGCTTTTATTTTTTGTTTGCAAAGACTCCTGAAAAGAAAATTTTCAAGAATTATCTCCGCTCTCGACAGATTATGGGTATAGCTATGCTACTGCTTTCGGCAAACTATTCGGTACATTTCTTCTTTGGTATCCGATTCAAAAATGCGGATTCTGCCATATTGATGAACATGTCCACATACTTCCTGTGCTATTCTCTGTTCAGTTCGGCATTGATAATGTTGCTTGATCGTTTTTACATTACCAAACGGCGTGTGTGGACACATATCATTTTATGGATTATATTCTCAACTCTTTCCGGAGTTGTGTTGTTCCTGTTGCCAAGCGGAATCATGCAAAAAATCTCTTTATTTGCTTTAGCTGTATGGTTAGTCGTTTTTGGAATCGTTTTAGCTCGCAGAGTCATAATTGCATATCGTAGAGCCATTCGGATTTTCAATGAAACTCAGGCGGATGATATAGGCACATATATCGAATGGCTTTCCATATTCACTTATTGGGCTGTTATCTTCGGTGTCGGATGCGGATTGCTGACATTTCTGCCAGACAAATATGTTTTTATCTGGATTTTGTCGTCAATACCGTTCTACAGCTATCTTTTCTACAGCTATCAGAACTACCTGCTGTTCTATGAACAGGTGGAAAATGCTTTTGAGCAAGATATACAGTCTGAAGAAGAACTTCTGACAGATACGGAAACAGAACCTGAAATAGTTTCTGAGAAAGAAGTTCCAGTGTCCTATACAGAAATTATAGAGAAAGTGGCCAACTGGATAAAGACAGACGGCTATGTCCAGCAGGGACTTACCATAAAAGAACTGTCCGAAATACTTCATACGAACCGTACCTATCTTTCCGCTTATATCAAGACTACGTATAAAATGACATTCCGCGAATGGATAACCGGTCTCCGGTTGGAGTATGCGAAAAACATACTGAAGGAGCATCCGGAAATCAATATACAGAAGCTGGCTGAGTCTTCCGGTTTTCTTTCCCGCAGTAACTTTATCAAATCATTTACAGAGAAGGAAGGATGTACGCCTGGCAAGTGGAAAAAAGCAAATCTGGAATAATTTGTGTGGTAAAAAGCCGATGAAAAAGGTCTCAGAAGCTCATTTTCAAAAAGTGCTCAAGCGACAAAAAAGTGCTAATTCGACAAAAAAAGTGCTCAAACGACAATTTGAAAAGTGCTCAAACGACAATTTTTATAAAACGCTGTATTTCAACAGAAAAAGTTTTTGTAATATTTTGGGCGCTGAATGGCATTTATTACCTTTGGAGAAGACAAAGATAATAAATTCAAGTTTATATGAGCAGAAAAATCACTTTTCTCACCCTGTTTCTGTGGCTGATGACGGTAACTTTTCCTGTCATTGCGCAGCAGAAAGCAGACACGACCTACACCTTCCGCTTCGTTACGCAGAAGGACATGTTCTACGTGCCTTGGAATGGCAATGACACGGAACTTGCCCGCCTGTTGGAATGTATCGAAAACAACAAAGCAACAATTCTTGACGGCAAACTGCCGCTATTGGTTGACGGATATTGCAATTCGCAGAGCAGTGAAGTCAAGAACCTTGCAACAGCGAAGATTCGTGCCAACCGTGTGAAATCAGAACTGATTACACGAGCGAAAATCAAGGAAGAAAACTTCATTACCCGCAATCATGTGACAGAGGGTGATTTTGTCACCGTGCGCCTGACGGTACCGGTAAAGGAAACAGCCGTGACGGATGCGGAAGCAGAAGCACGACGCAAGGCGGAAGCCGAACGCTTAGAAACCGAGAAGCGTGCCGAGCAGGAACGGCTTGCCGAAGAGCAGCGCAAGGCGGAAGAAGCCCGACTTGCCGCTGAAAAGGCAGAAGCCGAGAAAACCGCTCAACAAAATACACTTGCCGACACGCTGTCGGAAACCAAAATCACAACTGATTATCATCTCTCCCTGCGTGCCAACCTGCTGCGCTGGGCTACCTTGACACCAGATTTAGGACTTGAATGGCGCATCTGTCCATCGTGGGGCATTGCCGTAAACGGCTCGTGGACTTCTTGGAGCTGGAGTGACAAAGACCGCCGCTATGCACTCTGGGAAGTGGCTCCGGAAGTACGTTACTATATGGGTGAGAAGAAAGCCTGGCATCTGGGCGCGATGTTCAAGGCTGGACAGTTCAACTACAAGCTTTCCGAAACAGGCAAGCAGGGCGACCTGATGGGTGGCGGCATCACCGCCGGCTATCAGCTGCGACTAAACAAGGCATTAGATCTTGATTTCAACCTCGGTTTGGGCTACCTGAATGCCGATTTCGAAAAATATGAAGTCATCGATGGTGTGCGCGTGCGCTGTGGCAACGAGACAAAAAATTGGTGTGGCCCCATCAACGCCGGTGTGACATTGGTATGGAAGTTATTCTAATACGGAGGAATAGAGTATGAAAGCAAGACAATATATAAATATGGTAGGAATGGCAGCCGCCGTGCTGCTCTCTTCCTGCGTGAAGGACACGCTTTATGACACGCCGCATCCCGACTATGGGAAGATTGCGGTGACAGCCGACTGGTCGGCACGCGGTGAGGGTATCGACATACCTACCACATGGACGGTTACCATGGGTGACTATACGGGTACGGAGACTTCCGCCACCCATGCCCCCAACCATCTGTTTGCTCCGGGCAGCTACACCCTTGCGGTGTGGAACCCTGCTGAAGGAATCATGGTAAATGGTACCACCGCCACCATTGCCGCAGCCACGGGAAACCGGGCAGGAACGGATGCCTTTGTGAACAATGCCCCGGGATGGTTCTTCACCTATACGAAACAGGTGAGCATCGAGAAAGACAAGGACTATCCGCTGACCGCCGCAATGAAGCAGCAGGTACGCGAACTGACGCTTATCATCAAACCGACGGGGGATGCCGCCGGACGCATCACGGAGATTGTTGCCCATCTGACGGGTGCAGCCAGAACTCTCGATTTCGCTACCGATACCTACGGAGCCGCTTCAAACGTCGTGCTGCCCTTCACCAAGATAACCGAAGGTGACGATGCCGGCAAGTGGAAAGCCACGGTGCGGTTGCTGGGTGTGACCGGCACGGAACAACTGCTGACGGGTGAAATCCGCTATGCGGACGGCAACCCGACCCCCACGACGCTGAAAAGCGACATCACGGAAGCCCTCAAGGGGTTCAACACCGGAAAGGGCGAATCGCTGACCCTCGGCGGAACGCTGGTTGAGACTCCCGAAGGCATGGAAGTGGACGGAGTCGAAATCAACGGCTGGGAAGAAGTGAAAGGTGATGATGTAAATGCCGATTTGTAAATAATTAGCAAACCGAACGCAGAAGCAAAGCTTGCTTTGATTTTGCTAAGGTGCAGCAATTATTGAAATGGAATTTAACTAATATAATAACAGAATATAATGAAGACAAGATTTTTTGCACTTGCGATGCTCGCCCTCGCACTGGCAGCCTGCAACAACGACAACGAGAACCTGAACGGTGACCCCGTGGCCGCCCAGTTTACCGCCGACATCGCCCCCGCCACCCGCGCCAGCGGAACCACCTGGACTGCCGGCGACCGTATCGGCATCACCGACATCGGCAACGATTCCCAGTACGGCAACGTGCCTTTCATCCTGAAAAACGGGAAATTTGAGGCAGAAGGAAAGGTTATCTATATCGAAGATACAAAGACCCATACTTTCCGCGCCTACTATCCGTACAACGCGGCGGGAGGCATCCTCACAGCCACGACCGATGCCACGGCGCAGCAGAACCAGCCTGCCATCGACTTCCTCTTTGCTTCAGGAGCCACGGGAGACAAAAACAACCCGGTAGTAAGCTTCACCGACAAAACCGCCAAAGGCGGTGAAGACAACTCCTTCCACCACCGCATGAGCCAGATAACCCTTACCTTCGAGGCGGGCGACGGCGTGAATTTCAGCGTGGTCAAGCCTGAACGTTACACGCTGGACGGATTGTTACTCACCGGTACGTTCAACACGGCCGACGGTATTGCCACCGCAGACAACGGGTCACAGACCGGAGAACTGGCCATGAATTTGGCAGACGGCGTTCTCACGTCATCGATCATCCTCTTCCCGCAGACAGTTGCATCCCTGCCGTTGGTTGTGAATTACAAAGGTCAGGAATATCATGCCACACTCACCGTGCCCGAAGGCGCACTGCTGGCGGGCAACAACTACACCTATACCGTCAAGGTACGCAACAAAGTCCTTGAAGTCAGCGAAGCCACCATTGCAAAGTGGAACGATATAGACGGTGGAGATGTGGGTGCTGACCTGTAGGATTTTAATAATTAATCGATTAGAATGAAGAATTATGAGACATAGATTATTTATCCCCGCAGCCACCGCACTGCTGTTCGCCCTCGCCGCCTGCACGCAGGACGAACTTGCTGGCGATAACCGTCTGCCCGAAGGTGAATACCCCGTCGTCATCCGTGCCACCGGATTGTCCGTAGAAGCAACGCCGCTGGCAGCCCATTCCACCCGTGCCGCTGTGGACGGCGACTGGCAGGGCGTCACTTCCGTGGCACTCAAGATGGGCGATGCGGTAAAGGAATACACCGTTACGGCTTCTACCGATTTCAAGAGTGCCACGCTTTCACGCGAGAACGCCCCGTACTACTGGACCAGCCGCGACCCGATTACCGTATCGGCATGGTGGCCCTTCGACAATGCCGACATCACACAGATGCCTGCCGTGAAGGTGGCCGAAGACCAAAGCAAATTGGCTGACTTCCAGAACAGCGACTTCATCTCTGCTGAGAACCGGAAGGTGGAATTTAACAACCCGACACTCGAATTTACCCACCGCACGGCACGCGTGACAATCGAACTGAAGCCCGGCACGGGATTCACGAGCGTCGCTGGTGCCACGGTGAGCCTCATGAGCCTGTCCGCCGATAACGGCAACCCGACCGCCATCAAGACCTACAACGCAAGCGGCAACACCTACGAGGCACTGACCGCCCCGCAGACCGTTGCGGCAGGCAAACCGTTCGTCAAGGTGGAACTCGGCGACGGCACCTTCTACTTCCGTCCGCAGAACAACGTCGTATTAGAAGCGGGCAGCCGCTATAAATATACCGTTAAGGTGAACGCCACCGGCTTGACGTTAGAGGGTTGCACCATCGGCAGCTGGGTTGACGGCGGCGGCGAGAGCGGCGAGGCTGAGGATTTGGGCTACATCTACGACAGCAACACCAAGACCTACACGGTCTATAACGCCAACGGCCTACTGGCATGGAACAAAGCCATACAAAAAGATGAATCGATAAATTGCACCCTCACCGCCGACATCGACCTGACGGGTAGGGAATGGACACGTTTAGACACATGGCCAGGCTACTCCGGCGTCTTTAATGGGCAGGGACACAGCATTACGGGATTAAACTTTTCAGCAGCGAGGTTTGGACTTTTTCTTTTTTTAAATCAAAGTGGAGTGATAAAGAACCTACAACTCATAGATGTGAATCTGGATGGCAGTAGTGGAGGAGCTGCTGGAATGGTGGACCGAAATCATGGCCAAATCATTGCCTGCTCTGTGACGGGAAAACTTACTGTACATAGTGGTGGTATAGCCAATGCAAATTATGGCGATATCATCGCTTGCTGGTTCAACGGCACATTGAAAGATGAGGCTGGCTGTGGAACTATAGTGCGTTTCAACTACAAGAATATAACTTCCTGTTATTGGGGAGGCAATGCCGGGCAAGGAGTACTCCGTAATGAAGGAGGAACGGTAGTTGCCACGAAGGTAGACGGCGCGACCGTGAAATGGCAGACAGCCGTCGACGGCATGAACACCGCCCTCACCGGCAACGACTACCAGTGGACACTCGGCACCGGCGGTCTGCCCGTACTGAAAAGAAACAATAAAAACCCCTAAACAACACGCATCATGAAACGAACAAACATCCATATATTCGCAGCCCTCGCCCTGCTGTTCGCCCTCACCGCCTGCACGCAGGACGAAGCAGGCTTCCTGTCTGAAGGGGCGGAAGGCACACCCATCGTCTTCACCGCCACGGGGCTGAACCCCGCCGCGACAGCCACCGCCGGCACCCGTGCCCCGGTGGACGGCAATTGGGAGGGTGTGCAGAGCGTGGCAGTCCTGATGGACGGCACGGTGAAGGCATACGACGTGACGCCCACCAACGCCACGCTGACCTCCACCGACCCGCACTACTGGACCAACCACAAAGACATCACCGTCACGGCGTGGTGGCCCTACACCGCTGGTGAGACATCCCCGCCTGCGGTGAAGGTAAAAGCCAACCAAAGTGCCCGGAAAGACTTTGAGGGCAGCGACCTCATCGTAGCCGACGGGCAGACGGTGACCTACGGCAGCCCCACGCTCCGCTTCACCCACCGCACGGCGCGGGTGACCATCGTTCTGACGGACTATACCGAGGAGTCGATGGGCGTGCAGCTGACGGGTCTCTCCACCGAAGGCGGCAACCCAGCCGAAATCATCCCGTATGACAAGGGCAGCAACACCTACACCGCCCTCGTAGCCCCGCAAAGTGTAGCAGCTGGCACGGCCTTCATTACCTGCACCTTCACTAACGGCAAGACCTTCGTTTATAAGATGAAGAATGCTACCGACTGGCAGGCGGGCGGTGAATATACCTACACAGTCTCCCTCGCTGCGGCAAAAGACCCAGGATATACCATAGAGGGCAACGGCAGCTACACCGTGACCTCCGCTGATGGTCTGATGAATGTAGCCGAATTAGTGAACGGAGGTAAGACCGACATTAACATTACCCTCGACAAAAACATTGACCTGACGGGCAAAGACTGGACGCCGATAGGCACAAGCTTCGACAACTCATACACCGGCACCTTCGACGGCGGCGGCCATACCATCACGGGGCTGACCATTACGACAAAAGACCAATTTGTGGGTCTGTTCGGCTATCTCAATAGAGCTGGTACGGTGAAGAACGTGGTGATGGAGGGCATACAGATAACAAGCAATCACATGTTTGGCAATACTGGCGGCGTGGCAGGATTTAGCTGGGGCACCATTGAAAACTGCTCGGTGTCGGGCAGCGTCAGCGGCACGAAGTGCGTCGGCGGTGTGGTGGGTGCTCAAAAGGCCGGTTCCATCACCGGATGCAGCTCCTCGGCCACAGTGAAGGGAACGGTCGATGTCGGCGGCGTGGCAGGAGAAAAATGGGGCTCCATGACCGCTTGCTATGCCACAGGCAACGTAACCTTAGAAATAGACTCCCCAAAGAATCTCTCTGGCGGCGGTCTGGTGGGATTCAACGGAGGAAGCAGCGTCCTTGCCTGCTATGCCACGGGCAACGTAACCAGTACGGGTAGTAGCACTGGCAATGTACATATCGGCGGCTTTTTGGGAGATAACTACACCACCGTGACCGCCTGCTATTGGAAGAACAATCATGAACAAGGTATCGGCTACAATAAGGAAGGCATCGCCCCCGAAGTCACGAAGGTGGACGGCACTTACGTTACCTGGCAGAAAGCCGTTGATGCCATGAACCGCGCCTTGCAGAACGTAGGCTCAGAGTGGCGTTACGAACTTAAAGGAGCATTGCCTACCTTGAGGAAGCAGTAAACCGTCGGGCGGAAAAAGTTCCGCCCGCAACGGAAAGAACCGAAGTATAACCCCAATAAAGAAAGGAGGACGTGATGGAACACACGGAGAATCCACCATATTGGTTTTGGCATCAAGGCATTGTCAATAATAATATAGTCTCCAGTGTAAATATGGAAGCTGTAAGCCGGACATTGTCAAGATTGGTGCTCATTAAAGACAACAAATCAAGTATTTAAATTAAAAACATGGGACTTTTTCACAGAGGCAAGAAAAATAATGACGATGAGCCGGACAGTGTTCAAACCAATTCATTCTCTGATATTATGAATGGTTTGCAGTACGCCGTAAACTGTGCACAAGATACATTACAGAATCATCAGATACAAAATCTGACCAGACTTTTTGAAGGAACAAATGCAAATAACGCAAATACGTTCCAATCAAAAAAAATCATGGTTGGAGACAAGACTATTGATATTCCACTTATAGCCTTGATATCCCATCATTATCTTGCAATGGATAATGTGCAGATAAAGTTCAAGGCGAAGGTCGGAAGCGTGGAATCACAGATTCCGGAAAACAACTTGCTGTTATCCAGTCCGCACAGAGCCAATCTCCAGATGCAGATGAGCAACATAAAACCAGATACAGATGATATCATGGAGGTTTGCGTCAATTTTAAAGTTCAGGAGACTCCGGAGAGTATTTCCCGAATCATTGACGATTTTGTAAAAAATATCTAACAATTTTAAAATTCAAATGTTATGGCAGAAGAAATAAAGAACCAAGGGCAACAAGAAAATGCGGAAAACTTGAATGAAAATGTAAGCGGACAGGCGAAAGAAATTATCTCCGCTGCATTGGAAGAGACTCAAAACAGAGAAACTTCTCCAGTTCTTAAAGCAGATTCAAACGTGACTGACAAATTCAAGGGGCTTCCCATGCGGGAACTTATTGCAGCTCCACTTATTGCAGCAGCCGAAGCACAACAGGAATTGGCAGCGACAGCATGGAATTTCTACCAGCAAATTGCATTTGATGGTAAAAGCGGCAATAAAGCGCGTATATTGGAATTCGATGTCGAAAGACCGATACAGCAGGATGGAAAAATGACAACAATGTCACAAAGTGTCAAGGCTCCGTTTATAGGATTGGTGCCTATTCCTTCCCTGCTCATAGATCGCGTGGATGTCGATTTCCAGATGGAGGTTACCGATACATCAAACGTAAAAAGCACTACCAACGCAGAAGTAGAGGCAAAAGCTTCTGCAAAACATTGGTTTATAAATGCGGAAATCAGCGGCAAAGTCACGACCGCCCGCGAGAACACCCGCATGACCAACCAAACGGCAAAATACCAGATACATGTGACAGCCAGTCAGCAGCCGCAGACCGAAGGTCTGTCTAAACTGATGGATATAATGGCATCATGTATCGAGCCTATAACAAACGAAAGTAACAGTAAGTAAATATATGAATTTGATTCAAGCATTAAGATTGCCAAACAGTCAAGCAGTAATGACAAATATTGCACGGTTTCATTATCAAAATATTTATAATGTAGGTTTGACCCCTCCGATTTTCACGCAAAGTAATTTGACATTTCAAATAAAAGGATATACCCGTAACTATCGTTTTCTTAGATTAGACTACGCCTGTGTCATATATATTGCGGATAGAATAGCAGTCGTTGCTTCAAATGGCATAGATACTTTAAGTTCAGGTTTTTCGGGGTGTTATATGGCCAGTTTTAGGCACAATGGCATTAGGTATGTTGCTCATATTCCAACGCCTAACAATAGTATTAAAACATCATGGAATCGGGCGGTTAAAAATCGAATAATAGATAATGTTGTTCTTTTTAAACCAGATCGGAAGAGCGTCGTGTAGGGAAAGAGTG
>ERZ809713.330-NODE-330-length-18027-cov-5.50417_pt1 | contig 18027 bp, 9 predicted proteins | sample MGYA00520443_ERZ809713 | MGnify/ENA primary metagenome ERZ809713 (study PRJEB31588, sample SAMN03401218) | human gut metagenome | study: EMG produced TPA metagenomics assembly of the PRJNA231909 data set (A prospective, longitudinal analysis of the...
TGCTCTTCCGATCTTTTTTATACGGGAGTAAATAATTATATTTGTTGCGTCTCTATTAGGAAATAATGTGGGAATTTTTTTAGATGAGAGATTTTATAAAGGAGAGTTTAACAGTCACAAATAAAGATATAATGGCATTCTTTTATAAAAATGAGCATATTTCTTGCATCAATTACGCGGAAGGATTCAATAAGATCTTTTTATTGAAGGAAATCCCCGAAGGCCATGTTGTGGAACGTCAGTATCTGGATACTACTTTTCTAGTCTTTATGCTGGAAGGCGATGTAGAGATACGGTATGAGGTAGACAAATATTTCTATCCTCTGGTGGAATATATATTTTTGCTCCCTAAAAATCAGCAGATTACTGCTTATGCCCGTAAAGCTACGACTTTATTGTTGTGCTCCTTTGCCAGTGACTTGAAGTTGTGTTCGCACTTTTCCATCCAGCAGTTGTCGCGTTACGTAATCGGAGACATATCTCAGGAGCCTTATTGCCTGAAGCTGGACGAACGTATTCAGGGCTTTCTTCCTTTGCTTGTCAGCAGCTTGAGAGAGGGACTAGGTTGCGTACATTACCATCAGATAAAGCGCGATGAACTGTTTTTGTATCTACGTGCCGGCTATACAAAGGAAGAATTGGCATTGTTCTTCTATCCGATTTTGGGTAAGGATATGGAGTTCAAGGATTTTGTACTGATGAATAGCCGTTCGATATTCGATGTTAAGGATTTTGCCATACGTGCCAACATGAGCCTGAGCACGTTTAACCGGCGCTTCAAGGAAACTTTCAATGCTACGGCAAAGACGTGGCTGCTACTACGCAAGCAGGAGTTTGTAAGAAGCGATGTCACGCTGAGCAACCTGCCTTTCAGTGAGATTGCAGAGAAGTACCAGTTTTCCTCTACGTCGTACCTGATAACCTTTTGTAAAAAATATTTTGGAAAAACACCTAATGAATTGCGTAAGAAAGCGCTTGAAGAAAAAGCCGGACAACTTGAATGAACAGATGTCCGCTTGCGGGCAATGCGTGTAAAGTGTAATTTTTTGACGCGAATTTGTAATTTTCAATCTTCGGTAGTGGCTTACCTTTGCAAAGAAATCAAAAAGATACTATTAATGATGCGGAAAAGTAGAAAATTATTCTTTCTCTGCGCCTTTCTGTATTTTGGAGGTAGTGGAAATGCTCAAAATGTTGCTTTGAAGACCAACGCCCTTTACTGGGGAGCTGCTACTCCAAATGCCAGCATTGAAATTGGTTTAAGCAGGAAGTTTACTACCGACTGGCAGCTGGCATACAATCCGTGGACGTTCAAGGATGACAAGAAAATGCGTTTCTGGCTGGTGCAGCCGGAGTTGAGATATTGGTTTTGTGAGAAATTCGAAGGACATTTCGTGGGAGTCCACCTGCACGGAGCACAGTATTACGGAGGTTTCAACGACAAGCGTTACGACGGTTATCTGGCTGGGGGAGGTGTCACCTATGGCTATAACTGGATATTGTCGTCGCACTGGAACCTGGAGGCACTGATTGGTGCCGGATACGCACGCCTGTGGTATAAGGAGAGTCCCCGCATACCTTGCAGCAAGTGTCACGAAAATAAGACCAAAGATTATTGGGGACTTACAAAATTGGCTGTATCGGTTTCTTATATCTTTTAAACGTTTGCAATATGAAATTCAGATATACATATTTGTTTTGTGCCGGATGCTTGTCGCTGGGAGTGGCTGGCTGTGCATCATCGGGTATGAGTAAGAAAGTTTCGGTCACACCGGTACGTACGCTTACCCCCGACAGCATGTCGACTGTCGATGTGGATGTCAACATTCATATTCCGAGCCATGCCTTTACCGGCAGAAGCCGCCTCATTGTCGTCCCGCAGTTGCTGCAGAAAGATTCGATGCTGGCGGAATATACTCCCATGGTGTTCGATGCGCCTATTTATAGTAAGAAGATGAAACGCCGTGTGCTTCTCGACGGCTATGTAGATACGCTGGCAAATGCCGCGCGCAAGGTAAACAACCGCAAGGAATACGATGTAAACTATTCCGAGCGGGTAGCTGTTCCTGCCGATATCGACGGCGGGCGTATTGTGGCCGTCCTGTCTACCGACGGATGCGGTGAATGCGGCGTTGCCGATACCGTAGATATTGCCTACATCAACAACATCCCTACCCTGATAGAACCTAAGAAATCGCTTCAGCTTAACTGGATGGAGCCGGAGTTCGTAATCCGTCCCAAGATTATGGAAGGCAGGGGAGAAGCCTTGTTGCAATTCGTGATAAACCGTTACGACATCAATTTGTCGCTGGGCGATAACCGTAACGAGATGAACCGCATGCTTGCTACGCTGCAGAAAATCGTGACCGACTCGCTTGCCACGCTGAATAGCGTAAGCATTTACGGTATGGCATCGGCCGACGGTTCGTATGCTTTCAATACCACGCTGGCTCGCAACCGTGCCAATTCGGCGAAGAACTGGCTGGTAGGCCAGCTTCATTTCAATGCATCGCAGGCGTCACGTTTCAGTATCGGTTCCCGTCCCGAGGGCTGGATGCCGGTGCTTCAGGCAATGACAGCCGACGGACATCCCGACTCGCTGAAAGTGAGAGAAATCATCGACAAGTATAATGCCGAGAACGACGATGTGGCAGAACGCTATATCCGCCGTCTGTCTTGCTGGAACGACATCAAGAACAAGTACCTGCAAAAAGACCGTAAGGTAGAGTATGTATATACGTATACGCTGAAGAGCTTCACTACCGATGCCGAACTACTCGACATGTACGGCAAGCGTCCCGATGCTTTCAACGAAGAAGAGCTGCTGCGTGTATCGACCCTGAAGAAGACTCCCGAAGAGAAGAAAGAGGTATACCGCACTATTCTGCACTACTTCCCGCAGTCGCAGGTGGCAGCCAACAATCTGGCGGTGCTTCTGCTGCGTGAAGACAAGGCAGACGAGGCCGAGGCAGTACTCGACGGACTGAAAGAATATTCGCCAGAGGTGCTGAATACCAAGGCAGCCGTATATGTGTACAAGGAAAATAACGAAAAGGCAATCGAACTGCTGCAGACCAATACCGAACTGCCTCAGGCACGTTACAACTTGGCATTGCTCAAGGCACAGGAAAGAAAGCTGCAGGAGGCATACACGCTGATGCAGGGGTACGAAGACGTGAATGCGGCAGTCGTATCTCTGAGTGTGGGCGACACGCAGCGTGCTGCTTCTATCATGGAACGCTGTGAGGACAATAGTCCGCTGGCGGAATACGTACGTGCACTGATAGCTGCACGCATGCAGAAAGAGGCCGACGAGGTAGCAGCCCGTCTGAAACAAGCACTGCCCGACAGCCGGTTGAAGGAACGAATGAAGAGCGAGCCCGATTTTCTTCCTTACCTTACGACACCGGCATTTCAAGCATTGACAGGAGGAAAAGACTATGAGTAAAGGAATGAAGATAATATATGTATTGCCGGTGGCTATGTGCCTTTTGTGGAGCAGTTGCATACGCGATACGGTTCCTCCCTGTCCGCCGCTGCAGGTTACACTTACGGTAAAAGACAAGAACTACTTCAACATCGACGATGCCGTGAAGCTGGGACTGATGGAACGCAAGGCAGAAAACCTGCCGTTTCGCGACTACGTGAGCACGTTGTATTACGTGGTGAACGATGCCGAAGGAAAGGTAGTGGCAGAGCAGAAAAATACACCGGTTGACAACGACAGCCAGACACAGCTTATCACTCTTCCCGAGTCGCTGCCGTATGGAAAATATACCGTTACCGTATGGGGAAACATGAAGAGTAATGAACCATTGGGTGAAGATGCCACTACAGCAGAAATGGAGGCTGTGGGTGCGGCTGCAAACGATATTTATCTGGCAAGTGCCACGTTTGACTATCGTTACGGCAATGAAAAGCATACGCTGGCCATGGAACGTACCAAGGGCGACCTGCTTATCAAGGCTGAGGGAATTCCCGATAACATCGACTTCTCCACCAAGGATATACAGGATATTTTCAATTTTGTGGATAATGGCTTCCATTATTCCAGTCTGACCGATATACATACCGAGCTCGACTGGCAGGAGATACGCAGTGAGATAAAAAGCGAAACCCTGATGTGTCCTTCACCGTCGTACGAAGGTTCTACACTGAGCGTAACGTTTATCGACAAGTCGGCAGTCGGCACTCAGGGCAAGGCAACCTACTATCCTACGCTGGAACCACAGGACGTAAACATCACCATGGGGCGTAACGAGATTACCATCCTGAAGTATGTGTATGTAGACGAAGGCGGAAGCGGTGAGGGTGACTTCGAGATTTACCTTCGGGTAAACGACAACTGGGAGTTACTGCACGATATGGAACTGGATTGATTGACCGATTATTGATAATGTTATTATTTATAGTTTAAATTTTTAAGTATGAAGAAAAACTACTTATTGGGAATGGTTTTGATAGCGTCATTGTCATTCAACTCTTGTACCAAGGAGATCGTATATGTACAAGATGGAACAGGCGTAGAGAGTGTAGCTGACGGTGCTCAGATTATCACACTTCAGGTAGAAAATGGTGGCGACGGACTGGCTACCCGTGCCGGACGTCCGCTGTATAGTGCTGAGGCTAAACAGACTATTGAAAATGTGAAAGTAATAGTTTGCAACGGTTCGAGTGTGGTTTATACAAAAGATTTTACTAAATGGAACGACTCAAGATCACCAGATTCACAAGAATATACAGAAAGTGGGGCTCATGGTCGTAAAACAACTATTAAATTAGAAGGTGATGATAGACTGGGTAAAGGTCAGCGGTATACTGTATATGCTATAGGCTATCATAACGGTAGTGACTATAAGGATAAAGATGGTAGTAATACTTTGAATGCTTTATTATCTGGAATTGAAGTAGGTGGTATATTCAATGAAAATTTAACATTGAAATTTACTGGTTCAAACAATGCTGAAGAAATTTTTGCAGGTTCTGCTGAATTGTCTATATCTGAAAAAGGCGCAGGTTCTGCAAATGTTGTACTGAACCGTCAGGTAGCTGGTGCTTTTGCTTATGTAAAGGATATTCCTTTTATGGAAGATGCCAAGTATTTGAAACTGATGGCAAGTGCTCAGAATGAGTCATTGGTTCTTGGTCATTTCAATAGCTTTGATCTTACTGGAAATGGTTCTGGTAATGGTACAAATGTAAAATATGTAGTAAATGGTACCAATGGTAAATCTGATGGAAACAACGCTTATGAGATTTGCTCTATTGATTTGAATCAGTGGTTTACAGAAATCAAAGATGACGATAGTAATAATTTGATTGATGCGGGTGATAATTGGAAGAATCCATATTCTTCAGAAGGTCATCCTACTTTCCAGAAAGGTTCTGTTTTTGGGGGTGAATTTGTAATCCCGTTTGCACATGTAGATGGACAACAGGCATTGACTTTGCAATTGACAAATGAAGGTGGAACAGTACTCAGAAGCTGGAAAGTGAATTTGGGTTCAAGTGATGAACAGTTGTCCCAGACAATCACATGCTGGAATAGTGAAGCAAAAGATTGGAGTACTTCTCTTTCTGGTGAAACTTCAAACACCTACAGCCTTGTACGTAACCACTTGTATGGAATTGGTACCAGAATGAATGACCAAGCTGATCCGAAAGATCCGGGTAAAGATCCAGATCCTGAAGTACCAGGAGAAACTCCAGATCCGGATAAAGACAAACCAGAATCACTGAACAACAAGCAGGAACTTGTATTGAGAGTGAACGATAACTGGGAAGTGATTCACGGAATGGAACTGGATTAATTTTCAGACCGATAAATCAAATAGTATTGCCTGACATGCAGGCAATACTATTCTATCCTGTTTTTTTGAACTTCCGAAGTCAAATAACAAGAAGCTCCTGCAAGACGTCGGCCACAGTGAGATTTCTCATGAACGATAAGAATCGGAGCCGGAAGACTGCCTGTCTTTCATTATTATTCCGAAGGCAAGAGCCAGGCAGCTTTCCGTCATTATTCAGAGAAAGCATCGCGTAAAACCGCAGTCAGGTAGTACTGCTTTATGTACGACGGGGAAGTGAAGTAATATTGTAAAAACTATAAAACCAAAAGATAATGAGAGTATTTTTCCAGACATCCAGACAAAGGAGTTTTCTTTCCGCCTGTCGAATAGCCGGAAAGAAATGGTCTGCATCGGTGCCGCTGCTTCTGGCTGCACTGCTGACAGTTGTATTTTATTCATGCCGCGATGAGGATTTACTTCCCTCGATGCAATCTTTCGAACAAGGTGGAACACGTGTTAATGAGGATAAAAATACCTCAGGTCTTGATGTGGTACAAGATGCTACCTACGGTGCTACATACAAGCCTAATCGTCGTGTTCCTTTGGTGGGTGAAGGAAGAGTAATCAACCAGATAACTAAGGGATTGATAGCTATTGGTGCGAATAATGAGAATCAGGAGTTCCTCATTGATAAGGATTTAACCAACGGAGTAACGGTTTCAGGTTTGGCTAAAGTAGATGCAGGTATACCTATTTTTTCTGTTCGTGATATAAATAGAGTTTATTACAACGATAACGAAGAGCAAGAAGAGCAAGGTGTAAAGGTTGGTTTTGTATATGAGCCTCAGGGTGGTGTGCTGGACCTTTCTGTATTGAAATCTTTTTATGTTCAGACACTGTTAAACGGTAAAGTACAGGATTCTTCTTTATCTGAGAGTGGAGGCGGATTTGAGTTGCTTGATTTGAATTTGCTGAATGTAGCTGGTGGTAAGTATGAAGTTTCTTTTAATGCTACAAAACCTTTCGATGAAGTCCGCTTGGGATATGCTGGTGTGAACGTGAATGTAAGTACTGCACAGAGCGCTAAGTTCTACTATGCGTTTGTGGGGGAGAATCCTGAGAAAATTGCAGCTGATGAATATACTTATGAGTATGCGAAAGGAGAGGAATATGATAACGCTTTGGGTATTGGTAAGTGGAACTCTAAAGAAGAGCTTTGTGACTCAGATTTGGATAATGGATTAACTTTCTCTCTTAACGCTTTACTATCAGTGCCCCAATTTAGAGTAAATTTTAATGCCGATATACCTGCAGGCAGTGAGATTGGTTTTAGAACTTCTACTGCAACTCTTTTAAATGTAGATTTAGGCGGTGTTACTATGCATGCTTTGGATGAAAATAATAAATCACAACAAGATGCAGAATTAAAAAAAGGTATTGGTCTTTCTGCAGTAGGAGGAAATAGTAAGAATTTTAGTTTTATTACGACAAAAGCTGCACGTGGAGTACAGATTGACTTCCCACTGAGTGTCAAATTGGCAGAAACAACCATTCATTACGCCTACTCCCGCGACCCGGTAGAGATAGACGTATCCTCTTATTTCACCATTGGCAATGATATCATTTCTACCGATTATTACAACCTCCCGATACCATCGGATGGTTCTGTAAGTTATTCACTTGATCGTTGGCCCAGCGGAGCTACATCTCCTTCTATATCGGGCAACCGCATAACCGGCATGACCGTAAATGGTGACTATGTAGTACAGGCTATATATAAACGAGGCGAAGAAACTTCATGGTCGTATGCCGTGATTCATCGTGACAAAAAAGAAGCTGAGGCGGGTTGTAATACGATGATGATTAATACTTCTGCGAACCAAGGACAGTATACGGTGGTTGAATCCAGTGGATCGCAGGGAGGTATTTCTTTGTTCAATAAGATAAACTACCGCCAGAATCTGGTTGACGATGATTATACTAATTATGCAGAAGCTACCAATGTATTGAGCTTGATTCAGTTTGGCAGTCTGGCTGGTGTACATTCTTCTCAAGACATTGCTCCGCAAGGAGGAGGAAAAACCCGTGTGGGGTTTGTAATGCAGACAAATAATCAGCTGCTGGGTGCCGATGTGTTGAAGTTTTTCTTTATCAGACTGTATAAAGATGGTAAAGAAGTGTTTTCCGGACTGACGGCAGAAAATGACGCGGTAGGAGTGGGACTGGTAGGAAACGACGGAAGCAAGTTGCGCTTTTATGTGGAAACAGATCGGACATTCGATCAGGTGGAGCTTTGGACTGCAGGCTTGTTGAATGTCAATTTGAATACCTTCCGTCTGTATTATGCTTTCTACGAACCCACTACTTGCGAAGAGTATGCAGGGACATCGGAGGCTTGTATGGAAATGATTACGGCACAGAAGCATGGGGCAACCATCAACTATGCGGAAACAAAATTTCCGTCGGTGGTAGGTGTGGGGGCTACCATGAACAACCTGTCGTACGTAATCGACAACAGTCAGCAGACAGCGGCTTCTATTGTAGCAGGAGTCAGCCTGATAAGCCGTTCTACCGTGGCTGTAAAATTTAATTCCATCAGAGGCGGACAGCCGGTAGGTGCCATACTCCGTACGCCGGGATATGGATTGAATGCATCTGTTCTTCAGAATGTGACAATTGCAGCATATAATGGTGGACAGGCGGTAGCAAGTGAATCTACTTCCAGCGGACTGGCTTCCATTGAGGTGATAAGCAATGCCGGGCTGGCTTATATGGAGGTGACCCCTTTACAGGATTACGATGAAGTACGTATTTCATTCCCTTCACTGGCAGATGCGCTCGAAACAGTCTGGTTGTCGGGCTTCTATATCCGTCCGGATGCCAACGGGAATGGTATTCCCGACTGTGCGGAAGAACCGGATGATCAGGGAGGAACCGACGGTATTACATACAAGAGTATAACCGAACATGTTTGTGTGGATGAAACAACCTATTTGGGCAATGTACGTATCTTTGTCGATGCTCAGGATGATAAAGCTAAACTTACATTTACCTGCTATCCGTATAACGGCAACGGACAGAAGATAGAACAGGAGGCTGAATTGCAGCCGGATGATAAGGAGGGCTATTTCTTTGAATTGTCATTGCCGGTAGGCGATTATTCTATTTCGGGATTGTCTACTTACAACGGGCTGCGTGCTCAGGTACATCCGCGGAAGACTACCTGGAAGAGAAATCCGACAGATACCGACTGGAACAACTGGAGCAACTGGACAGACGGTTCTCCTTGGGGATGTACCAATGTGGTGATTCCTACAGGAGCCACACGTTATCCGAACTTGAAAGCTTGGGATAGTGTAGATAAATTCTATGGCGGTAACTATTGTGCGAATATTCATTTCGAACCGGGAGCAGCTGTACTCAATACTCAATATCTGGAGTATGACTGTGCATACGTGGAAATGGAAGTACAAAGCGGTATGTATCATATGATTTCTACTCCACTTCACGGCATGGTTACGGGCGATATGTTTGTTTCGCCTGAGATGCCGGCATACTTTACTCCGCTGAATGAGAAAACTTATCGTGAAGTACGACACAATCCGATAGTACGCCAGAAAATGTACAGTCGTGCGGTTACAACTGCAACTTCTGGTACTAACGGTACTGTAGCTGCCACTGCCGATTGGAGTCGTACATTCAATGCCGTGGATCAGCTGTATGAGCAGGCACAGGGCATCAAGATGATGGTTGGAAATGATTGGGGGACTTCTTATCGTCTTCGTTTCCCGAAAGCATATACCAAGTACTATTATTATACGCTTTCCGGAGGAAAGGTGAAACCAGAAACTTTGCCGGACGAGGCAAGAAATATGAATGGAAAATTTACTTATGAGGAGAGTGGATTTACACCAGAAAAAGTACGTAATTCATTTACTTTTGAGTTGCGGAATGAAGAACAGGGAGCTACCTATTTTGTGGCAGGCAACCCGTTTATGAGTTATCTGGATATAAAGACATTCCTGACAGAAAATAAACAGTCTGTTCAAGCTATCCGTATCATAGATTCTGAAAATGTTTTCGGAAAAGAAGAGGGATTGGTCAGAATTTCCTTAGGTGAAAACGGAGATTTAAGTTTTGAGGGAGAATATGGAGAACAGAGCAACACCATTGCACCGTTGCAGGCATTTTATGTAGAGGCGTCAGGAGATTATGCTTCAGACAATGTTAATATAACTTATACCTCGGATATGTTTGTACAGCCTTCTGCAAGTACCGCAACCAGAAGTTCCCGCAGTGCTTCTGTTCCGGCAGCAGGCGAAATGAAAATCTCGGCTGTATCGGGTAACTCTGTAAGTTCTTGTTCGCTGCTTCGCAGTGCCGGAGCATCGGATGCATATAATGCGAAGGAGGATGTCATTACACTGATAGACGAGGACTTTATGCCGAAGGTAAAGGTGTATACCGTAGCCGGCAAGCGTGCGCTCGATATCCAGAAGATAAAGAATGCTGCTCGTGTGGATTTAGGATTCATGGTAAAGGACGGTTCGCAACAGACAAAATTCACCCTGAATTATGGCAGCAACTGGAAGGGATGGACACTGGTGGACAAACAGACTGGAAATCGCTATCTGCTGGACGGTACTTCGCTTACAGTAAATGCAGGTGCGATGAAGAGTAATAACGGACGTTTCTATCTCGTAAAAGAATGAAAGGAAAGTGGGTTATGAAAATGAAACGATTCATACATGCTGTATTTTGTGCCCTGACTGTGTGTGGCTTCCTCCTGCTGGGAGCCTCATGCAGCAAGGAGAATGAACCGGTACAGACTGTTGAGGGAGTAACGGTTACCATTGCGGCTCAGAGTGACTTGCAGACCCGTACTTCCTTGCCGGTTTATGATGGCGATTATGGGAATAATATTTCTGGCGTTCAGCACGTTACGGATGTATACCTCTATATCTACGAAATGAACAAAGAACGGAACGAGGGTGAATGCAAAGCCCGCTTTAATGTGGGATGGAAAGAGCACTTTGGAACTGATATCCCGACTGAAACGGCAAAAATGCAGTATACATTTGCTTATACATTTACGGTCGGAAAAATATATCGGCTTGTAGCGGTAGGTGTAGATGGAGCGACAGAGCAAGATAATATGCCAGACTATGACGGGATGAACTCGATAGAAACTTATGGCTTGCCTGAGTTTATTGAGATTGGTAGTAAGCTGACTGATCCGATTACACTTCAGGAGGATAGAACACCCGTTGATATGGCACATTCGGAATTTTTTACAGGGTACGTAGATTTCAAACCAGAATCGGAGAGTGACAAGAATATTGGTGAGATTAATTTGTGGCGCAGGGTCGCAGGTCTGCAGGTTTGCCTGAATCAGATTCCGCAGGAAGTAGAGCGCGTGAGAATTTTGCTTTATAATTCGCAGAATACGCAAGTGAAACTATTGCCCAGTGCCCCAACAGCAAGTGGAATTACAGATTACATCACCAGTCCTTATGGAGGTGATTCTTTTAACGAAGAGGGCAGGGTACTGATGGATAAGACCTTTACAGAGGATGATTTATATTTACCAGAAGATGATGCTACTGGAATGCTTCCTAAACCTGTTTATAAATGCTCCATGACGGCCTTCATGCTTCCCGTGAATATCCCAGACAGGGGGCGGTACGATTATACGCTTGTAGCAGAGTTTGTGACTACCTCCATTACTGGTATTGTGGGTACCAGCAAAAAGGTACGTTTGACGAAGCCTTGGCAAAATCGTGATGATCTTGAATTTGGAGAAGAAACTGATATAGGTACCGGTATTATCGACGACCTCGACAAGTATCTTTTCCCGATTGAGGCGAATCATTTTTATTGTTTGGGAACTCCGTCAAAATCTATTAGTTGTTCTGGCGTATTGGAATAACAATTGGCACTGTGTAAGGTAGTTACAAGGGTATGAAGTTATTTTAATTGGATAATTTATTTATGAAATTATATAGATTGACATATTTGGCAGGCATCGCCCTGATGCTTCTTTCTGCCTGCAGTGATTCTTCGTCGCCCGATGCAGAGGGGCAGAGTGGAAAGCCTCAGCAGCAGACGTTTTCGGTTGCAGTAGAAAGTGTGGGCGAGCTTTTTGAAGGTGGAGAGGGAGTGAATCCGGCTGCTGTGGCGTCACGCCGTCCTATCTCGAGTGTTACGCCTACGCAGACGTTCGACAAGCTCAGTATACTGATTGTGGAGTATCAGAGTCCGGCAAAGGTGGTGTATAAAAAGACTATCGACAACTGGAGCAATCCGGACAACAAGGCAAGTATTCCTTGGAGTACGGAAGATGGAATGGGACGTTATGCCACGATTACACTTACCGGCAGTGAGTGTCTGGAGGAAGGCAAGACTTACATGGCTTACGTGATAGGTTACCAAAGCGGTACGTATGGAGGCTATGAGCCGTTCAAGGGTGTGGAGGTAGGCGATTCTTTTAACCATACAGAGGTGGCTACCGTACCCGATGATGGATATGCCGAAGAGGTGTTTGCTGGGGCGGAAATTTTCTGGGTGGAAAATGGCGTAATTCTTTCCAAACTAAGTGCTGAAGCAGAAGCACAGCACGGTCTGATCGTGGCTCGCCGGCAGGTAGCGGGTACGTTTGGCTATTTTACCCGTGTACCGGTGCAGGTAAACGGCAGTACGGTGGCGAAGCTTCGGCTGGTTGCTACCAAACGTAATCAGACTGTTATTTTCGGAGGATTCAGAAGTGTGGACGATGCTTTCGATTTTCATAAGGATAATGTGATAAATGGTATGAATCCGCGTACGGACTATGATTGTGCTTTGGCTGGATCGGCTGTAAATAATGCGTTTTCTGTGTACGAGATTGATCTGTGCAAGTGGTTCCCGGGAAATACGAAGAACGGGCTGCTGCCGCTGGATATGAATGGCGACGGTTATCTGGACAGTGCTGATACGAACTGGCAGACCGACGAGGAGGCTTATCCTAAGGGCACGATTTCGCTGCCAAGGGGTACGGTGTTCGGCGACAGTTTCTGGATATCGGTAGTTATGACGCAGAAAGATGTGGATGCAGGGGTGCCTACTTTCCAGATGCAGATGCTCGATGCAGACGGAAAAGTGATAAAGTACTGGGATGTCATTTTACGTAATTACGAAACGGCTGGTGAGAACCGTACGCTAGTGTCGCTGCCCGACGGAGAGAACGGACGTACCGTGATTACCGAGCTCGATAATATTGATACGGAAACGTGTTTCAGTATTGTGCGTAACCGCTTGTATACGATGGGAGAGAAAAACCAGTCGCAGAACTATGGTGAGGATGAGCCTATTGACTTGAGTACGGCCGGAGTGCTCGTGCTCGATGCTCGTCACGAGTGGCAGATTATGAATTCCATTATTTTCAATTGATTATTTCTTTTCAACTTTTTTCATAAAAAGAGAATGTACCCGTACTTGCTTGCAAGGTGGGTACATTTTTTTATGTGTAGGTGGCTCGGTTTTTAGAATGGATATCCGATAGCAAAATGAATACCCATGCCGTCTTTGAACCGGGGAATGTTGTAATACTTGGAGATACCCGTTTCGTAAGGTACGTGAAGGGCGATTCCCCAGTCGAGGCGGAGCACGAGGAATGACAGGTCGTATCGGATACCCAAACCGGTGCCTAGTGCAATGCTATCAAAGAATTTGTTGAAGCTGAATTCGGCATCCGGACGGGCTTCATCCTTGCGCATCAGCCATACGTTTCCGGCATCCAGAAAGACGGCTCCGTTCAGGTTGCCGCCGAACAAGCTCGACAGTATACGGAAACGGTACTCCAGATTGGCTTCCAGCTTAATGTCACCTGTTTCGTCGACGTACGAATAGGTGGAACTTTCTGCCGGATGAAAGCGGCCCGGACCGATGGAACGTACCGTAAAGGCACGGATACTGTTGGCACCTCCTACGTAGAACTGTTCGCTGTAGGGAGCGATGGTCTTGTTTCCGTACGACCAAATAACTCCTGCCATGAAGCGGGCAGCTATCTGCTGCTTGTCGCTGATGTAATACAACGGACGTATTTCGCTTGAAATTTTCATGAACTGTGCAAAAGGTGTTCCGAGGAACTTCTTGTCCTTCTCTTTTAGGCTTCGTCCGAAGGCTGCATAAATAAGGGAGGTGACGTTTCCTGCCGAGGTAAAGGAGTTTTCCCACCATAGGCGCATCCGGCGCTGCTGCCAGGAGTTGTCGTAGGTAAAGGTATAGGTCACCGATGGGATGAACTGGTCGTCCAGACTGTGGAACAGCATCGGGTTGGCTTCTGCTATGGAGTCGAAGGCTGCCGTACGGTGTTGCAGGTGGTTGAATGCCAGATGAAGCGGCGTGACAGTGTGCTTCATGCTGCGTGAGGGCTGGAAGCTGTACGCTACGCTTCCGCCGAAGGAAAGCATCTTGAAGTAACGGGCACGATTCACTTGTTCGGCATAAATCTTAAAGTTGGTTTGCGAAGGGAAACGGAAAGGGTCGATACGGTTACGTACCCACGGCAGTACGAGGCGGGGAAACTCCAGCGACAATGCCGCTCCTAGTTCATAGGAGTTCATGACCGACTTGTCGCCGTCTACGGTAGAACTCGTTTGCCATTCATACGAACCCTTTAGCTCGAGGTTAAGCGAGGCTCCCATGCCGCGGAAGTTCTTGCGCGAGAGATTGAAAATGGCTCCCGGTCCGGTCTGTTTGGTACTTTTGGTCGTGACGTTCAGTTCCAGTTCACTATTGTAGGGCAGGTCGAACATGGCATTTACCCGTATGTCGAGGGTATCTTTTTCGGCTCCGCTGCGGGGAGTGTATTGAAAGTCGCTGAACTTGAATACGTCCAGTCGTGCCAGTGCTTCTTGCGTATAGTTCTGCCGGGTTTGTGAATAGACTTCTCCTTTGCGGTATAGGAAACGCTTGCGAAGTACGCCGTACCGGATGCCGGGCTTCTTGCCGGAATAATAAACCGTAAAGTTGCGTCGTTTCAGCGAATCGGTGGGCTGTTCGCCGTTGTAGCCGGTAAGATACACCGAGGTGTGTCCGATGTAATAGGTGCGGAGTGCTTCTTCGGGTATGCTCTGTCGTGGTACAATCTTCATGCTGACGTAGCCTTTGCGCATGATGGTGTCGGCCAGAAACGTCAGAAATTCGTTTCGGGCATAGTAATATCCGTTGTCTCGCAGCAAGTCTATCAGGCGTTGGCGTTCCTGATTTAGCACGGTCACGTCGAAGTTGTCGCCGCTGCGTACCAGACGTTCATCGAAGTGGGCGCGGATCAGACTGTCGGTACGTGGCCGGAAGCCTTCGTAGATGAGAGTATCGATATAGTAGGGCTTACCCATGTCGATATCGTAGCTCAGTTTTACGGCACGGGGATTGCGCGTGCTGTCTACACGGTAGGTTACCTTGCCGTCAAAATAACCGTAGTCGTGCAGCAGGTTGGTTGCTACCTTGATACGAGTTTCAGGATTGACGGTAGAAACGTATACGGGATCGGAGGCCAGTTTTTTGAATACCCAATGGCCAAATCCTTTTTCATATCGCTCGAAGCGGTTGTATATCCATAGTCCGAAGGGGATCGGAAAGCGTATGTTGGGATTGATTGTAATGGCATAGTTGGGGGCGATGCTGATTGCACCTTCCACTTCTGCCAGCGCGTTTTGTCCTGCCTTGCTTTTGTCTTCGTTGTTGATGGTTACCTTTTTCAATCCTAAATACAATGTTTCCCCTTCAGGCAAATGCTTGGTAGTAGAGCATGACGCTGAGAGTAACGTTACCAGCAGAATGGCTATATAATATATGTTCTGTCTTTTCATGAATCTGTTTTTATGTGTCTAAAAAATCAGTTGGCTGTTTCTTGTTCCGGCTGCTTCTTCTTTCGCGAGCGGAAGATGAAGAGCTCACCCAGTTTGCTTACTTTCTTTCTCAGTACAATACCGGCACCGGTTTCTATCACTTCGCCGTCGAGAATGCTTTCGTAATTCTTGTCGTGGAAAATCTTGATGTAGCGTGTTCCACTGTTGTCGAGGCGGTATTCTAGTGATATATTATCGATAAATGATTCATCTTGCTGCTGTACGTCGTTTCCGGTCGAAATCTTTCCGCCGATAATTACCTGGAAGCGGTTGTTCCAGAAACGTTTGGCAAACTGGAAGTTGTAGTCGGTACGGGTATTTCCGGTACCGCTTTCGTCCGTCGTTTCCATACCGAAATTGATATCGATACTTTTCAGTGCGCTTCCCGCCACTTTGTTGATTTCGCTTTGCAGGAAAGAGTTCAGCATACTGTTGGTATCGAATCCTTTCGTTCCGGCACTGCTGTCGCCCATGTATACGCCGGTTACCAGCATGGTGACTGCCAACTTGTTCTTTTCCTCTGCCGACTTGGACGCCAGTTCATTCTGCATGGCTCCGTCGTCGGGGGCCTCGAGGGTAAAGGTGAATCCTAGATTCTCCAAGCGGTTAGTCAGATTAACACCCACATTGAAGTTGACCATGCGTGAACTTTCTCCGTCGGACGAAACCGAGGCACGTACCCGTTCGGCTGCCTTGATGTTCAGGTTGGGGTTCATCAAGTTACCAGTCCATTCTATGTAGCTTCCGTCTTGTATGTAGAAGGTTTTCAGCGGGATAATAGGCATTTCGTATTTCATTTCTCCGCTCATCAGCGAGTACCGTCCGTTCAGCAGCATGTTGCCGTCGGGTTGATACTGGAACGAGAGGTCGCCTCCACCTTCCAGCAGCATGTAGTTGCTGCCGTTGTCGTTCAGGTCGACACGTGCCTGTACGGCTTCATCAATGTGGAGTGTCATCAAGATATCCATTCCTCCCAGCGACATAACCGGCATGTTGGGCTTCTCTATATGGGTGGTATCGCTGAAGTCGACAAACGTTACGGTTTCGTTCAGGCGGTCTTCCACGGTGAGCGGTGAATCTTTCAGCACATAGGTGAAATCACTGTTGCCTAGTATGTTCATGTTTCCGCGCATGGTCAGGGCATCTGGTCTTCCTTTCAGCATGGCGTTGACATCGACATACAGTTTGCCGTGAACCAGCGATTCCTTGGTGCGCTTGGCATTGATCAGTTCGAAATTATGTGCCTGCATCTTCAGGTTGATATCCATGGCAGCCATGTCGGTCATATCGACATATCCGTCGATGCTGAACGGCGTTTTCCCCTTGGTGAAGATATTGAAGCGTTCGAATATCAACCGGCTGTTTTCTATCTTCAGCGGGCGGTCATCGAAACGAAGGTTCAGCGAAGCCTGCGGTATGTTTACGATGACGCTATCCATTCCCAATTGTCCGTTTAATACGGGTTGCGACGTAGAGCCTTCTACGGAAATGGCTCCGTCGAGGTCGCCTTGCAACTTTGCCATATTGTCGGGGATAAATGCATTGGCTATCTTCAGCGGCAGGTGATGCAGGTTCACGTCGGCAGTGATATGGTCTTTGTCGTTTTTGTCCGAAGCCGACAGATAACTTCCGTTCATGCTCATGATTTCTTCTCCGTTCAGCATGACAAAACCGTCGATGCTGTGCTCTCCCGTTTCCTTAGGAAGATAGACGGCGCTCATTTCCCAGTTGCCCAATGGCTGCTTGTTGTAGGCCAGATTGTTGATACCTATATCGGTAGCCACTTGCGTACTGGCTTCGGTCTGTATATAATGGGCTTCTGCATTGATGAACCCGGCTATGTCGGGCATGTAAGGGATAATGCGCCGGAATTCAGCTATGTTTATCTGGTTGAGTCCTAACGTAATATCTTGTTGAGCGAGAGAATCGGGGGTAGAGTACAGCGACAGTCCCGAATGGTTCTCGTCGTATATCTTTACGTCGGCATGGATGCGTCCCTGGTCGCTCAGGTAAATGTAATTGTCGGGATTTACCTTGAACGGCCGATATACCAGTGTGGGGTTGTCGGGAGTAATGTGCATGCTGATTCCGTTGGGACGTAGCTGGGCTTGCAGGCCGAGGTCTACGCCTGTTTCTCCTTTCCCGTTCAGATAACCGATTAGCATCTGTGCATCGGTAGAGCCTATGTAACCGTTCAGAGAGATATTGAATGCTTCCTGACGCTTGCTGGCAAGTGCCTTTACCCCGCTGTTGAACTGTAGGCGAGCAGAATCCTGTGAGGCTCTGAAGTAAATAGTGTCCAGTTGCAGACTGTCAGTATGCAGGCCAAACAAGTCGATAGAACCGTC
>ERZ809713.404-NODE-404-length-15095-cov-6.04049_pt1 | contig 15095 bp, 10 predicted proteins | sample MGYA00520443_ERZ809713 | MGnify/ENA primary metagenome ERZ809713 (study PRJEB31588, sample SAMN03401218) | human gut metagenome | study: EMG produced TPA metagenomics assembly of the PRJNA231909 data set (A prospective, longitudinal analysis of the...
TAGAATACATGCCTGTCACGCATGGGGTCACGGGTTCGAGTCCCGTACGCACCGCTCTTTTAGAAAGAGAAATTTGGAAAGCTCTGGTTCTTTTAAGAATCGGGGCTTTTTTATTTATATATTCTTTTGTTCTTCCGATAAACATACCTTCTGCATTGCATAAGAAATATAGCGTTGGATTGGCTGTCTACATATAACAAGCAACTTTTTCAACAGCATAATAAGTCTTTTGTCAGTAAGCATTTCTATTTGAAAAAATCAGGCTCAAAAAACACTTTTCCCTGCTTTTCTTGTCTTTTTCGATGAATTGGTACTATCACAAAAATAAAATCACCTCGCCTATCGTGTATTTCAACTGTCATTTTGGACGTTTCAACGGTAAAAGATGGAAATAATACTGTAGAGAAATTAACTTTGTAATAATTATAAATTTAGTATTTATCACTTATGTTTGCAAAAATCGTACATTTCTCAATCCGAAAGAAGCTGTTTGTGGTGCTCACCACCTTGCTGCTTCTGGCGGGCGGCATATACTCCATGCTGACACTGCCCATTGATGCCGTACCCGACATTACGAACAACCAGGTGCAGATTGTTACCGTGTCGCCCACGCTGGCTCCGCAGGAAGTGGAACAGCTGATTACTTTTCCTATTGAAATAGCCATGAGCAACGTGATGAACGTCGAAGAAATTCGTTCCGTATCGCGTTTCGGGCTGTCACTTGTAACGGTCGTTTTCAAGGAGAGTGTTCCTACCTTGGATGCCCGTCAGCTGGTTAATGAACAGATACAAATGGTTTCCGGTGAGATTCCGCCGGAACTGGGTACTCCCGAACTGATGCCTATCACCACCGGTCTGGGAGAAATTTATCAGTATGTACTGAAAGTAGCTCCGGGGTATGAAGATCGTTACGATGCCATGGAACTGCGTACGATACAAGACTGGATCGTAAAACGACAGCTTTCGGGTATTCCCGGCATTGTGGAAATCAACAGTTTTGGCGGTTACCTGAAGCAATACGAAGTAGCTGTCGATCCGGATGCGCTTTATTCGCTGAATATTACTATCGGTGAAGTGTTCGAAGCCTTGAGCCGTAATAACCAGAATACAGGCGGTAGTTATATAGAAAAAGTGAATCGTGCCTATTATATCCGTTCGGAAGGTATGATTAACAACCTGCACGATGTCGAGCAGATTGTTGTAACTAACCGTGGCGGTATACCGGTACACATTGGAGATATCGGTCAAGTACGTTTTGGAGCTCCCAAGCGTTTTGGCGCCATGACCAAGGATGGTGAGGGAGAATGTGTGGGCGGTATTGCCATGATGCTGAAAGGTGCCAATGCGAATGTCGTAACCAAGGAACTGGAAAAACGGGTTGCCAAAGTGCAGCAGATGTTGCCCGAAGGTATATCGGTAGAACCTTATCTGAACCGTTCGGAATTGGTAAACCGAAACATATCTACCGTTATACGCAATCTGGTGGAAGGAGCGATTATCGTATTCCTGGTACTGATCGTTTTCCTGGGCAATGTACGTGCTGGTCTGATTGTTGCTTCAGTCATTCCGCTGGCTATGCTCTTCGCCTTTATCTTGATGCGTATATTCAATGTCTCGGCGAACTTGATGAGTTTGGGTGCCATCGACTTTGGTATTGTGGTGGATGGTTCCATCGTTATTCTGGAAGGAATTCTGGCTCATCTGTACGGACGAGAGTTGAGAGGACGTACCCTGAGTCGTGAGGAAATGGATAATGAAGTAGAAAAAGGTGCTTCACGGGTTGTAAGAAGTGCTACGTTTGCCGTACTTATTATTCTGATTGTATTCTTCCCTATCCTGACATTGACAGGTATTGAAGGAAAATACTTTACCCCGATGGCCAAGACACTGGTATTCTGTATCATAGGTGCTCTGCTTCTGTCGGTTACCTATGTACCGATGATGGCTTCTCTTTTCTTGAAACGGACTGTAACGGTAAAACAGACACTCGCCGACCGTTTCTTCGAGCGTTTGAACAGAGTTTATCAGCGCGTGCTTCATTTCAGTCTGGCCCATGTATGGGGAACTATTTCTGTAGCTTTCATAGCTTTGCTGCTTTCGTTGCTGCTGTTTACGAAATTGGGTGCCGAATTTATCCCGACGCTGGATGAAGGAGACTTTGCCATGCAGATGACTCTTCCAGCCGGCAGTTCGCTGAGCAAGAGTATCGAGGTGTCACTCGAAGCGGAAAAGAGATTGAAAGAACGTTTTCCGGAAATCAAGCATGTAGTGGCCAAGATTGGTACCGCAGAAGTGCCGACCGATCCGATGGCGGTAGAAGATGCGGATGTGATGATTGTGATGAAGCCTTTCAACGAATGGACTTCTGCTTCGAGCCGTGCGGAAATGGTGGAAAAAATGAAAGCATGTCTGGATTCGGTGAAAGGTGCAGAATTCAACTTCAGTCAGCCTATTCAGCTTCGTTTCAATGAATTGATGACAGGTGCCAAGGCTGATATTGCAATCAAACTTTATGGAGAAGATATGACTGAATTATACGATAAAGCCCGTGAGGCTGCTAAATATGTAGAAAAGGTACCGGGAGCATCCGATGTGCTGGTAGAACAGGCTATGGGATTGCCTCAGCTGCTGGTTCATTTCGACCGTGCCAAGATTGCCCGCTACGGTATCGATATAGAAGAATTGAATGCCGTTATCCGTACAGCCTATGCAGGTGAAACGGCAGGTGTCGTTTTCGAAAATGAACGACGTTTCGATCTTGTAGTTCGTCTGGATAAGAATAAAGTAAGCGATTTCAATATCGATAAGTTGTTTGTCCGTACCAAAGACAATATTCAGCTTCCAGTAAGTGAAGTGGCCAGCATCGAACTGGTAAACGGTCCGCTCCAGATAAACCGTGACGCAACTAAACGACGCGTAGTCATTGGTGTGAACGTTCGTGATGCTGATATCCAGCAGGTGGTTCAGCAAATCAAGGAATCGCTCGATAAGAATGTCAAGTTAAAACCGGGTTATTACTTTGAATACGGTGGACAGTTCGAGAATTTGCAGAATGCTATCAGTACACTGACGGTAGTTATCCCTATCGCCCTGATGCTGATCCTGCTATTGCTGTTCTTTGCATTCAGGAGTGTCATCTATTCACTGGTTGTCTTCTCTACCGTACCTCTTTCACTGATTGGTGGTATCGTAGCCCTGTGGCTACGTGGATTGCCCTTCAGTATCTCGGCAGGTGTAGGTTTCATCGCACTCTTCGGTGTGGCTGTATTGAACGGTATCTTGATGATTAACCACTTCAACGACATACGTAAGCGGAACCAGTATCATTTGTGTACCGACCGTATCATTGCAGAGGGTTGTCCGCACTTGCTTCGCCCTGTCTTCCTGACCGGACTGGTGGCTTCACTGGGCTTTGTGCCGATGGCTATTGCAAAATCTGCCGGTGCCGAGGTACAGCGTCCACTGGCTACCGTAGTGATTGGTGGACTGATTGTCTCGACTATATTGACCCTGATTATCATTCCAGTTTTCTACCGGTTGGTGAACAGTATCGCCGTAAGACAATTGCGTAGAAGAAACCGTTTGTCTTTGCGTAAAGCTGCTATGGTAATTGCTTTGCTTGTAGCCTTTGTACCTGCCGTACAGGCTCAGCAGCGCATAACGCTGGAACAAGCTATCGAAACAGCTATGACCAACCACCCACGTCTGAAAATGGCAGAATCTGAGATTGAGCGGGCACGTGCCTCGAAAGGAGAGGCATGGGACGGAGGAAGTACTTCTTTCAGCTACTCTTGGGGACAATTGAACGGTGCCGAACGAAATGACAATGAATTGTCTGTAGAACAATCCATCGGTTCTTTGCTGACTCCTTTCTACAAGAATGCGTTGGCTAATACGCAAATCAGTAAGGGAGAAAGCTATCGTGACATGGTGAAAAAAGAAATCACGGCAGAAGTGAAGCGAGCATGGGCCTATTACCAATATGCTTATCAGTTGAATACCTTGTATAGTGGACAGAAGGAACTGGCCGAACGACTGAAGAACAGTGGGGAGCAGCGTTATGCTCAAGGCGATATCGATCTGGCCGAACGCAATATGATGACAGCACTGGCGGCCGACTTGTATACGCGCTGGATGGAGTCTTCGGAAGAACTGACACTGGCCGGACGTCGGTTTACATGGGCTTGCTACAGCAATCAGGCTCTGCTGCCTGCCGATACGTCGCTGGCAGTCATGCCGATACAGACAGATGGTCTGTCGTTGTCTTCCCGTCATTTGAACTACTTTGAGGCTCAGGTGCAAGAGAAAAAGAATTTGCTGAAGATAGAACGTAGCCGTTTCTTCCCGGAATTTTCTGTAGGCTATGTGCGCCAGAAGATAGCGCCGCTTACCGGATTGAACTCATGGATGGTGGGAGTATCGTTCCCGGTGCTGTTCTTTCCGCAGCATAGTCGTACCAAACAGGCTCGCATCAATTTGCGGATAGCCAACTGGGAGGCAGAATCAAATCGTCGCCAGTTGTCGAATAAGGTTAGTGAATTGCAAAGCCAACTGGTTCGTCAGCGTGAGCGACTGACTTACTATCAGGATGCAGCTATCAAGGAAGCAGAAGCTTTGCAGAACAGTGCACTGAAGAAATTCCAGGCAAACGAAACCAATATTAGTGAATTTATCCAGAGCCTGAATGCTGCCCGTGAAATCAAACGAGGATATATCGAAACGGTTTATGCTTATAACATTACCGTACTCGAACTGGAACTTTATACCGAATGAATTAACGACCCTATACCAACTTTAAAAACTTAGAGAAAATGAATAAAATAAATCTGATGAAACAACGAATGATTTACTTGATGCTCGTGTTGATGGCAGTATCTTGTTCAAGTCCTTCGAGTCAGCAAACCACCGAATCTGCTGATACGATACAAACGGCAACAGACAGCGTATCAATGTCTGAAGTAGATGGCGTAAGCGGAGCTACCAATGTAGCCAATCCGCCATCGTTCAACGGTATCATCATGATGCCTCCTCAAAACCATGTGACAGTAACATTAGGTATGGGAGGTTCTGTGCGGGATATCCGTGTATTGCCGGGTGAATATGTACGCAAGGGAGAAGTTATCCTGACGTTGGCCAATCCGGCTTTCATCGAACTTCAGCAATCTTACCTTGATGCTGCTGCTGCCCAGACCGAGTATCTGAAAAAAGAATATGAGCGTCAGCAGAAACTGGTTTCCGGTGAATCGGCTTCACTGAAGCGTATGCAGCAAAGCAAGGCCGACTATCTTTCTATGAAGAGTAAGATGGAAGCGGCTGCTGCACAGCTTACGTTGTTGGGTATTGATACCTCTACGCTGCTTCAAAAGGGTATTTGCACTTATCTGGAAGTGCGGGCTCCCCGGAACGGTTATGTGACCAATATGGATGTTAATGCCGGAAAGTATTTTGCGGCAGGCGATCCGGTGTGTGATGTCATCGATAAAAGCAAGCCCATGTTGCAGTTGACAGCTTACGAAAAAGACCTGGACAAGCTACAGCCGAATACACAATTCACATTCAAAGTGAACGGAATGCCTGACACAACGTTTACGGCCGAACTGGTTTCAGTCGACCAGATGGTAGACAACGTGAATCGTTCCATCAAAGTTTATGCACGTATCCTGCAAGCCTATCCGAATTTCCGTCCGGGAATGTATGTGGCCGCCAAGATAACGGATAAAAAACACTAACTTTGTTGCATGAAGTTGTTTCACATCCATAAAAGATTTTTTCTGATGCTGAACGCCATCTCTATCCTGGTGGCGTTCCTTATGCATCTGCCCGAACTGATTGCACTTTCCGATCCTGTGACAGACAGTCGTTTGTTTCCGGATGTTTATTGGGTGAATGTGAGTTCCGAAATACTGTTTACTTATATTTCTATCCTACTGCTCTTTTTCCTGAATATCAGACTGATGATACCGACTCATCCGGCAGCAGACTTAGGATGGAAAAGAGTTGCGATAACTTTTGTAATCACCTTGGTGGCATGTAACCTGTTGGGAAAAGGTTTTGTGTATCTTCATCAGCATTTCGATGTACCTGCCATTACTGCCATGTTGCATCATTATCTACATCCTTTAAGAGATATTCTGATAGCCTGCATCGTGACCGGCACTTGCTATCTGGATTACCAGAACCAGCGTAGTCGGAGAATGCTGCTTGAGAATGAACAGTTGCGTACGGAAAATCTCGTCAATCAGTACGAAGCCTTGAAGAGCCAGCTTAATCCGCACATGCTTTTCAATTCGTTGAATACATTATATTCACTCATCAGGGAGTCGCCCGATAAGGCACAGAACTATCTTCAGGAACTTTCTCGGGTGATGCGTTATACCTTGCATGACAATCTTTCGCATACGGTAGCCTTAAACGAAGAAATGAGTTTTGTGCGTTCGTACATCTATTTGTTGCAGATGCGTTACGAAGACAACCTGAACTTCGATATTGATATTCCACAGGAGCTGTTGCAACGACAAGTTCCTCCCATGGCAGTGCAGATGCTGGTGGAAAATGCGGTGAAGCACAACGAAATCAGCAACCGAAACCCTCTTACCATTCGCATCTACGCTGAAGGAAAAGACCTTTGTGTCAGTAATCGCATTCAACCGAAACTGTCGGACAGTAGCAGTACCTGTATCGGACTGGCCAACTTGTCGAAGCGGTATCAGTTACTCTTTAAACGGGATATTACCATCGAAGAGAATGAAAAGATTTTTAAAGTTACTTTGCCGCTGATATGAAAACGCTGATTATAGAAGATGAAAAAGCTGCTCTCCGTAATCTGAAGGCAGCCATGAAAGAAGTCGATGCTGAATTTGAGATTGTAGGTGAAACAGACAGTGTAACAGGAACATTGGAATGGTTTGCCTTTCATCCCATGCCTGACCTGGTGTTTATGGATATTCATCTGGCCGATGGTTCTGCATTCGGTATTTTCGAACAAACTGATATTACCTGCCCTATCATTTTTACTACTGCTTACGATGAGTATGCCTTACAAGCATTTAAAGTGAATAGCATCGCTTATTTACTGAAGCCTATCAGCAGTTCCGATTTACAACAAGCTATTGATAAATTGAAAATTCTTGGAGGTGCGGTTCAGCCAGCTATTGATTTCCAGGCTGTAATGCATGCTTTAAAACGAGAAGAAAGCTATAAGACACACTTTCTGGTTTCCGTGAAAGGCGATCGTTTCGTTCCTGTCGGTGTAGAACAGATTTCTTATTTTTATATCGATGAAGGAGCCGTCAAAGCAGTTACACAATCTGCTGAAATATTCGACTTCCAGCAAACACTTGATGAGTTGGTTGAACAACTCAATCCCCGGCAGTTTTTCAGAGCCAATCGTCAGTATATTATTGCTCATAAGGCAATTACTGGAGTGAGTTTGTGGTTTGGTGGCCGTATGGTTTTACAGCTGTCTCCTGCTGCAAATGAAAAGGTTATTATCAGTAAAGCTCGTGTGCCAGCTTTCAAGGAATGGTTCTGAGTGTAAGCATAAATAAAAATCACCACCAATTATCAGAAAGACAGGAACAGATTCTGTTCTCTTCGGATAATCAGTGGTGATTGATAAAGCTGTTTATTTATAGAATTTCGACATCGGATAAATTCCGACAGGATAGCTTGTCTTGTTTTCGATGTTTTTTACTAGTACAGGAGTTTCTCCGCTACAGTCGTATACCAGCAGGTTTCCGTTTGAAATAGTTGTTTCATAATATTCATCCGAAACGGCAACATAAAGATACTTCTTTATCGGGTCGGCTATAGCATTGCAGTTTAAATATTTGGCATTCGGAGCATCCTTTGTCAGGTCTATGATATTTTCCTCCACTTTCCATGTCTTGAGTGAAATACGGCTGACGCTGGTTTTTCCGGCACAGAAATAAACATAATCTCCTGCAAGAGCAATGCCCGGAGTATCGAAGAACTCGGCTGATATGTCGGCCGAAACTTGTTTTTCCTTTACGATTTCCCAGGTATCAAGATTTACAAATATAAAATAGCTCTTAGTAGATCCCGAACGTCCGCATGTGGCAATCATGATTTCACGCTCTCCTGTCTGGCATACACCACTGATGAATTCTCCTTTGAGATCTGGCAAGATACGGGTTGCCTTGTTTTCTCCTTTTTTAAACTCCAGCAGTCTTGTACTGGCCCAGAATCCTCCTCCACCGGTATATATATAGTCGCCAATGACAACCATACCTTGAGTGCCGGCAACAGCTTCAATTGTATTTCCCTGATTACCGAAATGGTAGGAATCTTCTACTATATTTAGTTCTCCGGTCGTACTGTCAAATCGGAAAAGTGCTTTCTGGTCTGAGAAAAATATGTTTTTTTCGTCGATGACTACAATATTTCTTAGTGGAGTAACTAGTGGAAGAAATTCATTTTCGTCTAAAGATCCTTCCGGACGAGGGTATTTTAGTTCGTCGAATTTAAATGCTTTCTCCCGTTTCAGTGTCACAGCATCGGCTATTACCAGTGTGCCGTCACCTTCGTGTTTCTGATATACATCCTTATTGGTGCTGAGAATATAAAGTTTCCCGTTATGCATATAGAGGTCTTGTCCCCCATGACCGAAAGCCGATCCGTTGACTTTCTGATATACATTCTGTTCGATATTTCCTTCGGGAGTAATGTAAGTCAGCGAGCTGTTTTCTATTGCAGCTCCCTGATTGAGAATCAGTACTCCGTCAGGATCAGCATATCCTCCCAGATATGCAGGAGGTTCGGGATTGGTCGAAGGTGGTTGTGTACCCGGATCTTCCGGGTTGTCCGAGCATCCTGAGAAAATCAGTAGTCCGCAAAATGCCGGAACGATGAGGTTATTCAAGAGTTTCATAATTCAATGTTTTTAAGTTTACTGTTTTTATTTGCCAGGTGCAAAAAAGAATCCGGCAGGGAAGTTCGTATAGTTCTCATATTTGGCAGCAGGATTTTCTGCGCTATTGTTAAAATCGAAAGACCAGATTGTATTCTGAGTATACTGGGCAAACGATTTGATCGTGTTGATATATACATTTCCTGTTACAGGATGAACTCCCAGTCCATTATAAAGCAATCCTGCATTGTTGTCGATGGCAGACAAGTCGGTTAAAGTTTCTTCTGCATCAAGACCTGATGCTGCATTAAGTGATTCGTCTTCATCGAATTTAAGGCGGTAAATTGTTGTGCCATCTGCATAATAAATATTGTTGTCATAACTTGCAAATGCTACTCCAGAGCTTCCTACACTCGGTTTTACATTGATCTGGCGCTGTATTATTTTTTTGCTTTCAACATTGAATTTGTTCATGGCCGATTTTCCGAATCCAAAAGACATTACCCAGATATCTCCGTTTTCGGCAGCTTGGATGCCCAAAACTTCATTGATGGAGATCTCTACTCTATATGGGAAATTTATTTTGGTCGCATTGTCCTTATCCGGAGAAATCTCAAGAATACAGCCCAATAATCCTGTTTTATACGTGTATACTTTACCGTTCATGGTAACGAACTGGCTTTTGGGAGCACCGGATGTACCTTCTACCGTTGTCAGTTTCTTTGTTTTCGTATCCAGTCTGTGTATACCTTTGTTGTCGCGGATGTAAACATGTTCTTCATCGAGTACGGCAATGTGCGTAGGCCAGTCGAGTTCTGAGAGTTCTTGCTTACTAAACGCTATCTCCTTTTTCAGTGTCTTTGCGTTTACGACAATCAGCATACCGTCGTTTTCGAACTTCTTTCCTACCGCATTTTCATCACCGTTTTGAGTAATGATGTAAATCTTGTCGCCATAGAAAGCCATATCCTGCGCCACATTACCCAGTTCCGATCCGTTGACCGTTTTGTAAGCATCGTCGAAGACATAGCCGTCGGCAGTGACATACGTAAGCGAACCGTTTTCGGTTGTCATGTTTCCTTCATTCAGCACGAAGGTACCGTTCACGTCGTCGAAGAAGTTCAGACAGCAAAGTGTTACCTCTTTCGATACCTTCTGTGTATCTTCTCCCGTAGCCGTAATCGTCAGTTTAGCCTTCGAAACAGCATTGGCTGTAGCCTTTACATTGATATACTTGCCGCTTTCATCTATTTCGGCTGTCCATCCTTCCGGCAACGTACTGGTAGTAACTGACTTGATGTTCTTTGCATTATATTCAATTTTGAAAACCTGGTCGGGTGAAACAAACAGCGGATTGGTTCCATCCATTTCGGTTACCAGCTCAAATTCCGGTGCTGGTGCAATACTATCTTTGCTACAACTGCCGACAAACAAGCTGACAGTCAGTAAAAGTATCCCCCAAAGGATGTTTGTCTTCATAAATTTGATTTTTCTCATTGCTTAAAAGTTTTTAGTAGGTTGATTATTTGTTTTTGATGGTTTTGCTTTCTATGGTAACATTGGTCAGATGCAAATCGACTACTCCCATGACTTCCGTCGAGCATTCTCCCAGCCATCCGTTTTCCTGATTGATACCAGTATGGATACGCACGAAGTCTACACCCGGAAGATGCACCGCCTTGCCTTTGGAGTCGACCGCCCAGTCGATGTCGATAGCCGAAGCCGCATTTTCATTCAGTTCATTGTCGGCATAGCCGTAAGCAAAGCGGTAAAGCACATAATACGTACCTTTTCCACTCTGGTCTACCCCGTTCTGAGGCAGGCGAGTTCCGGTAAACGTCATCTTGTCTTCTTTGATCCATTTGGGATAATACGACTGCAAGTGAGCGAAGTTCATCGCCTTGTAACCACTGCCTCCCTGATTATCCTCCCAGCGGATATACTGCTCGGTAGGCGCTCCCGGTTCCTTTGAGGGACGGTAATAGGTTATTTCATAATTCAGTACGGTTTTCGTATCGTTGCCTGCCTGAGCAGCCAAGTCAAGCCACGATTCTTTTCCGTCAGGATAAGAGCTTCCGGCTATTTCGTACCATCCGTCGTCGGGCAGTCCGTTGCGGTTTTCGTCGTAGCATACCTGAATGACACCGGGTTCACAGCTTCCGTATTCCGATGCCCCGTTGGCATAAAACGCATTACCCAGTACACGGAAGTCACACAGTCCGGCCTTGTTTTCGATGGTATGGTCGAAGCCCACCACGATGTATCCGCCGAAACCTCCCAGCGAAACCATTCCCATTTTATTATTTCCGATAGCTTCCAGCGCCTTACGGTTCATATCTTCCTGCGTATCTCCTTCCTTATATTCGGGGAGCTGATTGGTAAACTGCCCTACAGCCGGACGGTAGTCGAGAACACGCGTCACGTAAGGCGTTTTTTCGCCTGTGATAAAAGGCATTTCCGGTTCATTTTTGTCACTGCTGCACGATGTGAAGCCACCGGCAGCCAGTGCGACAAGCAAGGAGCCCGTCAGCTGAACCTGATGTAATGTGAACTTTTTCATCTTTTGAAACGGTTTAAGTATTGGTTAATAAAATCTTTCTGTCGAAAAGGCTATATGCGCGGGAATATCGCCGGTACGGACTTTCCACTGGAGCTTGCCTGCCGGTGAAAAACAGTATAAATACCCCGGAGTGACATAGTTTGTGGCATCGCATACATAAATTTCCTTTGTTTCCGGATTGATGGCAAGCCCGTAAGGAATGGTGATATTCTTTTCCGTTCCGTCGGTAATGAAGTTGCGTGAAATAATTTCCTGCTTCTCCGTGTCGTAAACGGCGTATGAAATCTGGTTCTTCCCCGTATTGTAGTTCCATTCGGTACTGATGGTATACAGCAGGTTCTCGTCCATGCACATTTCGCTAGCGGCGATACCCAGTCTGCCGGTTACTTTTTCCGTGCGGGAGTCGACGACATAAATGTCGGAGCCGATGCCGTAATAATCTCCGCGCGAACTGACATAAATGCGTCCCTGCTTATCCATTTCCATGCGGTGCAGGTTGATAGCAACATCAATCGTATTGACTACCTGAAACGACTGGAGGTCGACTACCGAAACGGTACGGTCGTAATTGGGAAAACGATACCCGCCGGAATTGGCCACATACAGTCGTCCGTTGTTGATAACCATTTCCTCCGGTTGATAACCTACTACCACCTCCCGCGTGATCTGGAGCGTTTCAAGGTCGATTTCCACCACCTTTCCCGGACGCGCGTTCGGGTCAATCTGTACCGGACCGGCGTACGAACTGACATACGCCTTGTCGCCGTTGAAAACAATGTAGCGGCAGTTGGGAATACTCACACTGCCGATATGCTCTGCCGTGTGTACATTCATCACCTCCACAAAGTTGGAACAGTTCACTACCACATACAGCCGGTTGCCGTAAATGCCGATGTCGTTGCCCACATCGCCAAGTTCCTTCACTACATTGGGGTTCCGTTCCGGATAAATGTTGCGGAAATAGCTTCCCGTACGTGCGTCAAAATGATCGATCGTACACTTGTTGCTTCCCATATTCCCCTCATTGACGAGAAAGAATCCTTCGATAGACTGCGGGTCCGAAGGCAGGGTGACATATTCCACTTCCGAACGAATCGTCGGAAGCTCCTGACGACATCCGTCCAGAAAGCACAAAATCAGGCAGGCTGTCAGGTAAAAATAATATCTGTTCATGGTCCGAATGATTAAAAGTTATATTGGGCAATCAGCTTGAAGTTGGTGCCGGGCATCGGATAGCAGATCACCACCTCGTACTGCTGGTTCAATAAATTGTTTACTTCCAGCGTCAGCTTCAGGTTCCCCTTCCACACCTTCAGTCGTTTGGAAACCGAAAAGTCGCTGGTATACCACGGCAACTGGTAATTATAAGGGATATTGGCCTGCGAAGAATAACGCTCTCCGGTATAGATAAAGCTGTAATTAGCCTCCCACGAGCGCCATTGCAGGTTCACCACGGCCGAACCGCTGTGCCAGGGGATGTACGGAATCTGTCCTCCGTAAAACTCACTTTTGGGGTCGGTAAAGTCCTGTGCCCGCTGATACGTATAATTGATTCGGTTGCTTACCATCAGGTCACGTCCGATCTTCCAGCCGGTCTGAAGTACCACGTCCACCCCTCTGATTTCCACATTGCCCAGATTGACCATCGTCCAGCGGAAGAAATTCGACGTAGGAGTGGCTACGATTTTATTCTCCACCTCATTGTAGTACACATCCGTCTGTACTTCCAGCGAGCGCAGCCACGTATTGTTGAAGGTACGGCTGTACGTAAATCCTAAGTCGTACTGCGTAGTGAACTCAGGTTCCAGGTTGATATTTCCGATGAACGTATAATACAGGTCGTTCAGTGTAGGCATGCGGAAGATCCGTTTGTAGAAACCTCTCAGGTTGAGGCCACTTTGCGGGAAAGGCCTCCACGACACGAAAAACGAAGGAGTAAGCTTCTGCTTGTCGGGAGCAGGCGTGCCCGAGCTCGTATCGTGTACAAACGTTTCGAGCAGACTTGCCTGAAGTTCCACCTGCTTGAAGCGCATAGCCGTAGCGATGGATGCCAGCAGCGTATGCCGGTGCGGATACACAAAGTCGCGCAAGTCGGCATTCAGCAGGTTAAACTGATAATCTGCCGAAAAGCTTGCCTCCCACCACGAGAACAGATTAAATCGGTTGGCTACCGATGTGTATACTTCCTGCTGGTAATAATGGTTGTTGACATACATCAGCGACTCGTCTTTCTTAGGGTCGGCCAGATAATGCAGATAGTCGTATGCATATTTCGCATTGGCAAGCAGGCTGTACCACTGTGTAAAGTCCTTCTTGAATGTACCCTGAGTAAAGAAATTCGTATCCCATTGGCGATCCTCGTGCGAGAACTTGTTGCGGACGATTGCCCCCGGATATCCACGTTCCGAGTTGTACAGGTAAGCCTTCGCCTTCCAGTATCCCTGCTTGAGCTGTCCGAACAGCCCTCCTTCCACACGCAAGGCATTCAGGTCGCCGTTCTGCCGTACCGCCGTCGTATCATATCCCTCCTGCATGCGGTAAGTAAACTTGTATTTTCCCGACGAGTGAAGATACTCGGCACTGAACGAACTGCTGATTCGTTGTCCGAGCTTTTGCTCCCACAGAACGGAAGGATTTGCCACACCAAACGAACCCGTCTTGAACGAAGCCCTTACGTTATACTTCTTTCCTTCCTCGAACTGAGGCGTCCGTGTCTGCAAATAGATGGAGCCCGACGAGCCAAAATCCTTTGCCGGCTGGAAAATGGCACTCTTCTGTCCGTTGTACAGCGTGACAGACTCCATGTTGTCGAGCGAGAATCTTCCCAGATCGACCGTACCGTTTTGTGCGTTTCCCAGCTCGATGCCGTCGTAGAACACACCTACATGGTTGGTTCCCATACTCCGGATATTCACCGTTTTCAGTCCCCCTACTCCTCCGTAGTCCTTGATCTGTATGCCGGAAAAATAGCGCAAGGCATCGGCCACGTTGTGCGAGCTGAGCTGATGAAGCTGCTTGCCCGATAATTCCTGTACTGGAAAAATCTCTTTCTGCACGGCACGCGCCGTCACAACAACCTCGTTCAGATGTTGAAGGCTGTCCAACTTGTTTTGTGCATGTACCGGTACACAAATGTTTATACCCCACACCAGCAGGGTAAACATTACCGCATAGTAAAGTCTATTAAGCATTATGTAAAACGTTCAACCGTCCTATCCCACGAGTTCGGTTAATTAATAAAAACGATGGCAGGTCTTCTGACTGACTCACACGCTTTGACACCTTCCCGGTTTTATCCAGTGGCAATGAGTAATTGTCAACGTGCTTGATGAGCTTCACAGCAGCGGGACTGTTCGGGACTTTCACCCGATTCCCTTTTAATCCGTCGGGTCGAACCAACCTTCCGGAACCAATCGGTGGCAAAGATAGTTTATTTTTTCTGAATTTTAATACAGTTTTGCTATTTAAAAAATGGTTTTTGTATACTCCTTTCGTTCAGGAGTTTCATGAAATATCAAAAAAAAGAAACAGGGAAAAGAGGAAGTTCGGGCAGGAAGATGCAGAGAGCCTGTCTGATTCGTGCTGACGTTTTTTTATTTTTTGTACAAAAACACTACTGTCCAATAAAAGTTGGTTAATGGGCCTTTGAAATTGTTGAAATACAGT
>ERZ809713.435-NODE-435-length-13953-cov-4.55562_pt1 | contig 13953 bp, 8 predicted proteins | sample MGYA00520443_ERZ809713 | MGnify/ENA primary metagenome ERZ809713 (study PRJEB31588, sample SAMN03401218) | human gut metagenome | study: EMG produced TPA metagenomics assembly of the PRJNA231909 data set (A prospective, longitudinal analysis of the...
TTCCGATCTAGGAATTGTCATCCGGCACGGAACATTCCTTGCGGATGATTTCGTCCGCTTCTTCCGATATGGCCACATGGTAATGGTGGTATTCATCTGTGGAAATGTCGTAGTGCTTGATAACTGGGGCCAGATGGTTGGTCTGTGACATCTCAGTCGAAACGATAGCTGGCCGTATTCCCTGTTCGGAATTTGGGATTAGCGAAGATTTCCGCTCTCCATGAAGCCTTGCCCATGTCGCTTCTATCTTTGACGGCATGAGGTGTCGGCCTTTACCGAGAAGGGAGGATTTATAACTGGAGTTGCCCGACAGGACAGAATAGCCTCGTACATTCCCCTTGTCATCCTCTTGCAAGTGTATAACGTAGCCGTGCGCTTTCAGTCCGGCCTCATAGCCTGACCAACTGAATTCCGGCAAGGATCGGAGTACATCCATGCAAGTGTCAGCTATCTCCAGTCTGCGTTTCTCGTAAATATTCTCCGGCTGTACCCATCCACGCCGTTCATTGATGATGTACGCAGCCGACATTGCCCGTTCCGCTATCAGGTGGTCATCATTGACCTTTCCATCCATGTCCACACGGTTTACATCTATGTGTAGATGAGGTATGCCACTTTTCGCATCATGGTGGAGTGCAACTACATACTGACTGTTCTTCACGTTGGTGAACTTCGCACTGGCACGTTTGGCCTTTTTCGAGAGGTCGATGGAATCAAATACTCGGATGTACTCGTTTGCCAACCTTACCCAATCAGCCAGTGTCCAACCTGCGGATTCTTCCTTAGTTGGGGATATTTCCATTCTTATCACATTCCGTTTGAGCGGTCTGCCTTTGTTGATTATACTGGAAAATTCTTTTTGTTTGAGTACCATGCGCTGAAACATGGCTTCAGCCGATATATCATCGGGTAAGAAATTCACTTTCACTATCTCGGCCTTGTCCTTGTTGACCGAATAGCGGACGGCGTTTCCGCCGTGGCTGATGGTGGCCGCTTTTGCTATCATCTGGTTGGGGATTTATTGAGTGATGTATTCCTGAATTTCATTCCAACGGGCTATAAGGGGAACGGCGGCACGCATCCACTGCTCCACGAAACGGGTGTCTGCGAAGTATTGCGCCCGATGGCTGCCCTGTATGGACTTGACGGCTGCCGCTATTCGTATTAGTTCGCCCCGTGCATCAGAGAGACTGCAAAGGGCTTCCACCTCCTTGTCGGTAAGTCGCCGCCTCGGATGCTGCCTCAAAGCACATTTTCGAATATAGTCGCTCAAAGTCAAACCGCAGGTCTCGGCAAGTTCTACGACTTTTGCGTATTCTTTTTCGGTCACTCTGGCCTCCAGCCGCTTTGTGCGCTTTATAGCCTCTTTCTTTTCATCCTTGTTTTCTTCCGTTGTTGCCATATCTAATTTTATAATAAGGTGATACGATAAAATAAAACTGGTCAGCCCAGTGCGAGCTTGCGAGCGGCTGTAACGGCTTATGTGGCATGGAAGCGCGGAGCGGTTTTGTGCGACATAGGCAATTCTTGTAACAGTCCTGACACGAACTTTGGATATATTACAGCTCACAGAAAGGATGGTTTGTCCGAAGTCTTTATAAACGTCTAAAACAAACGTACTCCGCCACATTCATTTCTCAAAAACTGCTTTCAACCGCATCATAAGAATAAGCCCAAATTCAGCCATAAACCAACGCTATTCCAAAAGGTCACAAAATGCAGCGTGAAAGACTATGTTTCGCATTGTAAAAAGCCATCTTTTGAAAGCCAATACACGGCATTTCGCAACAGTCTCAGTTTTATCATGTTTCACACTCCGTCTCCGTCATGAACATTATTGTCCGAAATAAGGGATAAAGACGGCTGTCCACTGTTACAACAGTCGGAGGTATCCGACTTTCCAATTCCATCATTTGGCGTATTGACAGAGATACCATCTTTATCTATACCATTGTCGCCAATCTCTCCGACACAATGGTGCCGTTCTTTCACGCTCACGTAATACGGATTGAGTATCTTTTGATTGTCCGTATACCATGCCGATACACAATGCACGGTGTGTATGCTTGTGCGGTTGGTCTGTTCGGATGTGACAATCCCCAACTCGGCCATTCTGTCGAGTAGCCTCGAAATGGTCTTCTTGTCATAGCCTAAACGGGTGGCCAATTCAACTTCCGAAAGGGCGACTTGCCCGATATGCAATGTAACAGCAAAGCCTTTCTTTTCGTACTTCGTTTCCTTAATGACCACAGCGTCAATGAGGCATTTCAATACCTTCATGCGGTCGATACCGTACTTGCTTCCTGCCAGAAAATCAAGCTGGCTGTCGGAAAGCACTATGCAATAATAAACGTCTTTCTTCATTTTCATTTCTATCTATTGTTCAACTAACTCTAACTGAAATTGGTCAATGAGCGTTTGCAAACTCGGACATCGCTTTATCATCTTTTGAAGCGTCATCATGGGAGTGTCCTCCATCAGCAGAAAGTCGACTATATCCAATCCTTTCTCCCTCTGTTCGTCCGTTGCACATTGCTCCAGCTTATCACTGAAAACCACTTTCGAGCAGATGGAAGAGAGCAACCGCGCTTTCTCCTGCCAAACCTTCTTCGCTCCCAAATCAGGACAAAGTATGACGGCACGGTTCTTCAACACGGCAACGGTGTCAGCCTTGAAACAGCCGTGTATTCCTCCGGTCGCCAGCCAAACAAAGTCAGGCATGAAGTGGCTGGCCACTAAAGCGGATTTCTCACTCTCCACAATGGCTACAGCTTTTGTTGGATAACCAGCTAAAAGATGTTCGCCAAACAAGCATTGCTTCATGTTAAAGTGTTCAAGTTCCAATTCCGTATGCACCCAACTCACATAGCTTCTCGGTTCTTTTACCCGATGTCCTGTCACCGGATTATACAGCATAATCTTTCCGGCTCGCACTCTTCCTTGTCGGTCAATCTGCCAGAACACCGTGGAGCCTCCCCATTTCTTGGATGTCCCGACACAGTATAATTGGAACAGCCGGGATGTTTCTTTCTCACCAAATACACTTGAAAGAAAGATGAATAACGGATTCCGTTCGTAGTTGGCAAGCGAGCGGTGCATAATGTCACGGTCAATGTAATCTGTTGGCTTGGGCTGCACAATTTTTGTTTGTGACTTCCATGACTTCCTTTCTTCCAATACAACGGGATTATCTTTGAAATAATCCGATGGCTTATAATGGTATTGGCACGAATGTTCATGGTCGCACCTGCCTACATAATCAGGAAACGCAATTTGTCCTTCGGCATCAACATACTTGACGAAACATTGCTTTCTTCCGCATTTAGGGCAGGTCAGCTTAGAGCCTCGCTTGTATTTTTGGAGCGTAAATCTGTATTCAGTCATAGTTCCTCCTTTTTTATAAATGCAGTTCGTGCAGTTTGCAGTTGCTGCAGTTTTGCAGGTTACCCATATTCTCTGAACTGCAAACTGCAAATACTGCAAGGTGCAAACTGTATAGCTCATTGCAGTTTCTCATATTCTCCTCTTTTGACTTTCCTGACAACCTTGCTCGTTGTAAGGTTGACCAGCATATACATCACAGACCTCTCGGACAGACCGACTTCTTTTCCTGCTTGGATAGCTTCGGCGGTGGAAAACAAGACAGGTACGTTGTCAAGCAATTCTTTCTTTTGCGGTTCTATACTCTCCATCAACATGAATCTTTGTATGTTTGAATAACAGTCTTCAAAATAGGAACTTAATCTGATGGCCGACTTAATGGAATCTATATCCACGAAATCCTTGTGTACTTCGCCACAAGCCCATCGGAGTATCTGGAATACTAAAGCCAACCGTGCAGTAATCATAGGTATTTTCATTACCCGACTGTCAACTAAGCCATCATCCTTGATTTGGTTTACCTTGTGGATTAAGCCATTGCGCCAATCGGTAAAATAGGCTCCAGCCTCTGGAGAAAAATTCAGTACGTTCTGTAATGCGTAGTCGTTGTTCTCATCCGTTATGAAACAAATCTCGCAAATACGGTTGATTATATCTTCCCACAAGGCAGAATACTTCTCAAACGATGAAGCAGTGGAATCTTCGTCAATCGGCCAGTCTGATATTTCCTGTGACGAGGGATAAACGAAAATTATCCTATCCAGCAAGCCATTGTCCTTGTATCCCTTATCGACCAGTTCGTGCACACGGGTAGTCTGCATCGTGCCGACTATGTTTATAAGAGGCCGCTCAATGTGAATGGGTATCGGCATACTGCATCTTGACACATCAAGAGGCTTACCACTGAAAGCAGTCAAGAGCTGTTCTATCAGTTGCCCCTTGCTGTACTGGTTCACGGCATTGAACATTCCCATTATTTCATCCACATACACGGCCACTCCTCTTGGATTGTCGTTAAGCGCACGAATAAGAGCTTCAGGAGTGAAATCAGAAATGATTGTCCGCTTCAAAATCGGCTTAGACGGCAATGGCGGTCTTTCGTCTTTCTTACCCTTCTGATTTTCCAGTATGGAATTGTAGTTTTCCATATCTATCTTGAATTGCTTAATGACTTTGGCATCAAGTTTTCGGATGGGCCGAAAGGCAAAGTCAAGCGGAGGTGTTTTACCCATGCCTGGCCGTCCGACCAATATCATGTATAGAATTGGACTACTAACCCAGCCGCCACGGATGCGGATGTTGACCGCATTGCCGATGGCCGTTGATGCTGCTGCAATAAGGGATGCCATCGTGTACTCAATGGAATAGTTCTCTTGCCGTGCCAATGCCAGAACCATGTCCTGCAACTTGGCAGGAAATACGTCCAAAGGTATCTTGTTTTCAATGACACCCTCGAACTCCATTCTGATGCTGTTGCACAAGTCAAGTGAATCCATTAGAACGGTCTGTTTCGTTTGGCATTAATGAATTGTGCAGCTTCTTCCGCCAGTTCCTTCTGTGATTTCCGCTTGCCGTCATGAAGCCATGCGTCAATCTCCGATTTGAGGAACATGATGCGCTTTCCTCTCTTATGGAACGGAATCTGGTGGCAACTCGTCCATCCGTAAACGGTCTGTTCCGCCGGATGGCTGGGCAGGTATTCGCACAGTTCTTTCAGGTTCATCCACTGGTCGGCAGGTCGTACTTGTGGAATGTTGTTCAGACCGTCAATCTTGGAATCAAGTTTATTCAACTTATCCATCATCCATGACATTGCCTTAGGCAAATCTTCAAATGTAATGTTCTTGTCTTCCATATTATTATCAGTTGATTTTGCCGCAAAGTAAAAGCAAATCCCAATACTGATTTATGGGTGACAAATATCACCTAAAGAAACATCAGCAGGTCATAAGAATCATAAACGATATGTATTGATTATCAACGGATATAATGACAAATTCCATTATTAGATTTTTTCGATTATGCCTCTCGACATAAAGGAATCATCATTGAATCATAAGGTTATGAAGATAAAAATGCACAGAAACAGAAAGCCACCCACATGAAGATGCAGATGGCTTACAGAATAGGAAATCAATGTCACTTTCTATACTTAGTGTAAATTATTTTTTAGAAATTTCTTAAGCGAGATTGTAGTTATACCCAATAGCTTAGACTTAAGTTGTAGCCCATTGTCTGATGTAAGCATAATTGGATTCTGTTCTTTATACTTTAATGCGACTGATAATATCATATTGTCAGGTGAACGTTTATCAAAGTCATCTGGCAATAAAGAAGTATCTGCGAACTCGTATAAAATCTCATGTTGTGTCTCATTATTAAGATTGCGTAAAGCCTTCTCCGCGTTTTGTCTTCGTTCTTCAGTTAATTTGATTTTCATCTTATCGAGCTCATCCGTCACCTTTGCAGACAAGATGATAGGATACTTTCTGTCAATCTTAGAAATAATATCGGGACAGTCCACAAAAACATTAGTATCAATGATGTAATAGTTTTTCTTCGTTACACTTAATTCCTTCTTTTTCCGTTCAAATTGAGAGAGGTCAATTTTACCTACAACTTTCAACCCTATTGTGGAGGAGACCGTTGATGCTGTTTTTTCTTCAGATATAGGTTGGACTATAAGGCCTGATGATTCTGACTCTTGCAAATTAGTTCTCCATACATCTGTTTTACCATCAAACTTATCACAGTTATTTATAAACTGTAATACTGTAGGTGAGACAGTGTGAAATTCGTTAAGAGGCATATCTGAAATAATGAGAGTCGTACTAAGCGAACGGCTTGTTGCTACATTAAAACGTCGATCTTCTAGTGCGAAACCCGGATTCCTTCCAGGAATGTATAGAATAGCGTAATCAACAGTCATGCCTTGGATTCTATCTATCGTTTCGATAGTTATATCCAGTTCAAGGTCAGACGTACAGAAACGTTTCTGCAGTTCCTTTACAGAATCTCTAAAAGGTGTTATGATAGCTAAAGAACGATCAGGATAAAATTTTTCCAGCTTTTCAATCACATCTCGTATAATAGCATCTGCTTTATCTGAATAAACTCCATTGCGGACATCTAGTGTACAATGGTAAAGTACACCGCCATCTTGTGGAAATAAGACACTATTCGCTTTGGTAAAATCTAAATAGTCTTTCTTCACAGACACAAAACGATTCCCGTAAAAGCATTTTGTAAGGGAGGCAGATCGACTCGTGAGACGGAAAGTGGTTACTATACGATAAGATTTTATCGATGTTCCCAGCGCCATAGACTTTAATCCTTCAACTTGTGTTGCCACATTCCACGAATTATATTGTGGATTGTTAAGTTTCACGATAGGCGGCAACTGCATAGGATCACCTACAATTAGGCAATCTACCCCTAACTGCTTAAACGCAACTATAGCCGTAAGAAAAGCCTGGGAAGCCTCTTCTATTACAATCAGATCGTATTTAGGCAGACCATAAAGTGTCATTTTCTTCTCACTATATACGCTTGATAGCTGATAGTTTGTCGCACAGAGTATTTCGCCACCAGGAACCTGCAAGTCGGCCGAGGCAGCTTTTACACCAGACACCTGTTTGCGTTCGTCAATAGAGAGATTTGTCTTGCTGACACGACCTCCCTTCACATACTTCTGCAAAGGCTTCTGCTTTATCAACTCGATAAGGCCCTTGTTCGCCATAGTGGTGACGCAGACGGTTTTGCCAGCATCAAGATACGATGAAATCACAGAAGCGATGGTGTAACTCTTACCAGTTCCCGGAGGACCTTGTACGATACAACAATGTTCATTAGCGAGCGTGTCTATGATTGTGTCAGAGATGCCTGTTGGCTTCTGTTCATCAAACGCAAGTTCTTCGGGTGTCCATTCATCATAATCAATAGTCGGTTCAAGGTTCAATTCCTCCTTTGAAGAGAATGCATCCATGTAGTTGGCAAGGTTACGGAAATACTCTACAGGAGGAAATGGATTATGGACGATAAGTGAAAGACTTTTGCCATCAGCCAATGCCTTTGACAAGATATCGTACAACTTAATACTGAATCCAGAGCATGCAACATAGTCATAGTTGGAATCACCAGTATGAACATAGTACATTGGAGTCATGTCAGAACCTGGAGAATGAAAATCCTTATTGTCAACGAACTCCTCCCAACGGCAGATCCATTCCGTAACGTGTTCACCTAATGCTTGTTTAGCACCTTTCTTAATTATACACACGCCCTTCAGAACTTTCAAGCGTGGAGCCATACGGCGGGGGCATTTGAGGATAATCATGCCTGTTTCATGCTGAATGGAATCAACATAAGCAAGCGACAATTCACCTGTCTTGAATAAGTTCCGCATCTGCGAGCGATTGATCTTTTGTTGTTCGTCGATAGCCTCCTTTACCTGGTCAGCAAAGAATGACTTATAGTTTGCAAGTTTGATATTGTCAATCATAATCAATAGTCGTTATCGTTGTAATCATCGTTACCATCTTCCGCTTCTGCCATAGCACCAACATAGTGAGCGAATACGGCATCCATATTTGTACGAGCAGCCACACGAATCAAGGTGTATGCAGTACCTTTGGCATCTTCAAGTATGCCTGTATAAAGGGCCCTTACTACATCAACCTTCTCCTTGCCGGTAATCTTGATAACAACATCGTCTTTTTCTACGAGTTTCAGGAATTCCTCGGCGTTGTTAATGTAATGGAAGTTCTTGCCTTGTCCATCAAGATAAACACAAATCTTCCACTTGTCACCAACCATCTTATTCCATACAGAAGGAGAAACATACATCACGCCACGAGCAGCACTACAAGTATGAATGTATCTACCATCTTTAAGTTTGTGTACAGTTACATCACTCGCATTACGCACGAACTCTTCCATTGTTTCCTCAGGCTCTGCGTGCATCTCATTTCTGAGGTTCTGGTACAGACGCAACTGAGCAAGATAATTGGTGTCGGCAATCTGCTCTGGCTTGATGTTACATTGAGCTAAGAGGTCTATTTCCTCCCTCGTTGGTGGTAATGATTCCAGTTCAAGAGGCGTTCCATGTGAGCGAAGGCGTTCTAATTCCTTTTTGGTAAAGATCTTCGGATGTTTACGTGTACGAGGTTTGTAAGGTCTGTCGCCAACAGGTTGATAATTCTTGTCCTTATCAACAGATCCCATGTACCCATTGCGGTCAGGATCATAATCCTTATGAGGCTTATTTGATAAAGCGTGAGACGTGTTAGACGTATGAGTATTAGAAGGCGTTGTGCTGGCATTATCCGTCGTGTCAACATCTTCATCAACGTCAGCTTCTACATCGTCTGTTTCATCTGTGTCATCGTAGTCTTCAATATCCTCTTCATCAACCTGTTCATATGTGTCATACTGACCAAGGTCATCTTCTGATTCTTCCTCTGCTGTAGATGACGTTGTTTGACCAACTGGTGATTCAGCTTGTTGCGACTGCTGTTGTGGACGAGAGTCAGAAGTTGGCTGTTGCGATGCGGTTTGAATAGGTTCTTTTGGTGATGTATCTGCTTCTTCCCCAACTTCAAGTTCGTTAACAGGTCTTGACGTTACATCTTTATTTGGTGCACCAGGCTTGTCATCCTTGCGAATAGTTTCCCTATCGTCAACATGTTGGTTTTCGGTTGATGTCTCTGTAGTTGCTTCTGTAGCAGTATCTGTTGGTTCATACGTAGCATTGCTATAGTAATCGTTTTCTGTTTCGAAAGGTTCTTCTTCCTCTGGCTCAACGTTGATGGTCAAATCCAACGATCTGAGATAAGCGCGGAACTTTTCATCGTATGCAAGCGAAGAGCAATATTTTTCGATGCACGCTTCTACAGAAACGCTATCATCAAGAACGTCTTCACATACATTGTCATACACGTCAAAACCTACCAGTCGCTTCAATCTACTACAGAACTTTGTAAAGGTACGATTATGCTTCCATGAGCTTACATAATAAAGGTGGTTGTCATCGTTATAGATACGCTCAACATCATTATGTATAGTGTCATAACCGAGGTCTATCTTTTCACATACAACAAAATGATACTGCGACAGCTTTGTATTATAGCGTTCGTAGAGTTCTTGGAAACGATCTGGGTTCTCGATAGCCGACAAGATAAGCAGACGAGGTCTGATAATGGCAACCATATCAGCTGTTTCATCTTGTTTACCTATAGGTGTTGCCACAAAATCAGAACTTGTCAGACATTTTATCTTCAGTATGTTGCAGACCTTGACAAACAAATCTGTATCATAAGGGAAAGCACTTGTCTGCATAACAAACTCATCGCCACGGAAGATATTCCTTTCCTGTGTCGCATCTGGATGGATAGCATAAAGTTCCGTAATATGCTTCTTCTGCCCCTTACCATTACGCCATTCTGCAGTTGGCGTTTTACGATAGTTGTCAACCAAAGTCTCATCTTGAATAGGCGAAGACAGCATCCAATTAATTACTATACTGCGGAAATGAGTTTCTTCCTCTCTTGGATGCGTGACACGAGCAAGGTAATAAAGGCAATCTTCAAAAGAGAGAGCCTTACAGAAGTTGATCTTCTCAAATAATTCACGAGCATCACGATTGTCAATAGAGTCAACAATAGCTTTGCAAGGAACCTTCTCTTGCCATTGAGGTACCTTGGCACGAACAGCATAACCAGCTATGTGAGGTGCATACAACAACTCCGGCTTTTGAACAGAATTCTCTGTTGGTATGCACACGCGGTTATTGAAATATCCATCTTCCACCCATGATTCATATTCGCCCAAGCGACGAGAGAAACATTTCGACCAGAAATAACAAGCAAATGTGCGGTTTGCGAGATACTTCAAGTCCTCTCGCGTCATATTTTGATGCACGTTCTCCGCTTTGAAATATTGCTTAATGATATCCTTGTTGCCTTCGAATATGTAAGTGTCAGAAAGATACGACAATTCAGACACACCATTTGCCTCAAAGTCGCACGTTGGAGAATATTCTGTTCCAAGTGTCAGCTCATGAGCAAACTTGTATGTCGTTTCATTCGACTTGACCAGATACTTTATCTGCTTACGAAGTGTGTCATTTATGTCATACTCACTCTGTATCTTGGCTACTTCACGTACAAACTGAATGTGAATGTCTGCAACGCTATTCTTATCGGCAGCAAACTTTGCAAGATAATCCTTAACCTTTGCGTCAATCCACATTTGCTTTGTGGTAATGAGATTGCGATTACCGTACTCTTCAGAGATAGCATGAAGCAAGTCCTTATTTGCCTTTAGAATATCGGGATGAACCTCGTTGGCAAGAGTGATGTACTTAAATGGTTCAGATACAGAAGCCTCATCCACGTTGACGATTATTACCTGATCAATAGTCTTATAACCAGCATATTGAGTACGAACTCTCAACTGCATAATTTGGTGTTTCCTTTCTGCCCATTTATCCTTCAGGTCTTTAAGGTGCTTGGTCATCATCGCTACAACCGAATCCAAAGACTCGGCTTCAATAGTTGAAAGCTTAGGCAAGATGTCTGAGAAAAGAATATCCTTGTTATCGGACTTAAGACCGAGTTTCCTGAACAATTTCATCCACTCTGCCTTCTCGTTTTCATTGGCGGTTTCGATGTAAGACGAAGACACAAACTGCGCCTCCTTTACATACTTAGTTACCAGTGCCTCAATTTGTTCCTGCTGATAGGTGTCAGAAATGTAAAGCGATGCACAATTGATAAGCGCGTTGTTATTGTCAAGCAACGGAATAGTCTTGAACTTATCAACAGATGTAATTTGCTTCTGGTTTACCTTTACCCATCGCCAGAAATCAACGTTATTATTTATAACATTAATAGATTGACGCAAGTTTGCGTTCTGGACAAGGATGTCAGTTGTGGTATTGATGTCAAACTTCACAATCTTGAACAGCTGACGCATATCCTGAGAGAAATCATCGGTATATTTCTGTGAGAGCATAACATACGTCTTCGGACACCATGCTTTCTCGCACAGAATCTTTGCGTCCTCGTTGTATTCGATATACTGGATATTCAGTTCCCTTGCTCTTGCTATGGTTCCATCATAGGCAAGTAAAGGCATATCCTTGATGTCGTTGAAACTCATAGTATCATCAAAGAGTCTGTCTACGTCTCGCTTCAGGTATTCCAAGAATGTGAGCATAGTTGCCTCGTCAACAAGACTGGCATAGATAACCGCCTTGTTCTTTATTACAACATCTGTGAAGAACGACTTGTCTGTGAAGGTCTTAACGCCAAACTGCTGACGCAAGAACGATTCCAGTTTCTTTACCTCTTCCTTCTCACGACCTTCAAAGTAATCATTCGATAGAGCATACATCATGCTATCCTGCAACCAAGCATGATTGATATTGTCAGCATAGGTGCTGTTCTGAGCATACGCATCCTGATTGAAGTATCGCACGTCATCGTTGCAAAGATATACCTCATTTTTGTGGATGTCAATACAACGCAAGACATAATCCTTGAAAGCGTTTTCCTTCAACTGCGCTTCACAACCGTACACATATTCAACAAATGCTTTGTTGGCGGCATAATTGTTTTCTATGGCAGCGTTTACTTTTGCTCGGAAATCGGCATCGCCAACTATGACAGTCGTGATGAAGGAGTCCTTGGTAAATTCGTTGAATCCAAGGTCAGCAAATATTGCAGTTATATTACCTTTCTCGTCATCAGCAAGGCTATCAAAATAAATATGCGATAGTACGTTGATAACATTCTCGCCCAACCATTTCTCACGTGTTAAGCCATGAGCATCTTCGTTGAAGAAGTAGTGATAATTGGTATAGTCGGTACTTGCACCACCAGCCTCAGTAATGTACGGAACCTTTGTCTTGTTAGCCTTTAAATCAACTTCCTTTACTGCAAGATAACGATAGAATGCAACAGAATTGCTTGGTACGTTAAGCAACGCCATAGCATCCTCATTGGATAGAATGTAATCTGTAATCATAGACGCAACAGAGAAAGACAGGAAATACTTGTCTGCAAATGATTTCCAATTTTCATCTTCCTCAAAATTTGCTCTTGATGCCTCGCAAAGATGCGGTACAAATCTACGCAAGAATCCTATTCCATTACAATTCGTGTCAAAATCATAGTAGAGACTTCCTGCTGTAAACAGATCGCCTTCGTATTCAATAAATATATTTTTCTTCGCAAACTCGTTTAGTTCATCCTTACTCAACCAATGTCTTATAAATCGTGTATTGTTTTCGGGAACTGTCAACCATGTCTGGAAATCAGTTTCCTCACATTTCTCTACAACAGCATCAACCTCTACATCAAGGCTCGAAGGAGAATGCTTGTACAAGAAATCCATGAATGCCTCCGATTGTCTTAACTCGTCAACTGGCAAGGAATAGTCACCCAACTCCATAAGAATTACGAAGTCTTCGTCTGAAATGACTCCGTTCGCTGTCATGCCAGTCATGTCGTTAATAATATTGTCGATGCATTCAAAGGTTTGTTCACCATCCTTATCCACGCATGGAACAAAAGGCTCTTCTTTTATGAGCTTTTCAAATTCTTCCTGGAACTCCTCTATAAACGTCTTATACACTCGTCTCTTCTTGCACTCATCAAAGTCTGGGATAAGCGCAAAGATTGAGTCAAGGTCGTATTTTTTGCTTTCAATAAGCTGCTTGATCCAATAAAAGAACTGTTTACCTGCAATACGAGCAATAACGTGATTGAGCTCGATATCCTCAATATCATCACGCTGCCCGTTGGGCACCATATCGGTGTTCATTAGGAAATTGAAGCCCCAATCAGCCCGTTTTGCTGGCAGATAGCAGTAAAGCATGGCATCATCAACTGGCATCAACTTTCTTTCAGCTTTCTTGCACGCAAACTTTACCGCAGTCTTACGGAAGTTCATGTACTTCTCAGGTATTTTCTCATAACCATCCGAACGAAGAGAGTCTGGATTTTCCAAGACATCGTTTATCTTATCTGTAATGTCCTCAGGAATATCATCTACAAGAGAATCTGATACACACCAGTCTTTATTGTCTTTCTCACGTACAATCGGTTCATCCTGACCATCAATAAAGATGCTAACCTTCTTGATGTTCGGGATAAACAATATGACGCGCTCTGATTCAAATACATCGGTAAACAAATCGATGTAGTTATCATCTCTGTCTTCGTCGGTCAGAATTTCCTTATCTCGTGGTTGGAGAGCGAACTTTACTCTGAACTCTTCGTTTGGATGCTGACGGAAAACAGACTTGATTTCATTATCTATCTCATTATGTTCCGTCCAGATTGGTAATATCTGCCATGGTGTATTGATTACATCCGTAGCAGACTTGTCGAACCTGAATGTGTAATTACCAGTATTGAGGAGAACATAGTCGTTGTCAAGAAAAACGGTCTTAAAACCAATACCTTTGTAACCGATGGCTTCGGTATTGTCAGACTTCTCGCCATCATTTATATCCTTAAATCCGCAACTCCATTCCCGAAGTGCTACCTACATAAAGAGGAATGGACT
>ERZ809713.436-NODE-436-length-13941-cov-5.79044_pt1 | contig 13941 bp, 9 predicted proteins | sample MGYA00520443_ERZ809713 | MGnify/ENA primary metagenome ERZ809713 (study PRJEB31588, sample SAMN03401218) | human gut metagenome | study: EMG produced TPA metagenomics assembly of the PRJNA231909 data set (A prospective, longitudinal analysis of the...
GCACTTTTTCGCTTTCTCCAACTTTTACCCACACTTTTTTTCAAAATTTTTGCAAAAAAATTCATAAAATGCTGTGTTTCAGGTATGTTTTACGGCAGGTTTTCCGGAATAAGGGAAAGGGAGCCGGGAGGGGTACTCAATATTATTACGCGTGCGCAGGTTCGCGCGCGTTTGGTTCGTGCAAAAATGAGCCGGAAAGGTGAAAATTCCTGCCGGATGGGACGAAAAATATTCTGGAAGGATGGTCTTCTTTATCGGATGACACGAAAAAAAATCCGGAAATACTCCCCGAGGAAGGGAAAAAATATTCGTTCGGACGGAAAATTCATTCCGGAAAATGAGGATTTTTCCTTTGAAAAGCCCCGGAAAAAGTGCGAAAATGATGAAAACGGGGAGAAAAATTTCTCAGTTTCCCCACGAAAAAAACTTGAAAAATATCCGGATTGTCAGGAAAGACATGCCTGAAAACCCGATGACAGAAACAAAAAAAAGCAGATTTTTCTTTTGAAAAAGTTCCGAGAAAGCAAAAAAATTATGGAAACAGACAGAAAATTTTCTCAGCTCCACATAAAAAAGGCAGGAAAAATTATTCCGACGAAGCGAAAAAATCTCAGAAAACGGATGATCCGGATGAAAAAACAGCAGATTATTTTTTGCAAGCGGACGGAAAAAATGCAGAAAAGGATGCGAGGCAGGACAGAAAAATCTGCCGGAGCATCCGAAAAAATATGAAAATACCCAGACGAAAAGAGAAAAGATGCATATCCGGAAGGATGGTTCATTCTGAAAAAAATGGATTTTTTATCAAAAGAATACGGAAAAAAGACAGACTGATGGAAAAGAAACAAGAGAATCATAACCGACAAGGTAGAAAACACTCTTAAAAAACGGATAGGTAAACGAGAAAACCGGACTCTTTCACTCAAAAAAGCAGGGAACGCCCAAAAAAAATCCGGAAGCCTGAATAAAAAATACGGGAGATCCAGAAAAAACATGCCTGAATTTTCTCCGGTTTTTGTACAAAAAATATTCTGTTTTGTACAAATTCCTGAAAGTTTTGTACAAAAACATACAACAGCAACGGGAGAAACCGAAGAAAATATAGAAGATTTTTTCTCAAAGCAAGCTGATAAATCTAGATTCACACAGGGAAAAGGCAAAGCTATCGGAAAAATAAAATAATAAACAGGAATCAAAACAGAATAAGAATTACTCAAAAACGATAAAACATCTCTTTTGAAGCTATTCAAACAAACAGAGAAATTCATAACTTCCCTATCTGCAATAATCCCCATATTTCAAAATAAATTCAGAAAAGTGCGATAGAGTTGGATGATATAAACAAGCGTAATCGCACCCTATTATCCTTTATGAAACGAGGATTAATAAGATACGATTACTCATTAAGTTACTGATGATTATTTATCCTTTAAATTTGATAGAAAGGAAAAAATCTAAAAAATCACAACTACATCGGTTAACCCGTTCCTACACAGACAAATCAATTCACCGTCTTTTTACCTTTATGCCAAATGCACAATACATTAAGTAAGCTACACAAAGTAGAATAACAAATAGTCCTGCTGTAATACCTCCCATATCTATAGCCAATCCTAACATAGGAGTTATAACCCCACCTCCAGCAACAGCCGTTATCATCAGACCAGAAATCTGATTCATCTTTGAGGGACATTCTTGAAAAGCCAAAGAATATATAATAGAGAATACCGAAGAGGCAAAAAATCCAATACCACCTATACATAATAAATTCATTGTAACTCCATCGACGAACATTAAAAGCAATAAACAGATGGCACATACGACAATATTTATACGAAAATAACGTATTCCTGAAATCCGTGCCAGTAAAAACGTTCCGAGCAATGCGCCAATCGTTCGACTCAAAAAATATATTTGAGGGGCAAACTTAACCTGTTCCGCTGTCCAGTCATAACGGGCTGCCATAAGTTTCGAACTAATATAGTTTGTAGCAACATCTACTCCTACAATAAAAAAGATGCCTAAAAACAAGACCAAAATAACTTTATTCTTCAGTAAAGAAAAGGAATCAGACATTGAAACTACTTCCGAAACACTCTGTTCACGCTGGATAGGTGTAAACATTAACCAAAGTGCAAAAAATAAAGTGATCAATCCTAACATTGGGAAACAATAATACCAATACTCCGAACCAAAGCGTAAGGTGGCAAACAAAACAATTTCCGGACCAACCAAAGAAGATACAGCCTTAATAACCTGCCCTGCTGTCAGACTACTTGTCAGCATATGTTGATTAGATATTACATTATTAAGCAATGGATTAAGTGATATTTGCAGTATAGCATTCCCGATTCCAAGCAAAATATAGGCAATAATACAAGTCAGACTGCTATAAACAATTAAAGGCAAGAACATACCCACTATTGTCACCGCCATACTTATCAGTACAGTATTCTTCCGGCCCCATTTATTCATTTTATTACCAATGGGTATTCCCAAGAAAAGAAACCAGATAAAAACCATAGACGGAACAAATCCTGTCATTGTAGACGACCAGCCGAAACTTGCCTGCATGTAATCGGAAGAAATACCCACAATATCACAAAACCCCATGACGAAAAAGGCAGCAAGTACCGGAATTACTTTTATTATCGAATTGTTTTTCATAAGTTAACGAACAAAAGTTTACATAGCCGGTTCAGAATGAACCAGCTATGCAAGCAAAACAATGTTTTATTTACCATAGTACGGAAGTACGTCTGTTCCCCACTTAACGTTAGGGGTACTTCCCATTTTCAATTTCAGGGTTCCTCCTTTGAGGAAATCTTCACGATATATCCAACAATTATTTAGTGGTTTTCCATTAAATTCAGCAGACTGGATATAATAAGCATCGGGAGTATTGTTCTCCACCTCTATCACAAAAGATTCACCTTTTGCATATTGAGGATCCAGCTTTATTTCGATTTTATCGAACAATGGACTTCCTATCTGGAAGGTTGGCTTATCACACGCACCCCCTTGAACATCAAACAATCCCATGCCAGCCAATACATACCATGCACCAAGCTGCCCCTGATCTTCATCCTGTCCATATCCATAGCCATGTTCTCCAGTAACTCCATAAAATTCATCACATATCAAACGAGTCCACTTTTGTGTAAGATAAGGTTTACCCGAGAAATTGAAGAGCCATGAAATATGAAGATTAGGCTGATTACCATGATTGTAAGGACTTTGCAAGCCAGAAAAGGCATAAGTAACTTTTCCTCCTCCAAAGACCGATTTACGAGCTTCTGTAAAGATAGAATCCAAACGATTATTGAACAAGTCAACACCAACACGTTTGATTAATCCTTCCGGATCTTGAGGAACAAAGAAGGTATACTGCACAGCATTTCCTTCCTGGAATCCTCTCCAAGGCTCCAATGGATTGAACTTATCTATAAATTCTCCGTTTTCCAAACGAGGACGAATAACTTTATTTGTATCATCAAAAAGTTTTGCCCATCCAGTAGACAATTCCATTAAACGCTTATAATCGTCTGTCTTTCCCAAAACCTTAGCCCATTGTGCAACCGCATAAGCACTGAAGCTATACTCTAATGTATGTGAAGCAGAGAAAGAAGAACCTTTATCGTGAGTACCAAAATAAACTTCATCATTATAAGGAACATATCCTTTTTCGACGAATTGTCTGACATCCATTTTTCCGGCTCCTTCAATACGTCCTCTCCATTCCAGTTCATTTTTCAGAGCTGCCTGATAACCTGCTTCTACATCAAAATTACGAATGCCGCTATTATAAGCACCAGAAAGAGCAATACTAACCATATTGGTTCCAACACCCGACACATATTTACTTGCAGCAATACCGTCGCCTAGCCAGCCGGCATCCTTATACATCAAAATTTGACTTTGTACCCAGTCTTTATAATATTCAGGATAAGCCATAGCCCAAAGATTGGTCAGATTCCAATAGGCTCCCCAAATTGCATCTGTATTATAATAATTGAATGCAGGAGCTCCATCTTGCTTAAGTTGGATTTTTCCTATTGATCCATCATTTTTAGGATATGCACCGTTTACATCGCTTGCCAGTCCTCGTCCCAACAAAGCATGGTACAAGCCCGTATAAAACTTAATTCGGCTATCTTCTGTACCCCCAGAAACGACAATACGATTTAAAGCATCATTCCATCTTTTCTTGGCTAAATCCTTAGCCTCATCGAAAGTCAAGTCGGCAGCTTCCTTTTCTAAATTCAACTTCGCATTATCTATAGAAGTATAAGACAATCCTATTTTAACATCTACAACCTGGTCTTTAGAAGTTTTATAGTTCAATACCATCATGGCTCCAGCTCCCTTTATCTCGGTACTATCCATGACATCTTTTCCTCTATATAACACATTTACAGAATTAGGCGATTGGCTTAGTTTAGCATAAAAATACATAGGTACAGTTGCCCCTGCCTGATATTTTTTCACATATTCAGGCTCAGTCACTACGTATCCTTCTATTGTCTGTCCGTCTACCTGCTTAATGTAAGCATCTCGTACACTTCCACTTTCTCCCAACTTATTACCAATATCCATTATAACGTGTGAACTATCTGATTGAGGGAAAGTGTATCTTTGGAATCCCACTCTGTCGGTTGCAGTAAGTTCTACTTTTATCTGATAATCTTTCAGTAAAACAGTATAATATCCAGGAGCCGCATATTCGTCCTTCTTATCAAAGCGTGAACGATATCCTTCATCTGGTGTTTCCAGTTTACCCGGAACATTTTTGATAGTTCCCACTGTAGGCATTAACAAAAATCCCCCTATCTGAAACTCATGCATACAAGGAAATCCATCGATAGATGTATGCGTTTCATCGTATCCAACGGCTTCCCATCCCTGTTCATTGCCATATGTACCATTAGTAGATGCACCCAGTTTGGCCATTCCAAACGGAACGGCAGCTGGCGTGTAAAAGAACCAGCGACTGTGTACTGTTCCGATATTGGGACGCACATACTGCGTTAAATCTTCTTCCTGCACAACAGGCGTACGTGAAGCACAAGATGCCATACAAAGTGCTCCAATTCCAATCCATAAACTTTTTAATAAATCCATATTATTATTTTTTTACTTCACCTTTAATTAAAGCGATTCGAGTATAAAGTTCAATCATACACGATTCATCCAACAACCATTTAGGTTTATCTGCTTCTTCCGCATTTCCGGTCCAGTCATTATATATCAATCCGGCTTTATCACGAGCATGCTTCCATGCCCAGTCGGCTGATGCGATGATAGCATCAATATATTTCGAATTTCCAGTTACCTCGTATAATTCTTGATATCCCCGGAATAATACAACGACAAACCAAGGTAAATCTTTTATGTAAGGAACACCATTATCCGTATACTTTACATAGAATGCAAAACTGCCTTCAGCTAATCTTTCTGCATCATTGAGATAATGTTTATCGCCCGTAGCCTTATACAGACGAACAGCCGACTGAATCATTGTTCCTGTATTATACGTATAGGCATGCTTTTGCACTTCACCTTTCTCCGTCAACCATGAATTCCAAATAATATGCAATGAGTCATCTTCCAGATGTCCTAACATCCAATTATAGAAGCGTTTGCCTTGCGCTAGATACATGGTATCTTTTGTCGCTTCATATAATTTTAAGGAGAGAACAGTTGCCTTTCCATTAGAGCAAGCAGGCTTCTGGTCTCGATATCCCTCCAACCAGGGAACAGCTCCTCCCCAGTCATCGCTCCATCCACTCATTATAAAAGTCATGACCTCTTTAGCCTTATTCAAATAGGCAACCTTTCCGGAAGAGAAATAGGCATCTATATAATCTATACCAACCAACCCATTATCATCATAATAACGATCGACCTTTTTAAACTGAACCGGATAAGCCTGATATCCTGCAGGGACACGCTTGTTATCATAATATTTTTCAACAGCCATAACCATTGAATCCTGATAAGCGGCATATTTTTGAGGATCACATTCGGCCAAAAGATTGACAGCAGAAAATATTCCACTCATCGGCCATAAATAAGATGTTTCTTGTGCTTTATGGGTAGAATCCTGAAAATAGGTCAAATCGGGTTTGTAAGTATTAGGATAGTATTCAGCAAAAAGTCCATACTGTGGTACCCGATACTTGCTCCATACGCTCTGAAACAGCTCTTCAGCCCTATCTATATAAGGAGTCTCCTTAGGTTGCTTTTGGCTACAAGCAGCCAAAAGCAACAACACAAATACCAAAGGAACAGGATAATATATTATTCTCATAACTGACCATTATAATATAAAGCCAATACGGCATAAGATTCGATAACTGCATCTTGCATTAATAGCTGATATGATCTCTTAGGATCTTTACCTGTCCAATCTTCATAGAAGAAACCTTCTTGAGTACGAGCATGCTCATAGGCGTAATTAATGTAGTTAGCATATACATCTATGTATTGTTTCACATTCGAATCATATGGAGCAATATCAATATATGCTCTCAGCAACTTCGTATTAAACCACGGATCATGATCGGGATAAGCCAATCCGATTCCATTTACAGAACGGACAAAAACGCCATAAGATCCTTGAGCTGAAGCTTTTGCATCATTTAAATAATTTTCATCATTTGTTATTTCATACAGACATACCCCATTCTGAATCATTACCCCAACATTATAAGTCCATTTTGTCTTGTTGATGGAACCTGACGCATCTTTACTATTCCAGTAACAATGATCTGTACTATCTTCCAAATTTGTTTTAACCCATTCATAAAGTTCCTTTGCAAAAGCTAAAACTTCTTCTTTACGATCTTGCGGACAAACTTCATAATACTTCAAAAGGAACTGTATGGCATAACCATTGGCACAAGCAGGCTTGTTCGAACTCTCATTGCCCGGTACATTTTTCAAAGATTCATTCCACCAAATTCCGCCACCGAAAATATCATCTTTTCCTGATTTCAAGAAATCGACTATCTGACCGGCACGATTAAGATATGCCTCATCATTTAAACGTTCATAGGCTTCCAACAGACTAAGTCCGACAATTGAATTATCATCGTAAAAGCGATCAGAGTTACCTGACGTTCCATCAGTACCGGACCCATATCCAGCAATCTGATGAGTTCCATTACTTTCCATCCAATAACACGACAGTCCATCAATCAGTGTTTGATAATCGACATCATATCCTAGATCGGTCAGGAAAGCAGCTCCCGTGGTTAAACAATTATAAGGCCACAAAAAAGAATACGTACCGTCCCCCGCTTGTGCAGGAAAGTTCTCACGGTACAAATTACCCGTCTTATAATACTCTTGAACCAAATTGAAAACTTCATATCCCCTTGCACCATAATCCACTACTTCCTGAGTAGGAGGTGGTGTTTGAGGTCCTGTAGGAGTCCATTCTTCAACCCCTGTTTCACAAGAACAAAACAATGAAATAGCTAAGGCACTTGTATATATAAATCTTTTCATACTATTTTTCTACTATAATTATTTTTCATATCTCGAAGGAATGCTTTTATACCTTCGAGATACGTAACTTTTTATCTATTACTTGACGTCTGAGAACGAATGAATCATCATACCGTCTGCATTGGTATCGATCGTCACTGTACAAGTTTTCTGGTTTAATGAATGACTCATCTTCCACAAATGATCCCATTGACTCCATGTAAATTCATGCAGTTCGTAGAAAGTTGCCGGTTCATTTTCCCCTGGCTGTTCTGCTGAGATAGCATCTCCTCTTCCCCAGCAAACATCAGAACCATTGATCGTTGCAATGAAATAATAACGTTCTTCAACCCAAGTAAGCCAAGATGGAGGGTTTGTAGTAGGATCATTCGGATCGACAAATCGAATATTAACGCTTTCTTTCTTATATACTCCATTACCAGCATACTGCATATCTGCAATTACATCAAAAGTAGCCCCCCATATCATTCTTACTCCAGAAATAACATCCTTCGCAATAGTTTTGGTATTAAAATTCAAAATCAGTCTAACAACATTATCTTCAGCCTCTACATTATAAGCCTCATCTCCTTCTATTAACTTTCCTGAATTGTCAACCGTATAGTTTACACCATTTTCTAACGCATCGGTAAAATAAATATTTCCAGCATTCAACTTAGTATAAATAACAAAGATACCGTCACTTTCTTTACGGAAAGGAAGCGGTTCCATTCCTTGATTTTCTGAAGCTGATCCCAGTAAGAACAATTGTTCCGGAATTTCTTCAGCAGGGCGTGTTACTTGAATTTCACCGCATTCTTGTGAACGTCTCACTATCCCACCTCGAGAAGCTTCCACAGTCCACTTAATTTTACCGGTTTCCGCTGTTTTTAATCCGGCCTCCCGAGCTATTTTATTTAATATGACATGGGTCAATGTAAGCTGACGGTAAGCCCCAAAGTCACTTTGAGAAGAATATATAGGGTCTGAAAAATCTCCATCGGCTTTATCGAATAAGACAGAGTATAGCAGAACTCCTCCATCATTAGCCCCTCCATTCCATGTTAAGACTATATTTTCAGAAGATTGCAAATCAATGGCAACCTCCTTCGGGCCAGACAGTTCAGTTGGTAAAGTAAAACCTTCATCGAGTTTATAATCTTTGGAACATCCAGCCAAAAACAATATTGAGAATAAAAAAATATATATCGCTTTCATATTTATCACCAATTAGGATTTTGTGTTAAATTATGATTTAAATCTCTTTCACTTTGAGGTATAGGCCATAAATAATGCTTATTGGCGTCGAAAACTCTATTTTCAACTCTTACATAACCATCATCCGTTCCAACCGCATCACCTGTATAAAGGCCGTGACAATAGCCATTCATCACTTTATCAGCTATACGCCAACGTACAATATCTTTCAAACGCAATCCTTCCAATGCAAGTTCAGAACGACGTTCACGTCTTACTATTTCTCTCAAATTAGCAGATGTACCCGGGAACTTCAAAGCTTGTTCATCCGTAAAGCCAGCTCTTTCACGAAGTGGACGAATGGTATTATTCCAATCAGTTTCTGAGAATTCACCTAATTCAACCAAAGCCTCAGCATTCATAAGTAAAACATCGGCATAGCGAATCAAAATAATATTCAATCCAGAATATAAGTTATCTCTATATGTACGGTCCCAATATTTCTTGATATAATATCCTGTCGGTGAGCAATTGGAATTGAATCCATAACCATCCGGATTACTACCTTTATCACAATTAATTACTTGGGTAGTTCCATCTGGCAGTATATAACTATTACCCGTATAACAGATGGTAGCAGCCAAACGAGGATCACGATGCTCAAAAGGTTTAGACGAATCATAATTGGCACCAGCTTCATCTATAGCCTTACCATTATCTGTAATATATGATTGTACCAGTTCATTCAAAGGAGCAAGCTGAGCATAACCTTTCAATGTTGGAGGCAAGAACTGATATTGAATTTGCTGTTCACGATCGGGTGATAGATATTGTAAATCCAAAATAACCTCTTCATTATTCTCATTAGCGACTTCAAACAGCCCTGCATAATTAGGGAACAAGCTAAAACCACCTTGAGTCATTATAGTAGATGTTACAGCTTTAAGTTCTTCCCAACGCCCTTCGAAAAGTAATATACGAGCTTTCAACGCCATTGCAGCCCATTTAGTGATTCGTCCTTTATCTTCGGTTGAGCTATAAGAAGCTGGCAAATAGTTATTATCTATAACTTGATCCAACTCTGCTAAAATATTTGTCACAACTTCAGCTTTGCTGGTCCTAGGGAGCTGTTGAGATTCTTCAATCGTTATAACATTTGTAAAGTAAGGTACATCGCCAAATCGGGAATACAATTCAAAATAATGAAAAGCACGAATTACCATAGCTTCAGCGCAATATCTATTCCGAAGTTCATCACTTAGTCCTGGGACTTTATTAATATTGTTGATTAATTCATTACATGCACGAATTCCAGCATAACGACTATCCCAAACAGATTCAACATAAGGATAAGCAGTAGAGTAACTACCATTTCCGATTGACTGATTAAATCCTGTCTGAACTTTCGTATATGCATTATCAGTCATGGCATCAGCATATAATACTTCCTCAGCGCTGTATAAAGTAGGATAACAAGCATTTAAAGCATACAATGCAGAACCTTCCTTATTCCAAAAGCTCAAATCAGTTTTCCTATCGTACGGTTCCGTATCAAGAGGAACACACGCCACTACAGAATTGAGAAGTATCCCTCCCAATATATATTTCATCATATTAAATGTTCTCATAGTTCTATTAAAATTTAATGTTCAACCCCATTGATATCACGCGAGAAACAGGATAAATACGTCCTCCACCATCTGTGGTTTCAGGATCCCATCCACCTTTTATGTGACTCAATGTAAACAAGTTCTGACCACTCAAATAAATTCTCAGGTTCTTCACGTATACTTTTTTCAACCATTCTTTCGGGAAAGTATAACCAATTTGGGCATTTTTCAATCTCAAATAAGAACCATCCTGAATCCAGAAATTTGATTTAGCAGCATTATTAGTAGATTCTGCACCTACAGTCAAACGTGGATAAGAAGCATCCGGATTATTCGGAGTCCAACGATCTAAATGGAAATCAAAGACCGGCCCTTCATTATTGTTATGGAAAGCTTCAACAGATTCACCACGTAACCAAACATTACGTCTGCCTACCCCCTGCCAGAACATAGAGAAATCGAAGCCTTTCCACGTAAACCCGTAACTAAATCCATAAGTATAATGAGGAAAGTTATCTCCAAGGATGAAACGGTCGTCGCTTTCTTTAACCAGCCCATCATTATTTTTATCAACATAGCGCAAATCTCCAGGTTTTGGAGTGATACCGTCTAACCACGGTCCTTGTGCAACTTCTTCATCGTTTTGGAAGATACCATTAACCCTATAAGCATAATAAGAATTTATAGGATATCCCTCCTTTATAATTGTATTAACATCAGCTCCATTAATCCATTCAACGCCACGAGTATCTACTACTTCATTAGCAGCATCAGAAACGTTTCCTGAAATAAAATGCTCTACTTGTCCGGTTTTAAATCGGTAATTCAAATTTACTTCCCAACCACGGTTTCTTACTTTTCCAGCATTTTGTACAGGACTACCTCCACCAAACATACCAGGAACAGGCAGACCTATCAAAATATCACGAGTCACATTATTGAAATAATCAGCTGTAATGTTCAATGCATTATCAAAGAATCCCACATCTATACCTAAATCGAACATAGAGGTTGTTTCCCATTTTATATCCGTATTAACAGCTGCAAACGATGCTCCATTTACTACGACATTTCCAAAATTATATTTTGGAGAAACTGTAACAGAAGACAAATACTGATAATTATCAATTCTGTTATTACCAACAAGTCCCCAAGAAGTTCTTAACTTCAAAGAAGAAATATGTTCTTTAAGCTTCTCAAAAAATTTCTCTTCAGAAATTCTCCAGCCTAAAGAGAATGAAGGGAAGAGAGCAGACCGATTACCTTTTGCAAATTTAGAAGAAGCATCATTACGTAAATTGGCTTCAAACAAGTATCTTTCATCGTAATTATAATTCAGACGTGCAAATTCTGAATAAATAGACCAGTCACTTCCACTGCCCGAGTTTCCTACATTCGAGGTTTGAGTACCAACCATTATGTCAAAATCAGAAGTTTCTGTCACACGGTAAGTATCATACCCCTTATCGCTACCACCTTCATAAGAATATCCAACCATTGCACCAATCGTATGCTTACCAAAAGACTTATCATAAGTCAACATTACGTTAGTGGTAAGATTCAACGAACGAGCGAACTGCTCTGTCATTCGGTTTTCAGTATCACCAGAAGCAGGAGCAACAATCGCCTTTCTATTTTCATGAGTACGATTATTATACAACTGTCCACCAATCATTCCCTTTAACTTTAAGCCATCCCAAATCTTCAACTCAGCATTCAATGTTGCAGAAAAGTCATCGTTTGAATTTTGACGATAACCTCCCTGCTCCAATCTTGCCAAAGCATTCGAGTTACTACCGCTCGGGAAAGTATATGCTCCATTTTCATCTACTATTGGATAGATAGCCGGCATACGAGTAGCCTGTTCAATAATCCATTCTGTCCAATAAGCATGATCCTTAACCTCATTGCGAGCATAAGCCACAGTTGTTGTAAAATTAAAACGATCAGAAACTTTATGACTTAAATTTAAACGACCATTATATCTTTGTTGACCATAGTCAGGTCCTTTAAACATACTATTTTGATCCATGTAACCCAATGAAACCAAAAAGGTTGTTTTGTCATTGCCACCAGAGAAAGACAAGTTATGACTTTGTTGAGGAGCATTCTTCTTGTAAATTTCTTCAATCCATTTACAGTTAGGACCGCCATTACGATAATAAGCAATCTGTTCGGGAGTAAAAGCAGCTGGTTGACCTGAATTGATCAAAGCTTCATTTCTCATTTCTGCATAGATCCATGAGTCCACTACTTTCGGCAAACAAGTAGGAGTCTGCCATCCATACCGCATTTCATAGGTCACCTCATTTTTCTGAGCAGAACCTTTTTTTGTTGTAATCAAAATAACACCATTCGATGCACGTGAACCATAAATAGCTGTAGAAGAAGCATCCTTCAAGACTGATATATTCTCTATATCCGAAGGATTTACATTCTGAATATCACCAATAATTCCATCAATCAATACCATCGGATCATTATTGTTCATCGTATTCAATCCACGAATATTGATACTTGGACGAGCACCTGGAGCAGAGTTGGACTGCTGAATAACCAATCCGGAAGTAGTACCCTGCAACGCCTCAACTAGATTTGTTACAGGCTTACCTTCAATTTCGGATGTCGAAACAGAAGCAACAGCTCCTGTAAGATTCACCTTTTTCTGTGTACCATAACCAACGACAACCAATTCATCGATCATTTCTGTATTCGATTTCAATACAATTATCATATCCTTTTTCAACGCTTTTCCAGATATGACCTGATCTTTATATCCCACAAACGAGATATGTAACTTAGAAGAAGGTGTTACCTCCAAAGAAAACTTACCATCCATATCGGCAATAGTACCTTGTTTGGTAGAAGTATCCAAAATACTAGCACCAATCATCGGTTCACCCGATTCATCTTTTACAACACCAGATACGAGCCGTGACTGTTGTTGTGCCGACATTGGTATTGCCAATAAAAGCAACAAACTGGCCACAAAGCACATTATTACATGTTTCATAAATTAATTAAGATTAAAAAGTTAATAATTTCCATATTTATATGCACCTATCGAAAACCCGTGACCTAAAGAAAACTAAGCTTCCAATTGTGACAATGCATAGGCATAAGCTCCTCTCATAATAGAGCTACTTGCTCCATCACGACTACACATCACAGCAATGCGCTTCGTATTGTTGTACGGTACTTTAATAGATGTTCCAGGAATCAAAACTTCACAGTGCTGATAATCCAGAAATTTTTTTCTCTCCACTTCATCTTCCCAATTGTAAACTTCCATCTGTAAACACGGGAATTGTTCTCCTGAAAACATTGATAATGTATTGCGCAATTCATTCACCAAAGCAGGTAAAATGTAACGAGCGGCCCCAGTAAGCCCACCCCCTATAACTACTAATCCGTCAACAATATTAAGTGCAGAAGCAATTGCACTTCCTGCCATTTCCCCCAATTCCTGAAAACTGGCTATCGCAGCCTTCCTATTACCTTCCTTAATACCTTCTGCAATCTCACAAATATCCTTAGGTGTCAAATTGTTATCCTCTATACCCGACAATTCACGATACACTCTTTTTACCGCCCTAATACTGACACTTTCTTCTGCAATCATCGAAGGATACTTTTTATTGCG
>ERZ809713.455-NODE-455-length-13502-cov-8.763_pt1 | contig 13502 bp, 8 predicted proteins | sample MGYA00520443_ERZ809713 | MGnify/ENA primary metagenome ERZ809713 (study PRJEB31588, sample SAMN03401218) | human gut metagenome | study: EMG produced TPA metagenomics assembly of the PRJNA231909 data set (A prospective, longitudinal analysis of the...
CCGAGAGTGACTGGAGTTCAGACGTGTGCTCTTCCGATCTGGTCAGATGACTTCATATCCAATGGTTCTTCTTTCAGGAAATCGTCGCATGAATTCAACAACACAGAAAGTGAACACATACAAAATGCAGATATATATACTTTTAATAGTTTCATAATTCTTATAGTTTTTATAACGGTGAATTAAAATGCTACATTAAGACCGAACGTAAACGTTCTCGGACGCGGATAGGTGAAGAATTGGCGGTTAGCCCCCCATTTGTTGTCACCTAAACGAGATGAGTTATCCGGATCGTATCCGTTATAGTCCTTAGAAGTAATCAGGAACGCGTTATTCACATTCGCATACAAACGCAATGAAGACAGACCGATCTTCTTAATCAATGTTGGATTGAAGGTATATCCGAGCTGAATCATGTTACAACGCAAATAAGAACCATTGCAAACCCAGTCATCATCTGCCTGGTTATTAGCTCCCTGACCAAAGTTATTCAGACGAATTGCCTGTTCTTTACCCGACGGATTGAGAGTTGGATGCCATGCTTCCTTATAAAGACGGTCTATACCGTTAGTTAGGAAACGGGCTACAGTAGAGTGATAATATTCTTGCATCACGTCTACCCCCCATGTAAACTGAAAGTCTAAAGTCAAATCAAATCCTTTATAATTGAAGGTATTGATAAATGAGCCCATCCAGTCAGGTAATCCGTTACCGATAATTTCGCGTTTCTTATAAGTTACCTTTTCACCGATAGTGGAAGGTATGTTCATTGTCTCCGGATCCCAGTTAGACGGAATACCATCGTAAATACCGGCACGCTTATAACCATAGAAAGAAGAAAGCTCTTCACCTTCACGGATCAACATATCGTAACCCACAAAACCATCGGTTGTAATCTGACGCTTACCGGTGACAGGATCAACAGATGCACTTTCATCCAGTTTCTCTACACGATTTTTGTTGAAACCTAAATTAAGAGTGGAAGTCCATTGGAAATCATGTGTCTGAATAGGATATGCTGTAACCAGAATATCTAAACCACGATTGGAAACGGCTCCAATATTATCCATAATGGAAGAGTAACCTGTTGATTCAGGAACCGGACGGTCGAGCAACAAATCCGAAGTATACTTATAATAATAGGAAATATCGAAATTCAGTCTGTTATTGAATAAACCCAACTCGAATCCTAAGTCCCACTGTCCTGTCTTTTCCCATTTCAGGTCCGGATTAGGCATATTGTCCAGATAAGACACTACGTGCAGAGCATCACCAATGATCGTATTCGACTGGCTCACCGTAGCCAATGATTTATATGTACCAATTTCCGAATTACCTGTCAGACCGTAAGAAGTATGTAATTTCAGCTTGCTGATCAATGAGTTATCTTTCAAAAAGTCTTCATTAGAAATCATCCAACCCAAGCCGACTGACGGGAAAAATGCATATTTATTGTTCTGTCCGAATTTGGAAGAGCCATCATAACGACCGGTTACGGTAGCCATATACTTGTTGTCATAAGAATATGCCAGACGCAAGAAATAAGAGTTCATCGCCCACTTGTCGTAATCATTGCCTACAGAAGGACGGTTCGTTCCGGAACCTAAATTATAATATCCGTAGAAGTCATCAATATACTTACTGTCGGAAGCTTCGAATTTGGTATAATTATACTCTTGCCAAGACATACCCGCCATTGCATTAATGTGATGTTTGTTTATATCTTTCACATAAGTCAAATAGGTTTCTTCCTGCCAATACAAAGAGTTGGAGTTATTTGCAGAAGCTGCTCCCTCGGAACTTTGATTAATCATCGGACGCGGAGTGAACGGCGTATAGTTAGCATCACGATTATTGTGGTAGTCGATACCGAACTGGGTCTTCAAATCCAATCCTTTCATGAGATGGAAAGTCAAAGCAGCATTACCAAAAATCTGCGTACGATATTGCATAGCCTGCATCCGTTCGAGCAACTCAACGGGATTACCTACACCTTCCGGGCTGAATCCTTGTTTTCCGCTATTAGGATCAGTCTGATTATTGAGAATAGAGCTTGTATTAATAATGTTCGTCTGCGTATATTCACCATCCAGCTTAACCGGTAAGAAAGGCAACTGTTCGATCATCGTACGCAATGCGCCTTGTCCGTAAGGGTTATCAGAAGTTCTATTACCCCAAGTATGATTTACTAATAAATTAACGGAAGTAGACAGCCAATCAGTCGGTTTGTCATCATACGCCAATTTTGCATTGATACGTTTGAAGTAAGAATTCAACAAAATACCCTGTTGATCGGTATAATTGATGAATGCTCCGATAGAAGATCCTTCTCCTGTACGTTGGATACTGATCTGATGGTTATGAGAGATGGCAGTGCGGGATGCTTCATCCTGCCAGTTGGTATTATATTTCGGAGAACCGTCTGCATTGAACAAACGTTCGTCTGTGAATATCTGTGACAGATCAGTTGTGAAGTTCTTGCCTTGAAATTCGTTGGCATTTTCCAATCCCTGCTTGAAGGTAGACATCCATTCGTTAGCATCCATTACATCTATTTTTCTAGCCATCTTACCGATAGACAATGAACCATCATAGGAAACATGGACTCCTTTTCCTGCATTACCGCGCTTGGTAGTCACCATGATAACACCATTCGCACCACGGGCACCATAGATGGCAGCAGAGGAAGCATCTTTCAATACTTCGATAGATTCGATATCATTCGGATTAAGCAATTCGAAGTTTGACATCACCACTCCATCTACTACGTACAGCGGTGATGCCGACGCGTTGATAGTAGAAATACCACGAATGATGACACGTGATTCTCCACCCGGCTGACCGGTATTAGAGAAGATATTCACACCGGCCACTTTACCCTTCAATCCGTCAAGCGCATTGAATGATTGTGCTTTCAGCATGTCTTTACCTTTGGCTGTGGAAATGGAACCCGTCAAGTCTGATTTGCGCATGGTACCATAACCTACAACGACTACTTCGTCCAGTGCTTTCGTATCCGATTGCAGAACTACGTTCAGAACATTACTCTTTAATTCCGAGACTTTAAATTCTTGTGTGATATAACCAATATACGAAAACACCAAGGTGGCATTGGAAGGAACAGAGAGAGTGTATTTACCGTTAATGTCAGTGATTGTTCCTGTACTACCGTTTTTAACTTTCACCGTACCACTGATAACCGCCTCTCCCTGATCATCGGTTACCGTACCGGAGATTGATTTTACAGATTGAGCATTCATGCCCAAACTCAACATCATACCTATTACAAATAAGGTAAGATACTTTAGTTTTTCATTCATAATTCCTTTAAATTTGATTAGTAATAAGGTTAATTCCCTTTAAAAAGATTGTTGCAAATAAAGGCTATTCGAATAAAAGTCCAATGCTCTACCTTGCCAAAAAAACGGCAAAATAAAGACACATATCTAAAGCACAGAATGGTAAATTAGAGCACAGATTAACACACTAATAATCAATACAATAAAATCGACAAAAGGAATTTAGAGCACAAGGTTGTGACAAACAAATAAATAATAATGTTTCCCAACTAATCACCTATACGAAAGAATTTAACCTGACAATCAGCATACCTTTCGCTGTTCCCGATAATCTTTCGGTGTCATCCCGAACCGACGGGTAAACTCTTTATAAAAATAAGACCGGCTGGAAATACCGACCTCCATAATAACATCTTGAATAGAAAGTTCTTCATCAAGTAACAGGCGGGCTGCCTTTTCCATACGGTAACTCTTTATTAAATCACCGGGAGCAGTATTGGAAATTTCCTTGAATTTACGATAGAACTGACGGGAACTCATTGCCATACGATCAGCGATCAACGTTGAGCCCAGTTCTTCCTTGTCCAGGTTTTCTTCAATCACCTTTAACAATTTACGAATAAAATCAGCTTGTTCGGTAGTTGTACAGACAATCTGTCCCGCCAAATCTCCCAGTTCCTCCATATATATCTGCTTCGCTTCCCGCTTTCCATAAATAGCATTATGGACAACTTCCCGCAAGAATAATATATCATAAGGAAGTACAATATAAGAATCAGACCACAAGATCAGTTCCCGCTGAATGGCCGAACCAACTTTCCAGGTTAACAATGGAATAAAAGCTGTCTTTGAAAGCAGAGTACGATTCCGGCTAACATACTCCATAAAAGTACTTTCAGCATTGGCATACATTGTCATATCCACTAATAATAGAGCCGGAGCCGACCGACGAATTTCGTCAAAAGCAAGCTGCACACTCTTTACTTGATGAACCACGTATTCATCAGCCAGGAAATTACTAATCAACCAAGTCATTTCATCTCTGTCTTCCAACAAAAGCACAGTTTTTTTCCCTTGTTCACCTGCTACTGTCAAGACCGCCGGTTCAAAGATAATCGTCAACCGACTACCACTCTCATCATCATCATAACGAAGAACGGCATGAATACGTTCCAAAGCTGACCGTACAAAACCTAAAAGTAAATGCACAACAAACACATGATCGGAATCTTTCTCCGTCACTGAAGAAGCTTTATCTGAAAGATATTCATACAACGCTTTCGCAGTAGCATCTTTAGAAGAAAAATGTAGCTGCATCTTACCATCCTGTTCTGACATTTCTACTATTACGCCATGAGTACCCTTCATTTCAGTAATCCGGAGATAGCAGCAATAAAGAATACTGTATAACGCATTCTTGTAAACTGGAAATGTTAAGTGTTCCGGAATCATTGACGATATAGAAGAATGATCAATCCCTTGTTCTTCCAACGTACGCAACACCTCTTGAGAAACTCCCTGTATACTCATACGCGCAGAAACAATAAACCGATCCGGAAAGAATTGTTTAAGTTCTTCCAAAAACAGAGCGTCAGGATTAAGAAGTGCGCTCATCACAGTTTCGCGTATCAGTGACACTTTCTCAAGACATTGCTCATAAGAAAGATTCTCTGCACGCAATTGGTCACAATAATTATAAATAAGAGTAAAATCTTCAAGCATCCTACGGTTTGTATATACAGTCTCGGATTTCCGGCAACTTTCTGTCCCCATCAGTGTTTTCATCATCCGTTCCTGAAGGTAGTTTTTACGTAGCAAATATATCACGTACCCTAACAACAACAAAAAAATGATCAAATAAACAAAATAAGCCGCCACCGATCGATACCAGGGAGAAAGGATATATACCGGAATAGAAAAATGCCGATATTCTGTATCAAATACATCCCTCTTATAGCGTACCTTAAAGATATAATCACCTGCCGGCACTCCTGTATATGAGGCTTCATTAATACTACTAAAAGAGGTCCAATCCTTATCATATCCTTCCAACTGGTAAGAATATTCTATATCTTCTCCTGATAAAAAATCCGGAACAACAAAAGAAAGTGCAAATGAAACCTCCGTCCCCTTCAACTGTAATGCCTTACCATCGTCTGTATAGTAATCTCCATCCCCCTGAACCACTTGCGTATGTCCAACAGTCAACTTACGTAACAAAATATCCGGATAAAATTCCGGAGCAGCCTGCACCTCTTTATCCAAATAAAGCAACCCGTCAATCCCACCGAAAAAAAGCTCCTGTGTATATGGACACATGTAATAAGCATCATCACTAAACTCACCGATTTGAACACCTGCACTGTAAAAGTAGGCATGTGATGAGCCATTTATCGGATTATATTTAATCAGCCCCCGATTCGTACCAAGCCATAAGAGTCCGTTCTCATCTTCAAGTACACCATGAATCATATCATTGAGCAAACCTTGCTCCCGTCCGATATAGGTAGCTTTCATCTGTTTGCCATTAGAATTCAAACATACCAATCCTGATGTTGTCCCTACATATAACAACCCTTCTTTGGTCCGATACAGGCTGAGCACATCGTCTACCGACTTATGAAGCATTTCTTTCAAAGAAATCACTTTATATTCTTCAGTCCGCTTATCAAACCGTACGAGTCCTTTCTCCCGACTGCCAAGCCACAAAATAGAATCCCCTTCGGGCAACATTGGATAGAACATCGTAATTTCTCGCTGACCGTGAAAAAAATGATAACTTTTCTGCGACTTGAAACGAATGGTACCTGCCTGCTTCTCAAGTATTAATTTATGAAAACCGGAACCGGCTGTCACCACATAAAGTACACTATCATTTTCCTCATAAATGCCATGTATCTCGGTGGGTTGTGCCGGCAGATTCTCCACAGAATGCAAAGCTTTGTCTTCAAAAGAATAGTAAAATAGTCCCGGATCTCCAGATCCTATCCAAAAGCCATCCATATAACGGCTTTGAACCAATTTATAAACAGGAAATTCTTTATTCCATCGTATATAAGACACAACATTTTGCTTTCCTTCAGGAGAGTAAACTGTAACGGCAGAAGCCTCCTCATTCTCACGATAATCCGGTATATGCAGCAGTCCATCACCTTTCGTCCCGAACCATAGTCCACCACTATCGTCTGTCATAACAGAACGTACCTGCCTGCTTAAGTTAGATGACAGTTGATTGAGCATCAAATTGGTGGCAATAGAATATTTCTTAGCATACATAATCGTTCCTTGTCCGTCCGAAGCAACCCATAAGACATTCTGATGAGGATCTCGATAAATACTATATATACGTACATTCCGGTCGACCACTTCTTCTTTATATTTTTGTGAAGTACGGAGACGGACTAACCCATTCGTTCGAAAACCAATAATAATATCTTCATAGAAAAGGGCTATTCCTGCAATAGTTCCATTCTTCTGCACTAATGAAGAAAGGTTACGAATATAAATTTTAGATTGTCGGGAAATATCATAAACATAAAGATCATGCTCACTATCGATAAAACAAAGAACGCCATTCTGATAAAAGACATCTTCAATAGGTTTCGCATGAAAATCAGTAGATGAAACAGTTGAATGAATTGATAATGTGTCACAATCAAAAGCATCCTGCGAAACCTGTAACAGCTCCCCTGTTTGTTGAGTGAAAATCCACAAAACACCATCATCCGTTACGAATGCCCGTTTATCCATATCTTCTACGGGTACTTTCAGATTCTTAATCTGTACAAATCGTTTATAAGATGTATTATAGTAGAAAATTCCACCATGACTCACCACCCATGTGTTTCCTTTAGAATTGGAATGTAGATAATAATCATCTGTAAAGTCATAATATCCGACAACTTGCCGCGAATCCTGTGAAAGACGATTGATACCCAAATGTGTAGAAATCCACAAACAATTATTATCTGCCTGCTGAATAGAATGGATTACATTATTACTCAAAGCTTTGGGGGCTGAAAAATCAGAACGAAAAACTTCCATGTTTCGGCCATCATAACAATTGACACCATCGTATGTACCAAACCACATCAACCCTGTATTGTCTTGAAAAAGACAAAGCACAGCACTATTGGATAATCCTTGCTGATAATCTACTTTCCGGAAGATATATGAATCTTTACCGCCATCTGCTTGACAGACCAATGAATAAATCAATAAAACAAAAGACAAAATCAAGCGTATTTTCATTGTGTTAATCATTAATATCATCTATTAAATATCAGGCAATCGCTTATATGTTCTATTTCGTAGTGCGAAAGAAAATAGCCATTAATAATCGATGTCTTTAATTCTCTTTACACAAAGATACGTTTTTATACGGAAAATGCAACTCTATTTTATCAAGTACCTCTATTTTTCAGCAACTACTTCACTACTAATTCGCACAATCCAAGGATTCCGCCTCTTTCATTCTTGCCAATTCCCATCCGCGAAACAGCCAATCTTTGCCTCCGTCTCACCACCCCACACCGGAAAAAAATCCTGCCAATTAAAATTATCTGATACAAGAATCCATCGGCTGTTTGAACAACGAACACTGAACCATAATCTACTTTTGAAAAGAAATAAGTATCATTATCAGCTACGGCAGCCAACGATCCCATCATTATAAATAATGCAATCAGTTTTATTTTCATGTCGTACGTTTATCAATAAGCTGTTCAAAACCTGTTAGGTCTCTTGCTGATACTGTTACGGACATTAGCAACATTACTGGCAACACTTGTACTGTTTGTATGTTTTTCAATTTATTAGTTCCTTCCTAGTCTCAACAGAAGTGTATACACAAAAGAAGCGCGAGACCGCTAAACTTATATCCAAGTGCAGGTTCTGAACTACCTCTGTGTTGGATACAAGCAAAAACAGCTCACGCCCTTGACTGTATATCAGTACCTAGATGCAACATACAAACCAAAGGAAGAACGTTTTGTTTATTTCCTCAACACAGCTCGAATTGTCCAGATTCGCACTTGAGAAAAAGCACTAAACGCTTCCTTAATAATAAAGACGCCTCAAAGAACAGTACAAATATACTACAATTTTCCCTCAATTGTGCTTTTCATATATCAATTCTGTATAATTAAGCCATGTGTTTATCATTGATATAAGACCTATAAAGTTTTGTATATCAATTGATATTCTTGTGGCGTATCTATTCTAACGAAGTAGAGAAGTAAGCTATATAGATTAGTTTCCTCTCAATACTGCTTACTTCTCATGTAATCTATTAATAGAAAAGTTGCTCTTGATTAAGTCCAAACTTTCTTTTTATTAACAGTAAAGTTGCTTTTCATCCCTTCCAATCTATAAATGCAAGCTTCATTTATAAAAACAAAGGTTCCGTTTTTAAAAACAAAACTTGCATTTATAAAAATGAAGCTTGCATTTTAAGTTTGTAAATAACAAAAGAGAAGTTTACTATTGGACGAAAGGAAGTTTAGACTTAATCAAAAGAAACTTTATTGTTAATACTCAAGGAGAAGAGTAACTATCATTATTCAGTGGATATCATCCTAATAAAAAGTCTCGTATATCAATGAGACAACTTATTCAGTTATCTTTATGATATACGAGACTCAAATGTTATAAATAAAATCCTATTTTACAGGATATTATTTTGCTAATTCATTAATCACATCCATTATCTTCTGACCGATTTCCTCGGCAGCTTCCATAGTAGAAGCTTCACTATACACACGGATGATCGGTTCTGTATTACTCTTGCGCAAATGCACCCATTTGTCGGCAAAGTCTATTTTCACACCGTCGATATCGTTGATTTCTTCGTTCTTATAGATTTCCTTCACTTTGGCAAGGATAGCATCTACATCGATTTCCGGAGTCAAGTCTACACGGTTTTTAGCAATGAAGTAAGGAGGATAAGTAGCACGGAGCTCGCTAACCTTTTTTCCTTCGTGAGCCAGATGGCTAAGGAATAATGCGATGCCTACCAATGCATCACGTCCGTAGTGACTAGCAGGATAAATTACTCCACCATTTCCCTCACCGCCGATAACGGCATTGGTTGCTTTCATCTTCGTTACAACATTTACTTCGCCTACGGCAGAAGCGCTGTATTCCATTCCATACTTGCGAGTTACATCACGCAAAGCACGAGTAGAGCTCAAATTAGAAACAGTGTTACCGGGGGTATGTTTCAGTACATAGTCGGCAACAGTAACCAGTGTATATTCTTCACCGTACATTACGCCATTCTCGCAGATCATTGCCAGACGGTCAACATCGGGGTCTACAACAAAAGCTACATCGGCCTTTCCACCTTTCATTAAGTTCATGATGTCACCGAGGTTCTTTTCAAGCGGTTCGGGGTTGTGTTGGAAATTGCCGGTAGGTTCACAGTAGAGTTTTTCTACATGTTTCACACCCAAACGTTCAAGAAGTTCAGGGAGAATGATACCGCCTACAGAGTTCACACAGTCAATCGCTACACGGAAATTGGCTTTCTTGATAGCTTCTACATCTACCAGGTCGAGAGCCAATACACTGTCGATATGTTTCTGATTATAAGTCAGGTCTTTGCGGTAAGATCCCAGATGGTCGACATCGGCATAGTCAAATTCTTCAGCTTCAGCAATACGAAGTACTTCGTTGCCTTCGGCTGCATTCAGAAATTCACCATGTTCATTCAGCAATTTCAGTGCGTTCCACTGTTTCGGGTTATGAGAAGCTGTCAGGATAATACCGCCACAGGCGCCTTCCATTGTTACAGCAAGTTCTGTGGTCGGGGTAGAAGCAAGATCAATGTCTACTACATCCCAGCCCATTCCCATCAATGTGCCGACTACTACGTTTTTTACCATTTCACCGGAAATGCGGGCATCACGTCCCACAACAATCTTATTACTCTTTGCCTTGCAGGTTCTACGAATCAAAGTAGCATAAGCCGAGGTGAATTTTACAATGTCAAGCGGGTTCAGTCCTTCTCCCGCTCCTCCGCCGATAGTTCCGCGGATTCCAGAGATAGATTTGATTAGAGTCATAGGTTCTTTAGTTAAAGATTTGATTTATCTAATGTTAGTGCTTTAGCTTTTTGCTTTCTCGAACTTCCGGATATCATAGAAATAAGGATTGACATATTGTTGTGCAGTTGTATGTCCCATCTTAGAAGGCACAATCAGGCGTACATGCGCATTATTACGCAAATAAGGTAAGGCAATCAGCCATCCGGATGGAATTGCAGTTCCATAACCTTTACTATTCCATAATAAATCGTAATCCAAACTACCGGATAAAACGATTCCATAAACAGTAGACGTGTTTTGCACATAACGGAATGTTAATGGAAACTTATAATAATCAGGAACATCCATCCATCTTTCCAAAGGAACATTGAAACATGTAGTATCTCCTGTCATCATATCCTGTTCTACATAGCGGGTACAAATGACATTATTGTTAGCAAAAGTATCTACCTCATTAATAACTTCAACTCCATTCTTATCCTCTTTTCCTCCACGATCTACGATCTGCATATATACGCCATTGGAGAAAGCAACGTATTCGTCATATCCATTCCCCGCTTCTTTAGAAGCTGTAATCGTATCCCGTTCAAACTCTTCCAATGAAATGACACGAATATCATTATCTTTGATGAACTTATTCACCGCATTTTTCTCGTCTTCCAGCATTTCTGCATAAGTCTTCGAATTGTCGCATGCCTGGAACAGACTTCCGGCGGTTAACAAAGAGAGAAATAAAAATACAAGTTTTTTCATTATCTGTTATTTAGCTATATTCCGCACAAATGTATCTCAAAATCATTAAAAGTTGAAAGGGGGAAGTTGAAAGTTCGTATCTTTTAACCTTTCCATATTCACTTTTAACCTTCCATCTTTAGCTTTTCGCTGTTAGTAAAGGTCTATATTTCTCAAGCGCCTTTTCAAAGACCGCTTTTGCCTCTTCCATCGTTCCGAAAAATTCACCGCCTGAAGCATTCAAGTGACCTCCTCCATGGAAGAATTCGGCAGCTAACTGATTGCATGGGAAGGTTCCTACTGAACGAAGGGATATTTTAATCATCGGTTTCTCGGTATCTTCCCTCAAAAAGCAAGAGAAACAGACATTTTTAATGGAAAGAGGAATATTAACAAAGCCTTCGCTATCGCCTTTTATATAGTTGAATTTACTTTGCTCTGCTTTTGTCAGGGTGATTAAAGCCGAATTATAATCCGAATACACAGTCATGTTCGATAATACATATCCCATCAAACGTAAACGGCTCTCCGAATAGGTGTTGTACACCTTACGATAAATATCATCTTTATCGATTCCTTTAGAAAGGAGTTCGCTAATGATAAAATAAATCTCCCGGTTGTTCGAGTTATAGGTGAACCCACCGGTATCTGTCATCATCCCTGTGTAGATACATTCTGCGCCTTCCTTAGAGATATCACTGAAATATCCCATACGGCAGATGAGACGGAATATCAGTTCGGAAGTAGAAGATATTTTGGGATAGGACATTACTATCTTACAGAAATCTTCGGGATATAAATGATGATCGATCATTATTTTACGTGCCGGAGAAGCGGCCACAGCATCTGCCATATCGTCGATACGCTTCAGTGCATTGAAATCGAGGCAACAGATGACGTCTGCTTCGGCGATCAATTTATCTGCAAAGTCTTTGTAACGGTCATACAACAGGATATCCTTACTGCCCGGCATCCACCGCAGAAAATCGGGAAAAGCATTCGGCACAATTACGTTTACTGTTTTCTCTTGTGAATCTAAAAAATGATATAATCCCAATGAAGAACCGATAGCATCGCCGTCAGGAGAAACATGAGATACAATTACTATTTTGTCAGCTCGTTCAAACCATTTGGTAAAATGGTCTATTTTGGCTTGTTCAATTACTTTCGTCAACATACTCTTATACTTTATCAAGGTGCAAATGTACGATAAATCTTTGTACTTAGAGCAAAAAGCGGACAGAACCTTCGTCGGATAGCGAGATAAACCGCAGACCGGATTGCTTGCATTCGCTTTCAAGGAGGTGTCTGCGGTATTCCGAGAGAGATGCGTCCAATATGACGTAAGAGAAAGAAAAGATTCGGGTGAGCTCTTCCAGATGTCCGTCATATCCTTTGCATAAGTAAAGATACTGAATATATAACGGAGAAACGGTGGTTTTGTTCCGCCAATGGTTATCATTTATTACACAAATATGACAGCCATGATAGGATATAATCTGCTGCTGACGATTAAGTACCATATACCGGCAATCGCCAGTTATTTCTTTGGGAGGCAGAAGGTGATGATGCTTCCAATAGTTAGCAGCCATGCGTTTCAGACGTTTTTCATTGGGGATAGTATCTACATAGTTTATCCAGGAACGTCCATCGCTCTCAATGCAATGTACTGCAGGGCAACCGCGCACGTTATAGAAGACCAGACTTGTCCGGGGACGATCTAGCCAATATAATGTTGCATGATAAGTCCCTAGTAATAAGATAGTAAAAAGACAAATCAATAAATTCCGGTATCGACGGTTCATGAAATAATAGGTTAACAAAAAGCCAACGATATAGATACCCAATATTTCTGACTGATAAAGCCAGATTCCATCTATAGAAGCGTAAGGAAGCTGTTCCACCCATCGGACGAAGAAATTAAGTCCTTCCAATAGTTTCTTAACACCTTCGGCCACTACGATCTGAAGCCACGAAAGAGGAGTCAGAAGAAGCATAATGACAGCAGCATACAGGATAATCGTAATGAAAGGAATAACAACCAAGTTCGTCAATAGAAAATGTACAGAAAACCGGGAGAAATAAAACATGACAAGCGGAGCTGTTCCTATTTGTGCAGCAACAGACACACTTATCAGTCCCCAAATATATTTTCCTATTCTACCTTTCACCGTAATCAGGTGATAGATTGGCTTTTGAATCAATAGGATGGAAGCAACAGCAAGGAAAGAGAGCTGGAAACCAACATCAAACAACCATGCCGGATTGCAGAATAACATCAACCATGCAGCTGCCGCCAATGTATTTAAAGATAGCGGTTGGCGACCAACCATATCTGCCATTGCTAAAATCGAAAACATACTGACCGAGGTAAGCGTCTCCGCGATTCTATATAGTGTATTAAAATAAAAAGGCTAATGATCCC
>ERZ809713.468-NODE-468-length-13241-cov-5.64591_pt1 | contig 13241 bp, 9 predicted proteins | sample MGYA00520443_ERZ809713 | MGnify/ENA primary metagenome ERZ809713 (study PRJEB31588, sample SAMN03401218) | human gut metagenome | study: EMG produced TPA metagenomics assembly of the PRJNA231909 data set (A prospective, longitudinal analysis of the...
TCTACACTCTTTCCCTACACGACGCTCTTCCGATCTTTTAAATTGTCGCCCAGTTCATCAATATCGAGTTCATTGCTTTCAATTCGTGCTACGATAGCTTCCAGACGCTTCATAGCCTCGGTATACGTTTCCTTTTTCGCTGCCATAATTATATCACTTTACTCTTAAATTCTCCTTTTGCCACCCGGGTAGTTACTTCATCTCCCGGAAGAAGCTGGGATGCATCTGTCACTGCTTTTCCATTCTTTAGGGTGATGCTATACCCTTTTTTCAACAATAAGTCCGGTGAAGACGATTTCACCTGCTGTTCCAGCATAGCCAGACGGTGCCTCTCTCGTTGCAGGATTGATTCCAACGCCACAGCTATCCGGCGGTCTACCTGCAAACGATACTCCTCTTTCAACAAACGGGTCTGCCATCCCATCTGCAACTGTTTCGTCAATCGCTCCTGACGGAAACGTTCATGTTGCAGACGCATCTGCACCCGTACCGGAATACGTGAAACCCATTGTTCAAACTGTTCCTTCCGGCGAAGAAACAAGGCCGGAAGTTCCTGATAAAAGAACTGAGTATATTCTTCCAGACGCTCTGCTGTCTGCCTCATATGGTCTATCAAAAACTCGGCAGCTGCCGTCGGGGTTTTAACTCGCGTATGAGCTATCATATCGAGCACCGTATCATCACGCTCATGCCCGATACCTGTAATGATAGGCAAGGGAAACTGAGCACAATTGGTAGCAAGCTTGTAAGTATCGAAGCCCGACAAATCGGACGTAGCACCCCCCCCCCGGATGATTACTACAACATCCCAGTGTTCGCGCTCCGCATTGATTTTTTCCAGCGCACGGATAATGGAACATTCCACACGGTCGCCTTGCATAACAGCCGGGAACAAACGAGGATAAAAGATAAAACCAAAAGGATTATGTTCCAGCTGATTGCAGAAATCGCCATAGCCAGCCGCTGTAGCCGAAGAAATGACAGCGATCCGTTGCGTCAATTCCGGCAACTCCAGCTCTTTGTTCAGCGTCAAGACACCTTCTTCGTCCAGTCGTTTCAAGATTTCTTTCCGGCGAAGTGCCATATCGCCCAACGTATATGTCGGATCAATATCAAGAACAGTCAACGAATAACCATACAGTTCGTGGAAATCGACACTCACCTTTACCAGCACCTTGATACCCGAAACAAACGCCTGTCCCGTTTCCCGCTCAAAATAGGCCTTCAACGGATAATATACATTGCTCCAGATAATCCCCCGTGCCTTCGCAACTAGCATATTGCCTTTTGCATCTTTCTGTACAAACTCCAGATAACAATGTCCCGAATAATTGGCACGTACATCACTAAGTTCTGCCTGTACCCAATACGTATCGGGCAGGCACGTACGAATACTTTTACGTACCAGTGAATTCAGCTCCAGCAAAGATAAAGAAGAATGTTCCATAAATCCCATAATTTCATCGATGCAAAGATACGGAAAGTTTTCCCTTATAGGGAATTTTAAGTACCTTTGCTCTGATTTTTAATCGTAAAAATAGTTTCATGACACAAAAAGGAACAGCAACAGAACTGGGAAACCAGCCCATCGGCAAACTATTGATGCAATACGCCATTCCGGCCATTATTGCAATGACCGCATCGTCACTCTACAATATGGTAGACAGTATTTTTATCGGACACGGAGTAGGCGCAATGGCCATTTCCGGGCTTGCCATCACTTTCCCCCTGATGAACCTGGCTGCCGCTTTCGGCTCACTGGTAGGTGTAGGAGCTTCTACCCTCGTTTCGGTGAAACTGGGACAGAAAGATTATGATACGGCGCAACAGATTTTAGGGAATGTAGTATCTCTGAACCTGATTATCGGCATTGTCTTTACCATTATCGCACTAGCTTTTCTCGATCCGATCCTATATTTCTTCGGTGCAAGCGAAGCTACACTGCCTTATGCACGCGACTACATGGTAACCATCCTTTTAGGAAATGTGGTTACCCACATGTATTTAGGGCTGAACTCCGTACTCCGTTCGGCAGGACATCCGCAGAAAGCCATGGTGGCCACTATCCTGACGGTGGTCATCAATACCATACTCGACCCGATATTTATTTACGGATTCGGCATGGGAATACGCGGAGCAGCTGTGGCAACCATCCTGGCACAGATCATTTCTCTCTGCTGGCTCATCAAATTGTTCTGCAATAAAAGTGAACTGCTTCATTTCCGCCGAGGCATTTACCGGTTGAAAGGTGTGCTGGTGGAAAACATTATCGGAATAGGACTGGCACCTTTCTTTATGAATGTAGCGTCGTGCATGATTGTCATTCTGATCAACAAGGGACTGAAACTGTACGACGGCGACCTTGCTATTGGAGCTTTCGGTATCGTCAACCGAATCACTTTCCTTTTTGTTATGATTGTCATGGGACTGAACCAAGGTATGCAGCCCATTGCCGGCTATAATTTCGGCGCACAACAATATCATCGGGTAAATCACGTCATGAAACTGACCGTCATAGCAGCTACGATTGTCACCACCAGCGGTTTTCTGGTAGGAGAACTGATGCCGGAACTTGCCGTATCGGCTTTCACGACCGACCAAACCCTGATAGATCTGTCGGCACGAGGATTGCGTATCACTGTCATGTTCTTCCCTATCATCGGATTCCAGATGGTAACATCCAACTTCTTCCAGAGTATTGGCATGGCTAAGAAAGCTATTATCCTTTCACTTAGCCGACAAGTACTGATACTGATTCCGTGCCTGCTGATACTCCCTTTGTTCTGGGGAGCGGACGGAATATGGTTCAGCATGCCTATTTCCGATATAACAGCCAGCGTGATAGCCGGTTTCATGCTATACAATCAGTTCAAACAATTCAAGCATAAAGCTGCTCAAATGAACTAAATTGTGATTTTTCTTTGCAAAATGGAACAGGTTTCCTCACAAGAGATGGAAAATATATAATTTTTTATTTATATTTGCCTTACGAACCAAATATCAGTCATTATGAATAATCACTATATCATTAATCTTGGACGTCAACTGGGTAGTGGCGGAAAAGAAATTGGTGAGAAACTGGCTAAAGACTTAGGTATAGCTTTCTACGATAAAGAGCTGATAAACCTGGCCTCCAAAGAAAGCGGACTTTGCAAAGAGTTTTTCGAGAAAGCAGATGAAAAGGCTTCTCAAAGCATATTGAGAGGATTATTTGGAGCACGATTCCCATTTGTAACCGAAGGAGCTTATCCATATAATTCATATCTGAGCAACGACTCACTATTTAAAATACAAAGTGATGTGATACGTCATCTGGCAGAACAGAAATCCTGTCTGTTTGTAGGTCGTTGTGCCGATTACATTCTGCGCGATTTTCCACGCTGTGCCAATATTTTCGTATCGGCTTCGCCTGAAGCACGCATCGAAAGACTGATGAAGCTGCACAACATCAGTGCAGAAAAAGCTGAAGAACTGATGGAGAAAGCAGATAAAAAGCGTTCATCCTACTATAATTATTACAGTTACAAGACATGGGGTGCTGCCGCTACCTATCACTTGTGCATCGACTCTTCGGTATTAGGAATAGATGGCACTGTAGAGTTTATCAAACAATTCGTAAAGCTGAAGCTTCAACTTCCTTAAGATATAACGTTATGCCCTAAATCATTTCCCCTTATTCATGATATACGGGCAATGAAGCCGTTTCAACAATCTCCCCCCCTTACGTTGAAACGGCCTTCATTTTTTATTCAGAAGCATTACGGTTCAATATCCTTTTCCTGTTTCTTACGCAGATACTGATAGAAATCATACTGGGCACGCACTTTCGGTTCATCGGGAGTACGCTTGAAAATGTTCCTCAACTCACTATCTACCCAGCAGGCTTTCCAGTTAGCACGAAGCTGAATATCGAGCATATCCATCAGTTCCTGCTTCAGGTCTTTATCCAAGACCGGAGTTACTGCCTCTATCCGACGGTACAGATTACGTTTCATCCAGTCGGGAGAGCCGATAAACAACCGCGGATCTCCATTATTACCGAAATACCATACTCGGGCATGTTCCAGAAAACTGTCGACAATGCGGGTAACACGAATATTACGACTGAACGATTCTCCGGGCACCAGACAGCAGATTCCGCGTACGATGAGGTCGATTTTTACACCCGCCTCGCTTGCCCGATACAGCTCGTCTATCATGGCAAGATCTTGCAGCGCATTCATTTTAAGAATAATCCGGCCTTGCCTACCACTCCTTACCAAAGCAATCTCATGGTGAATCATCCGTTTTAACTCCGGAAGCAGGTTGAAACGAGCTATCAACAGGCGCTTGAACTTAGGTTCTTCCACCTCTTTCCGCAAGAAACGGAACAGTGTATGCATGTCTTCCACTATCACCTTGTTGCAGGTATAAAGTGCGATATCCGAATAAATTTTAGCCGTCTGCTCATTGAAATTACCCGTACTGACGTATGCATAACTGCGTATCTGTTCGCCTTTCTTGTTGTAGCGTAACACGAGTGCAACCTTGGCATGCACTTTCAGTCCCGGTATGCTGAACAGAATCCGGATTCCCGCCTTGCGCATCAGCTCGGCAGTTGCCAGATTATTCTCTTCATCGAAGCGGGCTTTCAACTCAACAAAGACCGTTACCTGCTTACCGTTTCGTGCTGCTGCTATCAGAGCATTGATCACTTCCGAGTGTTCTGCCACACGATACTGGGTAATCATGATTTCCTTGCAGAACGGATCGTGTACTGCCTCATACAAGAAATGAATAAAGTGATCGAAACTATGATAGGGATAATGCAACATCAAGTCCTTTGCGGCGATACGGCGATACATGAAATGCTTTCCGTCCAGTCCGGCAAGCCGCATCGGAGCAGGCTTTATCAGAGGTTTCACCTCAGGATTCGGATTTGGCAATGACGACAAGTCCTCCAAATTCAGATGTTTGTCACCCGGCACAAGCTCTTCACTGTTGATAGAGAAAGCATCCATCAGAAAAGCCAGAAAGTCGGCAGGCATCTTACGGTCGTATACAAAACGGGCTATCGCACCGATCTTGCGCCTCTTGACTTTCTCTTTCAACTTTTCCACCATACTCTCGGAAGGAACATCGTCGACAAACACATCGGCATCGCGCGAAATCTTGCAGCAATAACTGCAATCTACCTCATAGCCGATAAATATCTCTGCCAGATTTGCCTTGACAATATCTTCCAGAAACATCAGGTAGTAATTCTCTCCCTGCCGCGGGAGTTCCACAAAACGAGGCAATTTGCTGTACGGCATTTTGATAATATAATACTCCACCTCTCCCGTTTCGGCGCTGCACACCCGTACAGCCAGATACTGTCGTTTGTCGCGGAGGAACATGCGTACCCGTCCTTTCTCAATCTTTACCGGCTGAAGGTAGGGAAAAACTTCTTCCATAAAGAAACGATGTACAAAATCGCGGTGAAAAGGCTCAATCTCCCGCTTCGACTGATAGAAAATAATATGATTATCCCGTAAGCCGGGCAATATCTTCTGCTCATAAATCCGGATTCTGTCTTCCAGTTGCGCATTGACAATTTCCGCAATCCGCCGGATCAGCTCATGTGCTTCGTCTACCGTCATGTCTTCGCTTTTGCCACCCGAAGCTACAGCTTTATGCTCGGCTACACGCACCTTGTAGAATTCTTCCAGATTAGACGAATAGATAGCGATGAAGTTTATCCGCTCATACAACGGCAAATCGTCATCGTCGGCCTCCAGCAAGACCCGATGATTGAACGACAGCCAACTGATATCACGGTTGAAATATCTGTATTGTTTTTCCATAATGTCACGAATCAAGGTTGACTCAAAAATACTATCTTTGCCTGACAAAACCAAAGAAATATGACAAGAATCGGATTATTATCGGACACGCACGGTTACTGGGACGAGCGTTACCTGAAATACTTTGAACCGTGCGACCAGATATGGCATGCGGGTGACATCGGTTCGATGGAAATCGTGGAACGGCTCGAAGCCTTCCGCCCCTTGAAAGCTGTATACGGAAACATCGACGGACAGGACATAAGGCGGCTGTTTCCGGAAATCGCTCGCTTCACAGTCGACGGAGCCGACGTACTGATGAAGCACATCGGAGGCTATCCGGGAAAATACGATGCTTCGATACGCTCCACCTTGTTTGCCAACCCTCCCCGGCTTTTTATCAGCGGACACTCGCATATTCTGAAGGTGAAATACGACAAGTCGCTGAACCTGTTGCACATAAATCCGGGAGCAGCCGGAATATACGGCTTTCATACCGTACGTACCCTTGTACGTTTTTGTATCGACAATGGCAGTTTTTCCGATCTGGAAGTAATAGAATTAAACAAGTAATTGTTTGCCTGATTGAAAAAACTTTCCGAAATTTGTAACCGATTTTAAGTAAGACCTTATATGAAAACTTATCTAGTCACAGGAGCAGCCGGATTTATCGGCGCAAATTATATAAAATACATTTTGACGAAACACGAAGACATCAAGGTAGTCATACTTGATGCACTGACTTATGCGGGGAACTTGGGAACCATCTCAAAGGATGTCGACAATGAACGTTGTTTCTTCATAAGAGGCAATATATGCGACCGCGAACTTGCCGACCGCTTGTTTGCCGAATATAAATTCGATTATATCGTCAACTTTGCAGCCGAAAGTCATGTAGACCGCAGCATCGACAATCCGCAGTTATTCCTTCAGACAAACATTTTAGGTACTCAAAATCTGTTGGATGCCGCCCGCCGCGCATGGGTTACCGGAAAAGATGAGAATGGTTATCCTACGTGGAGAAAAGATGTACGCTTTCATCAAGTTTCAACCGACGAGGTGTATGGTTCACTGGGAGAAGAAGGATTCTTTACCGAAGAAACTCCTTTATGTCCGCACAGCCCGTACAGCGCTTCGAAAGCCAGCGCCGACCTGATCGTAATGGCTTATCGCGACACGTATAAGATGCCGGTTACCATTACGCGCTGCTCGAACAACTACGGTCCTTATCATTTTCCGGAAAAGCTGATCCCGCTGATCATCAAGAATATCCTCGAGGGAAAACGCCTGCCGGTATACGGAAACGGTACAAACGTACGCGACTGGTTGTATGTAGAAGACCATTGCAAGGCAATCGACCTGGTAGTACGCAAAGGAAAGAACGGTGAGATCTACAATGTAGGTGGCCATAACGAAAAGCAGAACATCGAGATTGTAAAACTGACCATTGCGACGATTCGCCATCTAATGGAGCAGGAACCTGCTTACCGTAAGGTCTTGAAGAAAAAAGAACTGAACGAAAAGGGCGAAATCCGTATTGACTGGATAAATGATTCACTGATTACATTTGTAAAAGACCGCCTGGGACACGACCAGCGTTATGCCATCGACCCGACCAAGATCACTCGTGAACTGGGATGGACTCCGGAAACAAAATTCGAAGATGGTATCGTGAAAACCATTATCTGGTACCTGAACAATCAGGAATGGGTTAAGAGCGTTACCAGTGGCGACTACCAGAATTATTACGAAAATATGTATAAGAATAGATAAGTAATTCGTTATACGACTTGTACAACAAGTAAAAATCCCGCAGGACTGCTTCATCTGTCCTGCGGGATTTTCTGTTTTTATTGTTCAACAGTCTGTTTCCGGCAAATCGGCTATAACCGACCATTCCTGCTCTTTGGCTCACGAAATCAGTCCTTTTTCAGGAAAGATCCATCAGTTTCCCGTGAGAGGTAGAAAACGTTCTGCGAAAAGCTCCCGTGTTTTTGTACAAACAAAAAAATCTTTTGTACAAAAAATAAAAAAACATGCCGACGTTTTTCCAACTCCTCAGCGGAAGTGAAAAAACATTCCGCTACAAAGCAACAAACGTTCCGCTTACTGTTTCAGCAGATAAGCCTTAAACGAAGCAAAGTCTTTCGACATCGGTACACTCTGCTTGGTTCCCCGCATAAAAGCCTGCAATTTTTCAGGAATCTTCACTTCCGTTCCGATAATATCTTCTACCGTCTGCAAGAACTTGGCAGGATGAGCTGTTTCCAGAAAGACGCCATTTTCTCCCGGCTTCAAGTTCTCTGCCAGAGCACGGTAACCGCATGCTCCATGCGGATCGAGCAGGTATCCGGTTTCCTCGTAAGTCTTCTGTACCGTTTCACGTATCTGTTCGTCGGTATAGGTTTCGCCACTTATTTCAGACGCAATGGCATCGTGACTACCTTCGTACAAGTCGAGTATACGGGCAAAGTTACTCGGATCGCCTACATCCATGGCATTGGCTATGGTTGCCACCGAAGGACGAGGCTTGTATTCTCCGGTTTTCAGGTACTGATAGAAAATATCGTTCCGGTTATTTGCTGCAATAAAGCGTTCCACGGGAAGTCCCATTCGCTTGCCAAACAGTCCGGCCGTAATATTTCCGAAGTTTCCGCTCGGCACACAAATTACCAGCTTGTCTGCCTTGCCCAGCTTCTTCATTTGTGCATAGGCATAGAAATAATAGAAAGCCTGCGGAAGGAAACGAGCCACGTTGATGGAATTTGCCGAAGTAAGCTGCATGTGCTCATTCAGTTCCTTGTCCATGAAAGCATTCTTCACCAGCGCCTGACAGTCGTCGAACGTACCGTCTACTTCGATGGCCGTAATGTTCTGTCCGAGCGTAGTAAACTGTTTTTCCTGAATCTCGCTCACCTTTCCTTTGGGATAAAGCACATATACATGAATACCTTCCACACCCAGGAAACCGTTTGCTACGGCACTGCCCGTATCACCGGAAGTCGCTACCAGCACATTGACCTGCTTCTTGCCTTCCTTACGGATAAAGTATCCCAGCAAGCGTGCCATAAAACGTCCGCCCACATCCTTGAAAGCCAGCGTAGGACCGTGGAACAGTTCCAGCGAATAGATATTATCCTTCACCTTTACTACCGGAGTATCGAAATTCAGTGTATCGTATACGATATGTTTCAGCGTATCAGCAGGGATGTCTTCTCCAAAGAAAGCATCCGCTACACGGTATGCAATCTCCTGAAACGACAGGTTCTCTATCTCATCGTAAAAAGACTGGGGCAGGGTTTTGATGGAACGAGGCATGTACAAACCCTTGTCGCCAGCCAGTCCACGAACTACGGCTTCTTCCAGTGTCGCATCGGAAGCCTTTTTATTGGTGCTGTAATATTTCATAACGTTCTATTGTATTTTCATAAACTCATTCATAAACTCGTCTTTCTCCATTGTACCGTATGCTCCTTCGCGACAGGCTATTTCGTCGTAACACTGCACGCTGTCGGGTTCTATGCCCGGATAATAAATCAGGAAAGGTATCGGTTCAGCTGTATGGGTGCGCAATTCGCACGGCGTAGGATGGTCGGGCAATACGGCAATGGCTACCGGTTCATCCCAATTTTTCACTTCTTCGTAAATCGGTCCCAGTGCACGACTGTCCAGATATTCGATGGTCTTCAGCTTCAGGTCTACGTCGCCTTCGTGCCCCGCCTCATCGCTTGCCTCAATATGTAGGTAAACAAAATCATCGGTTTTCAAGGCATCGATGGCTGCCTGAGCCTTTCCTTCGTAATTCGTTGTATAGAGTCCGGTAGCACCTTCCACATCGATGCAGCGCAATCCGGCATAGCGTCCGATTCCCCGAATCAGGTCGACAGCCGTAATAACTGAGCCTTTGTGGATAGAAGGATACTTTTGTGACAGCGGTTCCATCTGCGGGCGATAACCGGGACTCCAAGGCCAGATACTGTTGGCTGGGTCTTTTCCCTCTGCTACCCGCTTCAAGTTGACCGGATGAGTGGCAAGCAATTCCTGCGACTTCAGAATCAAGGCGTTCAGTAAATCGGCGGTTTCCTGTGCCTCGGGACGCAATGCTTTGATCAGATTCGGTCGGAAAGGTTTCAGCGGAACATCATGGGGTGGTACACATGCCAGATGTTTATCCCCACCTTTCACTACCAGTAAGTGACGATACTGCACTCCAGTATAGAAATGAATACGGTCTGTTCCTAATTTTTCATCCAGAAACTTGATCAACTGATCGGCCTCTTCAGTGGTAATATGACCAGCCGAATGATTTTTGAGGATATCTCCTTCCACACAAATCAGGTTGCATCGCATGGCCATATCCCCAGGCTCCAGTTCCACACCGATACTCGCTGCTTCCAGCACGCCTCTTCCTTCGTACACCAACGGGAGGTTGTAACCCATAACCGACATATTCGCCACTTCACTTCCCGGATGAAATCCGTCGGCAACCGTTTTCAGCATTCCCGTACGTCCCATTCGGGCCAGCTTGTCCATGTAGGGAGTATTTGCATATTGCAGCAATGTCTTGTTTCCGAGTGACGGTACAGGCCAGTCTGCCATACCGTCGCCTAAAATAATGATGTGCTTCATAAGCCTAAATGTTTGCGATACTCATAATATCGGCAAATACACCGGCAGCGGTTACGCTTGCACCGGCACCGTATCCTTGAATGAGCATCGGGTACTCGTTATATCGTTCAGTTGTAAGCAAAATAATGTTGTTGCTGCCTTCCAGGGTATAGAACGGATGATTTCTGCCCACTTCCTGCAAGGCAACGACTCCATGTCCGTTTTCCAATGTGGCAACAAAGCGCCAGTGCTTTCCTTCTTTTTCAAGTACCTTACGGCGAGCCTCAAATTCCTCGTCGAGCGAAGGTATCTTCTTCCAGAAGTCTTCCAGCGATCCCTTAAAGAAGTCATCCGGTATGAACAGATGTTTCTCTACATCTTCCTGATCCAGCCGGTAACCTGCCTCACGAGCCAGAATGACAAGCTTGCGGATTACATCCTTTCCGCTCAGGTCGATACGTGGATCGGGTTCGGAATATCCTTCTTCTTTCGCTTTATGAATTGTTTCACTCAAAGGAACATCGGCGCTGAGAGTATTGAAAATATAATTTAATGTTCCGCTCAACACTGCCTCAATCTTCACAATCTTGTCGCCACTGTTTATCAAATCATTGATCGTATTAATCACCGGCAGTCCGGCACCAACGTTAGTTTCGAACAGGAACTTCACACCACGCTGACGGGCAATGCGTTTCAATTCGGCATAGTTTTCATATTCTGACGATGCAGCTATCTTGTTGGCTGCCACAACCGAAATGTTATGGCTCAAGAATTCCTTATACAAGCCGGCAATTTCCGGGCTGGCTGTACAGTCCACGAATACGGAGTTGAAAATATTCATTCCTACAATCTCATCCTGAAGTACTTGAGGTGACGAAGGAATGCCTTTTTCTTCCAACTCCTGACGGTAGTTAGCCAAATCAATTCCACGTCGTGTAAACAAAGCTTTATGTCCGTTGGCAATACCTACTACATTCAACATCAGTCCACGTTCACGCTTCAAACGTTCCTGCTGACTGCTGATTTGTTCAATCAGGCTGTGCCCTACTGTTCCGATACCGCAGATGAAAAGATTCAATACCTGATATTCCGACAGGAAGAAAGAATCGTGGATGACATTCAACGTCTTGCGTAAAGAAGCTCCGTCTACAACAAACGAGATGTTGGTTTCGGACGCACCTTGTGCACAAGCTATCACATTGATACCGTTACGTCCCAGTGTACCGAACAATTTTCCGGCAATACCCGGTGTGTGCTTCATGTTCTCTCCCACGATAGCCACGGTAGCCAGTCCGCTTTCAGCCTTCATCGGACTGATTTCTCCCATTTCTATTTCTTTGGCAAACTCTTCGTTCAGTACTTCGCAAGCCAGCGGAGCATCTACCGTCCGCACACCGATAGAAGTAGAGTTTTCCGAAGATGCCTGAGAAACCAGGAACACGCTGATACCATTCTCTGCCAGTGTCTTGAAAATTCGGTAATTCACACCGATTACTCCCACCATACCCAGTCCGGTCATGGTTATCAGACACGTATCATTGATGGAAGAAATACCCTTAATCGCCTTGGAAGAATGATCGGCTTCCTGCTTCACGATTGTTCCCGGAGCTTCCGGATTGAACGTATTCTTTATCAGAATAGGAATATTCTTATGGCAAACCGGATAGATAGTCGGCGGATAAACCACTTTCGCACCAAAGTTACACAACTCCATCGCTTCGACATAACTCAGTTCCGTAATCGGATAAGCCGTACTGATAACCCGGGGATCGGCAGTCATAAAGCCGTCTACATCCGTCCATATCTCCAGTACACTAGCATCGAGTGCTGCTGCCAGAATGGAAGCTGTATAGTCTGATCCACCACGACCGAGGTTTGTTACTTCACCTGTATTCTTGTCGGTAGAAATAAATCCCGGAACCAATGAAATTTGAGGTATATCGTGAAAAGTTTCACGCACCAAACGAGTTGTCAGTTCCGAATCGAGTATATGTTTATTATGTTTTTTCTCGGTCTTGATGAACAGACGTGAATCGAACCATTGCGCCCCTTCTATCAAAGTAGCGACAATGATAGACGAAAGACGTTCCCCGTAACTTACAATGGTAGCCGAAGTCTTCGGCGACAAATCACGTATCAGATAGATACCCTGAAAAATGTCTTTCAGTTCACTCAGCAGTTCGTTCACGCAATCCAGCAGCAGTTCCCGTTTCTGTCCTGCCGGAATGACGGTGTAAACCATTTCGATATGACGGTTCACAATCTCCTTCATTTCCTTTTCGTAACCAGAATCTCCGTTGGCCGCCATCGTAGAAGTCTTGATTAACTTGTCGGTTATGCCGCCCAATGCTGAAACGACTACTATCACTTTATCATCTACTGCTTCGACGATCTTCTTTACATTCAACATACTGTTGACAGAACCTACTGATGTTCCACCGAATTTTAATACTTTCATGTACTTATACTTTTATACAAGAACATTTATCACAGGAAAAATGCACTTGTCAGATAAAACAAAATAAATAATTGATTAAAATAAAAATGAAGTGCCTGAGTCCACAGGCGTGTAACACGTAGAAACACCTAATATACAATCTCTTACCCCCGAGGGGTCATCCCGGTAACAGATGTGAATGTAGCAGTGTGCCCCATTCCGGTCATCATTGTGATATGAAGAGAGTATTTGTTCATGTATTATTGTTTTGTCGTTGGCAAATATAGTAACATTTTTCTATAATCAAACATCTTTCAATCTATTTTTATAGACAAAAACAGAAAATGCAGAACAAAACGATTATTCTACAGATCGGAAGAGCACACGTCTGA
>ERZ809713.488-NODE-488-length-12796-cov-5.08634_pt1 | contig 12796 bp, 11 predicted proteins | sample MGYA00520443_ERZ809713 | MGnify/ENA primary metagenome ERZ809713 (study PRJEB31588, sample SAMN03401218) | human gut metagenome | study: EMG produced TPA metagenomics assembly of the PRJNA231909 data set (A prospective, longitudinal analysis of the...
ATCTCTTTTGTCTTAAAACCGGTAAAATATCTTTTGCGAGATAAAAAGGATAGGTTTCCTTACTGTTTTCCACCACTTCGAGCATCCGTTCTGCCCCAAAAACCACATCAGACTCTTCCAGCGCTCTTTTTGCTTCCTGTGTCAGTGTTGCTGCACTCATACCGATGCCAATCAGGGAAATTTCCACCTCCGGACGACCAGAAATCGTATATCCAAGCAGACGGGAAAGTGTTTCGGTTACCTGTGCATAAGACATTCCCTGCTCCTGTTCCTGTTTCCCGATCACGCATGCCGTAATCCCTGCCTTCTGCGCTGCCGCAAGTTTTTCCTGAAATCCGCTGTGCGCACCACTGGCTTTTGTAACCAGATAGCGGATCGAAAACTGATGGATCATTGCCAGATTCATTTCCTCCGAAAACGGGCCCTGCATCGCCAGAATCTGCTTTCCGCGGATACCCGCCTTTTCACAGAGACCGATACTCTCCAATCCGGGAAGCACACGCACAAACAAACGCTCCTTCAGGGGTGCAAATACCGCCAGCTCTTTGCTTCCGGTTGTCAGAAGAATGTTTCCGGATGTGTCCGTAAGTGCCTGGACACAGCTTTCATAATCGGCAAACACATGCACGGTTCCAGCGCGCTCTTTCATGCCTTCGTTTTCCGGTATGCTACAGATTCCATCGTCCATTCGCCGCTGGAGCCGCAGATATGGAATTCCACTTCCTTTTGTACTCTCCCGGATGTTGGCAGACACTTCTGTGGCAAACGGATGCGTAGCATCCACGACTGCCGCATAGTTGTTCTGTCCGTTTTTTTTCAGCAGGGCGCGCATTTCCTCTACGTCCAGTCTTCCTACACAGACCTTCACACCGGCAAGTTCCGGCATGACCATCTGACCGTATTCGGTTGCTACATGCACATCACAGGCAATATGTGCCCGTGAAAGTTCCTGTGCGAGAAGACGACCTTCCGTTGTTCCCGCATAAATTAACACTTTCTCTGCCATCTTATTCCTCTTCCCCGTTTTCTGCTGCTATATATGGTATCCTCTCGGTGTCACAAGCTTTCCATCAATAATTTTTGTCTGGGAATTCCCGATAAATACCGTGGTAAACATGTTCACCGGTGTATGCACCAGTTCCTCCATGGGAAGGGTTACGGCATGCGTATCATCGCGTCCGATATTTTCCACATACCCACAGGCACGCTCCGGTTCCACCCCGTGTTCCATCAGAATTCTGCAGGCACGCTCCAGATAGTCTGCCCGTTTATGGCTCGACGGATTATAAATTGCCATTGCAAAATCTCCCTCTGCCGCTGCAATCAGCCGCTTTTTAATCCTCTCCCACGGGGTAAGAAGATCACTCAGGCTGATCACGCAAAAATCATGGTTGAGAGGAGCCCCAAGCACTGCCGCACCGCTGCTTGCTGCTGTTATTCCGGGAATTACTTCAATGATACAATCATCATATAATTTTCCGATTTCCAGCATCAGGGATGCCATCCCGTAAATTCCGGCATCTCCGCTGCAGATCAATGCCACTTTTTTGCCTTCTCTTGCCTTCTCGAAACACATCTGGCAGCGTTCCCGCTCCTGCCGCATCGGTGTAGACAATAATTCTTTGCACCCGAACCGTTCCCCAAGCAATTTCAGATATACGGTATAACCGATGATCACATCACTGGCTTCTAACACCTGCATGGCTTCCTGCGTCATCATATTTTCCTGTCCCGGTCCCATACCGACCACATAAATCCGGTGTTTCATTTCTTTCTCCTTCCTTTCGTTTCACACAAACTGCAATACGATTTTCTCCCGTTTTGCCACGGCAATTGTCACGCCATCCATAGCCTGCTTATGTATCAGCAAACTACCTCCGTCTGCTGCAGCGACCGCAGCACGCTCACATACGTTATCCACTCCCACGGTTCGGGATACAAACGCGGATGCGGTGAAATCACCCGGCACTTTTTTCAGTTCTCCGGCAGAAAAAACGACAAACGGTACCCGCAAATGCTGTGCCAGTTCCTGCAGACCGGGTTCTTTTTCCTTCACATCAACCGATGCCAGGGCATAGATATCATCCAGGTCTATTTTTCTGCTATCCACCAATATTTTTATCATTTGTTTTATCTCGTTATAACTTTTATTTTTTCTGCATCCCATGCCAAGTACGGCTGTTTTCGGAGCTAAAACAAGCGTTTTACGGTCTTCCTGTGGCTCTTTTTTTGTAATCCACACATCCACAGCATGTTCCGCCTGTGCTTCGTTCCACGAAATCAGCTTTACTTCCTTTGGCGGCTGTAATTCTGCCATCTCCTCCGGGGACATGCATGCCGGATCTACCGCCATCACAATGATTTCACCCTGTAACAGTTTTCCAGACACATGCCGGATCGCTTCGGGGTTACACACCCGCAGGCCATTTTTTCTTGCAAACACATCAACGGCAAAAAGCCCATTCACGTCTGTTGCCGTCGTCACAACCGCAGCGGAATGCAATGATTCTGCGATCTGCTGCGCCAGTTCATTGGCACCACCCAGATGTCCGGACAACACCGGAATCACAAACTGTCCGGCCTCATCCAGCACCAGTACCGGACTGTCCACGGTTTTGTGGCGGATCAAAGGTGCGATGGCCCGTACGGCAATCCCGAGAGCTCCAATGAAAATCACGGGAAACTGTTGTGCAAAAGCCTCCTCCAGAAAATCCGGAAGTGACCGGTTTCCTCTTTCTCTTATCTGTATCTTTGAAACCGCAGGGTGACCACCGTAACGGCTCTGCCAAAATCCATACGAAACAGAAAGTGAAAGTTCTGTGATTCGTGCCGCAAGCTCTCTTCCACGTTCCGAAAACCAGGTCATATACAGGATCATTCCGGTAACTCCTTTCCCGCATGGATGTTACACATTACTCCCTCATTTTCTACAGTGTTTTGGGTTTTTGCCTTGCGGAATTCAGTTGTAAAATCCGGCGCGTAGAGTCTGGAGCGCGTATAATGCTGATTTGATATTACATCTCCGACCAGCACCAGAGCGGTTTTGGTAATATTATGTTTCTTTGCCACCGCCGCCAGCTCCTGCACAGTACAGATATATGCTTCCTCGTCCGGCCAGGTTGCCTTGTACACCAGCGCTGCAGGAGTATCCGGCTCATATCCTCCATTTACAAGGCGCCGTGATAATTCCTCCAGCATTCCGGTACTCAGATAAATTGCCATGGAAGCATGGTGTGCGGCAAAACTCTCAATACTCTCCTTGTCCGGTACCGCCGTCCTTCCGGCCATCCGGGTGATGATCAGTGACTGTGACACATCCGGAAGGGTATATTCCAGATTCAGCGATGCCGCTGCTCCAAAACAGGCACTCACACCCGGACAACTCTCATACGCAATCCCCTTCTGATCGAGAATATCCATCTGTTCCCGCACCGCTCCGTATATACTGGGTTCTCCCGTATGAAGTCGAATCGTGATTAAATTATTTTTTTCTGCCTGTTCCATCACCGAAATAACCTCTTCAAGTGTCATTTTGGCGCTGTTATGAATCTCACAACCCTCTTTTGCATAATCGAGAAGCTGTGGATTGACCAGCGAACCGGCATAGATGATGACATCTGCTTTCTGCAGCAGACGCATTCCCCGCACAGTAATCAGATCCGGTGCTCCGCTTCCTGCTCCGACAAAATAAATCATAGCAACCTCCTGAGTAATTCTTCTGCTTTTGCAGTCATCCCAAGCAGCCCGTAGGTATTGGAATAGACAATACACTCGATCTGTAACCGACCGGCCGCACGTTTTTTCAGATAGAAATCAATTTTTTTCATGATATCTTCCATAACATCTTCTTTTTTACCTTCGGCATCAATAAACGCAAGTGCTTCCTCGGTTGTGACGCAATCTAAAATCTTCTTTAAACATTCTAAAGATGCATTTTCACGGATGCCGGCTGCCGCTAAAAGTTCCATCCGACAATCTCCCTCATGGGAATGGGTGTTCATAATGCCTCCCGCCACCTTAATCAGTTTTCCAATATGTCCGGTCAGAAGCATTGCACAAAATCCCAGTTCCGCCGCCATATCGATCGTCTCACCGATAAAATTACTGCATTTCACACTGCGGTCAAGATCATATCCATAGGTCTGCTGCATGAAATCCAGTCCATAATTTCCCGGTGAAACCGCCGCAATGGTCTGCCCTTCTGCACGCTGCTGGCGGAGTTCCACACGAATGGTCTCCTTAAGTGCCTGACTGCTCATCGGTTCCACAATTCCTGTCGTCCCCAGTATTGAGATTCCCCCGACAATCCCCAGTCTTGGATTAAACGTACGCTCTGCAAGTGCTTCCCCATCCGGCACAGAAATCAGAATATGCAGTGTTCCGTGAAAATCACAAATCCGGCACACTTCCTGCACTTCCCGGGTGATCATTTCCCGCGGCACATGATTGATTGCGGCATTGCCTACGGGCTGATCCAGTCCGGGTCTCGTCACACGGCCCACACCCTTTCCTCCGTCAATCTGCAGAAGTTCTTTTTCTCCATCCCCACGGTTGTCCGCGGTGACCGTGGCACAGATTTTACTTCCGCTGGTCACATCCGGATCATCGCCGCCATCCTTGACCACAGCGCAGGAAACCTGAGATTCCCCACGCACGATATCCGTCACTTCCGCGGTGTATGGGATTCCTTTTGGAGTCTCAATCGTTATACAATTTTTTATTTTACCCGTCAGAAGCATATATGCCGCAGCCTTTGCAGCAGCGGCAGCACAGCTGCCGGTTGTAAATCCGTACCTCACACCAGATACGCCTCCTTCTTTCCTTTATACCGGCCGGATCTGATATAACAGTGCGTTTACGATTGCTGCCGCTACATTGCTGCCGCCTTTTCTACCGCGGTTGACAATATGCGGCACATCTGTTTTTAAAATCAGTTCTTTTGCCGCCTCTACATTTACAAATCCCACCGGAACTCCAATAATAAATGCAGGACGCCAATCACTTTTCTGCATCAGTTCATAGAGTGAAATCAATGCCGTCGGCGCATTTCCCACGGCAAAAATTACAGGTTTGTCAATATTTGCTGCATGTTCCATGCTGACCGTCGCACGTGTCACCTGCCGCGTCTTTGCCTCCCGCGCCACATCCTCATCTGCCATAAAACAATGCACCGTTCCTCCAAATTCCTCTAACCGTTTTTTGTTGATGCCTGCAAGCGCCATATTGGTATCCGTGACAATGTCAGCGCCACCTGCAATCAGTTCTTTGGCAATCTGCACGGCATGGGGAGAATACGTCATCGTCTTTGCATAATCAAAATCCGCACTTGTATGGATCACGCGCTTTGTCACCAGCTCCTGTTCCGGTGGAAGCACGATACCACGCTCCTTTAGTTCTTCCCCTATGATGGCAAAACTTCGTTTTTCAATCTCTCCCGGAAGAACATATTCAATGTTTTCCATAACGTTTTTCTTCCCCTTTCTTCTTTATATCCAGCAATGCCTCAATCAGTTGTACATTTTCCGGATGACCTTTTACGGCAATTCTGTAAAAGTCCTGTCCCAGTCCTGTATAGTTTGCGCAGTTTCGGATCAGAATTCCTCTTTCCAGCAATAATCTGTACAGTGAAATTTGTGTTTTCAGCAACAAAAAATTAGCTTCAGAAGGAAAAATTTTCATTTGATCTCCAAATATTTTTGTTAACTCGTGTTTTAAAAAGTGCTTTTCTTCCTGAATCAGCCCAATCGTATCCATCAGATACTTTCTACGACTCCAACCAGGAAGCGAATCATTCAGAATGTCCATGCCGATCCGTTGCGCAACCACAGATACATTCCACTCCGGCAGCTGATGCGCAATTTTTTCACAGATATCTTTCTGCGCCAGCAGATACCCCAGCCGGATTCCCGGAATCGCATAGATCTTTGTATATGCCCGCACGACAATCAGATGCGGATATTTCCGGATCCAGGAAACATATCCTTCCGTCCCCGTGAATACAATGAAACATTCGTCCAGCACCACAGTAATCTGTTTCTTTTCACACACGTCAAGAAGCGTCTCCAAAAGAGACGCTTCCATTTTGTTCCCCGCCGGATTCGCTGGATTCGCCAAAAATAATAAGCTGATTCCATCCAGATGCCTGCACAATGACTCCATCTGTGCCATATCCATGGCAAAATTATTTTCTTCCTGCAACGGGATACTGCATACCTCGGCTCCCACTGTCTGAGCTGCCCAGGCATATCCCGAAAAAGAAGGAGCCAAAATGCCCACCCGCTTCGGGCGCAGTGCATGCACAATCGCAACAAATAATTCGGATGCTCCGTTGCCACACACTACTTCTTCTGTTGAAAAACCATAAAGTGCTGCAAGCCGTTCCCGCAACAGCACATTGTCATACTGTGGATAACGGTTGCTGTGAACAGCCGCTTCCGCCATCCGTTTCTGCAATATCTCCGGCAGCGGCAGCGGATTGGTATTTACAGAAAAATCATATGTGATCTGATTTTGATAAATATCCCCACCGTGTGCGGCCACTGTCATGCTGCGTGTTCTCCTTCTTTCATGTTTTCCCGTATCTGCATTACTGCTTTTCTTCCTATTTTACTACAGGAATTCTTTGATTCCAAGGGAAAATCACACAAACCATTTTTATTGTAGATCTCCAGCCAGCTCCTGCATCAGATGATGTACCGTAGTGATCTCGTGAATCCGCCCCGTATTCGCCCCACAGAATACCAGACCGTTTTCCACATCCCCGCGCACGGCATCGATCAACGCTTTCGTAATACAGTAAGGAACTTTCTGCGGACTGCATTTTTCCAGACAGTTGTAACATTTACTGACTGGCAGCTTTGCGCGCTTTACACGATCGATAAACTTATTGCGCAATGCACGTCCCGGCATACCGACCGGGCTTTGGATAATCTCGATATTTTCCTCACTGGCGTGAATATACGCCTCCTTGTATGCCTCCGATGCATCACATTCTTCGGTTGCGACAAAGCGGCTGGCAATCTGCACACCATCCGCGCCGAGATCCAGCGCATGCGAAATATCTTTCTGATCAAATATCCCGCCGGCCACAATGACCGGAATATTTTTCTGATACCGCTGTTCGTATTCCTTTTTGCAGTCGATAATCTGCCGGATCTCTCCGTCAAAATTAATGGCATCCATATGTGCCAGCTGTTCATTGGAAAACCCCAGATGCCCGCCGGCTTTCGGTCCCTCCACTACAATAAAGTCCGCCGTGCGGTCATAGCGGTGCGCCCACATCTTCAATATCAGCTGGGTTGCACGCTTCGAGGATACAATCGGAGCTATCTTTGTCCGGCAGGTTCTGCTGACAAGCTCCGGCAGATTCATGGGAAGCCCGGCTCCACTGATAATCACATCTGCCCCTGCCGCAACTGCTGCCTGGACATGCTCTTTGTAATGCTTTAATGCAACCATAATATTGACACCCACAAGTCCGTTTCCACAGGCAAGCTCCTTTGCTTTCCGGATATGTTTTTTGATGGCTTTTAAGTTACAGCCTGCCTGATCATTCTCGAAGCCTTCTTCATCGTAGCCGATCTGCGCAGTAGAAATGATACCGACACCACCCTCCTTTGCCACCGCTCCCGCCAGATGGCTTCTGCTGATTCCTACCCCCATGCCACCCTGGATGATCGGAATTTTCGCAATCAGATCCCCAATCTGCAGTTGTTTCAACTTTGATGTATATGTGCTTATCATGCACGTTTCCTCCATATTTCAAAATTGTTTGACTATCAAACAATTTTCAGTATATGGCAATGCGGTTTCTTTGTCAACATGTATTTGTTTTCATTTCTTTTATACGTAGTTTTATTTACTACTTCCATATCTGATATTTCTTCTAAATGCAAAAACCGTGGGTTTCCGATTTCACTGAAATCCTGAAAACCCACGGTATCTGGCATGTCGCCTTATCCTTTGACAGCCCCCACAATTCCGTTTGCAAAACTTTTCTGCAGAACAAGGAAGAGGATGCCCGTCGGAAGAGAACAGATGAGTACTCCGGAAAATTCATTTTTGGCACGCTGTATTTTTTCGCATAGAAGTTCTGCTGTTTCTGCCGCCCGTTCACTCCCATGCGCAATCGTAACCGCATACATGCAGTAATATGATGCGGCAAATACCTTTTGCAGTTCTTCTCCTGTTTTTGTTTCCCCGAGCAGCAATTCTTTGAGCAGTTCCTCCGCGGTTTCCCCGGTCATTGCATGATCCGGATGCCAGCCGGGAATCCGCGCTGCCGCTTTTTGAAGCACGCCAAGAAGCTCATGCGGTGTGAGGGTTGGCTTTAAGATATAATCCACCACCCCCTGCATGAGCGTCTGCTTTACATATTCAAAATTATCGTATCCACTGAGAATGATCATCTGGATGTGCGGATAGCGGTGATGTACCGCCACCGTAAAATCGACACCGTCCATCAGCGGCATTACAACGTCACTGATAACAATCTGTGGCTGAAGCTTTTCGATCTGATCCATGGCATCTTTGCCATTTGCAGCTTCCCCCATAGTAAACATTCCCCCAAAAACGGTCTTATCCTCTATCGTGCATTTGCCGGCTCCACGTTGACCGACTTTCCTTTGATCTTTACATTTTTCATGGCTTTTAATACATCTTTTCCATACTCCTGCGGCACCTCGACAAATGTGTAATTATCATACATGTCAATTGCCCCCACAAGTTTGCCCGGAATCTTTGCCTCTCCGGCTACAGCCCCGAGAATATCTCCCGGGCGGATCCGCTGGCTCTTTCCGATGTTAATGAACAGACGTACCATCCCTTCCTCGGCTCCGGTATCTCCTGCTAATGCATCATCAAATTCGTGATCCTCCTTTGATAATTCCACTCCGCCGATTGCCTGTTTTAAAAACGCAGCTGCAATATCCATCGCTGTATAATCAGAGTTGTTCACCTGCTGCTCTATCAGCTCGATCATATCGCGCAGATCTCCGTCCTCGATAATCTGTCCGATGCCGTCAAGAATCTTATCCGCCTTGATCGCTGCCACATCATCCGAAGATGGGATTGGCTGCGCCTTGATCTTTGTCTTGCAATAGCGCTGGATCTCTTTGAGTTTGTATACTTCCTTGCCCTTAACGAAATTAAACGCTTTTCCGGTACGGCCGGCGCGTCCGGTTCTTCCGATCCGGTGCACATAATATTCATTGTCCTGTGGCAGGTCATAGTTGAATACCGCTTCAACATCATCCACATCAATTCCACGCGCTGCGACATCGGTTGCAATCAGGATATCTGTTTTCCCATTTCGGAATTTTTTCATCACTCGGTCACGCTGCACCTGTTTCATATCGCCATGAATTCCCTCGGCTGCATAGCCGCGTCCCTGTAACTCCGATGCAAGTTCATCCACCATACGCTTGGTATTACAAAATACCAGCGAAAGCTTTGGATTATAATAATCCAGCAGGCGTGTCAGCACTTCCATCTTATCATTTCTGCGCACATCATAATAATACTGGTCAATATTCGGAACCGTCAGTTCTTTCTTCGTCACCTTGATCGTAGTCGCATCATGCTGGAATTTTCTTGTGATTTCCAGAATCGGCTTTGGCATAGTTGCCGAAAAAAGTACAGTCTGCCGGTCTTCATCCGGGATATAGGATAAAATTGTTTCTATATCCTCGCGGAATCCCATATTAAGCATCTCATCCGCTTCATCCAGCACAATCGTGTTAATATAATCACAGCGAATGGTTTTGCGGCGCAGATGATCCATCACACGCCCCGGTGTCCCGATGATGATGGTTGCCCCACCTTTTAATGCCTTGATCTGACGGGAAATATCCTGCCCTCCATAAATGGGAAGCACTTTGATCCCATGCATATATTTTGCAAGTTTCCGGATTTCTTCCGCGCTCTGGATGGCCAGTTCTCTTGTCGGAGAAAGTACGATTGCCTGCGTTTTTTTATTATTTGGGTCCACTTTCATCAAAAGAGGGATTCCGAAAGAAGCTGTCTTTCCGGTTCCGGTCTGTGCCTGACCAATCACATCTACCCCACTCATCACAACCGGAATCGCCTGTGACTGGATAGGTGTTGCCTCTTCAAATCCCATCTCTTTGATTGCCCGCAGAAGCTGCGGATATAACCCTAATTCTTCAAATTTAACTGTTTCCATTTTCATCCTTTTCTTTTTGCCAGGTTTCGACTGCCATGCCGTTACAATGCGGTTCCCATGGTCACGTCTTCAGTTTCATCAAGCCCCCCTACACAATAATTGTTCCGGCTGAATTTCTTCACCCGGTAAAGCATATTATCTGCTGCATGCAAAAAATCCCAGCTGCGGTTTCCCTTGCGCGGGATTCCCCAACAGATTCCCTGCGAAATCGTCACTACCGGAAGTGCCTTGGAAAACCGGTGTTCTATTTCTAATGCAAGTACACGTCTGCGCAACTCTTCTGCAAAGGAAACAGCCTGTTCCCGTGTCACATTCGCATAGATAATGACAAATTCATCCCCTCCATACCGTGCACAGAATCCTTCCGCTTCCTCCACCAGATTACGGATCGTATTTGCGATACTTACCAGACACCGGTCTCCTTCCTGATGTCCGTAATTATCATTATATTCCTTAAAATAATCAATATCGAGTATTTCCATCGCAACCGGAATATCATTCTCCTGCGAATAGGCAAACACCTCTTCTGCATAATCATTCAGACGGAACCTGTTTGCCATACGCGTCAACGGATCCTGCTCGGAACGCTCCTGTAATACAAGATTCTTTCGTTCCGCCTTCATTCTGGCTTTGCGCATATTCTCCAGATTTTTGCGCAACGTAATCATACTTGAAAGCATGTTGCGCGTCACTGCTTCGTTCCGTTCAGACAATTCATAGTAAAGCCCTGCCGCCTGCAGATATTCCGCATTCTGGTTATGCTTCCGGTAAAATTTCATCTTCAGGGACAGAACTTTCAGCTGCAGATTAATGATCTTAAAATTCACCACCTGTGGTTCGATTACTTCAATGATACGCCAGAACGATTCATCCTGGTCCGTTTCCAGCAACACCAGACAACAACGGTAATAATCCGAAAAAAAGTCCAGCACCGTCAGATTATCCGGAAGATTCTGATGGATCATCTGAATACTCTCATTCCGCTTCTGTACATCTCCCATCTTGTGATAATAAATTACATCCACGATGTCGATAAACAGCCGCTCTGTAAGGGCAACCTGTTCCCAGCCATCTTTATGCAGATACTCCAGATATGGTTTTGCTTCCTCCAGACGATCCTGCAGGATCAGACATTCTGCCATATTTCCATAAAAAGCATACATATAAAAATTATACTTTTCATCCTTCTGTTTTGTCTGCAAAATCTGATAAGCTTCTAAAAAAGAATTCTCGGAATCTGCATAATGCCCACACTCCAGATACAATAACCCCATATTGATCAGAATCATAATCTTTTGCATTGGAAGATCATATGTATCACTGTCCTTAAGACCATTCATATAATAGTCAAGCGCAAGCGATGGATTTCCTCTGCTCATGGATGCGATTCCCAGAAAATTGTAACAACGCACCACAAGTTCCCATTCCTCTGCACGGTCCAGATACGTCAGTGCCTCTGTCATCATATGGAAAAAATGTGCTCCGTCATTTAATTCATAATAGATTTCCCCACCATAAAAGAAACCGAATCCCATCAGCTTTGGATCATCTGTTTTTCGTCCATACGCTATGATATCCCGACAGCATTCCAACACCACGTCCGCATTGGTTTCCCGATTTTCCAGAACTGTATGAATCCACTGTTGTACGGTTGTATTGTACTGGTTAAATTCCATATTTTATCCCTCTTAAGCTGAGATACCTCTTGATTATGTACGGTTTTTTCGCATAAAGCTCCAAAACCGTTTACATTTTATTGTATTAGAAAAAACTATGAATGTCAATCCAGCGTATCCATCGCCATCTGCGGAAGATATTCTTTCGGATCCACAGCTTTTCCATCTTTTTTCAGCTGAAAATAGACGTTACTGCCTTCGGTTGTATAATATTTTGTCGGCTCACTGACATATCCCAGCACCTGACCAGCTTCCGGCGTATCCCCTTTTGCAAAATTCAGTTCCTTCAACTGTCCGTAAACCGCAGCATATCCGTCACCCAGATCCTGTATCACCGTACATCCGGTTTCTTCATTTTCCTGAATATCCGTTATTTTTCCCGTTGCCATTGCAAACACTTTATCATTGACATTGCCACTGATCACCATGGCAGGATTGCATCGGTACTGCTCTAACGTGGGAAAATAAATGGTGGAATCCATGCTGTAATCCAGCAGAACATCTCCCTCAATTGGCCAGACCGCAGAACTCTTGTCAAAATGCTGTGTCACGGTGGCTGCTGTCTCTACTGTTTTTTCTTCGTCCTGTTTCTTCTCTTCCTCCTGCTGTGTTTCTTCCTGTTTCATTTTTTCCTGCTCTGCCAGCTTTAACGCCTGTTCTTCCGCTTTTTTCGTTGCATCTTCCACACTTATTTCCGGTTTCACTTCATAGGAAGCCGGTGCCTCCTGCTGGGTCTGTGCCGCAATTTCCTGTTCTGCTTCCCTGCGTTCTTTTCCTTTATCCGTGGCATATACACTGACAAATCCAATCACTCCCGCTACCAGACACGCGACAGTGGCTATATACTGTTGTTTTCTCATTTGGCTTACCTCCATCATCATTTCGTTTTATGGTCTTTGATGATAGTATGGACTGCCCGCGCAGATCGGAAGAGCGT
>ERZ809713.511-NODE-511-length-12185-cov-5.57906_pt1 | contig 12185 bp, 8 predicted proteins | sample MGYA00520443_ERZ809713 | MGnify/ENA primary metagenome ERZ809713 (study PRJEB31588, sample SAMN03401218) | human gut metagenome | study: EMG produced TPA metagenomics assembly of the PRJNA231909 data set (A prospective, longitudinal analysis of the...
TCCGATCTAATGAGATAAATAATTATCGGAGTCAGTTGAAAAATCAAAACATAATTGACGTAAATAATAAGGAATATAGTTATCAGATGGGCATTCACTATATGGACATCATTGGTGAATGTGAAAAGCTGGGTGACTATGTGGTAAATGTAGTAGAAGCGCATTCTGATGTGAAAGAGAAGAAAGCTTGAGGAATTTGAATAGTTATAATGAAAACGTCGCCATGTTTTTTTAATGTGGCGACGTTTTTTTGTCTTTCTGCCGATAAATTTGATAGAACGTTAGTGTATTTGAGGAATGCGTGTTGTGCAGATTATTCAAGCATATGTACGTCTTGTTATTGTTCTATTGGGCAACTGATCATTTATTTTTCATGGCTGGTACGACACGCTTTATCCAATAGATGAATGTCAGTAAGGCCAGTATACCTCCTACATATCCTATCCCAGAGAGAGAAAAATGTGTGTAGACAGTGCCGCCTATGTAAGTGCCGCAGGCGATGCCGAGATTGGTCAGACCGGAAAATATAGATGTGGATACGGCTGTGGCGTCGAGTGGGGAATAATTAATGGTTTCGGCCTGAAGGGTTACATTAGAAGCTGTGAACGTCATACCCCATAAAGCGCATAGCAGAATGATGGTGAAGCTATGGAAAGAAGATGCGTGGAGCAATATCAGACAACCACAGAGGCTGAGAATGGCTATGCTCATGAACCTGAAAGGGTTGATTGAATAGAATTTACTGAAGCATAGACTCCCTAATATACCCATGCCTCCGAATATCATTAATGTAGCCGTAATCCAACTGTCTTGCATGCCTGCTATTTGCTTTAGAAAAGGTTCAATATAACTGTAGCCGGTGTAATAGGAAGTGGCAACGGCAAAAGCCAGAACAAACAGGCGTGACAAAGCAGGTCTTTTGAGTAGTATGGGGAGTTTGTGGAGTGAAAAGTTGCCACGGCTGGGTACTATGGGTAATACGGATAGGAGGTATATGATCAGTGCGAAAGCAAATATGCCGATATAGAGAAATGTCATACGCCATCCTATTTGCAGACCTATTATTCGTCCGATAGGAAGTCCGAAAATCATGGCGATAGAGGTTCCGGTAGCAATCATGCTTAATGCCACATTCTTAAATTGAGTAGGCACGGTACGTACAGCTAATGGGGCTACGATGGACCAAAATATGGCGTGTGAACATGCTACACCTATTCTCGAAATCATAAGCATGACGTAGCTTGTGGACATGGCTGATAAAATTTGAAAGACGGCAAAAACTAGAATTACGGAGGAGATGAGTTTCTTTAACTCAAATCTGGATACAAGTATCATCAGTGGGAGGGAAAGAATCATGACAGCGAATGCATATACTGATATGAGCATTCCGGCTTTTGTGTCGGTTATGGCAAAATCACGTGCAATGTCTGTGAGTAATCCGATGGGGATGAATTCTGATGTGTTGAATATAAAAGTGGAGCATGTTAGCCCGATGAGTGACATCCAGTTCCTTATAGTTAGTTTGTCTTCCATTTTTGTGATTACCTTTCTGATAAGGAATTTAAATTACGCAAAATAGCAATTTTGTTTTGTTTGGTTGGGATAATAAAAAAATCCTGATTCTATTAGGAATCAGGATTTTTTAGATTTAAAGTGGTGCCACCAGGAATCGAACTGTTGATTCAAGTGGCTGAATATCTTTGATTTATCTTTCTGCAAGTAGTGTAATCTCCCGCTATTGCTCCACCGGATTGTTGCAGCGTTCTGCGTCAGGTTGCGTGGAGGTTTCCTTTACTGATTACAAATATACGACTTTTTTCTGTATGTCAAGCATATAATCGTAGAAACTTCTCCACCTTGGTTCAAAATCCTTTTTGGACTTCCCAATAACCGCCTTTATCCGGTCCTATACGCTTAATTGCTCCTTTCTCTTGGAGTGAAGCTAATCGCCTTTTTACACTGCTGTCGTGTAGTCCCAATCGACCAGAAATCTCTTTTCTTGAAATGTAGGGATTCCCTTTAATAAGTTCAAGAATAGCATCTTCCTGTTTGCTTTGGTCGTTTTCTGGTCGTTTTCTGGTCGTTTTCTGGTCGCTCTTTTGGGTCGCATTCTGTTCGTATTGGGTCATAGCTCTTTCCGGGTACTCAAACTTAAAAATTGTCCATATACCCGAAGCGTCATAGCGGAACTCGGGCCTGGAGAAACCATCATTCTTGCAAGCCATTATGATACGCTCGATGCCGCGCCCCCACGCCTCAATCTCACCTGCACGGAAGAATGTGTTGGCTATATCGGGATTGTAAGGCATACTCCGATGAGAAGACAATAATGTTTCTACAGTCCATCCTTCGGGCAATACTCCACCGTTTATTATCTCCAACTTGTTTTCATACACGCGGATTTGGATGGGAGAAGGTTCTGCATAGTCTTTGTTGATGCAGGCATTTAATAACGCCTCACGCAGAGCCTCACGAGGCATAGGCAATGTTTCTATCCGTTGGATGCCCTCGTAGGTAATGATGGCTTTCATGTATTTGGTACATAGTAAGTCCATCAGTTTCACAATTTGCTGGAACAGATTACCATGCACTTCGTCCTGATACACCAAATCCATGCCTTCACGGAAGAAGCCGACCTTTACAAACGCTCCGGTTACGTATTGTTCCGGGTCGGGATGGAACAACAAAGCGGCAGCACGTTTCAAATAATTGCCTTCATAGAGCCGCAGTTTCTCCAACAGTCCGTGATTGTCGTCCATCAAGTCCGCTTCCTCCATGCGTCCGCTCCGCTTGGCATACTTGCGGAACAAATCAAACGTAGTGTTGTCCAAGTCCTCTGCTTTCAGATAAGGTACCGGCACACCGTCCCATGTCTTGCCTTGCTTGCGAAGCATGAAGCGGTCGAGTGCCGCTCCTTTCAGTTCCTGATTGGTCGCACCGCTCCGTTGGTAATACTTTCCTCGAAAACTGATGGGATAAGGATAAGCCTCCGTCACAATCTCCAGATATTGTTTTTCGTCCTTTTCTTTCAAATTGACTTCCACCAAGATTCCCATCATGTCACGTACCTTGTTCGGGATGTCCTCCATCAACTTCTTGGCATCCTGTATACCGCACACTTCACCATTATCACGCAGACCGATATACAGTGTACCACCTTGTGCATTGGCAAAACCACAAATCCATTTCTGGTATTCATCACGCCAAGATTCTTTGAATTCTATGTTTGGGGATTCGGTATTCATGTTTTCCTGCTGAACGACATTGCTTATATGCCCCAAAAATACAACTTTTTATTTAATAAAATCATCTCATATGGAAGGAAAATGAAATGAAATCACTATTTTTGCATTATATCTGAGTTTTGAAATATGGAAGCAAGTAAGATGCGAGATATTAATCGGCTGAAAATATTGTTGGCAGAAAAGAAGAAAACGAACAAGTGGCTGTGTGAGCAATTGGGAGTTAATCCTACGACTGTTTCAAAATGGTGTACAAATTCATCGCAGCCAAGTTTGGAAATGGTTCTAAAAATGATGGAAGTCTTGGATGCGGACATAAATCAAATAATCAATTTGCCAGAAAGAGGGCATTAAACAGTTGCTTTTGCTTAAAGTATGATTTCAGGCCTACATTAAGGCTCTAATCTAAACTTCCTATAATATAATGTTATGACAATATGGTAGATAAAAAGACGTTGACAGAAGAAGACATCAAGCGTTTGTTTATCACAAAAGCCATCACCAAGGCAGGATGGGCAGACGACCAAATAAAGATGGAGTATTACTTTACCGATGGTAGGGTAATATTTGAAGGAAGCACGCATGACCGTCAGGCTCGAAAGCGTGCTGATTATGTCTTGTTTGACAGAAATAATTACCCTATTGCCATAATAGAAGCCAAAGACAACAAGAAGCCTGTTGGTGGAGGTATGCAGCAAGCAAAAGAATATGCTGAAATCCTTGATATAAAATTCGCATACAGTTCGAATGGGGATGCTTTCTTAGAACACGATTTTCTTACAGGCAGTGAGAAAGAAATTCCATTGGAGAAATTTCCTTCACCGGAAGAATTAAAGAAGCGTTTGGCTGCTTCTGACCCGTTGACAGAAGTGGAAGAGGAAATAATAGGTACACCCTATTATTTTGATGCCTATTCTTATGAGCCACGCTATTATCAGCGTATTGCCATAAACAGAACAATAGAAGTAATTGCGAAGGGTAAGCAACGTATCTTAATCGTAATGGCAACCGGAACTGGGAAAACCTATACGGCCTTTCAGATAATTTACAGACTTCACAAATCGGGAGCTAAAAAGAAAATATTATACCTTGCTGATAGGAATATCCTCATAGACCAGACTATGACGCAAGATTTCAAGCCTTTCAAGAAAATTATGACGAAAGTGAAGGATTGCGAAATAGATTCCGCCTATGAAATATATATGGCTCTTTACCATCAACTTGTTGGTAAAGAAGGTGAACCAGACCCATTTGAACAGGTGCAACCGTCTTTCTTTGATTTAATTATCGTTGACGAGTGTCATAGAGGAAGTGCAAAAGATGATTCGGCTTGGCGAAAAGTATTGGAATACTTTAGCTCAGCCACACAGATTGGCATGACGGCAACACCCAAAGCGGCTGACGGGGCGAATAACTTGGATTATTTCGGTAAGCCAATTTACACCTATTCCCTTGTACAAGGTATAAGGGATGGTTTCTTGGCTCCTTATCGGGTTACCAACTGCTTCATAGATTTAGACTTGCAAGGATATACTCCCCAAGAAGACGAATTGGATATTTACAATAAACCGATAGAACAGCGTTTTTATCAGCAAAAGGATTACGGACGCGACATTTCATTTCTGAAGCGTAGAGTATTGGTCGCACACCGTATCACACAAATGCTTCATGAAATTGGACGAATGACAAAAACGATAGTTTTCTGTACCGATATAGATGAAGCAGAAGCCATGCGCAGTTTATTGACCACGATGAATGCGGATTTATGCAAAAAAGATAGTCGATATGTCATGCGTATAACGGGTGACGATGCCGTAGGAAAGAAACAACTGGATAATTTCATAGATGTTGACCAACCATACCCGACTGTAGTTACAACTTCGGAGCTATTGGCAACGGGAGTTGATTGTAAGACGTGTGGTCTTATCGTCATTGACAAGGAAATAGGCTCGATGACAGAATTCAAGCAAATAATAGGTCGTGGAACTCGTTTGCGTCCGGACAAAGGCAAATGGCATTTGGAGATTTTGGATTTCCGTAATGCCACTAAGAAATTCCGTGACCCAGAGTTTGATGGATTACCTGAGCCTAAGATTACAGGTAAAAAAGCAAAACCTTATCCGCCTGTACCTCAAAATAGTGGAACGGTCAGCGAACCTCATGTCAAGTACATAGTAGAGGGTGTGCCTTACAATATCACAACCGAGATAGTTTCTGTTTTGGGTGAGGATGGAAAGACTTTAAGGACAGAATCTGTCAAAGCATTTACGAGAAAACAGATTAGGAAACATTATGCCACGCTGGATGATTTCATACACAAATGGTCTTCTGCTGACCGTAAGAAAGCCATTGTAGATGAATTGAAGGAATTGAATGTGCTTGTTGAGGCTGTCCGTGAAAAGAATCCGGCTCTTGCGGATGCTGACATCTTTGACATTATTTGCCACGTGGCATACGACCAACCACCACTTACTCGCAGAGAACGGGCTAACAATGTCAAGAAAAGAAATTATTTTGCCAAATATGAAGGCAAAGCTCGTGAGGTGTTGGAGGCATTGCTTGAAAAGTATGCCGAAAATGGAATTATGGATTTTGAGGACGTGAACATACTTGACCATGCTCCGTTTGACGCTATTGGTAAGCCACAGAAAATAATGAAACTGTTTGGCGGAATAGCCAATTTTGAGAAAGCGGTCAAAGAACTTGAAGATGAAATTTATAAAAATGTAGCATAACAACAATGGCTGTAAATAACATAGTAAAGCGCATCCAAAACATCATGCGTCAAGACGCAGGTGTAAACGGTGATGCGCAGAGAATTGAGCAAATGACATGGATGTTCTTCCTGAAAGTATATGATACGCAGGAAGAAACATGGGAATACAAGGCTTGTCGTGAAGGCAAGACATACGTTTCTATCATCCCTGAAGAATTGCGCTGGCGCAATTGGGCTGTGGATGAAAAAGACGGGAAAGCACTTACTGGTGACGCTCTCTTGTCTTTGGTAAACGACAGGTTGTTTCCGACTTTAAAAAATATCGAAGTGACACGGGAAACTCCACGCTCCAAGGCTATTGTGAAAGATGTCTTTGAGGACATCAACCAGTATATGAAAAATGGCACGTTGCTCAGACAGGTTATAAACGTTATCAATGAAATAGAATTCGATGATGCGCAAGACCGTCATTTATTTGGGGATATTTATGAGGGTATCCTTAAAGACTTGCAATCAGCCGGAAATGCCGGAGAGTTTTATACCCCACGTGCGTTGACCGATTTCATTGTAGAAATGTTGCATCCGCGTTTAGGTGAGACTTTTGGCGACTTTACTTCCGGAACAGGAGGCTTTTTGACTTCGGCATTGAAATATCTTGAACCTCAAATTAAGACGGCAGAAGATGGAAAATTATATCAAAATGCGGTCATGGGTCAGGAATGGAAGCCTTTGCCCTATTTGCTTTCCATTACGAATTTGCTTTTGCATGATGTGGAGGCACCCAATATCCGTCACTGCGATTCGCTTGCTACCAAAGTAACAGATTTTACTGGCAAAGACAAGGTGGATGTGATTGGCATGAACCCGCCATACGGAGGCAGCACGGAAGCCAGCGTGAAAAGTAATTTTCCGATGGAGATGCGTAGTAGTGAAACGGCAGACCTTTTTATGGTGCTCATTATGTACCGGCTGAAAGCAGGAGGTCGTGCGGGTGTTATTGTCCCTGACGGTTTTCTCTTTGGCACGGATGGAGCAAAATTGGCTATCAAGACAAAAATGTTGAAGGATTTTAACTTGCACACGATTATCCGATTGCCGGGAAGCATTTTTTCTCCATATACTTCCATTGCCACAAACATTCTTTTCTTCGATAATGAAAGGGCGGAGGATGCTCCGGAAGGATATTCCACCAAAGGCACTTGGTTCTACCGCCTTGATATGCCGGAGGGCTATAAACATTTTTCCAAAACGAAATCCATGAAGTTGGAGCATTGTAACCCGATTAAGGAATGGTGGAATGACCGGAAAGAGATTATCATTGATGACGGTAATGAAAAATCTCGTTATTTCTCTGTGGAAGAACTTATTGCCAATGATTGTAACTTCGATTTGTGTAAATTCCCTAAAGACGAAGAGGAAATACTGCCTCCTGCCGAGTTGCTTGCCGATTATTACAAGAAGCGTAAGGCACTTGACCACGAGATAGATAAGACGTTGGCTGAAATACAACGGATATTGGGAATCGAATTACCACAGGAATAAGAATAGCGTGCTGCTTGTAACAATTGAAATGAGCATAAGTATGAAAGACTTAACGACATCCAATATAGATAGGCAAAACATATTAAACAACCGTTTTGCAGTTGAAAAGGTGCAATCCCAAATAGGTGTCACGGGTATGCTTTTCAATGGGGAATACCTGTTCACTAAACAAATGGTTGCGGATTTCTATGAAGTGGATACGTCCACAATAGACCGTTATTTGTCATCGTATGGCGAGGAGTTGAAGCACAACGGTTATATTTTATGTAAAGGTAAGTCGCTGAAAGAGTTTAAGTTACAATTTGCTCACCTCATAAATGAGGCGAGCAAAACTACCCAACTTGGCTTGTTTAACTTCCGTGCATTTTTAAATATAGGTATGTTGCTTACAGAAAGCGATAAAGCCAAACAAGTGCGAAGCATTATGTTGGATTTAGTTATATCTACCATCAATGAAAAAACAGGCGGTGGCACTAAATATATCAACCGTAGGGATGTCAATTACATATCTGCTGCTATCACAGAAGAAAATTACCGAAAAAATCTCACATCAGCAATCAGCCAGTGTGTAATGGGGCATGTCACTTACAAGTATTCCTTAATTACAGACTATATCTATAAAGCTATTTTCAAAGAAAACGCAAAGGAATACAGGGAGATACTGAAACTGGATAGCAAGGACAATGTTCGGCACACACTGTATGCAGAAGTTCTTCTTGTCATTTCCTCCTTTGAGAATGGTGTTGGGGCTGCTATACGAGAACAGTATAAAACGAGAAAAAAGCGTCTTACTGTTGAAGAAGTGAAGTGCATCATTGATGAACTCGCAGAACATCCCATGCAAAAACCTTACATAAATGATGCCCGGACAAAAATGGCTTCAAGGGATTATAGCTTCCGTGATGCTTATCATGGCAACATTGCAAATTATTTGAGAGCCGTAACCCCTGAAGAGTTTGAACGGTTTATTGGTGACCAGTCGATTGATTTTGACCATATCTTGGCAGAGAATAAAGATGTGCTGAAACGCTTAAAGCAGGCGGAAGATGAATGAGGAAATTATTTATATTGACTACGATGAGGTCTTAAACATCTATGGCAAGATGATAGATGCCAGCGATGGAGGCTTTGAAGGAGTACGTGATGAAGGAGGTATTCGTGCTACACTTGATTTTGTGCAGAACGATTTGTATTACCCAACATTTGCGGACAAGCTGACCTATCTTATGTATAGATTTTGCTCCGGGCATTTCTTCAACGACGGGAATAAGCGTATTGCATTGACTCTTGGGGCATACTTCTTACACAAGAATAATTACTATTGGCACGCTTGCATTTGTATGCGTGCATTGGAGTCTATTATTTATCACGTGGCTGCATCAAATATCGACCAAGATTTATTGTTACGCATCATAAACAGTTTTATGACAAGCAAAGACTATGATGAAGAATTGAAGATAGATATTGCCAAAGCCATGAGTAAGGGTAATTTGGGTATTGAAGGTGAGGATTACAATAAAAAAGTTTGAAAATATGAAGACTATAAAAATAATATTACTGCTTTTCTGTATTGTTTTAGGGCTTAACACTAAGGCGCAAACAGTAGGTTATAATTATAAAGTACTCGCAGCCGAAGGTTGTAACATGAAGTATAGTGTATCAAAGCAAGATACCATTTATTCAGTAGTTGCTACAGTACGTTCAGACAGAATGAATTTTCTGAATGAGCCTACCATGAAAATCAGAACTTTTACAGGCAAGTTGCTTGAATTGAAAGGAACTGTAATTGGTAATGGCAGTCAGTCTGTTGGCATAATCAGTGGAAATATTGTATCCCTATTACAGAAATAAGTTCAACTGCCCAATTCAGAATTGCTCCACAACAATTTGAAATCTTGAATGAAGGTGTGGCTAAGATTCGTTTGTCTATGACACCGATGAACCATGAACGTACTTTCAAGAAAGATAAAATAGGGAAAAAGCTATATAAGTTCTATCTGAAAGAGAAGCAAAAGGACGAAGAATTCTAAATCTGTTGGAATAAAATGAACGGAAAACAACTTAAAAACAGCATACTGCAATGGGCGATACAGGGTAAACTTGTACCGCAAGACCCCAATGATGAACCAGCAGGCGTTCTTTTGGAACGTATCCGCAAGGAGAAGGAACGGCTTATTAAAGAGAAGAAAATCAAGAAGGACAAAAACGCATCCATCATATTCCGTGGTGAGGACAATTCCTATTATGAGAAGTTCCTCGCCACGGGGGTGGTGAAGTGCATTGATGAGGAGATTCCGTTTGAGATTCCAAGTAGTTGGGAATGGACACGCATATCGTCTATATTTCAACTTAATCCAAGGGTAGAAGCCAATGATAATATGCTTGCAGCATTTATTCCAATGGAAGCAATTAGTGCTGTATATGGTTCAGATTACCATTACTATGAAAGGAAGTGGAAAGAAATAAAATCCGGCTTTACTCAGTTCGCTGACGGAGATATAGCATTTGCTAAAATAACGCCATGCTTTCAAAACAGGAAATCAGCCGTTTTCTCTAATTTACCAAATGGTATAGGAGCAGGAACAACAGAATTAAAAGTTTTACGTCCATATGGGGAAACTATAAATCGTTTCTATACCTTGTATTTCCTTGAAAGTCCATACTTTATTGATGAAGCTACTTTTAAAGGTACAGCAAATCAACAGCGTATTGTTGTTGGGTATTTGGAAAACAAGCTTTTTCCGTTACCTCCAATTGAAGAGCAATGTCGAATTGCCGGTAAAATTGCTGAAGTTTTACCGATAGCGGATAGATATGGCAAGACTCAAACAAAACTTGATAATCTAAATGTAGAATTAAAAAATATACTTAAAAAATCTGTTCTTCAAGAAGCAATACAGGGCAAACTTGTTCCACAGATAGAGGCAGAAGGCACAGCACAAGAGCTACTTGAACAGATACAACAGGAGAAGCAAAAACTTGCCAAAGAAGGCAAGTTAAAGAAATCAGCTCTCAATGATTCCATTATTTTCAAAGGTGACGATAACAAGTATTGGGAGAAGATTGGAAAGGAAGTGCGTTGCATTGACGATGAAATACCATTTGACATACCGTCAAATTGGGTTTATACGAGAATGGGGAATATTGGAGATTGGGGGTCTGGTTCAACTCCTGCAAAGGAAAATTCTGATTACTACGGAGGAAACATCCTTTGGTTAAGAACAGGTGAACTTAATAATGGAGTTGTAAATGATACCGAAATCAAGATAACAGATAAAGCTCTGAAAAAATGCTCTTTCAAGCTAAACAAACCCGGAGATGTTCTCATTGCAATGTATGGTGCAACTATTGGGAAAGTCGCTATTGCAGGTAAAGAAATGACTACAAATCAAGCTTGTTGTGGATGTACTCCATTCATTTACAACAAATATCTATTTTATTTCTTAATTGCCAGCAAAAACGATTTTGTAAGAAAAGGAGAAGGTGGTGCGCAGCCGAATATATCTAGAGAAAAATTGGTTTCGCATTTAATACCTTTACCGCCTCTTAAAGAACAATATCGTATTGTATCTAAAATTGAGAAATTAGCAAGTATTATGAGCAGACAAATGGCCAAGTAGCTCAAATAGAATGCGATTACTATTTTCCGAACAATTGGGCTGTTACGAGATTATCTTCTATTTGTACTCTTGTTGACGGCGAGAAGAAAGATGGGCAACAAATTTGCCTTGATGCAAAATATCTGCGTGGAAAGAGTGCAGGTGATTACTTGCAAAGGGGGAGATTTGTGCAAAAGGGCGATAACATCATCCTTGTGGACGGAGAAAATTCTGGCGAAGTGTTCACTGTACCTTGTGATGGCTATATGGGTAGCACATTTAAGCAACTCTGGGTTAGTTCTATTATGCATTTGCCGTATGTCTTAAACTATATTCTGTTCTACAAGGAGTTATTGCGAAAGTCTAAACGAGGCGCAGCCATTCCACATCTAAACAAGGAAATATTCTATTCACTTATTATCGGCATTCCACCGCATCAAGAGCAAATAAGAATTGTGAACAAAATCAATGAAATATACAGCAAGATTAAGGCTTGATTACGCCTTAATCTTGCCAAACAATTCCGATATTCGACTACAAATTCGTTTCTGTTCACTAAGTGGCGGAAGTGGTGCAAGTGTATTGTGTAAGGCTTTAGCTGAAAATCCTTGAATACCAATACCTTTTCCTCCTATAATGCCTATTTTATTGTAGAGGTAGAAGATATAATAAAAGTATTTTGTACAAAGAGGATAATAAGCCCTCAATTTATGTATATGATTTTGAAGCATAATAGGAAAATCATATTCCCAAATACATGTTCTACCCACATCACCGCCTTCACAAACTAACAAATCGCCTTTGATAGCTTGGCAACGTTCAATTTCGTTCTTTTCAAAGGGCATCTTTTTGAGGTTATCCAGCTTAAATCCATCCCAATACAAATTAGACGTAGTAATATACTCCATAAATCTACCAGAAGAATTACTTTTATTAAGCTGCTTTCCATTGTTGTGAGCAAAAAGTATTCCTATTCTTACCCATGCCCATGTGTCGGGTATTTCAAATGGCATTTCATCTGTTATATCAACTATCTTACCACCTATCTGCTCATAATACTTGTTATCGTCACCTTTGAAGATGCTG